>Ga0075428_100000138_pt1 | contig 64487 bp, 57 predicted proteins | sample RhiMetdeltSRZDD2_FD_75291 | JGI IMG/M metagenome (GOLD analysis project Ga0075428, IMG submission 75291) | Populus rhizosphere microbial communities from Tennessee, USA - Rhizosphere MetaG P. deltoides SRZDD2 | ecosystem: Host-associated > Plants > Roots > Rhizosphere > Soil | place: USA... | reverse complement strand
TGTGGGCCGCGGCGTCTGCGCCGCGGCCCACCTTTGCGTTGGACGAAACGGTTATGCTGTAACGCTTTCGGTCTGCCGATCCATGCCGCTGCCGGCGCCCGCCGGGGCTCCGGCCGCGGCGTCACCGGTGTCCCAGGCCGGGGCGAACCGCGGCAGGGCGAAGACCAGGAAGAAAATCGCCAACAGGCCCGCCGCGACATACCACATCGCGCTGCTGAAGGCTACCGCGAACGCGCCCGCGGTGGTGTCTCCGGCCTGGAAGGCACCTTCCAGGGGGTTGAAGAACGCCACCGACACCAGGCCGAGCCCGAACGCCAGCCCGAGCTGGTTGGTGGTGCTGATCAGGCCCGACGCCGAGCCCGAGTGCGCCGGCGGCACCTCGGACAGCACGGTGTTGGTGATCGGGGCGACGATCAGCCCCATCCCGATGCCCATGATGGCCAGCGGCAGTGCCATGTGCCACGGCTGGATACCGGCGCCCAAAGTGGACGCTTCCCAGATGTAGATGACCGAGCCGAGCGCCTGGGCGACCGCGCCCGCCTGGAGCACCTTGCGCCCGAACTTGGGCACGAGTTTCTGTACCGAGATCCCGGCCGCCACCGCCGCCATGATCGAGAACGGTATCCCGGTCAGGCCGGCCTTCAGCGGGCTCCATCCGAGGCCCAGCTGCATGTACAGGGTCCAGACGAGGAAGAAGATCCCGGAGACGAGGCCGTAGGTCAGCTGCACCACGGTGCCCGCGCTGAAACTCTTGATGCGGAACAGGGACAGCTCCACCAGCGGCGAGCCGTCTCTGCGGGTCTTTATCCGCTCGTACCCGACGAACAGCGCGAGGACCGCCAAGCCGACGATCATGCTGCCGAACGCCCAGGCCGGCCAGCCCAGCTCGCGCCCCTGGGTGAGGGGGTAGAGCAGCAGGGCCAGACCGATCGTCGCCAGCGCCACACCGACGAGGTCGAGCCGCAAGGCGTGCTCGGCCTTGGACTCGCTGATGTACTTCGCGCCGAGGTACAGGGCGAGCACCCCGACGGGCAGGTTGATCAGGAAGATCGGCCGCCACTCGAGACCGAACAGGTTCCACTGCGTGAGCAGGGCACCGATCAGCGGGCCCATGACCCCACCGAGGCCGATCATCGCGCCGAACATGCCGAAGACTTTGCCCCGCTCCTGCGGCGGGAAGGTGACGTGGATGATCGACAGCACCTGCGGCACCATCAACGCCGCCGCCGCGCCCTGCATCACCCGCGAGGTGACAAGCGCACCGGCGGTGGGCGAAAGCCCGCACAGCACAGAGGTGATGGTAAAACCTGCCACACCGATCAGGAAAAGTTTCTTGCGGCCGTAGATGTCGCCCAGCCGGCCGCCCGTGATCAGGCCGAGCGCGAACGCGAGCGCATAACCACCGGCGATCCACTGGATGGCGCTGAAGGAGGCGCCTATGTCCTGCCGGATGGTGGGGATGGCGATGTTGACGATCGTGACATCGACCAGGTCGAGAAATGTGGCAGCCATCAGCACGCCCAACGCGAACCATCTACGACGATCGCTGCTGGTCTGGGACGCCGATTGGAGTCCAGAACCCATGGTCCCCTCCTCGGAAAGCACTAAAAAGTATATTAAATAGACTGATTTCCCGGTGCACAGGTATACATCAAAATTCGCACGAAACCCTCGAGCCCGGCTCAAGGATCACTCGAGTCGCGCCCACCGAAGCGGCTCGAGGAGCCCTTTAGTCGTGGCTAGCAGCCTTACCGCGTATCCGAAAGGAGTCTGCGGAATGCGAGTGCTGTTTACGATGTGGCCCCTGCCGGCGCATCTCTATCCGACGGTGCCGGTCGCCTGGGCTCTGCAGGGCGCCGGCCATGAGGTCTGCGTCGCCTCCCATCCACTGATGAACGATACCATCACGTCCTTGGGGCTGACGGCGGTTGCCTTGGGCGACATGCAGAGCATGCCCTCGCTGGCGGCGATCCCGGACTACCTGCCCGATCCGCGGCGGCGCGAGGAACTCGCCGGGCTGCTGGGCATCACCGAGGCGGAGATGTCGACCTGGAACATGTTCAGCCACTACACGATCGCCTCGATCCGAATCTTCCATGACGTCCAGGGGCGTGATCGGGTCCCGGGGATCGACAACCTCGTGGACTTCGCCCGCGACTGGCGACCCGATCTCATTCTGTGGGACCTGACCTGGCCGTCGGCGGCGGTGGCCGCCAGGCTGAGCGGCGCCGCGCACGCGCGCCTGCTCTGGGGGCCGGACTACTGCTCCTGGGGTCACGAGCTGTTCTCCGGCAGGGGTTCCGGGCTCGACGACCCGTTGGTGGCCGCGGTCGCACCCGTCGCCGACCGGTACGGTCTCGAGCTCGACGACGAGCTGATGTTCGGCCAGTGGACGGTCGACCCCACCCCGCCCGCGGTGCGCCTGGCCCAGACGTCGCGGGTCGCTCGGACCGTCTCGGTGCGCCGCGTGCCCTACGCTGGCGCGGGGGTGCTGCCCGACTGGCTCTACCCGGTGCCGAAACGGCCCCGCATAGCCCTTTCCGTCGGCGCCACCGCGAGGCGGTTCGAGAACCCCAACACGTTGATGATCTCAAGCCTGTTCGAGATGCTGTCCGAATTGGACATCGAGGTGGTCGCCACCCTGACCGACGGCGAGATCGCCGGGCAGCCGATCCCCGACAACGTCCGCACCATCGACTACATGCCGTTGACCCAGCTGCTGCCGACCTGCTCGGCGATCGTCCATCACGGCGGCGGCGGCACCATGGCCGCGGCGGTGGCGCAGCGGCTGCCCCAGCTGATCCTGCAGGGCGAGGGGCTCGAGGCGGTGGCCTACTCGAGGTACCTGACCGCGATGAACGGCGGGCTGCTGATCAACTATCGCGAGCAGTCGGTCGGCCAGATGCGCAAGCGGTTGCTTGCGGTGCTCAACGATCCGCAGTACCGGCAGGGGGCGCAGGCCCTTTACGCCGACTGGCTTTCGCTTCCCAGCCCCAACGACATCGTCCCGATGCTGGAGAAGCTGACCGCGCAGTTCCGTTAGGTCAGAGCTCCATCAGGTCGCGCAGAGAACGCTCGTGCGTCACGGCCGGGGTCCAGCCCAACCGGTCCCCGGCCTTGGTGGTATCCAGGGTCAGCCAGTCCTCACCCGCAAAGGGGTCCTGCTCGACCACGGGCACGGGCAACCCGCTCAGCTCCACCATGAGGTTGACGAGCCGGCGCATCTGCACCCCAACGCCGCGGCCGATGTTGAAGGTCTCGCCGCGGATGTCCTCGCCCGGCGCGGTGATCGCCGCGAGCACCGCCGCGGCGACGTCCCGCACGTCGACGAAGTCTCGCCACGCCGCCAGCGAGCGGTACACCAAGGGGCTCAACGGCTCCCCGTTGGCCTGCGCCTTGGCGCAGATGGCGAGGTGGTCGGCGACCCCGCGCAGCAGACTGCCCGGCGGCGTCCCAGGACCGGACACATTGGACACTCGCAGCACCGTCCCGCCCGCGGCCAAAGCCGCTTGCGTGCCAAGGAGTTTGGACCGTCCATATGGGATGGTCGGCTCCGGCCGGTCGTCCTCGCGAAAGCCGCGCCCCGGCCGGCCCTGCCCGTACTCGTGGATCGTGCCGATGTGGATCAATCGCGGCGGCTCCGCCTGCGCCGCGACCGCGCCGGTGAGGTTCTCCACCAGCGTGGCATTGGCGCGGTACATCTGCTGCTCGTCGGCCTGCCACGCTTTGCCCGCCGAGTTCACCAGCGCGACCGGCCGCTCGGCCGCCAGCAGGCAGGCGAGGTGCTCCCGGCCCGCCGGGTGCGACAGGTCGACCGGCGTCGCGGTACTCGTCGAGACCGCCACCACCTCGACCCCGCGGTCGCGCAGGGCCCGGCCGATGTGGCGCCCGACGAAACCGGTGGCGCCCAGGAGAACTACCTTCAGTCTCATGGCGCCACCCGGTCACCCTTCGACCGGGTTATGAATCTTGTCGGCCCAGTTCGGGGTGTCGTGCGTGACCGTGCGCGAACGGGTTTGCAGTTCGCCGTCGGCGCCGCGGACGAGCACGTCCTCCACCGTGGTGGTCGGCTCGAAGCTCACCTTGCCGGTCGCGCGGTCGGTCATGGTGACGATGGCCTGATAGTTGACCTGGTACGCGCCGTCGCCGAGGATCTGCACGCGGATCCTGTCGAACCAGTACCGGTACACCAGGCCGTCATAGTAGGCAATGTTCTGCTCGCGGGCGTCCCGCGCCGAGATCTCCTCGACCTTCGGCTTGTCGGGATCACCGCGCCGGGCCGTCATCTCGATGAGCAACTGCTTGCGTCCGACCAGCTTCCACCCGTTGGGGCGGTGCTCGATGTACCCGTCCTCGGTGAAGGTCTCAAGAAACTCCTCCAGCTTTCGTGCCTCCAGCAAGGGCATCTGGCGCGCATAGAACAGCTGGATCTCCAGGTACAGATCGGCGCTGGCCCGCTGGCCGGTTTCCTGAAGCGCCTGTGCCATCTTCAACTCCTTGTTCGGGCGGCCGTGTGTGCCCTCAACGCTGGCGTTCGTGGCTGGATAACCTCTCGAGGAAGACTGAACTTGATTTGTCATAGCTTGTGATATTCTGCACGGCATGACGATTCAGTTACCGAAGACGGCTCAGGAGATAAGGCTGGCAAGACATCCGGAGGGCGCGCTGGCCCTCGAGGATTTCGACATCGTCGACGTGCCGGTGGCCGAGCCTTCCGAGGGGCAGGTCCTGGTGCGCACCGACCTCGTGCCCGTCGCGGCGGCCTTCAAAGAGATGATGCGCGCCAAAAGCCCGCTCCCCATGCCCACTTGGCAGTTGGGGCAACGGATCGGGACCCCCGCGATCGGCACCGTCGTGGTCTCGAAAAGCCCCGACCTGTCAGAGGGTGACCTGGTGATGAGCATGACCGGCTGGGGCGAGTTCTCCACCGGCGAAGCGGCGCAGTATTTCAAGCTCGACCGCAACATTTTCCCCAGCCCGGCCTATTACCTCAACCAAGGCCTGCCCGCCTACTACGGCATGGTGGAGATGGCACGGGTCGGCGAGGGGGACGTGGTCTACATCTCCGGCGCGGCCGGCGGCGTCGGCTCGCTCGCCGGGCAGATCGCCAAGTGCCGCGGGGCCAAGCAGGTCATCGGCTCCGCCGGCGGCAAGGAGAAAGTGGACTATCTCCTGCGCGACCTGGGTTTCCACTCCGCGTTCGGCTATGACGACGGTCCGGTCGTCGACAACCTGCGCCGGCTCGCGCCCGAGGGCATCAACGTCTTCTTCGACGTCGTGGGCGGCGAGCACTTCGAGGCCGCGGTCGAGGCGGCGGCGGCGAAGGCCCGGTTCGCTCTGTGCGGCTCGCTGTCCAGCCAGCTCGGCGACGCCGACGGCCGCCCCCGGTTCGATGTGCTGACCGCCATCGGCAAGCATCTTGAGCTGCGACCGTTCGCCACGCCCTACACCCAGGAGCTGATGGCCGCGTGGGGGCAGCACTTCGGCCAGTGGCTCGGCGAGGGCCGCTTCGTGTTCCCCCACACCGTGGTGGAAGGCGGGCTTTCGCAGGCGCCGCACGCCTTCATGTCGCTTGAGGCCGGGGCTTACACCGGCAACGTGAGCGTCGCCGTCACTCCCACCAAGTAGGAGGCTCCACCGTCGCTCTAGTCATCATTGTCAGCGTGGGTCACGGCCTGTTTTAGCGAGAAAGGGCGTGTCCCACGATGTCCAACACCAACCCACTAGTGCTCGACCCTGCGGCTCAGGATCTCCTGTTCCGTGAGGCCCGCACGGCCAACACGTTCAGTGCGCACAAGGTGCCGGACAAGGTTGTGCGGGCGATCTATGACCTGGTTAAGTGGGCGCCCACGTCTATGAACCAGCTTCCGCTGCGCATCGTCCTGGTGCGCACGCCCGAGGCACGCGAACGGCTCGTCCAGCACCTCGACGAGTTCAACAAGCACAAGACGGCCTCCGCCCCACTGGTCGCCATACTGGCGGCGGATCTGCGCTTCCACGACGAGCTACCGAAGCTGTTCCCGCACATGCCCGAGGCGAAGGACCTCTTCGAGGGCGACCCGGCGATCCGGGAGTTCTCCGCGACGAGCAACGCGTGGCTTCAGATCGGGTTCTTCATCATGGGCGTGCGCGCGGCCGGCCTGTGCGCCGGACCGATGATCGGTTTCGACGCCGAGGGCGTGACCAAGGAGTTCTTCCCCGATGGCGAGCACAAAGCCCTGCTCGTTGTCAACATCGGCAAGCCCGGCAAGGACGCTTGGTGGCCACGGCTGCCCCGTCTGGATTACGACGAGGTCGTCTCCACCGTCTAGGTGGAAGCCGATCGCGGTTCGGTGCCGCGGGCGGCGGGCGAGAGCCGGCCGCCCGCGGATACCCGTTGATCGCTGGAGGTGGAGCGTGAAGGGAATCATCCTCGCGGGCGGAGCCGGGACCCGCTTGTATCCCATGACTTTGGCGGTGTCCAAGCAGATGCTTCCGGTCGCCGACAAGCCGATGATCTATTATCCGCTCTCGGTGCTGATGCTCGCCGGCATCAACGACATCCTCATCATCTCGACCCGTCAGGACCTGCCGTCGTTCCGGCGGCTGCTGGGCGACGGGTCCGCGCTGGGCCTCCGCATCGACTACGCGGAGCAGCACGAGCCCAAGGGTCTGGCCGAGGCTTTCCTGATCGGCGCCGACCACATCGGGGACGACTCGGTCGCGCTTGTGCTGGGCGACAACATCTTCCACGGCCCGGCCTTCTCCGCCGTGCTCAAACGCAGCGTCCGAGAGCTGCGCGGGTGCACATTGTTCGGGTACCCGGTGCACGACCCCAGGCGTTACGGCGTCGGTGAGACCGACCAGGACGGCAACCTGATCTCGTTGGAGGAGAAGCCCTCGCGGCCCCGCTCCAACCGGGCCATCACCGGGCTCTACCTGTATGACAACGATGTGGTGGACATCGCCAAGAACATCCGGCCGTCGCCGCGGGGCGAACTCGAGATCACCGATGTCAACCTGTGCTACCTGGAACGCGGAAAGGCCCGCCTGGTCGACCTGGGCCGTGGTTTTGCCTGGCTCGACACGGGGACTCCCGAAGCACTCCTGCAAGCTGGGCAGTTTGTCCACACCTTGGAGAGCAGGCAGGGGATCCGCATCGCGTGCGTGGAGGAGATCGCCGCGCGCCAAGGGTTCATCGATACCGACCAACTTCGCGCACTCGGAAAGCACCTGTCCGCCTCGGACTACGGGCGCTACGTCCTGGAGATCGCCGACGAGCTGTCGTCGGGCTGGTAGAAGTTCAAGAACCTCAACTCAAGAGCTCCCCGGGCGGTCCCGGGGAGCTCTTGACGGATCGAACAGGAGGGAGAGGCGAGACCGGTTATCTGCTGGCAGCCACGTACTCCTTCACCGAGGTCACCACGTACTCGAGCATCTCCTCGGTCAGGCCGGGGTAGACGCCGACCCAGAACGTGTTCTCGGTGATGATGTCGCTGTTGGTCAGGTCGCCCACCACGCGATGCGGCTTGTCGACGTAGGCGGGGTGGCGGGTGAGGTTGCCGGCGAACAACCGCCGCGTCCCGATCTTGCGGCTTTCGAGGAAGTCGACCAGCCCGCCGCATGTGTACGGCGCATCCGGCTTGACCGTGATGCAGAAGCCGAACCAGCTCGGGTCGCTCTTCGGGGTGGCCTCGGGCAGCAGCAGGCCCTCCACGCCCGCCAGACCGTCGCGCAGGAACTGCCAGTTGGCGCGGCGGGCCGCACAGAATCGGTCCACCTTCTCCAGCTGCGTCAGGCCAAGCGCCGCCTGGGTATCGGTCACCTTCAGGTTGTAGCCCAGGTGCGAGTAGATGTACTTGTGGTCGAACCCATAGGGCAGGGTGCCCATCTGGTAGTCGAACCGCTTGAGGCAGGTGTTGGTCTTTCCGGGCTCGCACCAGCAGTCGCGGCCCCAGTCGCGCACCGACTCCACGATGCGCGCGAGGGTCAGGTTGGAGGTGAGCACGCAGCCACCCTCGCCCATCGTCAGATGGTGGGCGGGATAGAAGCTGACCGTGGTGAGGTCGCCGAACGATCCGGTGATCTTGCCCTCGTAGGTGGAGCCGACCGCGTCGCAGTTGTCCTCTATGAGCCAGAGGTTGTGCTCCCGCGCCAACTCGGCGATCTCCCTTACCGCATAGGGGTTCCCGAGGGTGTGGGCGATGATGATGGCCCGGGTCCTGGGTCCGATCGCGGAGGCCACGCGCTCCACCGTCGGGTTGTACGTGCCCAACTCCACGTCGACGAAGACGGGGATCATCCCGTTCTGGATGATGGGGTTGACCGTGGTGGGAAAGCCACACGCGACGGTGACTACCTCATCACCCGGCTTGACCTGGCGCTCCTCAAGCTGCGGCGAGGTGAGCGCGGTGACCGCCAACAGGTTTGCCGATGAACCCGAGTTGGTCAGGTGCGCCTTGCGCCGGCTCATGTACTTGGCGAATGCGGATTCGAACTTGCGAGTGCTGAAGTTCGCCGCGATGCGCAGGTCAAGAGCGGCCTCCACGATGGCGACCCGATCGTCCTCCTCCAGCACCGCGCCCGACGGCCAGATCTCGGTGATCCCCGGCTTGAACACGGGCTGGATCGACTGCTCCTGGTGATACCTGCGCACGAGGTCGAGCAAACGATCCTTGACATCGGTCATTTCCGTCCTCCTGTCTCGTGCCGCCAGAATCAGCGACCAAGCTCGAGCCTGGGTCGATGATGCAACGACACGTCAGCGGCCAAGGGCGGCATAGCGAGACTCGTCACTAGTAAACGTGTCATGGCCGCAACCGAACCGGGCCGACTCGAGTCGTCGTCCGGCAAAGGCTTGAGCCCCGATCGAGTGGACGGGCAGACACTGGCCGGATGCGGGTGCTGTTTACGGTGTCGTCGCGGCCGGCACACTACCTGCCGATGGCGCCGCTCGGCCGGGCTCTGCTGCGTGACGGGCACGACGTGACCGTCCTATGCGGACCGTCGCAACGGGACTTCGTGAAGCGCGCCGGGCTGGACCCGGTACCCATACTGTCATGCCCGGATGTGGAGGTGCACAGCCGCGTCGATTATTTCCGGGAGGCCCAGCGCGGCCAGTGGCCCTACCCGTGGCTGCCGTTGCACCCCTTGACCGGCGCACCGATCTCCCGGCTCGGCGAGTTCGACATTCCTTGGTACGAGTCGAGCGTGCTGCCCGCGATGAGGGAGCAGTGGCACGCCAGCGAGCGCGCCGCCGCCGAGTTCGCCCGCGCCTGGCGGCCGGACCTCGTGGTGCACGATCCGATGAGCTTCGAGGGCCGGTTCGCCGCCCGCACCGCCGGCGTGCCGGCGATCCTGTCGCTGTGGGGCCCGACCGGTACGCACGAGCGTGACGGTGTGCGCCTTGCGCCGCAGGACATCGCGGACGCCTACCGCTGCGGGCGCGAGCCGGTGGCGCATGTGCTCGACCCGTGCCCGTCCGGGATCGAGCCGCCGACGAACGCGCGGCGGATCAGGGTGAGGTATGTGCCGCACGACCCGCCGGGGTCCCCGCGCCCGGTGCCGCCGCAGGGGCGTTGCCGTCCAAGGGTTTGCGTCACGTGGTCGACGGCGCTGGCGAGGATGTCCGGCCCGCGCTCGTTCATCCTCCCCGGCATCGTCAAAGCTCTCTCCAATCTGGACATCGACGTCGTCGTCACCGCCACACCGGCCGAGATCGCCGCCCTGGGCGAGGTCCCGGCGACCGTCAGCGTGATCCCCGGCCGCGGCCTGCCGCACGTGTTGCCGCACTGTGACGCGCTGGTGCACCACGGCGGGGCGGGCACCACCATGACCGCGGTCAGCCTTGGCGTGCCACAGGTCGCCATCACCTTCGCCAGCGAGCAGCGGCGCAACGGGCAGCGGATCCAGGCCGGCGGTGCCGGGCGGCACCTGGCCGGACATCAGGCCACCGGTGAGGCGATCGGCACCGCCGTCAGCGACCTGCTCTACACGCGCTCATACCGCGAGGCCGCGGCCGAGCTGCGCAGCGAGGTGCTGCTGCGGCCGGCGCCCGCCTCGGTCGTCGCCGACCTCGAAAAGCTGGCGGCCGGCCAAAAGGAGATGGCGCCCGCCATCCGCCCGGTGCGCTGACACCGGCGATCCAGGGATGAGCGCGACCCACCCCGTCGTCCTCAGCCTGGTGTCACCGGCCGACCGTCGCGTTGCGGCCCGGATGCGTCGGCTCGTCCAAGGCCGGGTCAGAGAGCAGGATCGCCCGATGCAGGTGTTGTAGCCGGGCCGACGGCTCGACACCGAGCTGGCCCGCGAGGGTAAGGCGCAGGTGCTTGAAAACCTCGAGGGCGCGCCACTGCCGGCCCGACCGGTAAAGCGCGATCATGTAGAGGGCGCAAAGATTTTCATGCGTGGGGTACCTGGTGGCCAGCACCGACAGCTCGCCCAGCAAAGCGTTGTGCCGCCCCAGCCGCAGATCCGCGTCGATTCGAAGCTCCAGCACCGACATCCGGCTCTCCTCCAGCCGGGTGACCTCGAGCCCCAGCCGCTGTCCTATTTGGACATCCACCAAAGCCTGCCCGTGCCACATTTCCAGCCCGGCCCACAGCAGCCGTGACGCCCGCTCGCAGTCGCCCTCCTCCATCGCCTTGGTGCCACCCGCGACCATGCGCTCGTAACGATAGGCGTCGACGTCATCGGGCTCGATCTCGAGCATGTACCCGCCGTAACGGGTGACGAGCATCGCCTTGGCGGTCCCGGTCCCGGCCAGCGCCGCGTCGATCCCGCGACGCAGCTGCATGATGTAGGTCTGCAGCGTGGTGAGGGCACTGCGCGGCGGGTGCGTCCCCCACAGCTCGTCGATCAGCGCCGGCACCGTGACCACCTGCCCCACCTGGAGGGCGAGCAGGGCGAGGATCTGGCGCGGCTTGGCGGCGGTCGGCGTGAACGACCGGCCGTTGACGGACGCCTCCAGCGGTCCCAGGACGCTGATGTCCATATTGGACCTCCTAATAGGTGATCCAGACCCGCGCGGGGGCGGATCTGGATCACAACCGGGCGAACTAACGGTTGTACTCGCAGACGACGATCGCGGAGTTGTAACCGCCACGACCCCGGGCGAGCACGAGCGCTGCCCGCACTCGCTGGTGCCGCGGCTGATCCAGGACCAGGTCGAGCTCGTATTCCTTGTTGGGGTTGTGCAGGTTGATGGTGGGCGGGATCACGCCGTCCCACACCGACAGCAGCGCCGCCGCCAGGTCGAGCGAGGCGCCTCCGGCGAACAGCCGGCCGGTCATGGTTTTCGGGGCGGTCACGGGTACGCCGAAAGGCCCGAAGAGCCCCGAGATCGCCTCGGCCTCGGCCTTGTCCAGGTCGGGCTGGCCCGCCGCGTCGGCGAAGACCACGTCGATGTCGCTGGGCGTCAGGTCGGCGTCGGCCAGAGCCATCTCCGCCGCGCGGCGCAGACCCGGCGGCCGGCCCGGTGTCCTGGAGTCGAAAGTGGCGGCGTAGCCGGCGATCTCGCCGTAAACCCTTACCGGGTACCGGGCCGCGGCCGACTCCGCGGTCTCCAGCACGAAGATGGCGCCGCCCTCGCCGGTCACGTAACCGTTGGCGTCGTGGTCGAAGGGAAGGTAGGCCTTCTCCGGGTTGTTGCTGTGGCTCAACCCTCCCGACACCTGGTGCGCCACCCAGGCCCACGGGCACATCGAGCTGTCGATGCCGCCGGTCAGCGCCATCCGGACGCCCTTGCGCAGCTGCCGCCGGGCGTGCCCGACCGCGTCGAGCCCGCCGGCCTGCTCGGTGACGAGCACGGCACCCGGCCCCCGCATGCCGTGCCGGATGGAGATCTGCCCGGTGTTCACCGCGTAGAACCACGCGAACGACTGGTACGCGCTGACGAAGTCCGGTCCCTCGGCCCACAGCTTCTGCAGCTCTCGCTGGCCGAACTCGTACCCGCCGGCGGTGGCCGCCGTAATCACCGCCATGTCGTACTCGGGCACGTCGGTCGAGCGCAGCCCCGCGCCCCACAGCGCCCAGTCCGTGGCCACCAGGGCGAGCCTGGTCATGTGATCGGTCTGGGGCAGCAACCGGCCCTGAAGGTGTTCCGCTGGCTCGAATCCGGGCACCTCACCGCCGATCTTCGACCAGTACTTGGACGTGTCGAAGCGCGTGATCGGGCCGATACCGTTATAGCCCCGCAACGTATTCTTCCAAAAGGCGGTGGGGCCGAGCCCGTTGGCGGCGCACAATCCGATCCCCGTCACCACTGTCCTCACTTGCCGGCCTCCTCCACTCGGCGCAGCACCATGGCACTCTGGAACCCGCCGAACCCGCTGCCCACCGTCAGCACGGAGTCCACTTTGGACTCCCGCGCGACGAGGGGCACGTAATCCAGGTCGCACTCCGGGTCGGGCTCATGCAGATTGGCGGTCGGCGCGATCAGGCTGTGCTCGAGCGCGAGCAGGCAGCCCACGATCTCCAGCGAGCCGATCGCGCCCAGCGAGTGGCCGATCATCGACTTGAAGCCGCTGACCGGGATCTGGTAGGCCTGCTGGCCCAGGCTGCGTTTGAATGCCGCCGTCTCATGGCGGTCGTTCTGCTTGGTACCCGATCCATGCGCGTTGATGTAGTGAATGTCGGTAGGTTCCACCTTCGCCTGCGTCATGGCGGCGTTGATGGCCTCGGCCATCTCCTTGCCGTCGGGGTGCAGGCCGGTCATGTGATAGGCGTTGCATCGCGAGGCGAACCCCGCCACCTCCGCGTAGATGTGGGCACCCCGTTTGCGGGCGTGCTCATACTCCTCAAGCACGATGATCGCCGCGCCCTCGCCGAGCACCAGCCCGTCGCGTGTCTTGTCGAACGGGCGGCAGGCGGTGTTCGGGTCGTCGTTTCGGGTGGAGCTGGCCCGGATCACATCGAAGCACACCACCGTGATCGGTGACAGCGGTGCTTCGGTTGCCCCGGTGACGATGACGTCGGCCGTGCCCTCGACGATGAGTTCGGCCGCGTACCCGACCGAGTCCAATCCGGACGTGCAGCCCGTGGATACGACGTTGACCGGACCCTCGGCGCCCACCAGATAGGCGATCTCCGCCGACATCGAGCTGGGCGTGAAGTAGTCGTAGAGGTGGGGGACGGTGTAGTTGGGGTCCACCTCCCACTTCTCGCCCTCCGCGCTGCCGACGATGTACTCGCGCTCCAGGCTCGTGGTGCAGCCGACCGCGCTTCCGAGCGTGACCCCGACCCGGGTGGGGTCGAGCTTCTCGAACTCCAGCCCCGCCTCGGTGCGCGCTTCGCGGCAGGCGACCACGGCGAACTGGGCCGCCCGGTCCAGGCGACGCTCCTCCTGAAGGGTCAGGCCTTCCCGCCGCGCGTCCCAGTCGACCTCCGCGGCCATCCGGGAGCGGTACGGCGACGCGTCGAAGTGGGTGATTGCACGGGTCGCCGAGCGCCCGGCGGCGAGAAGGTCCCAGTACGCCTTTTTGCCTATGCCACCAGGTGCCACCGCGCCCACGCCGGTGATGACCGCCCGGCGTGTCATCGCCGGCCTCCACTCGTTAACGCGGTACGTGCTGACATTTGGGCATCTCCAATCTGCTGCGCTCGGTCCGCCAAATGCGGACCGATTCTTAGATGCTGTGGCGACCCGCTCGAGGTCTCCTCGATGGTGAACCGGACGGATCGCAATCCCAAGGCAGCCGCCCAAAAGCACGGCTGCGCCTGAAGAAGCCTCACACCGCCGCCACCACGGAACGCTTGTCGCACAGCAGGATGAAGGTGACCGCGTCCTGCAGTGCCCGCCACGAGGCGGTGAGGTTGTCCTCGTCCACACCGACGGTGTGGCAACGCTTTTCGCCGTCGGTGAGGGTCACCAGAACCCGGGTCGCCGACGGCTTGCCGAGGCTGCCGTCGAGCGAGGTGGCGCGATACTCGGCCAGGTGCCAGCCCTTGACGACGGGATGTGGCTCGGACAGCGCCTGGCGCAATGCCGCGCACAGTGCTTCGATCGCCGACGAATGGCTGGCCTCGGCGCTGTGGACGCCGTCGCCCACCTTCACCGTCGCCTGGGCCGTGACGACCCTGTCGCTGGAGAGCACGACCTTCCAGGAGTCGACCTCGAACGGCCGCGCGCCCTCGGAAAGCTCCTCCAGCACAAGCAGTTCGAACGACGCCGTGGCCGACTCGAAGGTGTAGCCCTCATGCTCGAGTTCCTTGACGCGGGCCGCGACCCGCCCCACGATCTCGGAGCCGGCGGCGAGGTCGTAGCCGAGTTCACGCGCCTTCAACTCGATGGCCGCCCGGCCCGCCATGTCGGAGACCAGCGTGCGCATCGTGTTGCCCACCCGCTCCGGCTCGATGTGCTGGTACAGGCTGGGATCCACCCGCACCGCCGAGGTGTGCAGGCCCGCCTTGTGGGTGAACGCCGCGGCGCCCACGTAGGGCGCGGATCGCGGCGCGGTGACCGCGGTGATGCCGGCGATGGTGTCGGCGACCTCCGAGAGCGCCGCCAGCCCTTGCGCCGAAACGACGGGCAGCCCACGCTTGAGCGCGAGGTTGGCCGCCACCGTGAACAGGTTGGCGTTGCCGCAACGCTCACCGTACCCGTGCGCGGTGACCTGGACGTGGGTGGCGCCCGCGTCGACCGCCAGAAGCGTGTTGGCGACCGCGCATCCGGTGTCGTCGTGGCAGTGGATGCCCAGCCGAATCCCGCCGAGAGCGGCGTCCGCAGCGATTTCCATAATGGACCCGATCTCCTCGGGCAGCGTCCCGCCGTTGGTGTCGCACAGCACGACCGCCTCCGCCCCGGCCTCGGCCGCGACGTCGATCACCGCCAGGGCGTACCGGCGGTCGGTGCGAAACCCATCGAAGAAGTGCTCCGCGTCGAGGAAGACGCGGCGCCCCTCCCTCACCAGATGGCGCACCGAATCCCGTACCATGGCAAGGTTTTCGGCTTTTGTGGTTCTTAAAACCAGATCCACGTGACGGCTGTCGGCCTTGGCCACCAGCGTCACCAGCGGGGTCTGCGCCCGCAGGAGCGCGGCCAGCTGGGGATCGGCCTGCGCCGAGGTGTCGGGCCGGCGGGTGGCGCCGAAGGCGACGAGCTGGGCGTTGCGCAGGGTCAGCTCGGTCTGGGCGCGGCGAAAGAACTCCGTGTCCTTTGGGATCGCACCTGGCCAGCCGCCCTCGATGAACGTGACGCCGAAAGCGTCGAGGCGCCGCGCGATGGAGAGTTTGTCGCCGACCGACAGCACCAAGCCCTCCTGCTGAGCACCGTCGCGCAACGTGGTGTCGTAAAGCTGGAAGTCGCTGTCTGACATGTGAGTCCCCTAACGAAGGCACCCTCACCATCGTCGGCCCTACTCGCCGGACGCTGGAGCGTCGATGGACCACACGGCGCCCGCGCGGATCAGGCGCTCGATCTCCTCTTTGGACAGACCGCAGCCGGCCGCCAGCACCCGCCTGGTGTCGGCGCCCACGCGGGGCGCGGACCGCGGTGGAGCGCTACCGGAACGGGAGAACCGGGGTGCGGGTGCCGGTTGGGCTTGCTCGGTGAAGGTCCGGCGTTGGGCCAGATGCGGATGCCGCATCGCCTCGGCGGTGGACAGAACCGGTGTGACACAAGCGTCGGTGGCCTCGAAGACCCGAGCCCACTCGTCGCGATCGCGTTCGGCGAAGCGGGAAGCGAAAAGTTCCCGCAGCGCCGGCCAGTTGGCCGGATCGTCGCGGTCGGGCAGCGGCGCCGCGTCGCGGTCGGGCGGCGGCACCGCGTCGCGGTCGGGCAGCGGCGCCGCGTCGAGGCCGGGCAGCGGCGCCGCGTCGCGGTCGGGCAGCGGCGCCGCGTCGAGGCCGAGCCCGGCGACGAGCGCGTGGTAAAACCGTTCCTCAAGCGCCCCAACGGCGACATGGCCGCCGTCCGCGCATTCGTAGATGGTGTAGAACGGCGCGCCGCCATCGAGCAGGTTGGTCCCCCGCCCCGGCCGCCACGCCCCGGCCTCCTCCATGGCGAGCAGCATGGCCAGCAGGACCACCGTACCGTCCACAATGGACGCGTCCACTACCTGCCCGATGCCCGAGCGCTCCCGCTCGACCAGGGCGGCCAGGATACCGTTGGCCAGAAACAATCCCCCGCCCGCGAAGTCGCCCAGCAGGTTCAGCGGTGGCACCGGTGGTCCGCCGGCGTCGCCGATGGCGTGCAGCGCCCCGGTCAGCGCGATGTAATTGATGTCGTGCCCGGCGGTCGCGGCCAGCGATCCGACCTGGCCCCACCCGGTCATCCGGCCGTAGACGAGCGCGGGGTTGCGGCGGCGGCAGTCGGCCGGGCCGAGACCCAGCCGCTCGGCCACGCCCGGCCGGTACCCCTCGACGAGCACATCGGCCCGCTCGACGAGGCGCAGCACGACCTCCTGGCCGGCCGGATGCTTCAGATCCACCGCGATCGATTGCCGGCCGCGGTCCAGCACCCGGTGCCAAGCCCCGAAAGCCCGCTCGCCCGGACGATCCACCCGCACCACGTCCGCCCCCAGATCGGCCAGGAGCATACACGCGAACGGCGCCGGCCCGATGGCGGCGAGCTCGACGACCCGCACCCCGCGAAGCGGCCCGAATGTCACGGGCCCTCCTCCGCCGACGCGGCCGGAGCTTGATGCAGCGAGTTCAAGCAGGCGTACAGCATCCGGGCCGGCTGGCTGACCCGGTGGCCCTGCCCGATCAGATCGGCCAGCTGCCCCAGGGCGATCCAGGCGAACTCCGGCGGCAGCTCGGGCGGCAGCTTGTCGTCGGCCTCCACGATGAGATAGCGGCAGTCGGCGTGGAAGAAGACGCTGCCGTCGCCCGTGTGCACCACGTTGTAGCGCACCTGCGACTCCTCCACCCCCTGCACGTAGTCCAACAGGAACGGCCGAGGAACGCCGGTGTCCCGCTCGAACTCCTTGGGCTGGCAGTGAACCGTCGGTCCAATCTCGACGGAGTCCCGCAGCCCGCTCTCCATGCTCGCCCGGGCCAGCACATGCAGTACCCCGTCAAACTCCTTGACCACCAAGGCGGCCAGACCCACGCCGCGCAGCTCGATCATCGGCTGGCTCCACTGAACGTGCTCACCGCCGCCGGCCACCCCGATGACGCTGAAGTAGCGCCCGTCGGCGCGCGCGATCTCCATGCCGGTGGCGTGCCACCCGGCGACCTGGTTCAGCGGCACCGGCATCACCTCGACCTCGCGGTAGCTGCGCTGCTCGGTCAGCCAGCCGGCCACCGCGGAGTCGGGCCGCAGCGCCCCGGCGGTGGCATCGCCCGAGGCGCGTAGGGCCTTATGGAAAGCACCATCGCTGACGCCCTCGCCCGGAGGCAGCAACGCCAGCAGCGAGCGCAGCCCGGCGCCGAGCACCTTGCCCCGGTGCAGCAGCGCGTAAAGCTGGCCGAAGGTGAGCCACACGAATCCGTCGTGGCTCGGTACCTCGCCGGTCACCTCCACGATCATGTTGCGCTGGCTCATCCGGTAGCACCACTGTCCGGCCGCGCTCTGCGACACATCGGCGATCACGCGTCCCCGCCCGGGGCCGGCGAAGTGGTCCAGATACCTTGCGGGAGAAGACCTGTGCGCCCGGGCGTACTCGGTCCGGGTCGCCGCGACGGTCGGGAACAGTTGCAGCGCCTCGGGATGCCCCGGCTCGACCGTGGCGCGCACCAGGCAGTGCAGGATCCCTTGATGCTCCTTGACCAGCAGGCCGTGCAGGGCACCGCCGTGCTGGTTGACCACCGGCTGGTACCACTCGCAGATCGGTCCCTGCCAGGCCAGGATGCGCATGCCCTCGATGCTGTAACGCCCACCGCCGTCATGCCCGAGATTGCCCGTGTCCTTGGCGAAGCCCCAACCGTCAAGCGCGGCAAAGGGTGTCCGCTGCGTCTCGACCCGGTGGATCCGTTTCTGCCGCAAGTACCAGGCGTTGAACTCGTCCATCGTGTGCACGCCCCGGTTCGCGGCGCTGGACCGGGCCAGCCTGGCGGGCAGGTCCCGATCCTGCCGGGGGGACAGCAGGCTGTCCGCTGCGACTGAGGTGCCCATGAGTCGAGCCTCGCGATCGGTTCTCGAACGGCGCCGGATCCGGACTCAAGGTCCCGCGACGCGCCGCATCCGCTCAAGATCCGCCACGCGCCGGTTCCGCGCTCAAGGCCCCGCCACGCGCCGCATCCGCTCAAGATCCGCCACGCGCCGCGTCCGCGCTCAAGGCCCCGCCACGCGCCGCATCCGCTCAAGGCCCCGCCCCGCGCCGCATCCGCTCAAGATCCGCCACGCGCCGGTTCCGCGCTCAAGGCCCCGCGACGCGCCGCATCCGCTCAAGATCCGCCACGCGCCGCGTCCGCATGCTGGGGAGATCTTGGCGGATTATGGTCGTTCTGGCGACCATAATCCGCCAAGATCTCTCGGCCGCCGTCACAGGGCGCGGGCGAACTCGCGGAGATCTTGGACCAGGAGGTCCGGATGCTCCAGCGCCGGGAAGTGGCCGCCCGCCTCGTGGTCGCGCCAGAACCTGATGTCGGTGTAACGGCGCTCGGCCCACGCGCGCGGCGTCGAGGCGTCCTTGGGGAAGCTTGACACGCCGGTGGGCACGCCCACGGGCAGGTTCGGCACCTTGCGGTAGCTCTCCCAGTAAATGCGCGACGCCGACGCGCCCGCCGCGTGCAGCCACAGCAGGCTGGCGCTGTCGAGCATCCGGTCCCGGGAAATTGCCTTCTCCACATCACCGTCGTGATCGGACCATGACCAGAACTTCTCGACCAGCCAGGCGAGTTGGCCGGCGGGCGAGTCGGTCAGGCCGTAGCCGATCGACTGCGGCTTGGTCGACATGATGACCGCGTACCCCGAATCAAGCGGCCACCACTGGTAAAGCTCGGCCAGCCGAGCCTGCTCCCGCGACGTGATCTCGACCGGCTCCTCCGGTTTGTCGGCCATGGGCAGGGTGATGTGGATGCCCGCCACCCGCTCCGGCAGTTGCGCGGCCATCGCCCCGGCCAGGTAGGAACCCCAGTCGGGGCCGTGGACGAGGTACCGGTCGTAGCCGAGGCGCGACATCAGCTCATCCCACGCCTTGACCGCCCGCCCGATTCCCCACCCGGTGGTGGCCGGCTTGTCGCTGAGCCCGAAGCCGGGCAGCGACGGGAGCACCACGTGGAACTCTTTTGACAGGGGCTCGAGGATGTCGAGCATCTCCATCACGGTGCCGGGCCAGCCGTGCCCGATCAGCAGCGGCCGGGCCTCTTTGTTCAAAGAGCGCAAGTGTACAAAGTGGACGTTGAGCCCTTCGAGCTCGGTCACGAACTGGGGCAGGGCGTTGAACCGCGCCTCGGTGGCCCGCCAGTCGTACTCCCGCTCCCAATAGCGGCACAGTTCCTGGCAGTACTCCAAGGGCACGCCCTGCGCCCAGCCCGGCTCGGTCTCCGGCTCCGGCCAGCGGGTGTGAGCCAACCGGAGCCGCAGACCGTCCAGATCGGACTGTGGCACCGACAACCGGAACGGGGTCATTGGGGGCTCCCTAGCAGGTGCTCGGAGTAGAACTTCACCGCGGCGGTCTCGAACCGAAGCGCCACATGGCTCGCGGCGGCGACGGTGTCGCGCCAGTTGCGCTGCAACGGGTTCGACTCGCTCAGGCCGCTGGTGCCGCAAGCGCGCACCAGCCCGTCGACCGCCGCGGCGAGCAGCTCCGCACCCAGCGCCGCGTCGCGCTCGTTGCGGGCCAGCAGGTGCGGCGCCAGCGCGCCGGAGTCGCAGACCTCGGCGTTGCGCTCGATGAGCAGCCGGGCGGCGTCGATCTGGGCCGAGGCGCGCACCAGCAACAGGTCCAGATCCGGGTGGTGCCGCTTGCCTTTGAGCATCGCCACCGCCGCGTTCAGCGCGGCCGTCGCCGACCCGAGCGCGGGCGGGATGAAGGCCAGGTTGCCCACGGCGCGGATGGGTACGTTGTGGCACAACGCCTCCGAGTGCGGGTTCTGCCCGGAGGCCAGCTGGCCGAACGGGAACACCATGTGGCCGGGCACGGTGGTGTCCACCTCGATGGTGTGGCTCGTGGTGGCGCGCAAGCCGATCGAGTCCCACGTCGGGATGATGGTGCACTCGTGCCGGGGCACGGCGAAGAACTTGGCCTGGGCCCGGTCCCCGGCCGGGCCGCAGATCAGCGCCCAGTCCGCGAAGTCGATGCCGCTGCAGTAGGACCAGCGTCCCTTGACGTGCCAACCGCCCGGCACCTGCTCGGCCGAGCCGGAGGGCACCAGCGCCGCGACGATGAAGGCATCCGGGCCGCCGCCCCAGATCTTGGCCTGGCCCTGCTCGGGCAGGAAGGCCGCGAACCGTCCGGCGTAGGCGCTCAGCGACGCGCACCAAGCGGCGTTGGCGCACTCCTCGCCGATGGCCGCCACGGCCCGGGTGACCTCGGCGAAGGTCGCCTCGTTGCCACCCCACCGGCTGGGCACGAAGTGCCGGGCGAAGCCGGCTTCGGTAAGCGCCGCAATGACTTCCTTGGGCAGGCTGCGCTCCACGTCCACCCGCGCGGCGTGCTCGGCGAGGATCGGGCGGACTTTCTCCGCGGCCTGAACCAGCCCTGTGTCGGAGAGCGTTTCGATGACCACCGTGGGCACCTCCTGGCGATGTGAACGAATCCGCCACAAGCTTTTCGCACGGCTCTCGAGCCTGTCTGGAGCGTGGGCGCCGGGTGGGACCCCGGCGCCCGTTCACCACTTGAGGTGCAACAACCGCTGCTCGTCGATGAATCGCTGGATCTGCTCGGCCAGCGTCCCGGCCTGGGAGGGGCCGGTCTGGCCCGGGGCGATGTCGGGCCTCGGCATGCCGGGACAGGTCACGTCCTTCTTCGGCAAAATGCCTTTCACGAGGTACCGGGTGACAAGTTCGTCCACTTTGGAGTTGCGGTTCATGGCGTAGATCTCGTGGTGACCCTCGTCCGCCACGGTGATGAGGCGGAAGCCGAGCTTGCGCGCCATCGCGACCCCGCCCTCATAGCGCAGCACGGAGTTGGCGCTCGAGTGCACCACGATGCCGGGCGGATAATCCTTGCGGTACACGTCATCCGGCGTCAGCGGCGGCTCCTGCGGCTGGAAGGTGCGGTAGATCCCGACCCAGGGCTGCACCCGCACCACGCCATAGCCGTAGGGGTACTTCTCGCGGAACTCGCGCATCTCCTGGAAGTAGAACTCCAGATCGGTCGGCCACTCGTCTTCCAGCGTCACGGCGTCGGTCACGCCGGAGCGCAGTGTCGGGTGGCCGGTGCGCCACTGGAACACGACGCTGGCGAGCAGCCCGATCGCCTTGGCCGCGTCGGCCCGGTTGGCCTCGCTGGTGGGGTTGCGAAGCTCGTGCACCAGATCGGCCAGCTTGTCCCACAGGCCGCGGTAGGTGGCGCCGGTGCCCACCGCGCCGTCGTACGGGGTGCGGCCGACCCCGTTGACCGGGGCCTCGGCCAGCAGGTCGGCGACCTCCTCCACTGCCTCGATGACCTGTTGCTGCGTGGTACCCAGCTCGAAGCGCGCGTGCCGCTCGGCCACCCACTCCGCCCACAGGTCGACGTTCTCCCGGTACGCCACCGACTGCGCCTTCCACTGGTCGCGCCAGTTCCAGTAGGGATTGCGCGAGCAGTCGAGCACGCAGCGGTCCAGGTTCGGCCCGAACATGGCGCCGTAGAGCGCCCCGACGTGACTACCGTCGGCGTGCCCGATGAAGCTGATCTTCTCGGCCCCGACCACGCCGCGCAGCACATCGATGTCCCGCGCGGTGTTGCGGGTGTTGATGAACGGGCGCAGCCCGTCGTCCGCGCGGGCGCAGCCCTCCTCGCGCACCCGCATGTCCTCGGCGATGACCGGGAACATGTCGTCGGGCGGGCGCGAGTCGAAGCCCCCCTTGGCTTGCGTGATCTCGGCGTAGAGCCTGGTGGAGCCGTCCAGCCCGCGCGGGTCGAGCCCGACCAGGTCATAGACCAACTCGAGTTCGGTTCCCTTGTAGCGCAAAGGCATTCGCCGGCCCATACCGCCCTCGCCGCCGGGACCGCCGTTGAGCGCGAGCAGCACACCGCGCCGCCGCGCCGGCTCCTTGGCCCTCATCCGGCTGATGGCGATCTCCAGACGGCGCCCGCCCGGGTCGCTGTAGTCCATCGGCACCTCGATACTCGCGTACTCGAGTGCGTCATCGACGCCGCTGGCCTCCCAGCGGGGCTGCTGGCTATAGAAGTCGTGCAACGGTCCTGACATGTGTCCTCCGCGGTAATCCCAAGGCAGCCGGTCTCGCCGGCGAAGGGTGGCCACCGGCGAGACCAGCCAAATCCAACCGCTATAGGTGAAGGTGCGGGCCGCCCAACCGGACCGGACGGGTTGCGTCCGGTCTGTGGACGCCCTTGATCGTGCCGCCGCGGCGTCGAGGCGGGGACGAGCCTCGGTCGAGCTGCGGTGACAGGCCATTATTCGGACTATGCTGGCTTAGTCTGACATGTCGCTGTATGTTGGTGCCCATGAGCAGCGACATCCATCCTTTCCGTGTCGACATCCCGCAAGCACAACTAGACGATCTGGCCGACCGGCTGGCGCGCACTCGTTTCACCGACGAAATCCCGGGCGTGGGCTACGACTACGGTGTGCCGCTGGCCTATGTCCAGCCGCTGCACGAATACTGGCGCGACGGCTACGACTGGCGGTACTGGGAGAGCAAACTCAACGAATATCCGCAGTTCACCACCGAGATCGACGGCCAGAACATCCACTTCATGCACATCAGGTCGACCAAACCCGATGCCTTGCCACTGATCCTCACGCACGGCTGGCCCATGTCGATCGTGGAGTACCTCGACGTCATCGAGCCGCTGTCGGAAGACTTCCACCTGGTGATCCCGTCCATACCCGGATTCGCCTTCTCCGGGCCGACCCGTGAGCGGGGCTGGAACCGGTACCGGATAGCCAGGGCTTGGGCGGAGCTGATGCGCCGCCTGGGATACGAACGCTTCGGCGCGCACGGCAACGACGGCGGCTCGCTGATCTCACCGGAGGTAGGCCGGATCGCGCCGGAAAGCGTTGCGGGGGTTCACGTTACGCAGGTGTTCTCGTTCCCGTCCGGCGACCCGGCCGAGTTCGCCTCACTGTCCGAAGAGGACATGGGCCGGGTCAAGTTCCTGGAAGGCTTCTGGAAGACCACGGGCGCGTTCCACGCCTTCCAGTCCGCGGTCCCCCAGAACGTCGCGCACGCCCTGGCCGACTCACCGGTGGGCCAGCTGGCCTGGAGTGGCCAACTGTTCGGCGACGCGGTCACAAAGGACTTCGCCCTCACCAACGTGACGATCTACTGGCTGACCGGGACCGGAGGCTCGTCGGTGCGGCTGTATTACGAGGACGCGCACGCCACACCGCCGGTGGAACCCACGACGGCGCCGCTGGGGCTGGCCAACTTCAAGAACGACTTCCAGTCGATCCGGCCCTTCGCCGAGCGCGACCACAAGAACATCGTGTCGTGGAACCTCTACGACGTCGGCGGCCATTACGCCGCCCATGAGGTACCCGACGTTCTGGCCGCCGACATCAAGGAGTTTTTCAGCCAGATGGCATAGGCGCACGACGGCCACCGCGGCGAGATCAACCACATGCTCAAGGCTCCGCCGGTGGCGTGGGGTCGGCATTGATGCGTATCGACACCGTCCGCATGAGTGCCTCGTCGGCGCCGTAGACGCGCGACTCCCCGCTACTGGACAGGCGACCGCCGGTCACCTTACCGCGCTGCAGGATATCGATGTAGCCACAATAGTCACCGTCGTTGTCCATCATGGCCTCGCGTATCCGGTACACGAAGATGTTTTTGAAAGGCCGCCAAAAGCCCACACCGTGCGCACCGGAGACAAGGAACACCAACCCACCGTGCGTGAAGTGCAGCCCGACCTCGGCCGTGCCCGATGGCCGCTCGACCCGGGCCAGCCACGAACCGACCGGGCTGTGCATGAGCCGAAGGCTACGTTTGCCGGCTCGCCCTCCACTCGAGGGCGAGCCGGTCAGAACCCGAGCTCGAGTTCATCCGCGAGGATCGCCGCTTCCAGGCGGCGAAGTTCGCTACCTGGCGACACCGCCAGGTCGTTGGTCAGCACGCTGTGTGCCTTGCGGTACACCGACAGTGCCTCAGCCCGGCGCCCACTGCGGGCGAGCGCCACCATGAGCTGCGCATAGAAGCGCTCATGGTACGGATACAGCACCACCAGACGACTCAGCTGCGGGATGGCCTCGTCGTACTGGCCCATGTTCAGGCACGCGTCCATATAAAGACCCGTCGCGGTCAGACGCAACTCCTCCAGCCGCGCGATCTCGCTCTGCGCGGCCGGTAGATGCCTTACACCACAAAGGGCCTCACCCTGCCAGAGGCTGAGCGCCTCCTGGAGTAGCTCCACCGCGGTCACTATGTCCTTCTGCTGCATAGCCTGCGTGCCGCTCTGCACGAGCAAGGCAAAGCGCAGCGAGTCCAGCTGATCGGTCTTGATCCGCATCAGGTAGCCCGGGGGCTGTGTGAGCAGCATTCGAGGTGGTGAGCGCGGGGGCCGGTCGGGTTCCAGTTGACGTCGCAGCACCGACACGTGTGCCTGTATCACCTGGGTCGCCGAGGAAGGTGTCTTGCCCGGCCACAACCATTCGGTCAACTCATCAACGGTCACCACCCTGTTTGCCCCTGAAAGTAACGCTGTTAAAAGTGCTCGACGCTTTGTACCCTGAATTGGAACGGGTCCATTTCTGCCGGACACCGCCAAAGGGCCCAGAATCGTAAAGCGCACATCGGCCACCCCCTATGGGGTCAACTAGGCCCCATTATGTGGACATCGATGAGCTTCACACAAGTTCTCCACAAGTCGGTAACAAGTTGCGGGCAACAAACGCGCAAGTCAGCCCTCGCATCATGACGCTATGGACGTATCGGCAAAATCGCTCGCACCCGCCAGCGCGCTGAGCCTACGGCCCACGGCCGTGGCAAAGCTGGTCTTCCAGTACTATCGGCAGCCGGCGTCGTGGTTAGTCCTCGTCATCACCAGCCTGATGATGATCTATATCGGGGGCGCCGCGATGTTCTGGTTCCATGCCATCTATCTCGGTGAGGGCGGTCCGGCGATCAGTCCAGTGCTGCACTGGTTTATCGACTCAACCGCCGCCTTGCTTCTCGCCCCAGTCCTGTTCATCGTGCTGCCCCTGGCATCCCGCTACGCCAGGGTCGGCCAGCAGGACCTGAGCCCACATCGCTTCGCCTTGTTCGGCGGGGCGGTATTCGCGATGGCGACGGTCCCCGGACCGTTCGTCCACAACACCTTCATCGGGCGGGGTACTTACCTCGCGGACGCGGTCACCCGTCTTTGGGGCGACGGACGCGTTGTCCAGCCGTACACGCAATACCCCTTCCCTATTGAGGCGGTGCTGCAGGTGGCCTTCGGGCTGCCGCTCTACATCGCTCTCATGTGGGCGTTGTTCTACATCGCGCGGACGACGCTTGTCAAAGTCGCTCGCTGAGGGACCTTCCGGCACCAGCCCGCCCTGGGCCGGCGTAACTGTAAAGTCATTGTAGGAATGGCGGCCCACCGCAACGTCGCGGTGGGCCGCCAGGTACGCTTCCCGGCTTAGATGCCGCAGTTGGGGGCGGACCAGAACTGCGACGCCTTGTGCGCGACGTGCGTGTGGTCGTTGTGGTCCGGGTACCCGGGGCCGAGGATCTCGCGCCAGCCGTGGTAGCGTGCCCGTTGCGCCAGCGTGCACAGCGATGGAGTCCCCGCCAGATCCACCGCGTCGCCATACAGGTGCCGGCTCGTGCTCGAGCCTCCGACCGCGTTGTTGCACGCGACGCTCCGGAAGCCGCTAGTGACGATGATCTGTGGACCGCCGAGCGCCTTGCGCAGCGCCTCCAGCTTCCACATGTTGATCTTGGCGTTGTTCTTCGCGGTCGCGGCCGAGACCGCGCCACCGGACCAGTCCGAGTTGCACTTGTTGAGCTCGGCCCAGTCGAAGTGCAGCGTGCTGCAGTCGTTGTCCTGCAGCTCATAGATCTTGCCGAAGGTCAGGGGGCCGGCGATGCCGTCCTGGCCTAGACCCCAGGCCGCCTGGAACCGCTGGACCGCCGCCTTGGTGGCAGGACCGAAGGCGCCGTCAAGGCCGAGAACCGCGCCGAAGCCGGGATAGCCCGAGACGCGGATCTGCAGCTGGCGAACGTCCTCTCCGGACATTCCCTGGGACAGGGTGCGTCCCCATGTGTAGCATCCGTCCGCCGCGGCCGGAGTAGCGAGGGTTCCCACTCCGACCACCGTTGCCACGAGTGACAACATCGCGGCAGCTAGGAATCTGACGATGCGTTGCATGCGTCACATGATGAATAGCTTCATCTACCTATGTCAATGAGAAATTTTTTTACAGCCTCCGAGCTGGGCACCTAGGCTTTGCGGGCTGGGCGCCAGCGCCGCCGGGTGGCCGTGGCCGTAAGGCTCGACCCCACAAGCACTCCTAGCGCCACCGCCACGACCGTCAGGAAAGCGTTTACTAGGCCCTGATTGCCCGGGCCGAGTGAGACCAGGCCGGTCACCCCGGCCAGGCCGAGCGCTCCAGGAACAAGCAACCAGAAGGCGGGCAGGATCGCAACTTGAGCGGGCGGGCCCTTGAGCTTCTGCACCAGGGTCGCGATCGGCACCACGACCAGACCGCCGGTGAAGGCGCTGAAGTTGGACTCGCCGACATAGGCCCCAAGCTGTTGCGCGCCAAAGGTTATCAGCAGCATGACCAGCAGCCACAGCAGCGAGCCCTTGGGGGCGGAGCTGTTGACATACATGCCGATGCCGAAGACCACCACGCCGACCAGCGGACCCCACCACCCCAGCGTCGAGGTCTCCACATGCGGCTGCGCGGTGTCGGCAATCGCATACCCCGCGTAGATACCGAACGACAGCAACAGCAACATGTAGATGCCCGAGACCATCCGGCTGGCCCCGCTGATCATCGACCGGGTCGCTATCTCCTGCGCGCCAAGGGTCAGCGCGGTGCCCGGCAGGAAAGCGACAAGGGGCGGGATGATGAGCGCCGGCGCGCTCAGGCCCAGATCAGGCGCGAACCGGTAGGCCAGGGCGGTCACCAGCATCGCGGCGAGCACCGGCAGCGCCAGCGACAGCACGTTGACCCGCTCGGCGATGATGCGCAGCACGCCCACCGCGAAGCCCAGCACCGCCAGGGCGGCCAGGGCGCGGCCGTCGCGCACCACCAGCAGCCCGAGGCCGACGGTCAGGACGGTGTGCCCGAGCACGCGCAGCAGGAAGTTGAAGCGGGGTTTGGACTCGACGATCGCCTCGAGCCGCTCGATCGCCTCGGCCGGCGGGATCGGCTTCGCCTTCACCTCGGCGATCAGCTTGTAGAGGCTGTCCACCTGATCCAGCCGCAGCGGGGGTCCATCGGCATTCATAAAATCGACGGTGACCTCTCCGTTGCCGACCACGCGGACAAAGACGCCCGTCGGCACGACCAGGAACTCGACGTCGTCGCAGCCATAGGCGGCCGCGACCGCCTCCATCTCGTCGGGGATCCGGCTGGCCGCCTCGCCCGCCAGGCAAAGCGCGACGCCGCCACGTCTCAGGAACTCAAGAAGATCAGCCGGAGGGGTCACCCCGGAATTATGAGGCAGGTGGAGGTCGCGTGCGCAACCAGCCGTCCGGACTGGTCGGTCAGCTCCGCCTGGGCCAGCGCCACCCGCCGGCCACGGTTCAAAACCCTTCCCTCACAACGCAAAAGTCCTGATTCGACGGTGACCGGCCGGAGAAACTTGGTCGTCAGGTCAAGCGAGGTATACATCTCCCCAGCCGCGAGCGTCGAGTGCACCGAGCACCCGGCCGCGGTGTCGAGCAGCGTCGCGATCACGCCGCCGTGCACACCCCCCAAGGGGTTGTAGTGAAATTCCTGTGCCCGCATGGTCACGGTGACCAAGCCCGGCTCGACCTCGAAGCTCTCCATGTCCATCAGATCCATGATGGGCGGATGCGGCACCTTGCCCTCGACCATGGCCCGCAGCTGCTCCAGGCCGTTAAAACCTTTAAGAGCTGCCATGTGGGTACCCGGTGGAGCCCACGAGAAGGTGCGGCTCCTCTCCTGAGTCTCTGTCACAGACTCAGGCTGCCATCTCCTTGCTGAGTCTGTCAACGAGACTTAGCCTATGCCTCATGAGGTCGCCCGCGCTCCATTGGTCGATGGCCAACTGCACCGTCGGACGGGCGATGGCGGTGCTCGGCGAGCGCTGGACTTTTGTCGTCCTGCGCGAGGTATTCAACGGTGTGCGAAGGTTCGAGGAGATGCGCGAGCACACCGACATCCCGCGCCAGGTCCTGACCAACCGCCTGGCGCTCCTGCTCAAAGAGGGCATCCTGCGCAAGGTCCCCTACCGCGACCCAGGGTTCCGCTCCCGATTCGAGTACCGCCTCACCGAGAAGGGCTTCGACCTCTACCCCGTGCTCGTGGCCGTGCTCCAGTGGGGCGACCGGTGGCTGGCCGACCCGGAAGGCTCGCCGGTGCGGATCGTCCACCGCGGCTGCGAGTGCGAGGTCCTCATCCAACTCTCCTGCGAGGACGGTCACCTCATCGACGAGCCCCGGGATCTGGCCCCCCGCCCGGGCCCCGGCGCCTACCCCCGCTAGCCAAGATTCCGGATCTTGTCGGCTATACCTCCCGCCCCCGTTGCGCCCGGCGGTTAGCCTGGTCGGATGGAATTGCTTATCGGCCTAGGCTGCCTGCTGTTGCTCGTCATCGTGGTGGCGATCTTCGCGATGTCGGCCTACAACGGTCTCGTCCGGGCGCGCAACGGGTACAAGAACGCCTTTGCCCAGATCGATGTCCAGCTCAAGCGGCGGCACGACCTGATCCCCAACCTTGTCGAGACGGCCAAGGCGTACCTGAAGCACGAGCGCGAGACGCTCGAGGCGGTCACCGCGGCCCGCACCGGCGCAATTTCGGCGCAGGCCGCGGCGGCGGCCAACCCCGGCGACCCGGCCGCGATGCAGAACCTGGGCGGCGCTGAGAACGTCCTGACCCAGGCGCTGGGCCGGCTGTTCGCGGTCGCCGAGGCATACCCGGATCTGAAGGCCAACCAGAACATGATGCAGCTCTCCGAGGAGCTGACCTCCACCGAGAACCGGGTCGCCTTCGCCCGCCAGGCCTACAACGACTCGGTCATGGCGTACAACAACAAGCGCGAGGTCTTCCCCTCGAGCGTCATCGCCGGCATGTTCAACTTCGCGCCCGCGGCCCTGCTTGAGATCGAGGAGCCGGGTCAGCGCGAGGCGCCCAAGGTGCAGTTTTAAGACATGAACTTCTTCGAGCGGCAGAAGGACCTGCGCCGCATGTCGGTGCGGCTGGTCCTGCTCTTCGCCATCGCCGTCGTCGGCATCATCGCGGTCGTCAATGTCGTGGCGCTGTTCGCCTTCGGCGCGTTCAGCGACCGGCCGGTCAACATCTGGGGCATCATCGGCGTCACCAGCCTGCTGACCGCCGGGGCCATCGCCCTGGCCACCCTCTACCGCACCGCCACGCTGCGCGGCGGCGGGGGCCGGGTCGCCCGGGAGCTCGGCGGCGAGTACGTGCCGGAGGACACCACCGACCCGCAGTTGCGCCGGTTGCGCAACGTCGTTGAGGAGATCGCCATCGCCTCCGGGGTAACCGTGCCCGAGGTCTATGTGTTACAGAACGAGACCTCCATCAATGCCTTCGCGGCCGGCTGGTCCACATCGGACGCCGCCGTGGCGGTGACCCGTGGGACGCTGGAGCGGCTCAACCGCGACGAGCTTCAAGGTGTTATCGCCCACGAGTTCAGCCACGTCGTCAACGGCGACATGCGCCTGAACATCCGCCTCATGGGCCTGCTGTTCGGCATCCTGTTCCTCACCATCGCCGGGGAGACGATCCTGCGCGCCGGGGTGTTCGGCCGCCCGCGCGACGAGAAGGGCGGCGGAAACCCGTTGCCGCTCATAGGGATCGCGCTCGTCGCGGCGGGCTGGATCGGTGTCGTCGTCGGCCGGCTCATCAAGGCGTCGGTGTCACGCAAGCGCGAGTACCTCGCCGACGCCTCGGCGGTCCAGTTCACCCGCCAGACGCAGGGCATCGCCGGCGCGCTGAAGAAGATCGCCGGGCTCCGGGCGGGTTCAAGCCTGCAGGCGCCCAAGGCGGAAGAGGTGGCGCACATGCTCTTCGGCAGCGGGAAGCGGCGCGAGTCCCTGTTCGCCACCCACCCGCCCCTGGCCGACCGGATCAAGGTGCTCGAGCCCGACTTCGACCCGGCGCGGCTCGACGCCCTGGCCGCGCAGTGGGTGCAGCGCCCGCCGGTGGGCATGGAGGAGGATCTGGCTCTCGGGCTGGCCGGCCCGTCAGGCGCGCCCGGCGCGCCTACGGTCCCCGAGACCGACCTCGTGGCGCAGGTGGCGGCTCCGACCGAGGCCTCCTATCACCACGCCGCGGCCATGCTGGCGAGCATCCCCGAGGACGTGCTCACCCGGGCGCGCACCGTCCATCAGGTGCTGCCGTTGGTGATGGGCCTGCTGCTGTCGGACGATCCGCAGGTGCGGGAGAAGCAGAAGGCCGACCTGGCCGCGCGCTTCGGCCCGCCGCTGACCGACGCCGCCGAGAGCGAATCGCAGGCTCTGTCCACTTTGGATCCGGTGCTACGTCTGCCGCTGGCCGAACTCGCCTTCCCGGCGCTGCGCCACCGCACCTACGCCGAGCAGCAGGCGGCGCTGCAAGCGATCTACGGCCTGGTCAACGCGGACGGGCGCATCAGCGTGTTCGAGTACTGCCTGGCCTCCATGGTGGCCTCCGGTATGTACCAACATATGCATCCCCAACCGCACTGGCACACCCAGCGCCGCCCGCTGCGCCGCGCCCGCGGTGAAGCCTTGACCCTGCTGGCCGTGCTGGCTCAGGAGAGCGTCGACGACGCCGAGGGCGCGTTCCACACCGGCACGGCGGTCGCCTTCCCCGATGAGACGGTGGCTTTTGTACCGCCGCCACGCGGAGTGCTCGACCTGGAACAGGGGTGGCACGCACTGCGCGAGCTTGACGCGGAGGGCAAGGAACTGCTGGTGCGAGCGGCCGTGGCCACCATCGGCCACGACCGCTCCCTTTCGGTGAGCGAGCTGGAGCTGCTGCGAACCATCTGCTCCCTGCTGCAGTGCCCGCTGCCCGCGCTCAGCTCATAGGCTGAGGACCCCGACGGCCGCGCATGGGGCCCGAGGACCAGACGAACGGGGACGTCACCGGATGGGAAATGATCGTCTCATGTGGATACTTCGTGACCCTCACAAGCATGTGACGCACGTCGGATCGATGTGATGCTCGGCCGGGTCGCAGTAGTACATAGGGCCTGAGGGCGCCGCGACGGCGGGATCCCCCACCGGGATCGGGGTGAGGCTGACGGCCCCCGTCTTGCCGTCAATACTCACCCACGCGCACGCCAGGCGGTCGTTGGGCGCGGCCGACACGCACATGGCCGTCACGTTGCCGAAGTTGTCACCGGTGAAGGAGAACTCGACCGTGGCACCGGAGGAGCCGGCGACCAGGCCGGCCAGGAAGTATCCGGCGACGGGAGGTGACTGGGTGCTGAAGAACTCCAGCCCGAAATAGCGATGCTCCTCTCCCGCGCAGTACGTCACCTGCCCGGTGACTCTCGTGCCGAGCGAGACCGGCTCGGCGCCGTAGATGACGGCACTGTTGCCGGTCACGCATGAAGTGATCATGGCCGTCTCGGCCGGGCTGATCCACCACCGCGGATTGCCCGGCGGGTCGGCCAGCGCCGTCGCCGATGAGGACAGCACGAGCAGAAGGGCGGCGGCCGCCGCCCGGACTAATCGTCTCATTTGGACTCCCCGTTTCCTTTCTCGTTCTCTTCTACCGCCACGCGCTCTTCCGGAGCCACGCGCTCTTCCCGAGCCACGCGCTCTTCCGGAGCCACGCGCTCTTCCCGAGCCACGCGCTCTTCTACCGCCACGCGCTCTTCCCGAGCCACGCGCTCTTCTACCGCCACGTGCTCTTCCAGAGCCACGCGCTCTTCTACCGCCACGCGCTCTTCCCGAGCCACGCGCTCTTCCCGAGCCACGCGCTCTTCCCGAGCCACGCGCCGCACCGCCGGCATGCCCGGCGGCACCGGCGCGATCTGCAGGGTGCCAAGCGCCACCCCCAGCTGAAAGCGGTTGTCCACCCCGAGACGGTCCATCATGGACCGCAGGATGTTGGACACCGAACGCTCGCTGATCCGCAGTTCGCGAGCGACCCCCGCGTCGGTGTGCCCGAGCGTCAGGAGTGCGACCACCGCCTCCTCGCGCGGGCTGAGATCGAAGGCGGGCATCAGGGTCTCCGACAGGTCGTGGGCCGCGGCCCAATGCTGGTCGTAGCTTGCGGCGAGCGACTCCACCACCGGCTCCTGCGAGACCTCCAGGTAGCCGCGGTCGAGGTCGCCCGGTTCCACCGGGAAGAGGGCCACGCGCCGGTCCACGATGACAAGCTTCATGGGTACCGTGTCCGCCTGCCGGTAGGTCTCGAAGACCTCCTTGGGCAGGCCGCCATAGGGCAGCAGCAGATCCGGATCGCCCCGCGTCACCCCCACCACGCGCAGCTGGACCCCGCGGGACTGCAGCTCGCGATCCATCGGGGCCGCCGCCCGCAGCGAGGCCGGATCGAAGGTCGCCTCCGGGTTCATGGACACGGCGGTGTGGCGCGCCACCGCCACCAGCTCGGCCAGGCGCTCCCGGGCCGCCTCCCGGGATGGCCAGTGGCGCAGACCATCGCCCAGCTCGAGGCCGCGCAGCGGGCGGTAGGGCTCGTTGAGCAAGGTCTCGGGCACCGGCCGGCGATGGCGCCACCGGTAGAGCATCCGCATCGTGTCCTCGCGACTCCTTGCCCGCCAACGCCTTTCGTCAGGTCCATTCTGGACGGTGGGTTTGGCCGCCCCGGCGTCGTCGAGATCGGACAGCGCACGCTCGACGCGGTGGCGCGAGATGCCGAGATCGCGCTCCAGCATGGAGGCGGTCTGCGGGCCGAACATGGTCAGGGTCCGGAAGACCAGGTCCGCATCGGGTGACAGCCCCCACCTCGTCAGCAGGGGCACCGGTAATACCGCGGTAACCACGCTGAGACAACATCACATCGCCCACGAGATCGGTAGCCCTTAATCCTTTCGTTACCCGCGGGATGCCGGATCTTGCATTCGAGCTGCCGGCGATGGGTAGACCAGGTTTACGATCCGCCGCGTGGTTTACCCTTTCCCGCACGGACCGGCGAAGACCAGGCGCATCAACGTGACCGCGGCGGGCCAGAAACTGCTACGTGTCGTTCAGCGGCCAGGACAGAATAGTGGCGATCTCTTATGGCACAGGCGAACAGGTGGCCGGCGGGACAGTCGGCGACCATCCACAAAGGATCCGTTTCGAGGTGATTCCCGGATAGTCACATTCACGGGGCGGCCGTGATCACCGGCCGCCCTCACGCTCAAGGGTTGAAATCCATGTACCTTCTTGTGCGGCCGTCCGAACCGAAGCATACTTCACCGTGATTAAGGCCTCGGCGCACGGCGTCTCCAAACGCTTCGGCCCGACGCTCGCTCTGGATGGGGTGCACCTGACCGTCCAGGGCGGTGAGGTGCATGGTCTGGTGGGCCACAGCGGTGCCGGCCGGTCCACCCTGGTGTCGATCCTGACCGGATTGATCGGCCCCGACGCCGGCCGGGTCCGCTTCGAGGGCGAGCCGGCACCGCCGCTGAGCGACCGCGGCGCCTGGCGGCGCCTGGTGTCCTGCGTCCACCAGCGATCGATGATGATCGCCGAACTGTCGGTGGCCGAGAACCTCTATCTCAACCGGCAGTCATCGCGGCCTCTCATCAACTGGAAAGCCTTGCACCGCAGGGCATCCGAGTTGCTGGAGACGTTCGGCGTGAATGTGCGGCCAACCCTGCTCGCGGGCGAGTTGAGCGTCGAGCAGCGCCAGCTGGTCGACATCGCGCGGGCGCTGGCGTCGGGGGTGCGCTTTGTGATCCTCGACGAGCCCACCGCGCGCCTGGACGGCGCGGCGATCGATCGCCTGTTCGCCAGCGTGGACGCGCTGCGGCAGAACGGGATGACGTTCCTGTACGTCGCGCACCGCCCGCAGGAGGTCTATGACATTTGCCAGACCGTCACCGTCCTGCGCGACGGCCACAATGTGCTCACCCAGGGCATCGCCCACCTGACCCAGAACGAGCTGGCGGAGGCGCTCACCGGACGAACGCGATTGGCCATGCCGGCGGAGTCCTCGTTGGAGGAGCCGCCGCCGGTCAAGGAACCGCCGCACCCCAGGCGGTCGCGCCGCAAGAAAGCCGCCGAGCCTGAGCCGGAACCCGTGGCGCCGCAACGCGAAATCGTGCTCGCGGTGCAGGGCCTGCGGTTGCGCGACCGTTATGACGACATCCACCTCGAGGTCGGCCTCGGTGAGATCGTCGGCGTCACCGGCTCGTCCAGCAGCGGCAAGGTCGCCCTCGCCGAGTCCGTCGCCGGCATGCGCCGCCCCGACGCGGGCAGCGTCACCGTGGAGGGCGCCGTGCTCCGGCGCGGCCCGGCCGACGCGCTGCGGATCGGCATCGGGTTCGTGCCAAGGGATCCGCGGCTCATCCCCGCGCTGTCCTTGGCCGAGAACGCCACCCTGCCGGTCGCCGCCACGCTCGGCCGTTACGGCATGGTCAGCCCCCGCCTGCTCAAGCAGGCGGGCCGGCGAATCATGGAGGACTTCGCCATCCGGGCCAGGAGCCCGAGGCAGCCGCTCAACCGACTCGCCGGCGGCGACGCCAGGAAGGTGGCGCTGGCCAGAGCCCTTGCCACGCAACCGAAAGCGCTCGTGGTCATCGACCCGACCGCCGGAGCCGACACCGGCTCCACCGAGTCGTTGCTCAACTTGCTGATGGTGGCGGCGAGCCGGGGTGTGGCCATCATGCTCGTCTCCGACGAGCTGTACGACCTGAGGATCTGCGACCGCGTCCTGGTCATGTGCCACGGCCGCGTCGTGCTCGAATGCCCGCGCGGTTGGAACGACGGGGAAATCATCGCCGCGATCGAAGGAGTGGCCTGATGAAACTGCGGGATCTCATCCTCGTCCCCGTCATCGTCGCGCTGATCGTGGCCGGCGCCGTCATCGACCGGGCCTTCTTGTCCGGCGAGAACCTGCTCGGCCTGCTGCGGCAGCAGAGCGAACTGTCGCTGCTGGTGCTGGCGGAGGCGGTCATCCTGATCGCCGGGCGGGTCGACCTGTCGGTGGAGTCGACGGTGGGTCTGGCTCCCGCCCTCGCGGTGACGCTCGTGGTCCTCGGCCTGCCGTCGTGGACCGCGATCCCGCTGTGCCTGCTGGCCGGCGTGCTCGCCGGCCTGCTCAACGCCTTGCTGGTGGTGCAGTTCCGGCTGTCCGCCTTCGCCGCCACGCTCGGCACGCTGATCGTCCTAAGAGGACTCCACACCGGCATCAGCGATGGGCGCGACCTCACCACGCTTCCGGGGTCGATAGGGTACCTCGGCGGCGCGCGCTGGTTCGGCGTGCCCGCCTCGATCTGGGTCTGCGGCGCGCTTCTCCTTGCCGCCGCGGTGTTTCTGGGCCTGTTCCGGCCCGGCCGCGCCCTGTATGCCATCGGCGGCAACATCGACGCCGCCCGCGCCGCCGGGATCCGCGCGCACCGAGTGCTGTTGCTGGCGTTCGCCGCCGCCGGACTGCTGGCCGCCCTGGCCGGGATGCTCATGACCGGGCGCCTGGGCTCCGTCGCCGCAACCCAGGGCCAGGGCATGATCTTCATTGTGCTCGCCGCCGCCGTCATCGGCGGGATAAGCCTCAACGGCGGCAAGGGAACCGTCTTCGGCGCCCTCTGCGGGGTACTGCTGCTGGGTCTTATCGACAATGTGTTGCGCCTCGCCGGGGTCTCCAGCTTGTGGATCCAGGCGATCTACGGCGCGACGGTCATTGCGGCGTTGGTTCTGGCTCGGGTGCTTTCTGGCCCGAGGGCTCCTCAGTCACCGTCTGCCGCGGTCCCGTGAACCACTTGCGCGCCCCCGCGAACCACCAGATCGCCGCCCCACCGAGCACTATCGCCACCGCCACGATGGTGTAGTTGAAGGTCTTCGCCTCGATCGGGCTCGCCGTCGGCAGCACGAACAGCACGCAGATGAGGCCGACCCAGACGATCGCGGTCCAGCCCACCAGTGCGCTCCACTTGCCGAGGTTCCACGGGCCCACCTCGAAATCGGGCCGCAGGCGCCGCAGCAGAACCGGTGCCACGTAAGAGATGTAGAGTCCGATCACCGCGATCGAGGTGGCGGCGAGATAGGCCGTGGTGTTCCACAGCGACGGCACGACCAGGACCGTGGAGCACACGACGCAAAGCCAAACCGAGTTCGTGGGCGTACCCGTTGAGGGGTTCACCTTCCGCCAGATCCGCGATCCCGGCAGGGCGCCGTCCCGGCTGAAGGCAAAGGCCATCCGCGAGTTCGCCGTCACCGACGCCATGCCGCAGAAGAACTGCGCCACGACGCAGATGAACAGCAGCCAGATGCCCAGGCTCTCGCCCACCGCGTCGATGAAGATCTGCGCCGGCGGCAGCCCGAGCGCGGTCGTGCGTTCGGCCTCGTAGTCCTGAATCGACCAGGTGATCGCCGTGAGGAGGAAGAATCCGGCGATGACCGAGACGACGACGGACATGACGATCCCGCGCGGTGCCTGCCGGGCGGCGTCGTGGGTCTCCTCGGCGACGTGCGCGCTGGCGTCGTAACCGGTATAGGTGTATTGGGCCATAAGGAGTCCAATTAGGACGGCATAGATCGCGGCACCCGTGAAGTCGAACCCGGTGGCGTTGCGCACCTCGAAGAACACCTCGGACAGCGGCTTGTGTTGATCGGGAATGATCGCCAGCGCCCCGACGATGACGGCCACGCCCGCCAGGTGCCACCACGCGCTCACGTCCGACAGGATCCGCACCAGGTCGACGCCGAACGTGTTGAGCAACCCGTGCAGCACGATGATGACGACGAAGACCACAAAGGTCAGCTCGGCTGTCACCGTCCAGCCGAACGCCAGGCTCAGGAACGCGCTCGTGGTGATGGCCGCGCCGAAGTCGATGGCGGCCGTGACCGCCACCTCGCCCAGGAAGTTGAACCACCCCACGAACCACGCCCAGGCCGCCTTGTTGCGTTTGGCCAGTGCGTGTGACCACCAGTAGAGCGCCCCCGCTGTCGGATAGACCGAACACACCTCCGCCATCGCCAGCGACACCAGAATCACCATGCCGCCGACGAACAGCCAGCCCAGCGTGATGGCCAGCGGCCCACCGGCGGTCATCGCGATCCCGTAGGAGGTGATGGCGCCCGCGAGGATGGAGATGATGGAGAAGGAGATGGCAAAGTTGGAGAATCCGGAAAGCTTGCGCCGCAACTCCTGTTTGTAGCCCAATTGCGCCAGCCGCACTTCATCGCGCAGTTCGTCACTCATCAGCGTCTCCTTAGGAAAGCTGTGCTCCAGTGATCGATTAGCGCAGATCATCACTCCACGCCTGCCCCCTGTCAATCGGCCAACCCTGTTACCCTGCGCCGCGTGATCGATCAAACCCCCGTGTCCGACGACTGGCAGGACTTCTACAAGAACCCGCCGCCACCCCCTCCTCCACCGCCGGTAAAGTCGGTGACCGGCAAGCGAATCGCCTTGTTCGCCGCTATCGTCCTGGGTTTGGTGCTCGGCCAGTGGGTGGTCCGCTGGGCGCTCACCCCCACGAACCCCACCACCGACACCGCCGCCGACCAGCGCCCCGCCCGCGTGGCTCCGCTCGCGCCGGAACTGATCGAAAAACTGCTGTCCCCCACGCCCACCGCCCCGGCGCGCAGAATCACCGTTACCACGCCCGACAAGCTCGGCGGCCGTAGCAAGAACACCGAGGCGGACCTCACCAAGATGGCCTCCGACACCGGCACGAGGTTGAACGGCCTTCCCCAGGCCACAGCTGTCGTGTCACAGTTCTACGGCTCGCACTCCAAGAAGAACCTCACCACTGTCATCGCCGCGGCGGCCAAGGTGGCCCAAAGCGACCTGGACATCTTTGTCAATAATGCGCTGATCGGCTCCGAGGTCGTCAAGCAGCCCGCCACCTACGATGCCGGGCCACTCGGCGGCAAGGCGATGTGCGGTCAAGGTAGCGCCAAGGGCATCCAGTTCGCGATCTGCGGCTGGGCGGACGAGGGCTCGGTCGGCGTCATCATCTGGTACTACACCAGCGTCGAGAAGGCGCAGGCCGAGTTCCACGCCGTGCGCGCCTCCATCGAACAGGTCGGCTGATCCGGGGAAGCGCAAGATCAATGCGGTGTGCTCACAGTGGTGTCGAGCCTTTGGAGCACTGTCAGCGCCGCATCAATCTTGGGCCAGCCGAAAATGGTTGGTGCCCGGCTCGCCGCAGTGGTGTCATCGAAGCTGTGGAACAGCCGAGACGCCGTGACCCTCGCGAGGCCAAGGAGCTCGACTACGCCCGCCACCGGCGCGGCGCGGCCGAGTATCCCCATGCCTGGCGGCGCCAGCTGCCGCGCAAGAAGGCGGGCGCCCAAAGGGCTTTCCGCCGTAGCACGGCCGAGGCTCTGCGGGCCGCCCGCGGCCGGGTGCAAACCGGTCGGGCCGAGCGGGCCGCGGAAAACCTCGACGACGTCCGCCGGCGCGCGGTCGAGTCCTGGCCCAGCCCAACGCTCGCCGAGCACGTGGCGCGCGTCCTCGACAACCGGGTCGAGCGGGTCGCCTGGAACTACTTCAAGAGCCCCTACGACAGCGAACGCCACTGCCAGCCTTTTGCCCGCTTCCTGGCCACTGTGACCAGCGGCCGCCCCGGCCACCCGCGCGCCCTCGCGCAACGCTTCGCCCGCATCCTCGCCACCCCGCCCGCCGCCACCTCCGGCCCGCTCCACTCATGGCCACCGGACCCGGCGCACAATCACCGCTGGCTACTCGCCTTCTTCGCCGACGAACCCGACTGGCAGCAGCGCCTGCACCAGTGGATCTCCGAGTGACAGCCCGGCGCGGATGCCCCGTTCGCCGTGTGGCGCCGCCCCCCGATCGCTGCGCGGCGCCACCGCGCGTGTCCACCGCCGACATCCAGCCCGGCAAGTTCGCCTTGCCCAACCCCATCCGCGTCATCGGACCGCGGGCCATGGACCGGCCCGAACCCAACACCCGACCAGCACCGCCACCTGCCTGCGGCCCACGGTCAACTGATCCATCGGATCGCCTCCTCCCGCGATACAAGTAAGGTGGAGCGAGGACCCATCGCCGATACACGATCGGCCAAATTGGCACATCCGCACGTATGTGTATCTAGGCTCTGTCCGCACCCACCTCTGTGGTGAGTCGCATGTGGCGGCTCGCTGATCAAACGGAGGAAGGCGATGAGCGAAATGAAGCGACTCGACGCGGATCTGGTCCTCGAGGGCGGCGGCGTCAAGGGGGTCGCCTTGGCGGGAGCCGTTGCCGTGCTTGAGGAACGCGGATACCGGTTCCACAAGGTGGCGGGGACGTCTGCCGGCGCCATCGTGGGGTCGCTGGTGGCCGCGGGCGCGACGGGTGCGCGGCTGAGGGACATCATGAATGATTTGGACTATCGCCGTTTTCGGGATCCGCCCCTGCTCGGCCGGTTGGGTCCGCTCGGCGTCGCCTTGGAGATCGCTGTGAACAAGGGCTGGTGCCGGGGAGACTACTTCCGCGCGTGGCTCGCCGAGAAGCTGGCCGAGTTCGGGGTCAAAACCTTTGCCGATCTGGCACTTCACGACGAGGAGTCGGACCCGGCGCTGCATTCGGTACCCGAACGGGCATACCGGTTCGTGGCCATGGCCGCCGATGTCACGCACGGCGAACTGGTCCGCCTGCCGTGGTGTTACCGGCAGCGGTTCGGGCTCAAGCCCGGTGAGGTGGAGGTGGCCGACGCCGTGCGCGCGTCGATGGCGATCCCGTTCTTCTTCCGCCCGATGCGCTGCCCTGACCAGATCGCTGGTGGCAAGGCGTGGCTGGTGGACGGTGGGGTGCTCTCGAATTTTCCGATCGAGGTCTTCGACCGCACGGACGGCACGGTCCCACGCTGGCCCACCTTCGGCATCAAGCTGTCGGCCAGATCAACGGTCAGCCGCATCAACGAAATTCACGGTGTCGTGGCACTCTCCCGGGCGATGCTGTCGACCATGGCGGGCTTTCACGACCGGATTCACATCGGACGCCAAGACGTCCTCGCCCGGACCATCTTTGTCGACACCGGCGACGTGCGCGCGACGGACTTCGATCTCTCCCCGGCGACGGCGCTGGATCTGTATGAGCGCGGTCGCATCGCCGCAACGACGTTCCTCGATGGTGATTCTGACCGCGAGGCGTGGGATTTCGAAGCTTACCTGTGCCGACACCGCGTAGAAGTGGCATCTCACTAGTTGTGTGTTAGCCCCGTCGCATTGTATAAATTCGATGTATCTGGCGGTCCCCAGCCGGCCACCTCTATATCGAAGACGGCAATAGCCGTCTTCGATGGAAGCCATTGGGTAGCTGGAGGTTGCGATGACCCAACGCCCCGACGACGCTATTAGCCACGGATGGTACCGCCGCACACAACCCCCGAACGAGCAACACAACCGGCATCAAGCCTGGCCACTGTCCGGCGAGGTGCCACCAGGTCTCCTACGGCGGCACGGTGCCCGTGTCTCACCCGCCACCGACGACGCATCCGCCGGCTCGACGGTGTATCGCACTGAAATTCTGTTGGTACCAAGCCAACTTCTCCAAGCGCGGCCGGACCTGCTGGACACCGCACCCGGGGTTGACGGCGCGCTGAACCGCCATCTCGCGCAAGCGGGCTGGTATGTCGAAAGCGAAGCACCCACCGGGAGCGCGCAGATTGTCACTCGGCTCCGGGTGCGATCGCGCTCCGCGCGACCCGACCAGGGCGGTCCCGGTGGGCCGAATGTCGTGTCTCCCCCGGACGCGTATCACGCACTGCGGCTCCTGCGGCAGGCAACCGCGGGCGGCGCCGACGCCGCGGCGGTGGCACAGATCTCGCTGGATCACCTGCTGTTCGCCATCTCCACGATCGGCGGCCTGCCGATCACCGAGGGCCACGGGGATGGCGCTCGCGTTCCGGTGGCTGTGCTCGCTTCTCCCCCGCGGCGGCGCCCGCTCGCGGAGGTACCGGGTGGGCGCCGCCCGGTGGTAGTCGTTCTGGACACCGGGATCGGTACCCACCCATGGCTTAACCCCACAGGTGACCCGCAGGACCACTTCTGGGTGGACGCGACGCCAAGCTGGCACCCGCACTGGGAGGACCTCGTCGGGCCCGAGCCGGAGGACGACGGCATCTCCAAACCCCTTGTCGGGACGCTGGATTCGCACGCCGGCCACGGCACTTTCATCGCCGGTCTCATCAGGCAGATCGCGCCCGACGCGTCGATGCTGTCGCTTCATGTCATGTACGGCGACGGCGTGATCCACGAAAGCGACGCGATCAATGCCCTTGGCTGGCTTCATCATCGGGTCTCCACCGGCGGGCCGGCCGAGTTTGTCGATGTCATCTGCCTGTCCTTCGGGTACTACGAGGAGACCCCGGCCGACGAGACGGTCACGAGCGCTTTCGCGGAGGTGTTGGCGGACTTGGGAAACCTGGGGATTCGAGTCGTCGCCGCGGGCGGCAATCACGCCACGGAGAGGGAGACCTACCCGGCCGCGCTCACCAGGGCGGGCAACCTACCCGCCATCCCGTTGGTCAGCGTCGGGGCGTTGAACCCCAACAAGACCACGGCCTACTTCAGCAACCAGGCCCTGTGGATCACTGACTGGGAGGTCGGGAACGCGCTGTTGAGCACCATGCCGCCGTTCAACGGGGCCTTGGAGCCGGAGTACCGGATCCCGCCGGCGCCGACCAACGGTAAGGTCCGCGAGTCGCTTGACCCGGACAACTTCAAGGGCGGCTTCGCCATCTGGAGCGGGACGTCTTTCGCCGCCGCGGCGTTCGCGGCCAAGCTGGCGCAGGCCCTGGTCACCCATCTGGAGGGCGCCAATGACCACACGTCGCTTTTGACTGTCACGCCGAGTGTGGCGATTCTGCGCGCCAACACGGCGCTGACCGACTGCAGGCCTCCGCAGTCATGAACCTTTCGCCGGAGACCAAACGGGGAACCGGGATCGACACGGTGCCGGCCGGTCCAGCCAACGCGGACCGGCCGGCCCGGATGGCGATGTGCCTGGAGCGGGCCCGCTCCGGCGACATGGCCGCGCTGGACCAAGCGGTGCGGGAGCTGAGCCCGCTGCTGTGGCACGTGGCGCGGTCGCAGGGCCTGTCGGCCGAGGACGCCGCCGACGTGGTTCAGACCACCTGGCTGGAGCTCGTGCGCCAGTTGAACGTCATCCGCTCGCCCCAGACCCTGATCGCCTGGTTGGTGCGAGTGACCCGCCGTGAGTCGTGGCGTGTCAACACGCGCCAGCACCGAGACCCGGCCCGCGAAGCTCTGGGCGAGACCGTCGATCCTTGGCCTGAGCTGGAGGAGCGGCTCGAGACCGGCGAACGGCATCGCGTTCTCTGGCACCACTTCCAGCGGCTATCCGAAAGTTGCCGGGTGCTACTGCGCATCATCGCGCTGACCGACCGCCCGGATTATGAGGCGGTGGCCAAGGCGCTCAAAATGCCTCGAGGCAGCATCGGCCCCACCCGGGGCCGATGCCTCAGCAAGCTACGAGCCATGCTCGTGGCCGATTCCACCTGGAGCGCGAGATGAACGACATGCCCGGTCCGCCAGAACGCCGCTACGACAAGGGATTATCGGCCGCGCTGCCATCCGCCGCGCCGGAGCTTGAGGAGATCGACGACATCGACTTCGCGATCCTCGATCAGCTGCGCACCATATATGACGTGCTCGATCCGCCGCCGCCGGACCTCGCCGACCGGGTCCGGTTCTGCCTTGCCCTGGACAACTTGAACGTGGAGATCTCCCGGTTGCAGCGCGAGACGCTGGTGGGTTCGGGTGCCCGAAGCACCGAACGCACGCGCACGATAACCTTCGACTCCACCAATCTGACGATCATGGTGTCGATCGTCGAGATGGCCGGCGACGAGGTGCGCCTTGACGGCTGGCTGGCTCCGGCCCGGCCGCTGCGGGTCGAGCTGCGGGTCGCCGGCGCCTCCCCGAATGTGGCTGATGTGTCGCACTTCGTCGAGACGGACGACACCGGCCGGTTCGTCTTCTGCGGAGTCCGGCACGGACTCGCGCAGCTGCTGGTGCATCCGCTCGCCGACGGTATGGCCGAGGGTCTCGGGACGATCGTCACCCCCTCGCTGATGCTCTGATGTGGACCACGCAGCGGGCGAAAGCGCTCTATGCCGAAGGGGTCAAGGCCACTGCGGACATGCGCCCCGCGGTGGGCGCGCGGCTGTTGCGCAAATCGCTGGCCTTGGGGGTCGAGGGAGCCGCTCGCGGCCGGGTTCTGCTCAGCCTGGCCCACGCCGAGGCCGAACAGGGCCGTGAGGAGCTGGGGCTAGGGCTTCTCGATGAGGCGCAACCCCTTCTCCCGCCGGCCCAGCTCGGCGTCCTCTTTGGACAGAGAGGCCTGTTCCTGCTGCGCACCGGCCGCAACGAGCTGGCGCTGCCGCAGTTGGACAGCGCCATCGCCCTGCTCACGGAGCGATCGCATCCGGAGGATCTAGCCAGGGCATTGCTCAATCGGGGCGTGCTGCACATGGATTGCGGCCGGATCCGATCGGCTCGGGCGGATCTGACCCATTGCACCAGAATCGCCGCCACGCACGGGCTGGCCCGGATCGCCGCCAAGGCCCGGCACAATCTGGCCTTCCTCGATTACCTCGCCGGTGATCTCCCGGCGGCGCTGGGCAATTACGGCCAAGTGGCCCTGGATTATGCCGAGCTGTCGCCGTGGTCGCTGCCGGTCCTGTCCGTCGACAAGGCTCGGGCGCTTCTGGCCGCCGGGCTTTTCGGCGAGGCGGAGCGCGAACTCACCGGCGCGCTCGAGCAGTTCCGGCGCCAGCGGGTCGCCCAGGACCGCGCTGAAGCCGAACTCACCCTCGCCGAGGCGGCCCTGCTCGCGAGAAGACCCGCCGCCGCCCGGCAGTGGGCGGTCCTGGCCCGGAGCCATTTCCGGCGGCGGGGCAACGATCGCTGGGCGACGCTCGCCTCGCTCGTCGCGTTGCGCGCCGATCTTTCCTCGACCGCATGGCCTCGTACCCTTCCGGGCCGCGCGATTGCGCTGGCAGACGCCCTGCGCGAAGCCGGGCTCGTCGACGACGCCCGCCTTTCCAGCCTGGTGGCGGTGCGGGCGATGGTCGCGATCGGACAGGCGGCCTCCGCCGCCGATGAGCTGGCCCATATCGGGCGGCCACGCAAGGGCGGCCGGCTGGACATCCGCCTGTTCTGGCGCCTGGCCCAGGCCGAGGTGGCCGGCGCGCTCGGCCGGCCCGCCGAGGCATCGCGCCGCCTCACCACCGGCCTGGCCGAGCTGCACCGGCACCGCGGCCAACTGGGCTCGCTGGACCTGCAGACCGGCACGGCGGTGCACGGGTGGGACCTCGCCCAGGTCGGGCTGAGCGCCGCGCTCTCCCGCGGCAAAACCGCCGACGTGTACCGGTGGGCCGAGCGTGCCCGCGCGCAGACGTTGTTGCTTCCCGCCGTCCGCCCGCCCGACGAACCGGACACCGCCGCCATGCTCGAGAGCCTGCGCCAGACTCGCCACGAGTTGCGCCAGGCCGAGCTGTCCGGCACACCCGCCGGCGCCCTGCGGACCCGGTCGGATGCGTTGCAGCGCAAGCTTCGGGAGCACTCGTGGGCCGCGACCGGGACAGTCACCGTCGCCCGGTATGCGCCGTTCGCCGCGGTCAAGGCGGAACTCATCGATGCTGCGATGATTATCTATCTACCGGACGCCGCCCGGCTGCGCGCGTTGGTCGTGCTCGGCGGCGGCGCCAAGCTGATCGATCTCGGCCCCTACGCCGAGGCCGAAAACGCCCTGCTGCGCCTGCGCGGTGACCTCGACGCCAGCGCCGGCCGGGCGATGCCGCAGCGGCTGGCCATGGCTGTCGCCGCGGCTACCAGACACGACGCCGTCATGCTGGCCAGGGCGATCCTCGGGCCGATCCTCGGTCTGGTCGGCGATCGGGAGCTGGTCGTGGTCCCGACCGGCATCCTGGTCACCGTGCCTTGGGCGGTCCTGCCGGGCTGCGCGCAGCGCCCGGTCACCGTCGCGCCCTCGGCGACGGCGTGGTGGGCGGCACGAAACCGGTTGCGCACCATCGATTACCGGTCGGCGTCGGCGGCCACGCTGATCGTCGCGGGGCCGGGCAACGATCGCGGCGAAGCCGAGCTGCGCGAGATCGCCGCGCTGCGGTCCAACAGCACCACGCTCAGCGGCCCCTCCGCGACGCCCGCCGCAACCCTGGCCGCTCTGGAAAATGTCACCATCGCGCATATCGCCGCCCACGGCCGGCACGAGGCGGACAACGCGCTGTTCTCCGCCCTTGAACTCAGCGGCGGCCCGCTCATGGGGTACGACTTGCAACGCCTCGGCAGCACACCGGCGATCGTGGTTCTCTCCTCCTGCGACCTCGGCCTCAGCGATGTACGGCCCGGGGATGAGACCCTCGGGATGGTCACCGCATTGCTCAGCATCGGGTCGTCCACCGTGGTCGCCAGCGTAAGCCGGATCGGCGACGAGACCGCGATGGCGGTGATGAGCGCCTATCACAAGGGCATCCGCGCCGGTCGGCCTTCGCCGGTGGCCCTGGCCGACGCTGGCGGCCTGATCGCCGACGACGTGGCCGGCAATGTGGCGAGCTTCGTCTGCTTCGGCGCGGGCTGACCCGTGCCAATCTGGCCGCCGCGAGTATCTGCGCCATGCGATCGAGCACTTCTCACTAGAGTCTTCCAACTTTCCGGGAAGTGCCATGACCGATACACCCGAACCCCTGCGTCCTGTCCCCCTGGCCACAAGGACATGACCCCGGTGCCATCGGCCGGGTCGGTTTTCGGGCCGCCGGCCCGGCCGATGTTTTCGAGATAACTAGAACACGTTACAATTTCGGGCGTGAAGTTCACGCTCTCGGTGGCGATGTGCCGCCCCGCTCAGCTGACCGAACTCGCGCGGACGGCGCAGGAGTGCGGCTACGCCGCCATCGCCCTGCCCGACTCCATCTTCTATTCCGAGAAGGTGGCGGCTGCCTATCCGTACACACCGGACGGTAGCCGGTTCTGGACCGACCGGACGCCCTGGTTCGACCCGCTCATCGCCGCCACGGCGATGGCCCAGGTGACGACCACGCTCCGCTTTTACACTCAGGTCCTCAAGCTCGGCCCGCGCAATCCGCTCCTGCTCGCCCGGCAGGTCGGCACGGTCGCCCACCTGACGGGCAACCGCTTCGGCCTCGGTGTCGGGATCGGCTGGAGCCCGGAGGAGTCCGAGTGGTGCGGCGCGCCTTTCACCCATCGCGGCGCGCGCATGGACGAGGCCATCGATGTCCTGAAGCTTGTCCTTTCCGGCGGCATGGTTGAGTACCATGGAAAATTCTTTGATTTCGACAAGTTGACGATGAGCCCGCCCCCGACGGAGCCCATCCCCTTCTATGTCGGCGGCCATACCGACGCGGCGCTGCGGCGTGCGTCCCGGATCGGGGACGGCTGGACGTCGGCGATGATGACGCTCGATGAGCTCAAGCGGAACATCGACCGCCTCAGGCCCGAGGTCGGCGACAGACCCTTTGAGTACCAAGCGGTCTGCATCGACCGCTTCGGCGTCGATGGATACCGGGAGCAGCGCGACATCGGCGTGACCGACGCCATCGTCGCCCCGTGGGTCTTCTACCGGGGAATGTCCAAACCGGACGCCATCCGGCGCTTCGCCGAGGAGGTCATGGCTCGGGTTTGAGGAGGGAGTCCAGGGTCCACGCCCACTGCCGCAGCACCCGGTCCCGGCGGAGGCTGTCGTCGGACAGCAGATCCGCCAACCCCAGGCCGCGCACCAGATCCAGCGTGGCCTGGACCATCTCCCTGACCCCGGGCCGGCTCTCGTCCACCCGCAGCAGCCCCACCGCCAGCCGGTGCGCCCGCCGCCCCAGCTCCGCCTCCAGCGGCGCGATCTGCGCCCGCAACGCCTCGTCGGCCGCGGCCGCGATCCAAAGCTGAAGCGCCGCACGGAAAACCGGACCGCTGTAGAGCCCGAACAGGGTCTGGAGCACCGGCTCGGTCTCGCGGTCGCCCTCGCCGGGCAGCGACTCGATCGACCCCGCGCGCCTCTCGCTCATGTGCGCGACCGCCCGGGCCACCAGGGACTCGCGGGTCGGGAAGTGGTGTTGGGCTGCGCCGCGCGACACCCCGGCCCGCTCGGCCACCACCACCACGGTCGTCCCGGCCCAGCCGCGCTCGGCCAGGCACTCGATGGCGGCGTCGAGCAGCTTGGCCCTGGTCGCCCGGCTGCGGTCCTGCTGCGGCTCTTTCACTTCACCACCCCTCAAGATCCCGCAATTTGCCTGGCAAATCGCGCTCCCAACGCACCTCGACCGGGCTATTGCCCGGCAAATTGCGGGATCACGCGATCAGTAGGACTTCGGCAGGCCCAGCGTGTTCTGCGCGACGAAATTGAGGATCATCTCGCGGCTCACCGGGGCCAGGCGGATCAGGCGCGCGCCTGCGAGCATCGACGCCAGACCGTACTCCGTCGACAAGCCGTTGCCGCCGTGGGTCTGGATCGCGGTGTCGATCGCCGCGATTGCCGCCTCGCCCGCCGAGTACTTGGCCATGTTGGCCGACTCGCCGGCGCCGAAGTCATCCCCGCTGTCATAGAGCGCCGCCGCCTTCTGCGTCATCAGCCGGGCCAGCTCGACGTTGATGTGCGCCACCGCGAGCGGGTGCGCGATCGCCTGGTGCGCGCCGATCGGCACATCCCACACCTGGCGGGTCTTCGCGTAATCGACCGCGCGCTCGAGGGCCTGCCGGGCCAGGCCGGTGGCGAACGCCGCCGCCGTGATCCGCTCCGGGTTGAGGCCGGCGAACAGTTGCGCCAGCCCGGCGTCGTCGGAGCCGACCAGCGCGTCGGCCGGAAGCCTTACGCCGTCAAGGAAGAGGGTGAACTGCTTGTCCGGGGCGACCAGCTCCATCGGGATGAGCTGCTTCTCGAAGCCGGGGGCGTCGACCGGCACGACGAACAGCGCCGGCTTGAGCTTGCCCGTGGTGGCGTCGGCGGTCCGCGCGACCACGAGCACCGCGTCGGCCTCATCCACGAAACTGATGAAAGTCTTGCGGCCGTCGAGGATCCACTCCCCGCCCTCGAGTGTGGCCACTGTCTTGAGCCGGTGGGAGTTGGAGCCGGCCTCGGGTTCGGTGATGGCGAAGGCGAACTTGAGGGCGCCGTCGATCAGGCCGGGAAGCCATTTCTTGCGCTGGTCGTCGGTGCCAAAGCGATAAATGACAGTCGCGCAAATGGCCGGAGAGACCACGATCAGGCCGAGCGGGCAGCCCGCCGCCGCCAGCTCCTCGCACACCGCGGCCAGGTCGCCGATCCCACCGCCGCCCCCGCCAAATTCTTCGGGGATATGCACTCCGAGGTACCCGAGCTGCCCGGCCTCGCGCCAAAGCTCCGTGGTCTTGCCGCCGGTGCGCGCCTTGCCCAGATAGTATTCGCGCCCGTATTTCAGGCCCAGCTTGCGAACGGCCGCCCGCAGCGCCTGCCGCTCTTCACTTTCCACCATCATGACTCCTCCACGACCGCCAATAGGGCACCGATCTGAACCTGCTGGTTCACCGACGCATTGAGCTGTGTGACGACCCCGTCCGCCGGGGCGTCGATGCGGTGCTCCATCTTCATCGCCTCGAGCCAGAGCACCGCCTGTCCTTTCCGGACGGTGTCGCCCACCGCGACCCCGAGGCGTACCACCGTTGCGGGCATCGGCGCCAGCAGGGAGCCGGCCGCATTTTCAACGGCCGGAGCGGGGAAGCGCGGGACTCGGTGCAGCGTCACCGGCCCCAGCGCCGAATCGACCTCTACGACATCGCCGTAGATCGCCACGTCGAAGACCCGCCGCAGCGCCCCCTCCCGCACCACGATCCGGGTGGGCGTGTCCCCTTTTACCGGCGTGAATTCCACGGCTGCTTCAAGAAATTTCCGCAGGCGCGGCTGGGAGCGCACGTTGCGCCAGCCGCTGTCGCGGTGCCCGGCCGCGATGGCCCGCGCCGCCGCGATCGCCGAGAGCCGGACGGTTTCCTCATCCGCGAGCGGCGTGAGGAGGGTGGCATCGTCGAGGAACGCCGTCGTGGCTTCGCCGGCCAGGAACACCGGATGCCGCAACACCCGCACGAGCAGGTCCCGGTTGGTGCGCAGCCCGTGCACCTTCGCCCGCGGCAACGCCGCGGCCAGCTTTCGGGCCGCCTCGTTCCGAGTCTGTCCAAATGCGATCACCTTGGCCAGCATGGGATCGAACGTGACACCCACGAAGGCGGCATCGGACACACCGGAGTCGACCCGGACCCCGTCGGGAAACTCGAAGCGGTGCAACGTGCCGCTCTGGGGCAGCCAGCCGGCCGCCGGATCCTCCGCGTACAACCGTGCCTCGATGGCGTGCCCGGACGGCGAGGGCGGATCCCCCAAGGTCGCACCGCGCGCCACCTCGATCTGCAGGCGCACCAGGTCGATGCCGTAGACCAGCTCGGTCACCGGGTGCTCCACCTGAAGGCGCGTGTTCATCTCCAGGAAGAAGAACCGCCCGCGTCGATCGACCAGAAACTCGACCGTCCCGGCACCGACATAGCCGATGGCCTTCGCTCCAGAAGCAGCCGCCGCGAACAGCGCCGCACGGTCCAACGTGGACATCGGCGAGGGGGCCTCCTCCACCACCTTCTGGTGCCGCCGCTGCACGGAGCACTCGCGCTCGCCGAGCGTCCAAACGCGACCGTGGGCGTCCGCCAGCACCTGCACCTCGATGTGGCGCCCGTCCTCGACATAGGGCTCGGTGAACACCGACGGGTCGCCGAAGGCGGACTCCGCCTCCGACCGGGCCTCCGCCAACGCCCGGTCCAACTCATCGGCGGACCGCACCACCCGCAGGCCGCGCCCCCCGCCCCCGGTGGACGCCTTGACCAGCAAGGGAAACTCGCCCTCCACCGCGGTCAGCACGGGCACGCCGGCGTCGGCCATCAGCTTCTTAGCCCCGATCTTGGAGCCCATCGCCTCGATGGCGTCGGGCGGCGGCCCGATCCAGGTGAGGCCGGCGTCGATCACCGCCCGGGCGAACGCCGCGTTCTCCGACAGGAAGCCGTATCCGGGATGCACCGCGTCCGCCCCGGCCTCGACCGCGGCCCGCACCAGCGCCGGACCGTCCAAAAACGACGGAACCTGGACAGCTACATCCGCCTCATCGCAGTGCAATTCCGGTTCGGTAAACGCTGCCGCGGTCGAGATGCCCATCTCCCGGCAGGTCCGGAAGACGCGACGCGCTATCTCGCCCCTATTGGCAACAAACAGCCTCATGTCACATCCATCACATTCGGAAGACGCCGTAGCCGCAGGCCCCCGCCACCGGGCCGGAGTGTATGGCGGACAAGCAGATCCCGAGCACCGTCCGGGTGTCGCGCGGATCGATGACACCGTCGTCATACAACAGTCCGGATAGGACCATCGGCACCGACTCGGCCTCGATCTGGTTCTCCACCATCATCCGCACCACCCTGTCGGCGTCCTCGTCGAAGGGCCGGCCGGCGGCGAGCGCCGACTGCCGCGACACGATCGACATCACCCCGGCCAGCTGCGCCCCGCCCATCACCGCCGATTTCGCGCTGGGCCAAGCGAACAGGAACCGCGGATCGTAGGCCCGCCCGCACATGCCATAGTGTCCGGCGCCGTATGACGCTCCAATCAGGAGGGAGATGTGCGGCACGGTGGAGTTGGAGACCGCATTGATCATCATCGCGCCGTGCTTGATGATGCCGCCCTGCTCATACTCCTTGCCCACCATGTAACCGGTGGTGTTGTGCAGGAAGAGAAGTGGCGTGTCAGCCCGGTTGGCGAGCTGGATGAATTGGGCCGCTTTCTGCGACTCCTCGGAGAAGAGGATTCCCCTGGTGTTCGCCAGAATTCCCACAGGGTACCCGTAAAGCCGCGCCCACCCGCAAAAAAGGCTTGACCCGTAAAGCGGTTTGAACTCGTCGAACCGTGAGCCGTCCACGATCAGCGACACCACCTCGCGCGGGTCGAAGGGCTGCTTCAGGTCCGGCGGCACGATGCCCAGCAGGTCCTCCGGATCGCCCAGCGGCTCCTCATAATCGGCGTCCGGTGGCGGCCCCTGCTTGCGCCAGTTGAGCCGGGCCACGATGCGCCGCCCGAGCCGCAGGGCGTCGAGCTCGTCCACGGCGTAGTAGTCGGCCAGGCCGCTGACCCGGGCGTGCATGTCCGCCCCGCCCAGCGACTCGTCGTCGGACTCCTCGCCCGTGGCCATCTTGACCAGTGGCGGCCCGGCCAGGAACACCTTGGACCGCTCCTTGATCATCACGACGTGGTCGCACATGCCCGGTACATAAGCCCCGCCCGCCGTCGAGTTGCCGAACACGAGCGCGATGGTCGGGATGCCGGCCGCCGAAAGCCTTGTCAGATCCCGGAAAACCCGCCCACCCGGGATGAAGATCTCCTTCTGCGTCGGCAGGTCGGCCCCGCCCGACTCGATCAGGTTGATCATCGGTAGCCGGTTCTGCAGGGCGATGTCCCCGGCCCGGAACGTTTTGCGCAGCGTGATCGGGTTCGACGCTCCACCCCGGACGGTCGGATCGCTGGCGATGATGACGCACTCCACCCCCTCGACCACCCCGATCCCCGTCACCACACTGCCGCCGACCGGAAAGTCCGTCCCATAACCCGCCAGCGTTGACAACTCAAGAAATGGCGAATCTTCATCGACGAGCAGCTCGACGCGTTCGCGCGCAAGGAGTTTGCCGCGCTCGTGATGGCGCTTGACATACTTGTCGCCGCCGCCGGCCAGCGCCTTGGCCTGCTCGGCGTGCACCTCCTCGAGCTTGGCGAGCATCGCCTCCCGGTAGGCGGCGGTCACAGCAGTGCTCACAGAAGTTCCTCCGGAATGTCGGCATAACGCGACCGCAACCACTCACCCAGTCCCTTGCCCTGCGGGTCGAACCGGGTCCCGGACGACACTCCCTCGCCGAGAATCCCTTCCACCACGAAGTTGAGCGCCCGCAGGTTGGGCAGCACATGCCGGGTCACGGTCAGCTCTCCCGCCTCCGGCAGCAGCTCCTTAAGCCTCGCGACGGTCAGAGTCGAAGCCAGCCAATGAAATCCACGTTCGCTTCGCGCCCACACCCCGATGTTGGCGTTGCCGCCCTTGTCCCCGCTGCGGGCCCCGACCACCCGCCCCAGCGGCGCCCGCACCGCCGGCCCATCAAGATCCCGGAAGTTGCCTGGCAACTGCCCCATTGGAACTTCGTCGAACGGGACTTTGCCCGGCAAATTGCGGGATCTTGTGGGATCGATGGTGATCTCCTGACCGTGGTGCAGGACGGCGGTGTGCGGGATCGGGTCGATGTAGGCAGCGGTATAAACGGCATAGGGAGTCGCGTCGCCGGGCGGCGCCGTGAGCGTGAAGCCCGGGTAGCTCGCCAGGGCCAGCTCGACCGCGGCGCTGCTGAACGCCCGCCCCACCTTCTGCGGGTCGCTGCCCTTCGCGGTGACGTGCAGCAGGGCGCTCGCCTCCGCCTCACCATCCGCGTCGACGTGGTCGGTGCGCGCCAGCCGCCACTCCAGATCCTCCCCGGCCATCTGTTGCCGTACCAGCTCTGCCTTGGCCTCGATGTCCAGCCCGGTCAATACAAACGTCACGTCGTTGCGGAAGCCGGCCAGGTTGTTCAGGCACACCTTCATCTTCGGCGGGGGCGGCTCACCTTTGACGCCGCTGATCCGCACCCGGTCCGGCCCGTCCTGAGCCAGCTCGATGGTGTCGAAGCGGGCCGTCACATCGGGTCCTGCGTAGCGAGCGCTATCGATCTCATAGAGCAGCTGTGCCGTGACGGTCTCGACGGTAACCGCCCCGCCCGTGCCGGGATGCTTGGTGATAACACACGATCCGTCGCGCTCGACGATCGCGAGCGGGAATCCCGGGTACGCAAGAGAAATCTCGGTGAAGAACGAGAAGTTGCCGCCCGTCGCCTGCGCTCCGCACTCCAGCACGTGCCCGGCGACCACCGCGCCGGCGAGCGCGTCGAAGTCGTCCCGCGCCCAGCCGAAGTGGGCGGCGGCCGGGCCGACCACGAGCGAGGCGTCGGTGACACGGCCGGTGACGATCACGTCGGCGCCCTCGCGCAAGCACTCGGCGATCCCCCACGCCCCCAGATAGGCGTTGGCGGTCAGCGGCATCCCGAGTCCTAAAGATGCGGCCCGGTCCATCAGGTCGTCACCCGTGACGTAGGCGATTTTCGTTGGCACGCCGAGCTTTCCGGCCAGATCGTGCAACGCCTCGGCGAGACCGGCCGGGTTGAGCCCGCCCGCGTTCGTCACGATCTTGACATTGCGCTCCCGGGCCAGGCCCAGGCAGTCCTCCATCTGGCGCAGGAACGTCTTGGCATAGCCCGACCGAGGATCCTTCATCCGGTCGCGCCCCAGGATCATCATTGTCAATTCGGCGAGGTAGTCGCCGGTGAGCACATCGAGCGGGCCGCCCGTCAGCATCTCGTGCACCGCGGCGAACCGATCCCCGTAAAACCCGGACGCGTTGCCGATCGTGACGCTCATGCCCTAACGATGAGTCTCGCCCGAGAAAAAATCAAGCGCGCTTGCTTGTTTTTAGGGCGCCCACCTCTTGCATTTTCGGGGAAAATGCTGTCACAAATCGTTGGGAGGCAGCATTTTCCCCGAAAATGCTAGATCAACCCGGAAAGCGCAAGGCATCGCTATGTTCGGCGCCGTTGGTTTAGGCATCAGCCGGGCGGGGTAGGCAGGCACTCGATGACGTCTGCCCACCGCCCGCCCACCCTCGCCGACGAGTCCGAACAGCTCGCTCGCCAGCTCGCGATTCTGCGCGGGCGCTCGCGCCGCGTGGCCCGAGAGGTTCAGCGTATCCGCGCCGAGCTGGTCGACTTGATCAAGCGAATCGACACGCATTTTTCCGGCAAAGACGGCATCCCTTAAACGAATCTTAGTTTTGGTTACTTATATTTACTGTTTTGGAAATTTACTTTACAGTGAGCGAAACGCTGACGGCCCAGCCGCCGCAACACAAAGCGCGCGGCAGGCCAGACAAGCGAGGAGTAGCTCATGCGAAGACGGATCACCTTGCCACTGCTCTCGGTGGCCGCGATCCTGGCGTCGTTCTTCGTCGCCGTCTCCCCCGCTCAGGCGCACGGCTGGGTCGTATCCCCGCCCAGTAGGCAGGACAACTGCGCCAAGGGGCGGGTTGCCAACTGTGGGGACATCATCTACGAGCCACAGAGCGTCGAGGCGCCCAAGGGCTCCATGGCGTGTAACGGCAACGGCAGCCGGTTCGCCGTACTCAACGACGAATCGAGGGCCTGGCCCGCCGCCTCCGTCGGCAACAGCGTCACGTTCACCTGGAGCCTGACCGCCCGCCACGCCACGAGCACGTGGGAGTACTTCGTGGGCAGCACCAGGATCGCGGTGTTCGACGACGGTGGCCGGCAACCGCAGGCCACCGTGTCGCACAACGTCAGCCTCGGCGGGCGCACCGGGCGGATAAAGGTGCTGGCGCGGTGGAACATCGCCGACACCGCCATGGCCTTCTATGCCTGCGTCGACCTGCAGGTGGGTCCGGGCGGGCCGAGCCCGACGCCGTCTCCCAGCCCCACCGCATCGCCCAGGCCGCCGTCGCCGACCCCGTCGCCGACGAACAACCCGCCCAGCGGGACCTGGGCACCGAACACCGCCTACTCGGTCGGTAGCACCGTCACCTACAACGGTATGACCTACCGCTGCCGCCAGGCGCACACGTCGTTGCCGGGCTGGGAGCCGCCGAACGTACCCGCCCTCTGGGAACAGATCTGACCCGAAACTTGGGGAGGGGGCCCGTGCGGAGAGGGTTTCCGCACGGGCCATCGTCTAAAGGCGACAGTCCTAAGGAGACAGTGAGTGAAACGGCTGATCCTCGCGATTGTGGTGGCGATGGGGCTCGCCGTCGCCGGCTGCACCTCGGCCCCTGCCGGTGAGGCGAAACGTAATCCCACCTTCAATGAGACCGACGTGATGTTCCTGCAGATGATGATCGCGCATCACTCCCCGGCCGACGAGATGCTCACCCTCGCCCGTTCCCGCGCCACGCGCGAGGACATCAAGACGCTGGCCGCGGCTGTGCAGGTGACCCAGGCCGACGAGACCCGGACGATGACCGGGTGGCTGCGATCCTGGGGTGAGCCGCTGGTCTCCACCGCCGGGGCCGACGCCCACGCCGCCCACGGCGGCGCGATCCCGCCGGGAGACGCCGAGATAGAGGTGCTCAAGGAGGCCTCGAACGCCGATTTTGACAAGGTTTTTATAACCATTTTCTCCGGGTACCAGCAAACCGCCGTGACCCTGGCCAGGATGGAGATCAACGGTGGGTCGTCATCGAACGCCCTCGACCTGGCGCAGCGGGTGGACAAGAACCGCCGGGCGCAGATCGAGCTGATGGCGACGTGGACCGGCGGGTCATGAGGCCGAGGCGCCATCGGAGCGCAGCCGCCTTCCGGTGATGAGGTGGCTGCGGCGCAGGTCGGTCATCGGCCCGTCGAGGCAGGCCCAGTCGGTCTGCGACACGTGCAGCATCGCCGGCATCTGGACGCAGATCCCGCAGTGATAGACGAACCCGGTGTCCGGCTTGGCGAAGAAGAGAAGGTCGCCCGGCTCCAGGTCCTCGACGGCCACCTGCTCGCCCACGGCTATCTTGTCGGCGGCGTCGCGCGGGATCACGTGACCGAAGCGGCGGTAGATGAGGTGGATCAGGCTGGAGCAGTCGAGGCCGAGCCCGTGCGCTCCCCCGGCCAGGTACATCAGCCCCACGAACTGGCGGCCGGCGGCGAGGATCTCCTCGGCGCTGGGAAGCCTCGGCTCGTACACCTCGACGTCCACTTCGGACACCCAGGCCGTGGTGCCGCCGGGCAGGTTGACCTCGATCCAGCCCGGAACCCGTTGGCGCACCGGCAGTATCGTGGCGAAGCCGACGTCGGTGAGGATCCTTTGGCCCCCGGGAGCGGAGTAGAGGTCGGTGATCGGGACGGTGACGACGACGTGGCCGTCGCCCGACTCGGGCTCAGCGTCCAATTGCGACAGTGGCAGCCATCCCGGGTACCCCCGAAAATCCTTGCGGGAAGGCTGCGCCGGCACGACCACCCTGGCCCACCCGTCGACCACCTCATCAACGTGCACGACGTCGCCCAGCAGCACCTGAGTCTCGAGGCGCCCCCACAGCTCGCGCCGCTCGGCCGGGCCCTGCGCGGCCGCCCACTCGCGGATGCGCGCCGGACGTTGCAGGGCGGGAGCGTCGATCGGCCGGATCGCGCCAGGAGATGTCCAGAGGCCGGCGGCCACCACAGCCACCGCACGCCGGTCCGTTTCCATTCGCGCGAGGCTACCTGATCCGGCTCATCCGGGAATCTTGCGGTCGAACCAGTCCGCCGCCAGCTCGGCGACACGCTCGAGCGCGCCCGGCTCGGCGAAAAGATGCGTGGCGCCCGGGATGATGACCACCTCGGCGTTGTCGGCGAGCACGTCGGCGGCGGTCTCATTCAGCGCGATCACTATCTCGTCGTCACCGCCGACGATCAGCAAGGTCGGGACCGAGACCCGCTTGAGCGCCAGACCGGCGAGATCCGGGCGGCCCCCGCGGGAGACGACCGCCTCGACCTGCTTGGGGCGCTCGGCCGCCGCGATCAGGGCGGCGGCCGCGCCCGTGCTCGCGCCGAACAGCCCTAGCGGCACGCCGCGCGGTACCAGCCAGTCGATCACCTCGATCAGGCGCACAGCGAGCATCTCGATGTCGAAGCGCAGCTGCGCGGTGCGCTCGTCGGCGGCGGCCTCGGCCGGCGTCAGCAGGTCGAGCAGGACGGTGAGGTAGCCCGAGCGGTGCAGCCGCTCGGCGACCATGCGGTTGCGCGGGCTGTGCCGCGAGCTACCGCTGCCGTGAGCGAACAAAACCACCCCGCGCGGATCGGCCGGGCCCTCGACGGTGGCGTCAAGCACGGCACCGTCAACCGGGATCCTTACCTCGGGATCAGCGGACATTCCGGTCACTCTTTCAAGACTAGTGCCTGGTCCAGGTCGTCCGGGGTCGCAAACTCAATTGCGGGCAGGGCACGCAGTTTGGCCAGCGTCTCGTTGCCGGCGCCGCGCTCCTGGGCCAGCCGGATGAGGTCCGCGCGCGAGACCGGGAAGTCAAGCCCGGAGACCAGCTCCAGAATCTCGATCTGCTCCATGATTGGGTTGCGTACCCGGCGCCGGGAAGGGGCAAACTAGTGGCGGAATCCGAGAGGAGATACCCATGGGTGAGCCGGTTCCAGTGCACAAGGGCCAGGCCCTCGAGCCCTGGCATGAAGGTCGGTACTGGGAGCCTTTCCGCGAGATGGAGAACATGCTCGGGCGGATGATCCGGGGCTTCCCGTCCCCCTCGTGGGCGGGCGCCTACCTGCCGCCCGTCGATATCGAGGAGACCGACGACGCGTACATCTTCGAGGTGGAGCTGCCGGGGGTGCGGCGCGACGACATCACCATCGAGGTCGATGGACAGGAGCTGCATATCCACGGCCAGATCCTGGAGAAGGAGCGCAAGGGCATCATGCGCCAGAGCACCCGGCGCAGCGGCGGCTTCGACTACCGCGCCACGCTCCCCTCCGGCCTCGACCCCGACCGGGCGGAGGCGCACTTCGACAACGGCGTGCTGACCGTGCGCATCCCGCGCAGCGAGGGAAAGCAGCGCCGCCGCATCACCATTTCGTAACCGGTACGGGCCCCCTTCGCCAAGGGGCCCGTATTTATCTGGCTACTTCTTGGTGAACGTCCACTTGAGACCCTGGTCGTCCTGCGGGGTCAGGATCAGCGTCGTTGTCCCCTGGCAGGTGTAGGTGCCGGAGCCGAGCATCGGGGCGATGTCCACCACCCCACCGGTCTGCCTGGGGTTGGTCTTCTCCCCCAGCAGGTCGCGGATCGGCACGTTGTCAAAGGGCTTGGCCACCACCGGCTCGGTCAGGTCGAGGGTCACCTTGACCTTGCCCCAGTCGACCGGGCCGACCGGCTCCCACCTGCCCGACGTCGCTGTCGCGCTGTCGGTCCCGATCTTGCCACTGGCCTGGCCGGCATAGACGAAACGGCCCTTGATGTTGGTCTCGCCGAACTTCACCGTGAAGCCGATGGGCTGCATGCCCGTGAAGTCCACCAGGATCGCCCCGTCGTTGCCGACGCTCAGCTTGGCGCCGGAACCGCCGGTGACGCCCGTGAAGCCCTGTACCGAGTCGGTTTGCCAGGTGCCGACCAGGCATGCGGCCACCTTGGACGGCGCGGCCTGGCTCGGCGATGGGGGTGGGTCGGATTTGCTGGGGCTCGCCGAGGGCGTGGCCGTGCCCGGAAGGTTGGCGCATCCCGCGGCGCCAATGGCGGCCGCGGCGAGCACTGCCAAGACCGACATCCGCATCTGAAGACTCCTTCGATAGGTTTCGGCTTTCCTGGTACCCATCGAGGCCACCACCTAACCGGGACGTTGACGCGTGGTGATACAACCGCACTAGCACTATCGACATCCATGAACGGGGAGTACTCATGGGGGTAAATATCAGGTTCGGTGTGTTCGTCTGCGCCTTCGTCTGTGCGTTCACCTTCGCCGTGGCCGGGGCTCCGGCGGCGGGCGCCGCAGCGACGTCGGGCGCTGCAACGGCGGCGGCCGGTGAGTGCGGCGGCGCGCTGGTCTTCGGCGAGATCGCCGTATGTCCCTTGATCAGCGGGGACCGCCGGGACACCTACACGATCACCACGACGAGAGCCAACGACAGGCTGTTCACCATGTTGACCCGCGGGAGCGGCGACTCCCTCTCCGGCACCATCACGGCGCCGGACGGCACGTCGGTCTGCTTCCTCTCGGTCGACTCGGGCACCTGCCAGCTCGGCGCGGCTCTCACCTACACCATCACCGTCTTCCTGTACTTCGGGGGCACGGGAAACTACACGCTGTCGGTGCAGTCGCTGCGCACGCCATCGGTGTGCACGACGCTGGCCAACACCTTCTTCTCCTTCGCCTCCACGGGTTTTTCAAACGACCTGCCGCTGGGGTCGTCGGGCGACTGCTTCCGGTTCAACCAGCCGGTGGGCAGCGTCATGTACCTATGGGATCCAAGCAACGGCGGGGATGTGCAGGGGCAGATCCTCGACGCGCAACTCCAGCCGGTCTGCCAGGTGCGGTACGCGACGTATTGCACGCTCGGCACGGCCGGGCCCTACCGGCTCCAGCTGTTCGAGTACTACGGCACCCCGGTCTCGTACACGCTGCGCATGTCGCGCATCTCGAACGCGGCCGGCTGCGCCCCGCTGAAGCTGGCGCGCTTCGGCGACCCGGGCGACGCCACCGGCACCGGGAGCCTGCCGGCGCGGGAGGCCATCGCTTGCCACCGGCTCCACATGCCCTCGGCCGGGACCGTCGGAATCCGCATCTACAACGGCCAGCAGATCTACTGGGCCGTCTATGACGACGCGGGCCAGCGGCTGTGCGAGGAGGGTTTTCCGGACGCGCGCAGCTGCCACCTGCCGGCGGAGGGCAACTACGCCGTCATCACGGTGAACCAGAATTTCGGCCCGAGCGACTACCAGATCGCGGCGCCCGCCCTGTTCCGCAACGCCGGCTGCGCCACCGGGACCGGCCTGTCATGGGAGAACGACGCGCTTCTGGTGCACCAGACATCGCCCGTGCAAACGAACTGCCAGCCGTTCCAGGGCAACGCCGGTGACCGCGTGATCGTCTACCGGGCACCGGTCGTCTACAACGACATCATCTCTTGGCTTGTCGACAGCAACGGCGAACCGCTGTGCACCTCGTTCAGCGGCGAGGACGGTTGCCTGCTGCCGGCGGACGGCCAGTATCGGGTCATCTCGCACGCCCTGAACTGGGACGCGGCGGTTCCCGATGCCATGTACAAGATGCAGGTCCGGCGACTGTCGCAGCCGGCGGGCTGCCCGGTCGTCCTGCCAGGTGAGTATGGCGCGGCACCGGCGGGCGCATTCGGCCCGATCCGTTGCCGCATCCTCAACCTCAGCGCCCCGGGCAAGTACATCGCCAAGGCCTTCGATGAGCACAACACGCAGAGCTACGCCACCCTCTACAACAGCGCGGGCAACCGCGTTTGCTACGACAGCAGCGTCTGCGACATCCCCGCCGCGGGCACGTACACCATGGTGCTCGCCGGCGGCGCCGTGAGCGCGGTCATCGACAACGACTTCAACTATGTGACGACCTTGTTGCCGTGGCAGCCGTCCGGGTGCGCGGGCGTGAGCGACACCGGTTACTTTGACGCGCCGCACCGTGGCGAGTTCACCTCGGCCGGCCAGTACCTGTGCCGGCAGCTTCCCAGCCCGGCCGGTGCGAGGGTGGTCATGTTCCAGCCGACGGACGCGCCGCAGATCTCGCGCCTCAATGGTTACGTGGTCGACTCCACCGGCGCGTATGTCTGCGACGTGCCCTATGGCATGCGGCAGATCAGTTGCCAGCTGACCGGCACGGCACCGTTCTACGTCGTGCTCCATGAGCACAACGACTCCGATCCGGGCAGTTTCGCGGTCGCGTTCGGCCGCATGGACAACGCACCGGCCTGCCCTGTCCTGCCGCGCGACGCCGACGGCTCCACCGTGACGACCGGCGCCGAGCGGTTCGTGGTCTGCTTCACCATCCCCGCGGATCAGCACGCGGCCCGGGAGAGCTTCACCTGGCGCCGCCTGTCGGGCAGCGGGAACGCGGCCATGTCGGTGTTCAGCGACACCGGCCTGCGCTACTGCGTCACCTTCGTCCCCGTCCCCGAGAGCACGCGAACCTGTACCCTGCCCACCGGCCCGGTGACCGTGATCCTGGAGGCCGCCGGCGCCGACGCGACCTATCGCGTCACCCACCGGGACGGCACCATACCCTGAAATTGGCACACGTGTTCGGAAGCGCGCTAGACTGCGGCAATGGTCACTGCTTTTCAGGGATCACTGCTTGACCTAGGCGACGACATCCGGCCCACGCCCCTGGGCGACACGGTGAAGCGCACCGAGCTCGCCCACGGCGCGTGGGTCGATGTCCGTCCAAGTTGGATGATCGGCGCCGACGCGCTGTTCCTGCGGCTGCACGAGAGCGTGCCCTGGCGGGCCGAGCGGCGGCAGATGTATGAGCGCGTGGTTGACGTGCCCAGGCTTGTCGGCTTTTACGAGGAGGGTGCCACGCTGCCGCATCCGTCGCTCGATGCCGCAAAAGCGATGCTGGACATGCATTACGAGCACGAGCTGGGCGAGCGGTTCGCGACCGCCGGGCTCTGCCTCTACCGGGACGGTAAGGACAGCGTGGCGTGGCACGGCGACCGGATCGGCCGCGGCAACACCGACGACACCATGGTGGCGATCCTTTCCGTTGGCGCCCCACGGGCATTCCTGCTGCGGCCCAGGTCGGGAGGCGATGGTGGCGGATCGCGTGTGGCGGGCCGAAGGCCCGACATCTCCGATTCGCCACTTTCGGCCGAGTCCCTGCGGTTCGAGGTGGGCCACGGCGACCTGCTCGTGATGGGCGGCAGCTGCCAGCGCACTTGGGATCACGCGGTGCCGAAATCGGCGCGCGCCACCGGCCCCCGGATCAGCATCCAATTCCGCACCAGCGGGGTGCGCTGAGAATAAGTGAGACAGTTTACAGTGTTGGGATGCCGGTTGAGCTGATCATGGACGGTGTCACCGTGGGCTACCAGCCCGGTGCGCCTGTTTTGCGTGACCTGTCCGTGGCGCCGATGCCCGGCAAAATCCTCGCGGTGACCGGCTCCTCCGGCGCGGGCAAGACGACTCTACTTAGGACACTCGCTGGCTTGTTGCGCCCGGAGACCGGGTCGGTGACGCTCGACGGCTCGCCGCTGCGCGACCGCGACGACGCGGTCAAGCGCGGAATAGTCCTTGTACCGCAAGATAATGGGCTCGCCACGATGCTCACCGCGGCCGAGAACCTTCAGGTGGTGTTGCTGGCCAATGGGGTACCCGGGGATGAGGTTCTAAGCCGGACCGCCCACTCGCTTGAGCTGGTCGGCCTGTCGGAGCAGCACGACCAGCTCGTGGAGGAGCTGTCGGGCGGGCAGCAGCAGCGCACGGCGATCGCCCGGGGGTTGGCGCTGCGGGGCGAGGTGCTGCTGGCCGACGAGGTGACCAGCGAGCTCGACTCGACCAACCGGCAGCGGGCGCTGGAGCTGCTGCTCGCGGAGGCGCGGCGGGGCGTGTCGGTGGTGTTCGCGACCCACGACCCGGAGGCGGCGGCGGCCTGCGACCGCGAGCTGCACCTGGTCGACGGCCGCGCCGAGATGATCCGCGCCTGATGCGACCCGTGCCATGCTTCGGCTGATTTTCGCGACGCTGGGCGGGCGGCGTGGTGAGGTCTTCGCGCTGGCCCTGCTGACCGTGCTCACGATGGCGGTCGCCACCGCGGCGCCCCTTTTCCTCGACGAGGCGGACCGGCGGGCTTTCACCGCGGAGTTGGACGCGGCAACACCGGAGCAGCGCAGCATCACCGCGACCACGGTGGTGTTCAACGGCGGCCCGCAGAACACGCTGGCCGATCTGCGGGCCAGGGTTCGCGCCACCAACCCGGACCCCGCCCTGACCGAGGTCTCCGGGCTGCTGGCCCGGCCGGCGTCCACATTGGAGTCTCCGCTTGTGGCGCGGGAAGGCTTCTGCGAACACCTGGAGCTGGACGGAGCTTGCCCGCGGCGGGCCGGCGAGGTGGTCGCCGCGCGGACCTCGCCGTTCAAGACGGGCGACACCATCACCTACCCGCTCATCGGCCGGGCGGAACCGTTGCGGCTCAACGTGACCGGGGTTTACGACCCGGGCGCTCGGGTGACCGACGCGTTCTGGGCGGGCCGGGCGGAGGTGACGCCCGGGGCGGCACGGGAGGGCAATCCTTTCTTCACCCCGATGCCCACCCTCCTGGAGTCCGAATTGGACAGTGTGGTGGTGATGGTCGACCTCGTGGCCGACGCCGGCTCGCTGACGCTGGCCAACATCGAGGGGATCACGTCGTACTCCGCGCAGCAGACCAAGCCCACCCTGGACGTCACCAACTTCAACGGGCTCTCGAACCTGATGCACCGCATCGGCCTGGCCCGCGACGACCTGCGCTCGGCGGTAGGCGCCGCCGCGGTGCAGCTCATCGTGCTGTGCTGGCTGGTACTCCTTCTCGCCGTGCACCAGCTCGCGATGCGGCGCCGGCCCGAGGTGGCGCTGGGTACCCTGCGCGGCGTGCCCAGGCCGACCCGGCTGCTGCTGGCCCAGGGCCCGACGGCCCTGGTGTTGCTGGCCGCCGCGCCGGTGGGCGCCGCGCTGGGCTGGGCCGCGGTGTCGTTGCTCGCCAGCGGGCCGGTGCCGATGACGTCGGTGGCGTGGGCGCTGGCGGGCTTCGTGCTGCTCGCCGCGATCGTTTCGGCGGCGGTGGCGGAACGGCGCGCACACAAGGTCGCCCTGCTCGAGGCGATGCGCGACGTACCGGCGCGGCAGCGGTGGCGGGGAGCGCTGGCGGTGGAGGCCTCGGTGGTGGCGCTGGCGCTGGTGTCGATAACCCAGGCCGGCCAGCGGTCGTCGGTGGGCCTGGCGACCCTCACACCCCTTGGCCTGGCAACGGTTTTCGGTCTGTTGATGGCTCGCCTGGTCGGCCCGGCGGCCGGCTTGGCCGGCCCCGCGCTGGTCAAGCGAGGCAGACTCGGGCGCGGTCTTTCCCTCTTGTACCTGGCCCGCCGCCCCGGCGCCGACCGGCTCGCCACGCTGATCGTCATCGCCGTGGCGTTGCTGACCCACGCGGCGATCTCGTGGGACGCGGTGCGGGTCCGGGTCGCCGCCGAGGCCGCCACGCAGCTGGGCGCCGACCGGGTGCTGACCGTGCAGGCCCAGTCCCGGGCGGCGCTGCTGAGCGCGGTCAAAGCCGTTGACCCGCAAGGACAATGGGCCATGGCGGTGGCGCGGCAGGGCTCGTCGCTGGTGGCCGTCGACTCGACCCGCCTGGCCCGGGTGGCGCGCTGGTCCGGCGGCGCCGACCCTTCCGAGATAGCGAACTTGTTGCGGCCCAAGGCGATGGATCCCATCGTCGTCACCGGGCAACGGCTGGCCCTGCACACTACGGTGACCACGCCTATGGCGCGCGGCATCCCGGTGACGGTGATGCTGCAAGGCCCGGACGGGGGGAAGGTCGGCGGGGTACTGGAGATCGCCCCGGAGGCCGCTGACCACGTTGCCACGCTTGACGTTCCGGCATGCGCGCGCCCGCCCGG
>Ga0075428_100000134_pt1 | contig 65107 bp, 65 predicted proteins | sample RhiMetdeltSRZDD2_FD_75291 | JGI IMG/M metagenome (GOLD analysis project Ga0075428, IMG submission 75291) | Populus rhizosphere microbial communities from Tennessee, USA - Rhizosphere MetaG P. deltoides SRZDD2 | ecosystem: Host-associated > Plants > Roots > Rhizosphere > Soil | place: USA... | reverse complement strand
GGCGCCTCGGTGCGCGAGCACGGCATCACGCACGACTCGCACCGCCTGAAGTACCCGATGAAGCTCGAGGGCGGCAAGTGGAAGCGCCTCACCTGGGACCAGGCCTACGACGAGATCTCGGCCAAGATGCTCGCGATCCGCAAGGAGAGCGGACCCGACTCGCTCTTCATCGTCGGCTCCTCCAAGCACAACAACGAGCAGTCCGAGCTGCTGTGCAAGTGGGCGCGCCTCTGGGGCACCAACAACACCGACCACCAGGCGCGCATCTGCCACAGCACCACGGTCGCGGGCGTGGCCCAGACCTGGGGCTACGGCGCGATGACCAACTCCTACAACGACGAGCAGAACTCGAAGTCGCTCATGTTCCTCGGCTCGAACGCCGCCGAGGCGCACCCGGTGTCGATGCTGCACACGCTGCACGCCAAGGAAAACGGCGCCAAGGTGATCGTGGTCGATCCGCGCTACACGCGCACCGCCGCCAAGGCCGATCTCTTCGTTCGCCACCGCTCCGGCAGCGACGTCGCCTTCATCTTCGGCGTGCTGCACCACGTGTTCAAGAACGGCTGGGAGGACAAGAAGTACATCCATGACCGCGTCTACGGCATGGACGAGGTGAAGAAGGAAGTGATGGCCAAGTGGACGCCGGACAAGGTGACCGAAGTCACCGGCGTGCCCGAGGACCAGGTCTACCAGGTTGCCAAGATCCTCGCCGAGAACCGGCCCGGTTTCATCATCTGGGCGATGGGGCAGACCCAGCACACCAACGCCAATGCGATCGTGCGCGCGTCGAACATCCTGATGCTCGCGCTCGGCAACGTCGGCCGCTCGGGCGGCGGGTGCAACATCTATCGCGGCCACGACAACGTGCAGGGCGCCACCGACGTCGGCCCGAACCCCGACACGCTGCCGGGCTATTACCCGGTGGCGGTGCCGGGCTCCTGGACGCATTGGGCGCGCGTGTGGAACGTCGACCTCGACTGGCTGAAGAAGCAGTACGCCTCCGAGGCGATGATGGCGAAGCCCGGCATGACGGTGTCGCGCTGGATCGACGGCGTGATGGAGAAGAACGACGCCATCGACCAGGACCCGAACCTGCGCATGCTCTTCTTCTGGGGCCATGCGCCGAACTCGCAGACGCGCGGCTCCGAGATGATCGAGGCGATGAAGAAGCTCGACCTCATGGTGGTGCTCGATCCGTATCCGTCGGCCAGTGCGGCGATGTTCGCCAAGGTGCGCAAGGACGGCGCCTACCTTCTGCCGATCGCCACGCAGTTCGAGACCGAGGGCTCGGCGACCTGCTCCAACCGCTCGCTGCAGTGGCGCGAGAAGGTGATCGACCCGCTGTTCGAGTCGCGCACCGACCACATGGTGATGTACCAGCTCGCGCAGAAGCTCGGCTTCGGCGACCAGTTCCTCGGCAAGAAGGACGGCAAGCAGCAGTTGCGCCTCGTCAAGGGCAAGGGCGGCGAGGAGCCGTCGATGGAAGACGTCCTGAGAAACGAGATCAACGCCGGCTGCTGGACCATCGGCTACACCGGCCAGTCGCCCGAGCGGCTGCAGGCGCACATGAGAAACATGCACGTCTTCGACGTGAAGACGCTGCGCGCGCGCGGCGGCAAGGACGCGAAGACCGGCTACGACCTCACCGGCGACTACTACGGCCTGCCGTGGCCCTGCTACGGCAAGGCCGAGATCAAGCATCCGGGCTCGCCGAACCTGTACGACCCCTCCAAGCACGTCATGGACGGCGGCGGCTGCTTCAGGGCGCTGTTCGGCATCGAGCGCGACGGCGTGAACCTGCTCGCCGAGGACGGCTCGTATCCGAAGGGCGGCGAGATCACTACCGGCTATCCGCAGTTCGACCACGTGCTGCTGAAGAAGCTGGGCTGGTGGGACGAGCTCAACGACGCCGAAAAGAAGGAGGCCGAGGGCAAGACCTGGGCGAACGACACCTCCGGAGGCATTCAGCGCGTGGCGATGAAGCACGGCTGCCACCCCTTCGGCAACGCCAAGGCGCGCGCGGTGGTGTGGAACTTCCCCGACGCCATCCCGCAGCACCGCGAGGCGCTCTTCAGCCCGCGTCCGGACCTGGTCGAGAAGTATCCGACCCACGACGACGTGAAGGTGTTCTGGCGCTTGCCGACGCTCTTCAAGTCGGTGCAGCAGCAGGCGCTGAAGGACAACGTGGCGAAGAGCTTCCCGCTCATCCTGACGAGCGGCCGGCTGGTCGAGTACGAAGGCGGCGGCGAGGAGACGCGCTCCAACCCGTGGCTCGCCGAGCTGCAGCAGGACAACTTCGTCGAGATCCATCCCAAGGCGGCGGCCGACCGCGGCATCCGCGACGGCGAGTACGTCTGGGTGAGCACGCCGGGCAAGAATGCGGGTGGCGGCAACGTCCGCATCCGGGTGAAGGCGATGGTCACCGAGCGCGTGGGTCCCGACACCTGCTTCATCCCGTTCCACTTCTCCGGCTGGTGGCAGGGCGAGGACATGCTGCCCTATTACCCGGAGGGGGCCGCGCCGATCGTGCGCGGCGAGGCGGTGAACACGGCCACGACCTACGGCTACGACCGGGTCACGATGATGCAGGAATCCAAGACGACGCTTTGCCAGGTCGCGAAGGCATAAGGGGATAGCCATGGCGAGAATGAAATTTCTGTGTGACGCCGAGCGCTGCATCGAGTGCAACGGCTGCGTAACCGCGTGCAAGAACGAGAACGAAGTGCCCTGGGGCGTGAATCGCCGCCGCGTCGTCACCATCAACGACGGCGTGGTCGGCGCCGAGAAGTCGATCTCGGTCGCCTGCATGCACTGCTCGGATGCGCCTTGCATGGCGGTGTGCCCGGTCGACTGCTTCTACAAGACCGACGACGGCGTGGTGCTGCACGACAAGGACCTGTGCATCGGCTGCGGCTACTGCTTCTACGCGTGCCCGTTCGGCGCGCCGCAGTTCCCGCAGGCGGGGGCATTCGGCCTGCGCGGCAAGATGGACAAGTGCACGTTCTGCGCCGGCGGCCCCGAGCCCGACCGGAGCGAGGTCGAGTTCCAGAAGTACGGCCGCAACCGCCTCTCCGAGGGCAAGCTCCCGGCCTGCGCCGAGATGTGCTCCACCAAGGCGCTGCTCGGCGGCGACGGCGACGTGATCGCCGATATCTACCGCGCACGCGTGCTGCGCCGGGGCAAGGGCTCCGAGGTCTGGGGCTGGGGCACCGCGTACGGCCCGGGCGCTCCGGGGGCCAAGCCGCCCGCGCAAATGCCGGCGCAACCGGCGACGAAGTCATGAGGTTGTTACTCTCGGTAGCGGCCGCCGCTTTTCTTGCCGTGGGGGTAAGTGCCTGCGGCGAGAAATCGCAGGTGGTGGTCTACAAGCAGGGCAAGTACCAGGGCAAGCCCGACGGGCGGCCGTGGGACAACGATCCGCCGCTGGCGGAGCTGCGCGGCGGCAAGTGGAACAAGGGGGATCGCACGAGCTGGGAAGAGCAGATCAAGAACCGGCAGCTCACCCAGAACGAGTACCAACGGATCGGTCAGTAAGGCGTCCGTTCAAAAAAGCGTAGGAGGTTGGATGTCGATTCTTTCCAGGCTTTGCCTGGTCGTGGCGCTTTCGCTCTGCGCAGGTCTTGCTTCCGCGCAGCCGGCCTCGCAGCCTGCCGCCCCGGAGCCATCGAACGTGCAGGAGCAGCAGAAGCGCCAGGCCACTCAGCCGGGCAACAACGCCCCGGTGTGGCGCGACGTTCGCAGCGGCCAGGAGAACTACACCAGCATCAAGGGCCGCGAGACCGGCGTGCTGATCCAGTCCCAGGGGGACACGTGGCGGCGCATCCGCAACGGCCCGGTGACGTTCTACGGCGGCCTGCTGGTCGTGCTGATCGCGGCCGCGATCCTCGGTTTCTACTCGATCTTCGGGGCGGTGAAGCTGCACGACCGGCCGACCGGGCGGCTGATCCAGCGCTTTACGCGGGCCGACCAGGTAGTGCACTGGTCGGTCGCCATCAGCTTCTGCATCCTCGGCCTGTCGGGCCTGATCATGCTTTTCGGCAAGCACGTGCTCCTGCCGGTCATCGGCTACACGCTCTTCGCCTGGCTCACCGCGCTGTCGAAGAACCTGCACAATTTCGTCGCCCCGATCTTCATCGTTTCGGTCGCGGCCATGATCGTGCTGTACGTGCGCTACAACCTGCCCAAGGCCTATGACCTGAAGTTCCTGCTGAACGCGTTCGCGGTGATGGCGAAGGGCAAGCACGTTCCCTCTGGCAAATTCAACGGCGGCGAGAAGATCTGGTTCTGGGGCGGCGTGGTCGTGCTCAGCATCATCGTCACCTGGAGCGGGCTCATCCTGCTCTTCCCCAACTTCGACCAGACGCGCGCCGTGATGCAGGAGGCGTGGATCTGGCACGCGTGCGCGGCGCTGCTCTACATCTCGATCTCGTTCGGCCACATGTATCTCGGCACGATCGGGCTGGAAGGCTCCTACCAGGCCATGCGCTCGGGCTACGTCGACGAGACCTGGGCAAAGGAGCACCACCAGTACTGGTACGAGGAGATGAAGTCCTCGGCCCGCCAGCCCGCCGGCGGCGGGGCGGTTCCGGCCGGAGCACCCCACGCTCCCAAAGAGGAGTAGATAGAGCCATGAAGGAGAAAACGTGAGAGCTATTCTGAGTGCGGTTGCCGCCATGCTGATCGGCGGGATGGTCGCTTCCTATGCGAAGCTGCCGCCGACCCCCCCGAAGAGCGATGCCGAAAAGGCGGCCGAAGCCGACAAAGCGGCCGCCACCAAGGCGAAGGAGGGGGCGGATCTCACGAAGGCGCAGGACAAGGCGGTCGCCAACTACAAGAAGAACGCTGCTTCCATGGACCGCAAGAAGTAGGGATTTCGGGAGGAGGAGGAGGCAAAGAAGGGCACCTCAGGGTGCCCTTCTTTTTTCCCCGAGAGTAGGATGGCCTCAAGGGAGGGGGGCTTTTATGGCCGGGCGTACAACCTTCGAGTTCGAGCTGGGGACGGCGCCCAAGCGGCGCCGGCCCGACGACGAGGATTCCATGCGCATCCTCGTGATGGGCGACTTCGGCGGGCGTGCGCAGCGCGGCGCCTGCGCCGAAGCGGCTCTCGCCGATCGCGCCGCCGAAGCGATCCTGGCAGCCGGCCTGATGCCGCTGCTCAGCCGCAAGGACCGCAATGCAGTGCGGCTGATGCGCTTCCAGTCGATCGCGCATCCCGCGCAGGCGCTCAGCGGGTCCTGGAGCTGAAACGCCGTGGTCCCCTCCGACATCAAGGCCTGCCTGTTCGACGTCTTCGGCACGGTGGCCGACTGGCGCACCAGCGTGAGCCGCGACCTGCAGGAGTTCGCGCGGCACATGGGCATCGAAGGCGTCGACTGGCTCGAGTTCGCCGTCGAATGGCGCAAGCTCTACCAGCCCTCGATGGACGAGGTGCGCTCGGGGCGGCGTGCCTTCACCATCCTCGACGTGCTCCACCGTGAAAGCCTGGTGAAGCTGCTCGGACGCTACCGCATCGCGGGCCTGTCGGAAGCCGACGTCGACCACATGAACCGAGCCTGGCACCGCCTCGATCCGTGGCCCGACGTGCGCGAAGGGCTTGGGCGGCTGAAGCGCGACCACATCATCGCGCCCTGCTCCAACGGCAACATCGCGCTGATGGTCAACATGGCGAAGCACGCCGGCCTGCCGTGGGATTGCATCCTCGGCGCCGAGACCGCGCGCGCCTACAAGCCCATGCCCGAGGCTTACCTCACGTCGTGCCGCCAGCTCGGCCTCGCGCCGGCGCAGGTGATGATGGTCGCGGCGCACAATCCCGACCTCAAAGCGGCCAAGGCGCAGGGCCTCGCTACGGCATTCGTCGCGCGCCCGCTGGAGCACGGGCCCGGGCAGACGACCAACCTCGCGCCCGACTGGAGCTGCGTCGACGTCGCCGCGGCCGACTTCGTCGAGCTCGCCGATAGGCTCGGCTAGGCGCCCTCGACCAGCACCAGCCTGCCGCGCGAGGCGCGCTGCCGCAGCGTGATGAGCGGCGCGTAGTCGCTCGAGCGGTACCACTTCTGCGCCTGCTCCATCGAGGGAAACTCCAGCAGCACCAGCCGTTTGGGCGACCACCCGCCCTCGAGCGGCTCGATCCTGCCGCCGCGCACGACGAACCGGCCGCCGTATTTCTGCACCGTCGCCGCGACCTGCTTGCGGTAATCCTCGTACACCGCCGGGTCGGTCACCTCGATCTCGCCGATCACGTAGGCACTCATCTCAAATCTCTTCCGGAATCATGTTGATCGCTCCGCACGGGCATTCGGCGGCGCACAGGCCGCAGCCCTTGCAGTAATCATAGTTGAACTGGAAGCGCTTGCCCGGCCCGAGCTTGATGACGGCGTTGTCGGGGCATACGCCGTAGCAGTTGTCGCATTCGAAGCAGTTGCCGCACGAGAGGCAGCGCCGCGCCTCGAACAGCGCATTCGACTCGTCCAGGCTGCCCTGGACCTCGTCGAAGCTCGACTGGCGGCGGATCAGGTCGAGCGTCGGACGCACCGTCTTCGGCGCGTCGGAGTAGTACCAGGTATTGAGCTTGTCGAATGTGGCAGCTTCGTGTTCCTCCGCCTTGACGTAAGTCTTGCCGCGAAGCCAGGCGTCGATGTGCCTTGCCGCCTTCTTGCCGTGGCCGACCGCGACGGTGACGGTGCGCTCCGAGGGCACCATGTCGCCGCCGGCGAAGAGTCCGGGATGACCGGTCATCATGTTGGGGCCGACGTGAACGACACCGTCCTTCGTGTCGATTCCCGGGACGTTGTCGAGGAGGCCAAGGTCGACGTCCTGTCCGAGCGCGAGCACGACCGAATCGGCCGCGAGCGTCTCGAGCTCGCCCGTCGGCTGCGGGAAGCCCTTGTCGTCGAGCACCATCTTCTCCACGGTAATGGATGCGTCGCCTGCATGCTTGATCGTGGAGAGCCATTTCACGAGAACGCCCTCCTGGAGGGCCTCCTCGAGCTCGAAGTCGTGCGCGGGCATCTTCTCGCGCGTGCGCCGGTAGACGATGATCGCCTCCTCGGCGCCGAGGCGCCTCGCGGTGCGCGCGACGTCGAGCGCGGTGTTGCCGCCGCCGTAGACCACGACGCGCCTCCCGAGCATCGGCTTGTCCTCGCCCTCCATCGAGCGCAGCACCGAGACGGCGTCCAGGATGCGCGCCGAGCTGCCCGCCGGGATGTAGGCGCGCTTGCCGATGTGCGCGCCGACGGCGAGGAACGCCGCGTCGAAGTCCTGCATCGAATCGACGATGTTGCTCACCTTGGTATTCAATTCGATTGAAATTCCGAGGGCAGCGATGCGCGCGACTTCGCCCTCCAGAACGTCCCTCGGTAACCGGTACTTCGGGATGCCGAAGCGCATCATGCCGCCGGCGCAGGGCCCCGCGTCGCGGATCACGACACCGTGTCCCGCTCGTGCTAGGTGGTATGCAGCCGAAAGCCCCGAAGGTCCCGCTCCAATGACCAGCACACGTTTCCCGCTCTTTTCGCCTGGCCGGTCGAACTGCCACCCGCGCCGAAGCGCCTCGTCGCCAAGGAAACGCTCGACCGAGTTGATGCCGACGGCGGTGTCCAGACTCGCGCGGTTGCACGCGCTCTCGCAGGGGTGGTAGCAGACCCGGCCCATCACCGCGGGCAGCGGATTGTCCCGCGTCAGCACGCGCCACGCCGCCTCGTAATCGCCGGACTCCGCGTGCGCGAGCCAGTCCTGGATGTTTTCACCGGCTGGACACGCCGAGTTGCACGGCGGCAGGCGATCGACGTAAACCGGCCGCATGGTGCGCCAGGTGCCCGTGTGGTTGGCTAGGCTCGAGCCGGGATCGAGCGTGATGGCGAAGGGCTTACGCATCCAGCAATCCGTATTTCCGGATGTTGCGATGGGCCATCTCCTGGATGCGCGCGATCGCCTCGGCGTTTACCTTCGGCGAGAACAGATGTGCGAAGCGCCGCTGCGGCTTCAGATACTCCTCGACCGGAAGCTGCCTGCGGATCTTCGCCACGCTCACGAGCTCGCCGTGCTCGGCCTCGAAGACCGGAAACAGGCCGGTCTCCTTGGCAAGGCGCGCGATCCGCACCGACTGGTCGGCGGGATGGCCCCAGCCGAGCGGGCAGGAGACGAAGACGTGCAGATAGCGCGCGCCGCGGAACTCCATCGCGCGGCGCACCTTGGCCTCGAGGTCGCGCAGGTGGGCGATCGTGGCGGTAGCGACGTAGGGAATGCCGTGCGCGATTGCGATCGCCGGAAGATTCTTCCCCTGGTTGAAGGTGTTGCCTTGCGTAGTGGTCGCAGTCCGCGCAGCCGGCGGCGTCGCCGAGGAGCGCTGCACGCCGGTGTTCATGTACGCCTCGTTGTCGTAGCAGATGTAGAGCACGTCGTCGTTGCGCTCGAACATGCCGGAGAGGCAGCCGAAGCCGATGTCGGTGGTGCCGCCGTCGCCGCCCTGCGCGATGACGCGCACATCGCTACGGTTCTTTGCCTTCAGCGCCGCGGCGATCCCGGTGGCCACCGCCGCGGTATTGCCGAAGAGCGAATGGATCCACGGGATCTGCCACGAGGTCTCCGGGTAAGGCGTGGAGAACACCTCAAGGCAGCCGGTGGCGTTGGCGGCGACGAGCTGTCGGTTGGTCGCTTCCATCGCCGCATCGATTGCGTAGCGCGCCCCGAGCGCCTCGCCGCAGCCTTGGCAAGCGCGATGGCCGGAGTTGAGCGAGTTGGTGCGGCGCATGTTGGCCTGGACCGAGCGCGTCTCGGGCGGCAGCAGCCGGTTGCCGACGGTGAAGGTGCCGGTCTGGTAGAACTTAACGGGTTGGAAGGCCATGCTTTTCCCGCAGGATGTTTTCGGCGCGCGGACCGCTTCTGCGCACCTCGCGCTCGCGAACGAGCACACGGTCGACCGCCGCGCGATCGAGGTCGAGGAAGGTGGTGTGCTCGAGGCGGTCGGAACCAAAGACCCGGTTCAGGGAAGCGCGGGTGATGGGCCGGCCGCCGAGGCCGGCGACCACGGTGTGCACGGGCGTGGCATGGCCCGCCAGCGCGGTGCGCACATTGGTCGAGACGATGCCGCCGATACCCACGGCGAGGCTCTTCTCGAGCACGATGACCCGCTTGGCGCCTGCCAGCGCTTGCTGTACCGCGGCGAGCGGCCACGGCCTGAAGCAGGCGATCCCGAGCACGCCGATGCGCACGCCGCGGCTGCGCAGCTCGTCCACGGTGTCCTTCACCGTCCCAAGCACCGAGCCAAGGGCCACCACGACGGTTTCGGCGTCCTCGATGCGGTAGGCGTGGACCAGGCCGCCGGCTTCGCGGCCGAAGGCGCGGCGGAACTCGGCGGCCCAGCCCGGAATCAGCTCGAGCGCCTGCATCTGCTTTACGTGCGCCAGATAGCGCACTTCGGTAAACGCTTCGGGACCGACCATCGCGCCAATCGAGACCGGCTCGGCGGGGTCCAGCATCTGGCGCGGATTGAAAGGAGGCAGATAGGCATCCACCTGCTCCTGCGTCGGCATGTCGACGCGCTCATAAGCGTGCGTGAGGATGAACCCGTCCATGCACACCATGACAGGCAGCGACAGCTCCTCGGCGAGGCGGAAGGCCTGGATGTGCAGGTCGAGCGCCTCCTGGTTGGTCTCGGCGAAGAGCTGGATCCAGCCGCAGTCGCGCTGCGACATGGAGTCGCTGTGATCGTTCCAGATGTTGATCGGGGCTCCGATGGCCCGGTTTGCGACCGTCATCACGATCGGCAGGCCGAGCCCGGAGGCATTGAAGAGGGCTTCAGCCATAAAGAGGATGCCCTGCGATGCCGTCGCGGTGTAGGCGCGCGCCCCGGCGGCCGAAGCGCCGATCGCCACCGACATGGCGGCGAACTCCGACTCGACGTTGATGAACTGGCAGTTGCCCACGGCGCCCGCCGCGACCAGCTCGCCGAGGCCCTCGACGATATGGGTCTGCGGCGAGATCGGGTAGGCGCAGATCACCTCGGGGCGGCACAGCGCTACCGCCTCGGCGACGGCGTGCGACCCTTCAATCTGCTTCAGCATGCGTTTCCTTCGTCACGTGGTCGTATGCGGCGGCCGCCGCCGCGGCGTTGCCGAGCGCGACCTTGCCGCTGAACTTCTGGTTGATCGCGTCCTTCACCGAGGCGAGGGAGATCAGGCGGCAAAGCGCCGAAAAGCCGCCGAGCAGCGCGGCGTTCGGCACCGGACGGCCGACATGCTTCAGCGCGAGATCGCTCGCGGGCACGGTGCAGGTCTTGAATCGATGCACGAGGTCCTGCAGGCCGAGGTGCTCGAAGCTGCGAGTGGTGTTGATGAGGATAGTGCCGCCGGGCGCAAGTCCGGAGAACACGTCGACCTGGTGCAGGAGCGTCGGGTCCTGGATGATGAGCGCGTCGGGCTGCATCACCGGCTCGCGCAGGCGGATGTCCTTGTCGTCGATGCGGCAGAACGCCACCACCGGCGCGCCGGTGCGTTCGGAGCCGAAGCTCGGGAAAGCCTGCGCGTGTCTGCCCTCGCGGAAGGCGGCGATGGACAGCATCTCGGCCGCCGTGACCACGCCCTGGCCGCCGCGGCCGTGGATCCGGATCTGGTACATGCTCCCTTAGTAACGCGCCGGCGCCTGGGCGATTTTGACGTGGGTCAAAGAACGAACCGCAGCAGCACACCCGCGAGCGCCATCACGGCGACAGTCTCGACGAGGCCGCGGTGCAGCCGCAGCATGAGGCACGCGGCGACGAGCGCCAGCGCACCGGCCTTCCAATCAAGCGTCGCGGGATCGAACGCGTACCAGCGCAGCGGTCCGGCCTGCGCTTCCTCGACGTGCGCGAAGAGCACGTGCAGCGCGAACCAGAGGGTCAGGTTGAGGATCACGCCGACCACCGCCGCGGTGACCGCGGCCAGCGCGCCGGAGAGCCGCGCGTTCGAGCGCAGCTGCTCGATGAACGGCGCGCCGGCGAAGATCATCATCATCGGCGGCACGAACGTGACCCACGTGGTCAACGCGGAGCCGAGGACCGCAGCGGCGACCGGCGAGAACGGCGCCGGATCGCGGTAGGCCGCGAGGAAGCCGACGAACTGGGTCACCTTGATGAGCGGTCCCGGCAGCGTCTCGGCGAGCCCGAGGCCGTCGACCATTTCAGGCGCGCTCATCCAGCCATAGGTCTCGACCGCCTGCTGCGCCATGTAGGCGAGCAGCGCGTAGGCGCCGCCGAAGCTCACCACCGCGAGCTTCGAGAAGAAGCCCGCGATGTCGAACAGCACGTGCCTCGTGCCGAGGGCGAGCACCACGAGCGCGATGGGCGCGAGCCAAAGCGTGAGCCCCACGAGCGCGGCCCGCGCGGCTTGCCGCCAGGCGCCGGGATTTTCCGTTCTGTGTTCAATCCTGCGAGTTCTTTCTGTCGTGAAGAAACCTATCGCCCCGGCCACGGCGACGATCAGGGGAAACGGCAGCGCGAAAAAGAAGATGCCGACGAAGGCGGCCGCGGCCACGCCGAGCATCAGGCGGGTCTTCAGCCCGCGGCGTCCAATCCGCAGCAATGCCTCGACCACAATCACGAGCACTGCTGCCTTGATGCCGAACAGCGCTCCGTCGACTGCGGGAATGCCCTGGCCGAGCGCGTATAGCAGGCTCATCGCGAGCATGACCAGCGCGCCGGGAAGGACGAACAGGATCCCGGCCGCGAGCCCGCCGCGCGTGCCGTGCAGCAGCCACCCCACGTACGTAGCGAGCTTCTGCGCCTCGGGGCCGGGCAGCAGCATGCAGAAATTGAGCGCGTGGAGATAGCGGCTCTCCTCGACCCACTTCTTCTCGTCGACCAGGATGCGGTGCATCAGCGCGATCTGGCCCGCCGGCCCGCCAAAACCCAGGCAGCCGATCTTGAACCAGACCTTCACCGCCTCCCCGAACTGGACTCCCATTTAGCGGAGCGCGGGCAGGCAGGTGTGACGGCCGCCGGCGAGCGGCAGCACTTCGACCGAGACCCCGTAGAGGCGCTGCAGCGAGTCGGGACGGATCACGTCGGCGGGCGCGCCGATCTCCAGGGCGCGGCCCTCGGCAAGGAGAAGGACGCGCTGCGAAGTCAGAAAAGCATGGTCGGGGTCGTGCGTGGCGAAGAGGATCGAGATGCCGCTCGCCGCGAGCGCGAGGATCTTCTCCAGCACGCGCACCTGGTTGCCGAAGTCGAGGCTCGCGGTCGGCTCGTCGAGCACGAGCAGTCCCGGCTCCTGGGCGAGCGAGCGCGCCACCAGCGCGAGCTGGCGCTCGCCGCCCGAGATCTCGGTGACGGGGCGCTGCGCGAGGTGCGCGATGCCGAGCGACTCGAGCACGCGCGCGGCGAGCTCGCGGTCCTTCCGTCCCGGGACTGAGAACACCCCGAGGTGCGCGGTGCGGCCCATCAGGACGAAATCGAGCACCGTGAAGGCAAAGTAGGCGGAATGGCCCTGCGGCACATAGCCGATGCGTCGCGCGACTTCGCTGCGCGAGAGGGCGCCGAGCGGGACGCCGTCGAGGACCACGCTGCCGCCGTGCGGCTCGAGCAGGCCGAGGATCGTGCGGAAAAGCGTCGTCTTGCCGCCGCCGTTCGGCCCGAGCACGCACATCGCTTCGCCCGCGGCGAGCGAGAAGCTGACGTCGCGGCCGATGGTGCGCCCGGGGAAGCCGAAGGCGAGCGACTCGACCTTGAGCATTACCAGCTTCTTGCTTTCAGCGGGCATCACCAGCTCCTTGCTTTCAGCGGGCATCACCAGCTCCTTGCTTTCAGCGGGCATCACCAGCTCCTTCTGGCGAGGGCGAAGAGCCAGAGGAAGAAAGGCGTTCCTATGAGCGCAGTCAGCACCCCCGGCGGCACTTCGATCGTGGCGACGGTGCGGCAAAGCGTGTCGACGCCGAGGAGAAACGCCGCGCCGAGCAGCATGGCGAGCGGCAGCAGCCGCCCGAAATCGGGGCCGACCAGGAGCCGTGCGGCGTGCGGAATCAGGAGCCCCACCCAGCCGATGATTCCGCTGACCGCCACCGCCGCGGCGGTCATCAGGGTGGCCGCGGCCACGACCAGAGTGCGGAGCTTGCGCGTGTCGACACCGAGCGCCCGCGCCTCGTCGTCGGGCAGCGCGAGCAGGTTCATGCGCCAGCGCAGCAGCAGCATCGGCGCGAGGCCGGCGAGGGCGAGCGGGGCGGCGGCGCCGAGGTCGCGCGGCGCGATCGCGGCGAGGCTGCCGAGCAGCCAGTAGGTGATCGCCGGAAGCTGGTTGTAGGGGTCGGCGAGGTACTTGAGGAGCGCGATCACCGAGCCGAGCAGCGTGCCGATCACCACCCCCGTGAGCACCAGCGCGAGCAGCGGGTCGTGGCCGCGCAGCCGCGAGCCGATCCAGTAGACGAGCCCGACTGCCGCGAGCCCGCCGGCAAAAGCGAACAGCTGGATTACAAGTATCCCCTGAGAGAAGAAGATGGCGAGGACTGCGCCGAGGGCGGCGCCGGTCGATACACCCAGGATGTCGGGCGATACGAGCGGGTTGCGGAACATCCCTTGGTAGGCGGTGCCCGCGGCGGCGAGCGCCGCGCCCACGACCAGTGCTGCAAGCACCCTTGGCCCGCGCACCTGCATCACGACCGTCTCGACGTTTGGCGGCAGGGTGGTTGCGCTCCCCGTGACCTTCGACGCCATCAGAGAAAGAATTTCCGCGATCGAGACCGGGTAGCGTCCCACCGCGAAGGCGAGCGCGGTGAGTGCGACCAGCGCCCCTGCGGCAAGCAAATACGTTAGCGCCCTCGTGTTCAGGGTTCGCTCATTTCTCATTTCGGCAGCACGCCGGGCTCGCCAAGGAGCGCGTCGAGCTGGGCTGCGGTCGGCACGCGGCGATAGAAGAGGCGGTGGAACTCGCTCACCTTGGCGCGCAGCTCGACGTCGAAGGCCTGGGGATAGAGCAGCTTTCCGGCCCACCACAGGCCGAGGAGGCGGTTCGCGCCTGGCGGAAAATCGAACCAGCCGAACGGCAGGTGCGGCGACAGATAGACGCGCTTTAGCTCGACGGCCCTGACCGCGCGCCACCGCGGATCTGCCCACACCGAGCTCCAGAAGTTCTGATCGGTCGTGAGGATGACTTCCGGGTTCCACAGGAGGACCTGCTCGAACGACACGGTCACGAGGCCGGGGCGTGCCTCGGCGGCGGCGTTGCGCGCGCCGAGCACCTCGAGCGCCTCGACGTTGATCGAGCCCTTGCCGCCGGTCTGCAGGCCGGATGCGCTGCGCCCGTAATAGACCACGGGATGTTCTTTGGCCCTGGAGAGGCGCTGCCTCACATCGGCGAGCTCGCGCTCATACCAGGCGGCAAGCTTCTCGGCCTCAGCCGCGTTGCCCATCAATTTTCCAAGCGAGCGTAGCGTGGCTGGCGTCGATTCGATGCGGCCGTCGAACAGCGCGTACGGAATGCGCGTCTGTTCCTGCACCTGCGACGCGAGCGAGGCCAGCGTGGGGCCGGTCGAGCCGACATCGACGATGAGGTCGGTCTTCGCGTTGAGCACCACTTCGACGTTCGCCGTGTTTCCACGGCCGGTCAGCCGGCCGAGCTCGGGTAGGTTGGCGTAGCGCTGCGGAAAGAATTCCGCCTCGTTCGGCCGCATCGCCCTGGTCCAGCCGGTGAGCTTGTCGGGCGCGATCGCGAAGACGAGCAGGCTCGCCGGCGGCCCCGCGGCGTAGACGCGCTCGACCTTGGCGGGTGGGCGGATCTCGCGACCCGAAGCATCGGTGACCGCGGTTTGCCCAATGCAGGACCCATTGATGAAAATCAACAGGAAAAGCGAAAGGCGCATCACGCGTACCCCACGCTGCGGCGGTCGATCGACACCGCTTTGATGAGGGCGAATACCGGCAGGCCGGGCCGCAGGCCGAGCTCGGAGGCGGATTTGCGGGTGATGCGCGCAAGGAGCGGGGTGCCGTGGAGGTCGAGGCGCACGTCGAGGCTCGAGCCCCCGTCGCCCGCAAGCTCGACCACAGTGCCGGCGAGCACGTTGCGGATGCTCAAGCCCGCCGGCCGGGCAAGCGCGATCGAGACATCGCGGGCGCGTACGCGGATGCGCACCTGCTCGCCGGGCAGCGCCTCGACGTCCGGGATCTCGAGGGCGCCGCCGCCGAACTCGAGCCGCGCGAGGCCGCTTTCCAGGTCCTGGCCGGCGACGCGCGCCTCGATCACGGCGCCGCCTTCGTGCCGGCCGAGGTAGGGGCGCAGCTCCACCCGGCTCATCATCTCGCGCACGTCGCCCGTGCCGAGCACCCTGCCTTCGGACAGCAGCACCATCGAGCTGGCGAGGCGCACGACCTCGTCCAGCGAATGGCTCACGTACACGATCGGGATGCGCACTTCATCGCGCAGCCGCTCGACGTAGTAGAGGATCTCCGCCTTGCGCGGTGCGTCGAGCGAGGCTAGCGGCTCGTCCAGCAGCAGCACCTCGGGATTCGCCAGCAGCGCGCGGCCGATCGCGACGCGCTGCTTCTCGCCGCCGGAAAGCGCTCCCGGACGACGCTCGAGCAGGTGGCCGATGCCGAGGAGCTCCATCGCCTGGGCGAAGCCAACTACATGATTCTTGTTCCTGTTGAAAAAATTTCCATAGAGCAGGTTGTGCCGTACGGTCAGGTGCGGCAGCAGGCGGCCTTCCTGAAACACGTAGCCGATGCGCCGTGCGTGCGGTGGAAGCTCGATGCCGGCCGCGCTGTCATAGAGGGTCCTCTTCTCGACCGTGATGCGGCCGGATTGCGGCCGCGCCAACCCGGCGATCAGGTTGAGCACCGTGCTCTTGCCGGCGCCGGAGCGGCCGAAGAGCGCGGTGACGCCGCCGCCGGTGGCGAAAGCGGCATCGAGGGCAAAGGTTCCGACGCGGCAGCGGACGTCGAACTCAAGCATCGCGGCCCGCGGCGCGCGCGGTGGCGCGCCGCACCAGGACTTCGGACGCCATCAGCGCGGCGAGGGACAGAAGGACCGACAGGATGCACAAGCGCAGCGCCTGCGCGTCGCCCCCCGGCACCTGCGTGAACGCATAAATGGCGAGCGGCAGGGTCTGGGTCTCGCCCGGAATGTTGGAAACGAAGGTGATGGTGGCGCCGAACTCGCCCAGGCTGCGCGCGAAGGAAAGCAGCATCCCCGTGAGGATACCCGGGAGGATGAGCGGCAGCGTCACGCTCGCGAACACCCACGGGGGCGATGCCCCCAGCGTCGCCGCGGCGGCCTCGAGGTTCCGGTCGACGGCGTCGAGCGACTGGCGCACCGCGCGCACCAGCAGCGGCAGGCCCATCACCGCGCACGCGAGCGCCGCCCCGGTCCAGCGGAAGATGAAGGTGATGCCGAGGTATTCCTCGAGAAAGGCGCCGACCGGACCGCGCCTGCCCAAAGCGAGCAGCAGGAAGTAGCCCACCACCACCGGCGGCAGCACGAGCGGCAGGTGCACCACCGCGTCGAGCAGGCTCTTACCGGGGAAGGCGAGGCGCGAAAGGACCCAGGCGAGCGCCACCGCGAACGGCAGGCTTGCGGCGACGCTCCAGAACGCGACCTTGAGGCTGAGAAGAAGGGCGGTGGTCTCGGCCGGCGACAGGCTCCACACGGCCTCAGTTTACGGCGAAGCCGTGCCGCTCGAAAATTGCGCGCGACCGCGGCCGGGAAAGGAACTCGAGGAACAGCGCAGAGCTTTCCTTCGCGCTCTTGAGAGCCGCGACGGGGTAGATGATGGGCGGATGCGTATCGGCCGGGAACACGCCCGCGACCATCACGCCGCGCTGGGCGTTGGCGTCGGTCTGGTACACCACGCCGAGCGGCGTCTCGCCGCGCGTGACGAGCGCGAGCGCCGCGCGCACGTTCTCGGCGGCGGCGACGCGCGGCGCCACCTGGTCCCAGACGCCGAGCTTCTCGAATGCCGCCTTGGCGTACCTGCCGGCGGGCACGCTGTCCGGATCGGCGAGCGCGATCCTGCCGCTCCCGAGCGCCTTGCCGATCGGAAATCCGGGCGCGGGCTGGAGCTTCACCGGCTGCTTCGCCGGGGCGATCAGGACGAGCCGATTGCCGAGGAGGTTCCTGCGCGTGCCCGGCGCGAGCAGGCCTTTCCTCTCGATGTAATCCATCCAGTCGAGGTCGGCCGAGATGAAGATGTCCGCCGGCGCGCCGTTCTCGATCTGGCGCGCGAGCGCCGCACTCGATCCATAAGCAACCGTCGGCTGGAGATTGTTTTCCTTCTTGTAAAGAAAGCCAACCTCGTCGAGCGCGTCCTTGAGGCTCGCGGCGGCGAGCACGGTCTGCGCCTGCGCGCGGGCGGCAAGTGCGAGCACGGCGAGCAGCAACGCGGCCAGCATACGCGGCAAGGGAGGGCTCCTCCGATATATTCTATCAACTATATCGGAGCTAGCGCAGCCGGCGGCGCAGCGCGCGCAGCTGGGCGGCCGCCGCCCGCTTCGACGCCGCCTGAATGCGGCGATACCGCTGCAGCACTTCGGCGCCGAGCTCGGTCAGCACCGCGCCGCCACGCTCGGCACCGCCCTTGGCCGAGCGCACCAGCGGCGCGGCAAAATCGTGGTTCATCGCCCCGACCAGGCCCCATGCTCGGGTGTAGCTCATCTTCATCCGCCGGCCGGCGGCGGCGATCGAGCCGGTGTCGCGGATGTGCTCGAGGAGCTCCGCCTTGCCCGGACCGAAGGCGCTTCCCTTGCGCAGGACGACGCGCAGGCTGATCGCAGGGTGGCGTTCGACGCGAGCCATCGCCTCCCATTATCGGGCCAAAAAAAGAGGGCCGCTTGCGCGGCCCTGAAGGCGATGGCCCTGCTTGAACTCGGAGGCCGTAGACGTCGACGAGCTTGCGGCTGAATTGTGTGGACGCCATTTGAAGTCACGGGGGTGGGCTGGACAAGGCGGATTTGTCAGCGCTTGTGCGAGAGTGCGCTACTAGTTCCCCCCTCAAACGCTCGCTCACAGATACCCGGGTGTTGGTGTCGACGGCAAATGAAAAAGGGCCGCTTTCGCGGCCCTTTCTGCGAACGTCTTGGAAGGCGCGCTACGCGTTCAGCTCGCGCGCGGTGATCGTGTACTTGAAGTTGTCCGGGTCGAGGCTATCGACGCGGTCCTTGCCGCTTTCGGCCTGGGGATACATGAGGAAGCCGATCGCGGGCCCGCTCGAGCCGGGCAGTTGGACGTCGTGTGCCTCGTTGAACGCGACCCAATTCATCTCCCAGGCGCCGAACAGTTTGCGCCGGACCGGCGGCACCACCGGGTCGGCGAGCGTGGTGGGCTGGGGCTTCTCCTCGAGCACCACTTTCCGCACGTCGGCGGGGTCCACCGGCACCCAGCCGTAGCCGACGAGGAATACCTCGGCGCGGCAGTGTTGCGCTCGGGTGACGTTGGGACTGCCTGCGCCGAGGCTGCGGTAGCCGAATTCGCTCTTCGCCACCCGCAGGCCGTACACGTCGCGCGCAGGCAGGTTCACCGAGCGCGCCAAGCCGACGAACAGGGCGTTCAGGTCGGCGCACTTGCCGGAAAGGTCGCCGGTCTCGAGCATCGCCTTGATGTCGCCGACGCCGCAGCCGCGCGTCTTCGGGTTGCGCTGCGTGTTGTCGACGATCCACTCGTAGATCGCGCGCGCCTTGTCGACGTCGGCGCTCTTCCCGCGCGTGATCTCATAGGCGGTCTTGCGCACGATGCCGTCGGTGGGAATCAGCTCGGTCGGGGCGGTGGCGAACTTGGCCGTCGCAGGGTCGATCTTGATTGCCGGGTTGCGTTTGCCGAAATCGACGGCGCGGTTGATGGTGGAGAAGGTGCTGACCACCTCGAGCACCGGCGCCTTCTGGGAGGCGTTCCACTCCGACATCACCATCGCCGCGCCGTACTTGCCGTCGCGCTCGAGGCGCGTCGAGCCGTTCCCCGACCAGGTACTGCCGATCACCTTCTGGTAGTCGCTATGCACCGACGGCACCGGCACCCAGGCGCGCGAAACCCCTTCGGGTTTGAGGATTTCCACCCGCGTCGTGATCTCGAAAGTGCGCCAGCCCGCCGGCTTCGGATCAAAGGGCTGCTGCTGCGCAAGGGCGAAGCGGGGGATCGACCCTAGCAGCGACGCCGCTGCGCCGGCCTGAATGAAGGAACGTCTGTGCATGCTTTCTCCTGTGTTGCGGGTACGGTTTGGGCGATTCAGAGAGCTGGAGGAACCTGCAGGAAAAACTATAGCAGGTCATCCCAGGGCGGGGTCTTCTCGACCGGCGAGACTTCGCCTGTGCGGTGCGTGCCCGCGCCGTGGAGGGCCGCGATCGCATCGTGAAACGCGTCGCCCCGAAGCAGTCCGATCAGTAGCTTTCCTTCGCGCCGCTCGAGCAAGTCCTTGTGGACCGCAAGGAAATAGCGCTCGGTGGCGATCGGCAGGAAGCTCAGTCCGAACTGTACCGCCGCCGCCTTGACGCCCAACCCGGCGTCGGCGAGGCCGCTCGCGACATGAGCCGCGACTGCGGCGTGGGTGTGCTCCTCGTTCTCGTATCCCTCGATGCGGGTGGGGTCGATTTTGGCCTCAGCGACGAGTTCGTCGAGGAGCATCCGGGTCCCGGAGTCGCCTTGGCGATTGACGAAACGGACCCCCGGCCGCGCCAGATCCGAGACCGAGCCGATAGACTTCGGGTTGTCCCTGCCGACGATCAGGCCCTGTACCCGGGTCGCCACCCACACCAGGCGGTGGATTGCAGGGCCGAGCGCCTCGGCATAGCGCATCGCCGCACGGCGGCCGAGCGGACCGTCGGTCACGTGAAAACCCGCCGCGTCGCAGGCACCGCGGCGCAGTGCCGCGAGCGCCTCGGCGCTGCCGCGATAGCGCAAGTCGATGCTCATCGAACGGGTCTTGCCGGCCAACTCTCGCAGCTTCGCCAGAGTGAAGTCGTGACTGGCGTGGATCCGCAGGGTGGGTACGTTCGCAGCAACGCCGCCATTGAGCGTGCTCGCAAGCTCCGCCGCGAGGTTGTCCAGCTCGGGTCCGAGGCGCGCTTGGGCCCTTTTCCCCGCCCAGAGCAGCTTCGCACCGAGCGCGCTCAGCTGCGTGCCGCGGCCGCGCTCGATGGTGACGAGGGGTGCGCCGAAGAAGTCGGACCACTTCCCGATGAGATTCCAGGCGTGGCGATGCGATATGCGCGCCGCGCGCGCCGCAACGGTGAGCTTGCCGCTGTGCTCGATCGCGTCCAGGAGGTCAAGGAGTGTCAGATCGAGCTCGGCCTGGCCGGCTTTGCGGAAGCGCCAGACGGTGCGCAGGTCGACGTCGAAGGGATGGGGCATTCCGGGATAGTAACCAAGTTCCTGACGCTCTTGAGCATTTCGCCGGAGCACGGCGGCCGGTGCAAGTCGCGGTCAGGGTCGACAAGAATCTTCAGCGATTGTTCTCGGGAGCAACTTATCCCCGCTCGTTGCAGTCCTTTGCCCCACCCCGCGATTTCGCGATGCTACTTTGGACGCCGTTCGTCTGGTACGCGCAATTCACGGGGAGAAGCACATGCTTGGCGCGGCGGGGGTATTACAAGGTTACGTAACGAGCGGTGTCGACCTGCTCTCGAAAGAGCGCATCGTCGCCGGTCCGGCATTCAACCGCTGGCTGGTGCCGCCGGCGGCGCTCGCGATCCACTTGTGCATCGGCATGGCATATGGCTTCAGCGTGTTCTGGCTGCCGCTCACGCGCGCCCTGAACGGCAAGGAAGCGATCGCCTGCCCGCCCGACATGACGCTCTTCGGTTCGCTCTTCGCCACCCACTGCGACTGGAAGATCAGCGAGCTGAGCATGGTGTATGCGCTGTTCTTCGTTTTCCTGGGCGCGGCCTCGGCGATCTGGGGCGGATGGCTGGAGCGCGCCGGCCCACGCAAGGCCGGCTTCGTCTCGGCCTGCTGCTGGTGCGGCGGCCTGATGCTCTCGGCCCTCGGCATCTACAGCCACCAGCTCTGGCTGGTGCTGCTCGGCGCCGGCGCCATCGGCGGTATCGGCCTGGGCCTGGGCTACATCGGTCCGGTCTCGACGCTGATCAAATGGTTCCCGGAGCGCCGCGGCATGGCGACCGGCATGGCAGTCGCGGGCTTCGGCGGCGGCGCCATGATCGGCGCGCCGCTCGCGGACATCCTGATGCGCCATTACGCGACCCCCACCTCCGTGGGCGTGTGGGAAACCTTCGTTACCCTCGCCGTCGTCTACTTCGTGTTCATGACGGCCGGCGCTTTCACCATCAAGGTGCCCGCGTCGAGCTGGAAACCCAAGGGCTGGACGCCGCCCGCGCCGGCGGTCAACAGCATGATCAGCGCGCGGCACGTCCACGTCGACAAGGCGGTCAAGACGCCGCAGTTCTGGCTGATCTGGTCGGTGCTGTGCCTGAACGTCACCGCCGGGATCGGCATCATCGGCATGGCTTCACCTATGCTCCAGGAAGTGTTCGGCGGCGCGCTGATCGGCGTGGAGGCACCGTTCAGCCGGCTCGACGCCGGGCAACTCGCGGCCGTCGCCGCCATCGCGGCCGGCTTCACCGGCCTCATCAGCCTGTTCAATATCGTCGGGCGTTTCGCGTGGGGCTCGTCGTCCGACCTGCTGGGACGCAAGCTCACCTACTGCGTGTTCTTCGTCCTGGGCATCCTGCTCTACGCCTCGGCGCCGTGGTCCGGCCGGCTCGGCGCGGTCGCGCTCTTCGTCGCCGCCTTCTGCGTCATTCTCTCGATCTACGGCGGCGGCTTCGCGACGATGCCCGCCTACCTCGCGGACATGTTTGGCACCCAGATGGTCGGCGCGATCATGGGGCGCCTGCTGACCGCCTGGTCCGTCGCGGGCGTTCTCGGGCCCCTGATCGTCGGCTACCTGCGCGAATACCAGCTCGCGCGCGGCGTTCCGGCCGCCCACGCCTACGACCTGGTGGCATACGTCCTTTGCGCGCTCCTGGCGCTCGGCTTGCTTTGCAACGTCTTGGTGCGACCGGTGGCCGACAAGCACTTCATGACCGAGGCCGAGGTCGATGCCCAGCGGAAGCTCGTGAACGAGGCGGCGCGCCTCGCCGGCCTCAGCAACACGCAGCGGATGCGCCTCGACCGCACGCCCACCGGCCTCCTGGTCGGCGCGTGGATGGCGGTCGGCGTGCCTATCGTCTGGGGGGTCTGCATCACCCTGCAGAAGGCGTGGGTGCTCTTCAGCTAGATCCGAGCTGAAGCAAGCAGCAGCGCGCGCTATGAACTTCGGTTCATATCGCGCGCACCCTGGGCGCCGCTTAGCATGCCGGGCGCAGTTTCGGATCGATGGATTCCATCCTTGAAGCCATCCGCGCCGCCGTCCGGCTGATCGCGTCCGGCGACGCCACGCTCGGCGAAATCGTCCTGCTCAGCCTGAGCGTGAGCCTGAGCGCGGTCGCGTTCGCGGCCTTGCTCGGCCTGCCGCTCGGTGCGGCGATCGCCGTCGGCCGATTTCCGGGGCGGCGTGCGGTCATCGTGCTCCTGAATGCGCTGATGGGCTTGCCGCCCGTGGTGGTGGGCCTGGTGGTCTATCTCCTGCTTTCCCGCGCCGGCCCGCTGGGCGAGCTCGGGCTGCTCTTCACGCCGGGCGCCATGGTGATCGCGCAGACCATCCTCATCCTTCCGATCATCGCGGCGCTCAGCCGCCAGTCGGTCGAGGACGCGTGGCGGGAGTACGAAGAACAGCTGCGCTCGCTCGGCGCCGAGGGCGTGGGCGCCGCGCTCACGGTGCTGTGGGACATCCGCTTCTCGCTCCTGACCGCCGTGCTCGCCGGCCTCGGCCGGGCCTCGGCCGAGGTCGGCGCCGTGATGATCGTCGGCGGCAACATCGACGGCGTCACGCGGGTAATGACCACCACGATCGCGCTGGAGACCTCCAAGGGGGATCTGCCCCTCGCTCTAGGCCTGGGCCTCGTGCTCATTGCAATCGTGCTCGCGCTGAATGCGGCCGCCTACCTGGTGAAGGAGGCGGCACAGCGCCGCTACGGATGATTCTTCCGCTCCGATTGGACGGCGTCGCCTATCGCGGCATCATCGAGCCGCTCACGCTCGAGCTCGGCGCTGGCCCGAGCACTGTCATTCTCGGCGCCAACGGCGCGGGCAAGAGCGTGCTCATGCGCCTGATGCACGGCCTGCTCGCCCCCACCGGGGGAAGAGTCTCCTGGAGCGGCGAAAATCCGCGGCGCCATCAGGCGATGGTGTTCCAGCGGCCGGTGATGCTGCGCCGCTCGGCCCTCGCCAACGTCGCGTATGCGCTGAAGCTCGCCGGCGTGGCCGAGGCCCACCGCGTCGCGACTGCGGCGTTGGAGGAAGTGGGTCTCGCCCATCTGGCGCACCGCTCGGCCCGAGTGCTCTCCGGCGGCGAGCAACAGCGCCTGGCATTGGCGCGCGCCTGGGCGCTCCATCCGGAGGTGCTGTTTCTCGACGAGCCCACCGCGAGCCTCGATCCCACCGCGACGCGCGAGATCGAGGCGCTGATCCGGGCTTTCGATGCCGCCGGAACCAAGGTGGTGATGGCGACGCACAACCTTGGCCAGGCGAGGCGCGTGGGCGACGAGGTGCTGTTCATCCATCAGGGACGGCTCGTCGAGCGCGCCCCGGTGGACCAGTTTTTCGCAAGACCGGCTTCGGCAGAAGCCGCAGCTTTCATCAAAGGAGAATTGCCGTGGGTCTGATCTGGAGGATATTTCTGGTTCTGTTGCTAGCCTCGCCCACGTACGGACAACAGAGGTTCATCACCGTCGCTTCCACCACCTCGACCGAGCAGAGCGGTCTGTTCAAGCACCTGCTGCCCGCGTTCGAGAAGAAGACCGGCATCCAGGTGCGGGTGGTCGCGCTCGGCACCGGCCAGGCCATCGACCTCGGGAAGCGCGGCGACGCCGATGTCGCCTTCGTCCACGACAAGGAGGCGGAAGAGAAGGCGGTGGCCGAAGGCGCCTTCGTCGAGCGGCGCGAGGTGATGTACAACGATTTCGTCGTGGTCGGGCCGAAGTCGGATCCCGCCAAGGCGAAGGGCCACGACGTAGTCGCGGGCGTTAGGAAGATCGCACACGCGAAAGCGCCGTTTGCCTCGCGCGGCGACAAGAGCGGCACGCATTCGGCCGAGCTGCGCCTGTGGAAGGAGGCCGGCATCGACCCGCAGCAGGGCAAGGGCTCGTGGTACCGCGAGACCGGCTCGGGCATGGGTCCGACGCTCAACACCGCCTCGGGCATGAACGCCTATGCGCTGACCGACCGTGGCACGTGGCTCTCCTTCAAGAACCGCGGCGACCTCGTGATCCTCGTCGAAGGCGACAAGCGCCTCTTCAACCAGTACGGCGTGATGCTGGTCAATCCCAAGAAGCACCCGAACGTGAAGATTGCGGAGGGCCTGACGTTCATCAACTGGCTGACCTCGGCCGAAGGCCAGAAGGCGATCGCCGACTACAAGATCAGCGGCGAGCAGCTCTTCTTCCCGAGCTCGAACAAATAAGGGTGATCGCGCCCCGACCATCGTCAAAGCCTCGGACGTCATTGTGGGTAAGGAATAAGGCTTCTGCGGTAATGTTGGCGCTTCGTTCTTCGACTATCAGACGGAGCGTCACATGGGCAGCTACTACGAATCGGCGGACCTGAAGAAGTTCGCCGGAATCGGCCGGCACGCGAAAGCGCTCGCCGACGACTTCTTCAGGTACTACGGCAACGTCACCGGAACCGACGGCGCGCTTTCCAAGCGCGAGAAGGCGCTGATCGCGCTCGCCGTGTCGCACGCGCAGAAGTGTCCCTACTGCATCGACGCCTACACCACGCAGTGCCTCGAGAACGGCGCTAACCCGGAGCAGATGATGGAGGCGGTGCACGTGGCCGCGGTGATGCAGGCGGGAATCACGCTGGTGCATTCCGTGCAGATGGACAACCACCTCAACAAGCTGGTTCTTTGAAATACGATTTCGAGGCGTTGTTGCGCGATCGGGGCATCGAGTTGCCGCCGCTGGCGATCGACACGCTGCAGGTGAACATCACCAAGCTGTGCAACCAGCAGTGCCGCCATTGCCACGTCGACGCCTCCCCCGCACGCCGCGAGATGATGTCGGCCGAGGGCATCGCGAAGTGCCTGGAGGTGCTCGAGCGCCATCCGGGCATCGCCACCCTGGACATCACCGGGGGCGCGCCCGAGCTGCACCCGGGGTTCGACGGCTTCGTCGAGCGCGCCGCCGCGCTCGGCAAGCATGTCATGGTGCGCCATAACCTGACCGTGCAGCTCGACCGCCATCCTCAGACCGGCGAGAGCAAGGAGTACCTGCCGGGGTTCTTCGCCCGGCATCGCGTCGAGGTGGTCTCCTCGCTGCCCTACTACCAGCAATACTTCACCGACGCGCAACGGGGCGCAGGCGTGTTCGGCAAGAGCCTCGAAGCGATGCGGCGCCTGAATGCCGTGGGCTACGGCGTCGAGTCGAGCGGCCTCGCGCTCAATCTGGTCTACAACCCGGTGGGGCCGTATCTGCCGGCGGCGCAGGCCGCCCTGGAAGCCGACTACAAGCGCGAGCTGAAGGCGAAGTTCGGCCTGTCGTTCAACCGGCTCTACACCATCACCAACATGCCGATCAACCGCTTCCGGCTGCACCTCGAGAAGACCGGCCAGCTCGAGGCCTACCTCGACAAGCTCGCCGCCGCGTTCAATCCCGCCGCGGCCGAGGGCGTCATGTGCCGCAGCCTTCTCAGCGTCGGTTACGACGGGCGCATCTACGACTGCGACTTCAACCAGATGCTCGAGCTCGCCGCGGCCGGCCGCGGCGGCAGGCCGCTCAGCATCTTCGATTTCGACTTCGACGCCGCGCTCGGGCGCCGCATCGCCTTTGGCGAGCACTGCCTGGGGTGCACCGCCGGGTCGGGCAGCTCGTGCGGCGGCGCGACGGCTTAGAATCGCGGGAGTGAAGATCTTCGGCTTCGCCGGCTGGTCCGGAAGCGGAAAAACCACCCTGATCGAGAAGCTGATCCCGCGCTTCGTCGGCGGGGGGCTCCGCGTATCGCTCATCAAGCATGCCCACCACACCTTCGACGTCGACCAGCCGGGCAAGGATTCCTACCGCCATCGCCACGCCGGCGCCTCGGAGGTCCTGGTGACTTCGTCGCGGCGCTGGGTGCTGATGCACGAGCTGCGCGGCGCCCACGAGCCGCCGTTCGAGGAGCAGGTGAAGCGCCTGTCGCCGTGCGACCTCCTGATCGTCGAGGGGTTCAAGTTCGCGCCGATCCCGAAGCTCGAGGTCTGGCGCGCCGCGACCGGGGAAGGCCTGCTGCATCCGAACGACCCGCACATCGTGGCCGTGGCGAGCGACGGCCCGGTGAGCACGAAGCTCCCGGTGCTCGACCTGAACGACGATGCGGGGATCGCGAAATTCATCACCTCGCACCTCAAGCTGGATGAATAAAGGATTGCTCTCGGTCGACGAAGCGCTGGCGCAGCTCCTCGCCGGGGCGAAGCCGGTTTCGGACGTCGAGGACGTGCCCGCGCTCGAGGCGAGCGGCCGCGTGCTCGCGCGGGCGCAGCGCTCGACGATGGACGTCCCGCCGATGGACAACAGCTCGATGGATGGGTACGCAGTTCGAGCTTCCGAGTCGGCGGCCGGGGCGAGGCTCAAGGTGGGGCAGAAAATCATGGCCGGATCGGTCGGCAGGCCGCTCGAGCCCGGCAGCGCGGCGCGCATCTTCACCGGTGCGCCGATGCCGCCGGGCGCGGATGCGGTGGTGATCCAGGAAGAGACAGAAGTCCAAGGCGAATTCGTTTCCCTGAAGAAAAAGGCCAGTCCCGGCGACTGGGTGCGCTATGTCGGCGGCGACATCCGCAAGGGCTCCGAGATCCTGCCGGCGGGCAAGCGCCTGGCGCCGCAGGACACCGGGCTCGCCGCCTCGGTGGGCATCAAGACGCTGCCGGTCTACCGGAAGGTGCGCCTGGGGCTGTTCTTCACCGGCGACGAGCTCGTCATGCCGGGCGAGCCGCTGGCGCCGGGGCGTATCTACAACTCGAATCGATTCACGCTGCGCGGCCTCGCGCGCGCGTTCGACTGCGAGGTGCGCGACTACGGCATCGTTCCGGACAGCCTCGAGGCGACGCGCGAGGTGCTGCGCCGGGCGGCCCAGGAGTGCGACCTCATCGTCACCTCGGGCGGCGTCTCGGTGGGCGAAGCCGACTACGTCAAGCCGGCGGTCGAGGCGGAAGGGCGCCTGCTGATGTGGCGCATCGCAATGAAGCCTGGCCGGCCGCTCGCGTTCGGCAGGATCGGCGACGCGGCCTTCATCGGCCTGCCGGGCAACCCAGTCTCGAGCTTCGTCACCTTCCTGATCTTCGTGCGTCCGTTTCTCCTGCGCACCCAGGGCCTCCAGCACGTGGAACCGAAGGCCATCGCGGCGCGCGCCGATTTCGACTGGCGCGAACCCGATGCGCGGCAGGAATTCCTGCGCGCGAAATGGAATGCGCAGGGTGGCCTTGAGCTCTACCCGACCCAGGACTCCGCGGTGCTCACTTCGACTGCGTGGGCCGACGGACTCATCGACAACCCGGCCGCGCACCCGATCCGCAAGGGCGAGCTGGTACGCTTTCTCCCGTACGCCGAGCTTCTCAGGTGACAATCGAGTGAAGGTCAAACTTCTCTTCTTTGCGTCTCTCCGCGAGCAGCTCGGCACTCCCGGCGAGGAGGTCGATCTTCCTTCGGGCGTCACCACGGTGGCGGCGCTGCGCGAGCACCTGATCCAGCGCGGCGGCGCCTACGGCAAGGCGTTCGGCGGAAAAGCGCTGGTGCGCGCCGCCGTGAACCAGGACATGGTGCAGCCCTCGGCGCCCATCCAGGCGGGCGACGAAGTCGCGTTCTTCCCCCCGGTGACCGGCGGATGAGGATCTCGGTCCAGCGCGAGGATTTCGACGCCGGCGCCGAGATCCGCAGGCTCTCCGGGGACGGCAGCGTCGGCGCGATCGCGAGCTTCGTCGGGCTGGTCCGCGACGTGCCGATGACGCTCGAGCACTACGCCGGGATGACCGAGCGCGAGATCGCCAAGATTGCGCACGAAGCGGCGCAGCGCTGGAACGTGATCGATGTCACGGTGATCCACCGCTTCGGCGAGCTCCGGCCCGCCGACCAGATCGTCCTGGTGGCGGTCGCAGCCGCTCATCGCGGCGAGGCATTCGCCGCCTGCGAGTTTGTCATGGACTACCTCAAGACGCGCGCACCCTTCTGGAAGAAGGAGCACCGCGCCGGCGCCGCCGAGTGGGTCGAAGCCAAGGCTTCGGACGACGCGGCCGCCGAGCGCTGGACGGGCGCGGGAAAAGACCCCGGAGCGACAAGCAGCCGATAGGCAGGCAGGACCGGACAGCCGGTCAGTTTGGTGCAAGGCGCCGAGTAGTAGACTCGCGCACCCGTGCCCATCGCCCTGACCCGATTTCGCCCCGTGCTGCTCGCCGCGGTCCTGTGGCTCGCGCTCTCAAGCGCGACCCGCATCGCGCTGGCGCTGCGGCCGGATGTGGCTTCCGTTGGAGGGCTCGGCGACTGGATCCGGGTTTTCGGCTACGGGGTGCTGTTCGACCTGGTGGCGGCGCTGTACATCCTCACTCCGGCAGTCCTGTGGCTCGCCTTGGTGCCGCAGCCGCTCGCCCGCACCGCGGTGCATCGCGCGCTCAGCTGGCTCGCCTTCAGCGCCTTGGTGTGCGGCTTCCTGGTGCTCGCGGTATCCGAGTGGCTGTTCTGGGACGAGTTCGGCGGCCGGTTCAACTTCATCGCGGTCGACTATCTCCTCTACACGCACGAGGTGGTGGCGAACGTGTGGCAGAGCTACCCGATCGGCAAGGTTCTGCTCGCGCTCGCCGCGCTCGCCGTGCTCGTGGGCGTTCTCCTGCGGCGCTCGCTGTGGCACACCGCGGCCGCGCCGCTCGCCTGGCGCAGCTCGCTCGCCTTCCTTCTTGCCTGGGGCCTTGCCGTCGGCGCCACGCTGCGCTGGGTCGACACCGACCTGAAGAACTTCTCGGCGAGCGACGCGGCGAACGATCTCGCCGGGAACGGCCTGTACGAGTTCTTTGCCGCCAACCATCGCAACGAGCTGAGCTACGAGCGCCACTACGCCGTGCTGCCGCCGGGCGAGGATCTCGCCCTGGTGCGCGCGACGCTCGGCATCACCGGCGGCGAAGGGGTCGAGCGGCACGTCGCCCCGCCGCGGCCGGAGCGGCGATTGAACGTCGTGCTGGTGAGCGTCGAGAGTCTCGGCGCCGAGTTCCTCGGTGCCTACGACAACCCGCACGGCTTGACTCCCAACCTCGACCGCCTCGCGCGCGAGAGCCTCTGGTTCTCGGCCGTGTACGCGACCGGCAACCGCACCGTGCGCGGCCTCGAGGCGCTCTCCCTCGCGCTGCCGCCCACGCCGGGCCAGTCGATCGTGCGCCGGCCGAACAACGACATGCTGTTCTCGCTCGGCAGCGTGTTCGAGGACAAGGGCTACGCGGTGCTCTTCGCCTACGGCGGTTACGGCTACTTCGACAACATGAACGCCTTTTTCGAAGCCAACGACTACCGCGTGGTCGACCGCCGCGACATCCCCGCGGCCCGCATCAAGTTCGAGAACGTGTGGGGCGTCGCCGACGAGCACCTGTTCGACCAGGTGCTGGACGAGATCGACCGCGAGCACACGGCCGGACGGCCGGTGTTCGCGCACGTCATGACCACGAGCAACCACCGCCCCTATACCTATCCGTCGGGACGCATCGACATTGCTTCCGGGACCGGGCGCGACGGCGCGGTCAAGTACAGCGACTATGCGGTCGGGCACTTTCTCGAGCAGGCGCGACAACACCCCTGGTTCGGGGACACACTGTTCGTGATCACCGCCGACCACGGCGCCAACGCGCGCGGCACCATGCGCATCCCGGTCGACAAATACCTGATTCCGCTTTTCGTCTATTCGCCCAAGCACGTCGCGCCGGCGCGCGTGGACCGGCTCATGTCGCAGATCGACATCGCGCCGACGCTGCTCGGCCTGCTCGACTTCAATTACTACAGCAAGTTTTTCGGCCGCGACGTGCTCGCTTCGCCGCCGCAGTCCGACCGCGCCTTCGTCGGCAACTACCAGTCCCTCGGCTACCTGCGGGGCGACCGGCTGGTGCTGCTCTCTCCCAAGCGTAAGGCCGAAGTGCTTAGAACCGACCGGCGCTGGCATCCGCTCGAGCCGGTCAGCGACCCGGCCGCGCTGCGCGAGGCTATCGCGTTCTACTCCGCAGCTTCGTTCGTCTTCCGCAATGGCCTCTACCGGGACGAGGAGCAGACGCCTCCCGAGCAGCGCGCCGCGCTGGCTCGCGTACGCTAACGCGGCTGACCGGGGCTTCGCGCTCCAGTTGGCTTTGCTCGGTATCGCGGCGGCCGCGATCTGGCTCGTCGTCGAGCACGCGGGGCTCGAGCGCTGGCTGACGGCGCTCGTTTACGATCCCTCGTCGCGCCGCTTTCCCCTGCAGCATTCGCCTGCGCTCGAGATCGCGTTGCACGACTGGCTCAAGTGGGCGATGGTGGCCTTCTGGCTGATCTGCCTCGCCTGGCGCCCACTGCGCCGCGGCGCGCTTTACATGACGCTCGCCGCAGCCGCCGTGGTGCTGCTTAGAGCATGGAGCGGGCATCCGTGCCCCTGGGACCTGCCGCAGTACGGCGCCCACTCCCTCGCCGGTTCCGGACACTGCAGCCCGGCGGCCCACCCGCTGGCCGGGTTCGCGCTCTTCGGCCTGTATTTCGCCTTGCGCCCGGAGCGGCCCCGCGCGGCCCGCGCGGCGCTCGCCGCCGCCTGGATCATCGGCCTCGCGGCGGGAGCGATCCAGGTCGCGCGCGGCGCGCACTTCGCCTCGCACGTGCTGTGGACCGCGTGGGTGGCGTGGGCCGTTACGCTGGCAGCGGCGCGTCTCGCGACACGGCGCGCCTGAGCTCCTCGAGTTCGCGCTCGGCGAGCGTCTCCTTGTCGAGCAGCTTGAGCGCCCACTGCTCGAGGAGCCGCCGCTCGCGGCGCAGGATCGAGATTGCCTTCTCGTAGGTGCCGTCGACGATCTGGCGCACGGCGACGTCGATCTCGCGCGCGGTGGCTTCGCTGTACTCCCGATGACCGCTCGGCAGCGGCCCGCCCAGGAAAGGCGGGCGCTCCTCCTCGTAGGCGACGTGGCCGAGCGACTTCACCATGCCGTAGCGCATCACCATGCTGCGCGCGATCTCGGTCACCTTGGCGAGATCGTTGGCGGCGCCGGTGGAAAGGTGGTCGAACACCACCTCCTCGGCGGCGCGCCCGCCGAGGAGCACCGCCATCTTGTTCTCGAGCTCCTCGCGCGTCATGAGGAAGCGGTCTTCGGTCGGACGCTGCAGGGTGTAGCCGAGCGCCGCGACCCCGCGCGGGATGATGGAGATCTTGTGCACCGGATCGGTTCCGGGCAGCGCCATCGCGACGAGGGCGTGGCCGAGCTCGTGGTGAGCGACCACGCGGCGCTCCTGCTCGTTCAGCACCCGGTTCTTCTTCTCGAGGCCGGCGATCATGCGCTCGATGGCCTCGGCGAAATCGGACCCGTTCACCGCGTCGGCGCCGCGGCGGGTCGCGAGGAGCGCGGCCTCGTTCACGAGGTTCGCGAGATCCGCGCCGGAGAATCCGGGCGTCGAAGCGGCGATCTTGTCGAGGTCGACGTCGGCGGCGAGCTTCACCTTGCGCGCGTGCACCTGGAGGATCTGCAGCCGCCCGGGCTTGTCGGGCCGGTCGACCAGCACCACGCGGTCGAAGCGCCCGGCACGCAGGAGCGCCGGGTCGAGGATCTCGGGGCGGTTGGTGGCGGCGAGCAGCACGAGCCCGGTGCTCGGGTCGAACCCGTCGAGCTCCACCAGGAGCTGGTTCAGCGTCTGCTCGCGCTCGTCGTGGCCGCCGATGCCGCCCGCGCCGCGCGCGCGGCCGAGGGCGTCGAGCTCGTCGATGAAGATGATCGCCGGCGCCTTCTGCCTCGCCTGCTCGAACAGGTCCCTGACTCGCGCCGCGCCCACGCCGACGAACATCTCCACGAACTCGGCGCCCGAGATGGAGAAGAACGCGACGCCGGCCTCGCCGGCGACCGCGCGCGCGAGCAGCGTCTTGCCGGTGCCGGGCGGGCCGACCAGCAGCACGCCCTTCGGAACGCGCGCGCCCAGGCGCCCGTATCTCTTCGGATCCTTGAGGAACTCGACCACCTCCTGCAGCTCGGCCTTCGCCTCCTCGACGCCGGCCACGTCCTTGAACGTGACGCCGGTCTTGTTCTCGACGTAGATGCGCGCTCGGCTCTTGCCGATAGCCATGAAGCTGCCGAGCCCGCCCCCCGCCTGGTTGGCCATGCGCCGCACCAGCAGGAACCAGATGCCGAAGAAGACCAGCGCCGGAACGATCCACGACATGAGGTCGCGCAGGAACGTGCTCTCCTGCTGGCGGGTGTACTTCACCCCATACTTGTCGAGCCGCTCGGCGATCTCGGGCGGGACCAGGTTCGCGACCACGATCGACTTGCCCTTCTCGGGCGTCTTCAGCTTGCCGGTGATGTGCTGGTCGGAGACCGTGACCTCGGCGATCTTGTTCTGGGCGAGGATCTGCTCGAACTCGCTGTAGGGCACCACCTCGACGGTCTGATAGCGCTGCCACGACTGCTGCACGAGCACCATCGCGAGCAGCGCGAAAATCAGATAGACGAGGTTGAACTGCGTCTTTCGTTCCATCGCCATGAGATGGGGGCGGACCGGGAGTTGGGCAACCGAGCGGCTATTCTCGCCTTGAATGTGCCCCGCGTGGCCCCCATCTGCGTGGCAGGTGTAATGAAATAGCCAAGCTGGATCAACGATCTGGATCAACGCCATGCGATTCGACAAGTTCACCACCAAGCTGCAGGAGGCGCTGGCCGAGGCCCAGAGCCTGGCCCTCGGCCGCGACCAGCAGTACATCGAGCCCGAGCACCTGCTGCTCGCGCTCCTCGGCCAGCAGGACGGCGGCGTCGCCGGCCTCGTCGCCAAGGCGGGCGGAAATGCCTCGCTTCTCAAGAAGAATGCATCTCAACTGATTGAAAAGCTTCCGAAGGTGGAGGGCACGCCCGGCGAGGTCATGATCTCGCGCGACCTCTCGCAGCTCCTCAACGTCGCCGACAAGGAAGCGCAGAAGCGCGGTGACCAGTACATCGCCTCCGAGCTTTTCCTGCTGGCGGCGGTGTCGGACAAGGGCCGCATCGGTACCCTGCTGAAGGACGCCGGGCTCGCCCGGAAGGCGCTGGAGAAGGCGATCGACGAAGTGAGAGGAGGGGAGTCCGTGAGCGGACAGGCCGACGAATCGCAGCGAGGCGCCCTCGCGAAATACACGCTGGACCTGACCGAGCGGGCGAGGCAGGGAAAGCTCGACCCGGTGATCGGCCGCGACGAGGAGATCCGGCGCTGCATCCAGATCCTGCAGCGGCGCACCAAGAACAACCCGGTGCTGATCGGCGAGCCCGGCGTGGGCAAGACCGCCATCGTCGAGGGCCTGGCGCAGCGCATCGTCAACGGCGAGGTCCCGGAGTCGCTCAAGAACAAGCGCCTGCTGGTGCTCGACCTGGCCTCGCTCCTCGCCGGCGCCAAGTACCGCGGCGAGTTCGAGGAGCGCCTGAAGGCGGTGCTGAAGGACCTCGCCAAGGACGAGGGCAGCACGATCATCTTCATCGACGAGATCCACACGCTGGTCGGCGCGGGCAAGGCCGAGGGCGCGATCGACGCCGGCAACATGCTGAAGCCCGCGCTCGCCCGTGGGGAACTTCATTGCATCGGCGCCACCACGCTCGACGAGTACCGCAAGAACCTCGAGAAGGACGCCGCGCTCGAGCGCCGCTTCCAGAAGGTGCTGGTCCAGGAGCCGAGCGTCGAGGACACCATCGCGATCCTGCGCGGCCTGCAGGAGCGCTACGAGGTGCACCACGGCGTCGAGATCACCGACCCGGCGATCGTCGCGGCGGCGGAGCTGTCTCACCGCTACATCACCGACCGCTTCCTGCCCGACAAGGCGATCGACCTGATCGACGAGGCGGCGGCGCGCATCAAGATGGAGATCGACTCCAAGCCCGAGGCGATGGACCGCCTCGAGCGGCGCCTGATCCAGCTCAAGATCGAGCGCGAAGCGGTGCGCAAGGAGAAAGACGAGGCGTCGCAAAAGCGCCTGGCCCTTCTCGAAAGCGAGATCGGGAGCCTCCAGAAGCAGTATTCCGATCTCGAGGAAGAGTGGAAGGCGGAGAAGGCGCAGGTCCAGGGCAGCCAGCACATCAAGGAGGAGATCGAGAAGCTGCGCCAGCAGATGGACGAGGCGCGGCGCAAGGGCGACTGGCAGAGGATGTCGGAGATCCAGTACGGCCGCCTGCCGCAGCTCGACGCGCAGCTGAAGAAGGCCGAGTCGTCGGAGCAGCGCGCCAGGCCGAAGCTGCTTCGCACCCAGGTCGGCGCCGAGGAAATCGCCGAGGTGGTGTCGCGCGCCACCGGCATCCCGGTGTCGAAGATGATGCAGGGCGAGCGCGAGAAGCTGATCCGCATGGAGGAGGTGCTCCACCGGCGCGTGGTCGGCCAGGACGAGGCGGTGCGCCTCGTATCCGACGCGATCCGCCGCTCGCGCTCGGGCCTGTCGGATCCCAACCGGCCCTATGGGAGCTTCCTGTTCCTGGGACCCACGGGCGTGGGCAAGACCGAGCTGTGCAAGGCGCTGGCGAGCTTCCTGTTCGACTCGGAGGACCACCTGATCCGCATCGACATGTCCGAGTACGGCGAGCGCCACTCGGTCGCGCGGCTGATCGGCGCGCCGCCGGGCTACGTCGGCTACGAGGAGGGCGGGCAGCTCACCGAGCAGGTTCGCCGCAAGCCCTACTCGGTAATCCTGTTCGACGAGGTGGAAAAGGCGCACCCGGACGTCTTCAACGTCTTCCTGCAGATCCTCGACGAAGGCCGCCTGACCGACGGGCAGGGGCGCACGGTCGACTTCAAGAACACCGTGCTGGTCATGACCTCGAACCTCGGCTCGCAGATGATCCAGAGCATGGCGGGCAGCGACTACCAGGTCGTCAAGCTCGCCGTGATGGGCGAGGTGAAGACGCAGTTCCGCCCCGAGTTCGTCAACCGCATCGACGAGATCGTGGTGTTCCACGCCCTCGGCGAGGAGCACATCAAGCAGATCGCGCGCATCCAGCTCGAGACGCTGAAGAGCCGGCTGGCGAAAATGGACTACGGGCTCGAGGTCTCCGACGCCGCGCTCGCCGAGCTGGCGAAGGTGGGCTTCGACCCGGTCTACGGCGCGCGGCCGCTCAAGCGCGCGATCCAGGCCGAGATCGAGAACCCGCTGGCCAAGGCGATCCTCGAGGGCCGCTTCGCGCCGAAGGACGTGATCGCGGCCGACTACCGCGGCGGGAAGATGGCGTTCGAGAAGAAGAAGGCGGTTAAGGCGGCAGCGTAAGACTGGGTCCCCGCTTTCGCGGGGACGACCAGTCGTCGCGCCTTAGTGCTTTTCCAATCGTCGCCCCCGAGTGTTCTTGTCGGGGGCCTAGTTTCTTACTGGCCCATCAGCTTCTCGAGCTTCTGGTAATCGTCGACCGAGCCGTGGCCGCCGGCGAAGCGCTCGGGCTGGATGCCCGCCTTCTTCACGGCGTTGACGACCGAGGCCTGGCCCGCATTCGGCTTCGGCGGGAGCGGCTGGCCCGGGTTCCAGAGGTCGGTCACGTAGCCGAGCTTCGCGTCAGGCACCCATACCATGAGCATGCCCTTGGCGTGCGGGTTGTCCATGGCATAGGCGACCACCTGCCGGCCGTTGCTGTCCGTCATGACATGGCTCTGCGGCACTTCCATGATCGGAACGCGGGTGAGATCCATGACCTTCATGTCGGGATTGCGCGTGGTCGGCGCGCGCAGCACGTCGTTGAAGTGCTTGTAGCTGCCTTGGCCGACGACCAGCGTCGTGCCCTCGCCCAGCAGCCCGCGCACGCCGCCCGCATGGTCCATGTGATGGTGCGTGAGCACGACCCAGCGGATCGGTTTGTTCGCGAACTGCGACTTCGTGGCGTTGAGCAGCCACATCGACTGCGCGTCGGTGACTGGCGCATCGACGACCACGAGATGATCGCTCATCTCGACGATCAGGCTGTTGTGCGAGCCGCCGACGAGCTGGAACACTCCGGGCGAAAGCTGCTGCAGCCGCAGGCCCTGCGATCCCTTGGTGTCGAAGCTCACGTTGTCGGAGTCGAGGTAGGTGCCGATGTACTGGCGGCGGATCACCCACTGATAGGGCACGTTGCCGGTCGCAGGCTTGGCAGCATTGGCGAGCACGCCCGCCGGGATCTGCAGCCGCGCCTGGTCGATCGGCTGGTTGAAGCGCACGTCGGTGAGCTGGATCTCCTGCACCACGCGGCCGTTCAGCTGGATGCTGCGCTTCATTGGGATCTTGACGCCGCCGAACTCGCGCCAATCGGAGAGCACGGAGTCGTAATTCACGTCGCCCCAGATATTGTCGTAGTCGAGATTGCGCACGCGCTCCGGCAAGCCCGTCTTCGGATCGAACGCGACGATGAAGCTTTGGTACTGCACGGCCGGGAGGCCGTTGACGTCGGCGGCGGGCTTGACCGCATCGGGGTTCGCGAGCATCGCCGCGACGAGCCCCGAGATCGAGCCGCGAGTGCGCTCGCGCTGCGTGGTGGCAAGGCGGTAACCCGACATCGAGTGCGCCGGCGGATTCGCCTTCAGGCTCTCGGCGTTGCGGCCGTTGCTGTCGATGCCGATCACGTAGCCCGCCTGGGGCGTCACGATCTCGCTATAGGTGAAAGTGCGCGGCGTCGGGTAGGCGAAGTTCTTCTGGTAGTCGTACCGGGTCGTGCGCGAAGCGACGTCCGCAAGCGTGTCGAGCTTCCCCTCCGCGGAGAAGCGCGGCTCGCCTCCCGGAACCTCGGATTGCTCGGGCTCCCACCATTTCGACGTGCCGCTGGTGGTGATGGTCTTGATCGAGCTCAGGGCGCTGGTGCCGCCCATGGCGTCGGCGGCCTTGCTTACAAGGCTCTGTTCTTTGGTGGGGGTGGCGCAGGAACCCAGGACAAAAGCGCCGAAAAGCGCTGCGAGCGCATACCTCATCGTCTCCTCCTGTAGGGGTGGGCAGGGAGGAGAACACTAGGCCCAAAGGGCTATTCCTTCAAGAGACCGCCGCGCCGCCCTGACCCCTATCGCCTGGCGGTCTCGGGGGGATTGACCGCGGTGAACTCCTTGCGGCTGATGCGCCCGTCGCCGTCGCGGTCGACTCCCAGCCAGTTGGTGCTGAGCGCCTCCTGGCTGGTCAATTCGGTGCCGGTGAGGTAGCCGTCGTGATTCTTGTCCAGGCGGTCGAAAAGGGCCTGGCTCGACGCGGCGTCCCGGCGGAAGCTGGGGCGCTGCACCGTCGCGCCGCCCGAAGCGCTCTCTTCCTCGGCGGCGGGGGGCGCGGCCGGCTTCTTCTCTTGAGCGTAGGCCGGGGCGAGGACGAAAAGCACGAGGGTCAGGAGGAGTCTCATGGCGGGGAGCATAGCCCTCTCCTCCGAACGGCCCTGAGCAGGGCGGCATGCGCCGCCCGGCGCATCCCTTCAGCGCGCGGCGAGCAGCGGCTGCGCCGACTCCGCCCGGATCCGGCGGGACTGCTGGAGGAGCTCTTCCCAGAGGCTGTCGGTGTCCTTGCGGAAGATGGTCTCGACGTCGGCGTTCATGACCGACCACAGGCCACGGTCGATCTCGCTCTTCAGCTCGCCCGGACGCCAGCCCACGTAGCCGACGAAATAGCGCGCCTCGTTCGGCGTCGTCTCGATGACGTGGTCGATGGTGTTCGCGCGGAAGGCGAGATAGAGGTTTTGCATCAGCGGCACCGAGCCGCCGCCCGGGGTTTGATCGGCGCGAACCAGCGCCACCAGCGCGCCGCGCGAGAACGGGCCGCCGTAGAACACCGGTTCTACCACCTTCTTGGAGGGCTCGTGCTCGGGAAACAGGCTTCCGAGCGAGCGCTTGGTCGGCCGGTTGAGGATCACGCCGACGTGGCCGCCGTTGGGCGCGGGCGCGGCGAGCAGCACCGTCTGTCGGTACTCGAGGTCGCGGAACGCGGGATGCGCCACGAGCAGCATGGCGTCCTCCTGCAGTTGCGCGCGCGCGATTCCGGGCGCCACGCCCGACACGAGGACGAGAAGGAAGGCTGCGGCGAAGCGAAGTGCGGCGGTCATGATTTCAGTATACCTGTGGATTTGACGCTGCCGCCATAGGTCCGGCGCTCGTACTTTTTAGCTAACGGCTAGGCGCCGGCTTCGCCGTTCCGGCAGCGCGCGTGCGGTGCGCGCTGGCCCGATCGAGCAGCTCCTCCCACATGCCGGCGGTGTCGCGCCGGAACAGGAGCTCCTCGCTGGCCGGCAGCAAGTACCAGCCGTCGCGCGCGATCTCGCTGTCCAGCTGCCCCGGCATCCATCCGGCGAAGCCGACGTAGAGCCGGTACGGCGACTGGAGTTGCTCGACGATCGCCGGATGCATGCTGAGGTAGATACCTTGCAGCACATGAAAGGATGGCGCGGGCGGCTCGTTCTCGGAGCGGAACAGCGCCACGACGGTGCGCGGCATCACCGGGCCGCCGCTGTAAATCGGTTCACCGGTGCGCTCGTGGCGCACCGTGGTAGGGCGGTTGAGGATCACGCCCACGGTGCTCGCGTCCTCGGCCTGCGTCACGAGCACGACCGTGCGACTGAAGTTCGGATCGGCGAGGCCCGGCTTGGCGACGAGCAGGATCGCGTTCGGCGGCTCCGCCATGCACGCCGTCCAGCAGGCGGCAAGCAGCGCCGCGAGCCAGCGCATGACCTAGGTGAACGCCTGGATACCGGTCTGCGCGCGGCCGAGGATCAGCGCGTGGATGTCGTGCGTGCCCTCGTAGGTATTGACCACTTCGAGGTTGACCACGTGGCGGATGACGCCGAACTCGTCGGAGATCCCGTTTCCGCCCAGCATGTCCCGCGCGACGCGCGCGATGTCGAGCGCCTTGCCGCATGAATTGCGCTTCATGATCGAGGTGACCTCGGCCGCCGCGCTGCCCTCGTCCTTCATGCGCCCGAGGCGCAGGCAGCCCTGCAGGCCGAGCGCGATCTCGGTCTGCATGTCGGCGAGCTTCTTCTGCACCAGCTGATTGGCGGCGAGCGGCCGGCCGAACTGCTTGCGGTCCAGGACGTAGGTTCTCGCCCTGAACCAGCAGTCTTCCGCCGCGCCGAGCGCGCCCCACGCGATGCCGTAGCGCGCCGAGTTGAGGCAGGTGAACGGACCCTTCAGGCCGCGCACCTCGGGAAACGCGTTCTCCTCCGGGCAGAACACGTTGTCCATCACGATCTCGCCGGTGATCGACGTGCGCAGCCCGACCTTGCCGTGAATCGCGGGCGCGGAAAGGCCTTGCATGCCTTTCTCGAGAATGAATCCTCTTATTTCCTCATTCTCCTTGGCCCAGACGACGAACACGTCGGCGATCGGCGAATTCGAGATCCACATCTTGCTGCCGGTGAGGCGGTAGCCGCCGGAGACCTTCTTCGCGCGCGTCTGCATCGACCCCGGATCGGAGCCGTGGTTGGGCTCGGTGAGGCCGAAGCAGCCGATCCATTCGCCGCTCGCGAGCCGCGGAAGGTATTTCTTCTTCGCTTCCGAATTGCCGAACTCGTAGATCGGCAGCATCACCAGGGAGGACTGCACGCTCATCATGGAGCGATAGCCCGAGTCGACGCGCTCGACCTCGCGCGCGATCAAACCGTAGCAGACGTAGTTGAGGCCGGGGCCGCCGTACTCCGGCGGGATGGTCGGCCCGAGCAGACCGAGCGCGCCCATCTCGCGGAAGATGTTCGGATCTGTTTTCTCCGATCGGAAGGCTTCGAGGACGCGAGTCGCCAGCTGGTCCTGGCAATATGCGCGCGCCGCGTCGCGCACCATGCGCTCATCCTCGCCCAGCTGCTGCTCGAGAAGCAGCGGGTCGTCCCAGACGAATTCCGCCCGGGGCTTCTTGATGGGAGCGTTCATCAGTGCATCCTTTCGAGGATCACGGCGAGGCCCTGGCCGACGCCGATGCACAGCGACACCGCGGCGTAGCGCCCGCCCGACTGCTGCAGCTCGCGCGCGACGGTGAGCGCGAGCCGTGCGCCCGAGGCGCCGAGCGGATGGCCGATCGCGATCGCGCCGCCGTTCGGGTTGACGCGCCGGTCCTTGAAGTCGACCTCCATGAGTCTCAGGCAGCCCAGGACCTGGCTCGCGAAGGCCTCGTTGATCTCGATGACGTCCATGTCGCTCAACTTGAGATTGGCTCTTTGCAGCGCCAATGGGATTGCATAGGCCGGCCCGACGCCCATGATGCGCGGCTCGACGCCGGCGCTTGCCGCCGACACGATGCGCGCGATCGGCTTCTTGCCCTTGTTCTCGCCCCACTTGCGGCTTGCGATGACCAGGGCCGCCGCGCCGTCGTTCACACCGGAAGCGTTGCCGGCGGTGACGACCCCGCCTTCGAACAGCGGTTTCAATTTCTGCAGGGATTCGAGCGTGCTGTCCCGGCGAGGATGCTCATCCGCGTCCACCAGGGTGGCAGGCGCGTCTTTTTTCTTCGCTGGAAGCGAGACCGCGTGGATCTCCCCCTTGTAGAAGCCCTCCGCTTCCGCCTTCGCATATTTCTGCTGCGAGGCGAGGGCGAACTCGTCGGCCTGCTCGCGCGACACGCCGAATTCCTTCGCCACGTTGTCGCCGGTCTCGGGCATCGAGTGGTTGCCGAACTGCTTCACCACCTTCGGGTTCGGAAAGCGCGAGCCGATGGTGGTGTCGAACATCTTCACCTCCCGGCTGTAGGGTGAGTCGGCCTTGGAGAAGACGTAGGGCGCGCGGCTCATGCTCTCGACGCCGCCGGCGATGTAGAGATCGCCTTCGCCCACGGTGACGGCGCGCGCCGCGTCGACCACCGCCTGCAGGCCGCTCGCGCACAGGCGGTTTACCGTCACCCCGGGCGTCGTCGGCGGCAGGCCCGAGAGCAGCGCCGCGAAGCGCGCGACGTTGCGCGAGTCTTCGCCCGCCTGGTTGACGCAGCCCAGGACGACGTCGCTGATCTCTCTCGGCTCGATCTTGTTGCGTCCCACCACTTCCTTGATCACTTCCGCGGCAAGATCGTCGGGCCGCAGCGGCGCGAGCTTTCCGGCGTGCCGGCCGATGGGGCTGCGCAACCCGTCGTAGATGTAGGCATCGAGCATTTCTTACTCCGCAGACAAAAGGGAAATTCCGAGTTTCGCTCGGCGCTTGAGCCAGGGGCTCGGGCGGTAGCGCGGCTCCTGGTAAAAGTCGTGCATCGCTTCGAGCACGGCGAGGATGCGCGCCGGGCCGGCCGCGTCGCCCATCGCGAGCGGCCCGCGCGGATACGACAGGCCCAGCACCACCGCCCGGTCGAGATCTTCCGGCGTCGCGATGCGCATCTGGGCGATGTCGCAGCCGACGTTGACGATGTGGGCAACGACGCGCTGCGCGACGAAGCCCGCCGAATCCTTGATCACCGAGACCGGCGTGCCGTCGGCAGCGAGCAGTGCGTGCGCCGACTGCCTTGCTTCTTCGGTCGTAACGGGGGTGGACATCAGAGTTCTTCTCTTGGAAAAACCGAAGAGCGGATCGACCGCGACCGTGCGCCGCGGGTCGAGCCCGAGCTCGAGCGCGCTCGTGGTCGCGTCCTTGCCCAGCGGGGCGACGAAGCACACGGCTGCCGCTTCGGGCTTCCCCGCCATGCGCGCTTCGAGCTTGCCGAGCAGCTCTTTCAGCTCGGGGACCGCCCACACCGACTGCGGTTTTGCAGTTTTTGGAACAGCTTCCTCCGCCAGGGGTTCCGCCGTCCCGTCCTTCGCATAGCTGTACCAGCCGCGGCCGGTCTTGCGGCCGAGCAGGCCGGCGGCGACGCGCGGCTCGCACAGGAACGAAGGCTTGTACTTCGGCTCCTCGAAGTACTGCTGGTACATCGATTTCATCACCGCGTGCGACACGTCGAGACCGACGAGATCCATCAGGCCGAAAGGCCCGAGACGGAAGCCCGCGGCGTCGACCAGGATGCGGTCGATGGTGGCGAAATCGGCCACGCCCTCCGAAAGGATGCGCAGCGCCTCGGGCACGTAGGCGCGGCCAGCGTGGTTGACCACGAATCCAGGGGTGTCCTTGCAGCGCACCGGGGTGTGGCCGAAGCGCCGCGCCAGCGCCGCGAGCGCCTCGGTCACCGCGGGCTCGGTCAGCTCCCCGGCCACCACCTCGACGATCTTCATCACCGGCACCGGGTTGAAGAAGTGATAGCCCGCGACGCGCTGCGGCCGCCTGCAGGCCGCCGCCATGGCGGTCACCGAAAGCGAGGAGGTGTTCGAGGCGAGCACGGTGTCGGCGCCGACGATGCCCTCGAGCTTCGAAAAGAGCTCGCGCTTCGCGCCGAGGTCCTCGACGATCGCCTCGACCACGAGATGGCAGGGCGCCAGCGCCTCCAGGTGCTCGACGACCTCGATGCGGCGCAGCGTGGCGTCAACCGCTCCGCGCTCGAGCTTGCCGCGCTCGGCCAGTTTCGCCAGCGTTTGTTCTATCGAATCCCGTGCCTTGCGCGCGGCCCCGGGCTGCGCGTCGAACACGAGCGTGCGCACGCCGGATTGGGCGAGCACCTGGATGATGCCGCGGCCCATGGTGCCCGAGCCGGCGACGCCGGCGACCACATCGGCGCGGGAAATGTCTAACATGAAAGGGGAAAACGTATTGTAGTAGCTATAATCCGCCGAGAGGATACGGAGGAGGCTCTCGAAAATGAGACGCGTGCTTGCGGCCGCCGGGTGTGCGCTGCTCGTCACCCTGCTCGTTACCCCTTGGGGAACGGCGTTCGCGCAGCCCTTTCCGTCCAGGCCGCTCACCCTGATCTGTCCCTGGCCGGCGGGGGGCGGCACCGACCTGCACCTGCGCAAGCTCGCCGAGCTCGCCTCCAAGCAGCTCGGGCAGCCGGTCATCGTGGAAAACCGGCCCGGCGGCAGCGGCATGAACGGTCCGGCCAACATGGCGAAGACCGCAAGGCCCGACGGCTACACCATCTCGCAGCTCACCATTACGGCGTTCCGCATGCCGCACATGCAGAAGGTGGACTGGGATCCGCTCGCCGACTTCAGCTACATCCTGGGCCTCGCCGGCTACACCTTCGGCATCGTGGTGAAGGCCGATTCACCCCTCAAATCGTTCGAGGAGCTGATTGCGTACGCGAAGGCGAATCCAGGCAAGCTCTCGTACGGCACGCCGGGCACCGGCACGTCGCTGCACCTCGCCATGGAGGAGATCGCGGCGAAGGCGGGCGTGCAGTTCCTGCACGTGCCGTTCAAGGGACAGGCCGATTCGGCGCAGGCGCTGATGGGCGGCCACATCATGGCGCAGGTCGATTCCACCGGCTGGGCGCGCCAGGTCGACGCCGGCACGTTCCGTCTGCTCGCGACGCTCGGCGACCGGCGCACGCGCTGGAACGCGCCCACCGTCAAGGAGCTCGGCATCGACACGGTTTCCAACTCGCCGTATGGTCTGGTCGGGCCCAAGGGCCTGCCGCCGCCGGTGCTGAAACGGCTGCACGATGCGTTCAAGGCCGCGAGCGACGACCCGGAGAACATGAAGACGCTGCAACAGCTCGACCAGCTCTATTGGTATAAATCGAGCGACGACTATGCGAAGTGGGCCGCCGAGCGGCTGCAGGCCGAGCGTGCCACCATCGAGCGCGTCGGATTGCTGGCCAAATAGGCGTAGATGAAATAGAGGGGGCGTCATGAAATACCAGAGAATCCTTCTTGCCTACAACGGGTCCAAGGAAGGCAGGCGCGCGCTGCTCGAAATCGTGGATCTCGCGACGTTTCTCGGCGCGGAGACGCATCTCCTCGCCGTGGCGAGCATGCCGCCGAGCCTGTTCCTCACCGAAGGCTTCGTGCCCGAGGAGCTGCTCGAGGAAGAGAAGAAGCGCACCCAGACGGTCCTCGACGAGGGCATCCGCACGCTGCGCGAGCGCGGCTTCAATGCCACCGGTCATCTCGCGGTAGGCGAGCCGGTGGAGGAGATCTGCCGCCTCGCCAAGACCCTGCGCACCGACCTCATCGTGGTCGGCCACAACCAGAACACCTCGTTCGCGGCGCGCTGGTGGAAGGGGTCGGTCGGGGCATCGCTGCTCGACTACGCGCCTTGCAGCATCCTCATCGCCATGTCCCGGGTTTGATGCTGAAAGGGCGGCTCGAAGACCAGCGGATGCTTACGGGTCGGGGGCGCTACGTCTCCGACTGGAACCTCCCCGGCCAGGCCTACGCGCATTTCCTGCGCTCCGACCGCGCGCACGCCGAGATCGTTTCCATCGACAAGGATGCCGCGGCTGCGAGCCCCGGCGTGCTCGCGGTGTTCACCGGCGAGGATCTCAAGGCGCTGAAGTCGCTGCCGGCGGCGCTACCGGTGAAAGGCCGCGGCGGAGCAGAGCTGATCAACCCCGGTCGGCCCGCGCTCGCGCAGGGACGCGTGCGCTTCGCCGGCGACGCGGTCGCGCTCGTGGTCGCCGAGCACGCGCTCGCGGCGCAGGACGCGGCCGAGCTCGTCAGCGTCGAATACCGGGAATTGCCGGCGGTGATCACGGCGGAGGAGGCCGTCGCTGCCGGCGCGCCTCTCGTCCACCAGAGCGTGCCGGGCAATATCGTTCTGGATTTCGAATCCGGCGACGAGGCATTGACGGAGAAAGCATTCAAGAATGCAGCCCGGGTGGTGAGGCTGAGCGTCCACAACTCGCGCGTGGTCGGAAATCCGATGGAGCCGCGCGCTTGCCTCGCCGCGTACCTGCCGGAAGAGGGGATGTATCACCTCTATACGTGCACGCAGGGCGCGCCGATCATGCGCAACCAGCTCTCGGCCGTGCTCGGCGTGCCGCCGGAAAAGATCCGGGTGATCGCCGAGGAAGTCGGCGGCGGCTTCGGCGTACGCTTCAACCTCTACCCCGAATACTGCGCGGCGCTGTTCGCGGCCAAGGCCCTCGGCCGCCCGGTGAAGTGGACCGGCACCCGCTCGGAGGTGTTCCTCGCCGACGAGCAGGCGCGCGACGTGCTCTCGCACGGCGAGCTCGCGCTCGACGCCTCCGGGCGCATCGTCGGGATGCGCTTCGACATGCTCGCGAACCTCGGCGCCTACCTCGCGCCGACCGGGCCCTTCATCAACACCATCGGCATCGTGAACTGCATCTCGGGGGTCTACGACGTGCCGGCGACCTACGCGCGCATCCGGCTCGCGCTCACCAACACGGCGCCGATGGCCGCCTATCGCGGCGCGGGGCGTCCGGTGATGTCCTACGCGATCGAGCGGCTGGTCGAGCATGCGGCGGGCGAGCTCGGCGTCGATGCGGCCGAGCTGCGCCGCAGGAGCTTCATCGCGCAAAACCGCTTCCCGTACCGGATCGCCGCCGGCTTCGAGTACGACAGCGGCGACTTCGCGGGCGTGCTGCAAAAGGCGCTCGAGGCCGCGGACTGGGGAGGATTTGCCCAAAGAAGGGAAGAGGCGAAAAAGCGCGGACGGCTGCGCGGCCGCGGCATGTCGACCTACATCGAGGCCACCGGCGCAGGCTTCGCGCCGCAGGACCAGGTCGAGCTGCGCTGGAGCGCCGACGGAGCGAGCGGCGGGACGCTCACGCTCTATGCGCCTACGCACAACCACGGCCAGGGGCAGGAGACCAGCTTCGCGCAGGTGGTGACGCGCGAGCTCGGCGTGCCGCTCGAGTCGGTGCGCCTGCGCACCGCGGGTCCGGAGTTCTATCTCACCGGCAACGCGACCGGCGGCTCGCGCTCGCTGCTTGCCGTCGGCAGCGTGCTGATGCTGGGCGCGCGCGAGATGGTGAAGAAAGGCTTGTCGCTGGCGGCCGAGGAGCTCGAGGCGGCCCAGGCCGACCTCGAGTTCGTGGCGGGGAGCTACCGCATCAAGGGCACCGACCGCGCGATTTCGATCCAGAGCCTCGCCCAAAGGCGCCCCGGCGAGCTGGACATCGCCTACGCCAACAAGTTCGGCGCCACCTTTCCGAACGGCTGCCATATCGCCGAGGTGGAAATCGATCCCGAGACCGGCGAGGCGGAGATCGCCTCGTACGTCGCCTGCGACGACGCCGGCAACATCGTCAACCACCAGATCGTCGAGGGACAGGTGCAGGGCGGGCTCACGCAGGGCGCGGGGCAGGTCTTCGGCGAGCTCGCCGTGTACGACCGCGAGAGCGGCCAGCTCCTCACCGGCAGCTTCATGGACTACGCGATGCCGCGCGCCGGGCTCGTGCCCAACCCGAAGCTGCTGGAGCACCCGGTGCCCACGCAGCTCAATCCGCTCGGCGCGAAGGGCGTGGGCGAGGCGGGCGTCACCGGCTCGCTGCCCGCGCTGATGAACGCCGTGGTGGACGCGCTGCGCCCCGCCGGGGTGCGCCACTTCGAGCTGCCCGCGACTCCGCAGCGGATCTGGCAGGCGCTTCGGCAAGCGCGCTCCTGAGCGCGTCGAGCGCCGCCGAGCGGTGCCCCTGGCGCCACACGAGCTGGGTCGTCGAGCCCGCGATGTCCTTGGGCAGGGGATGGATGCGCACTTCGCGTTCGGGGCGCAGCGCGCGGATCACCGACCTCGGCACCACCGCGATGCCGCTGCCCGCCGCGACGCAGGCGACGATGGCGTGGTAGGAGCCGTATTCCATGACGCGCTCGGGTGACACGCCGGCGCGCCCGAGCCAGCTTTCGAGGCGCAGGCGATAGGAGCAGCCCGCGGCGAACGCGAGCACCGGCAGGTGCGCCGCGTCCTTCGCCCCGCGGATCGCCGCGAAGCCCTTTGGCGCGATCAGCACCAGCTCCTCGCTGAAGGCGCGCTGCGTCTCGAGTCCCTGTGCGGTGAAGGGCTCGGCGACGAACGCCGCCTCGACGTCTCCGCTCAAGACTCTTGCCACCAGAGCGCCAGAGGTGCCCGTCACCAGCTCGAGGCGCACCTCGGGGTAGGCGAGGTGATAGCGCGAGAGCACCGGCGGCAGGCGCGTCGCGGCGGTGCTCTCGAGCGAGCCGATGCGCAGCACCCCGCGCGGCGCGCCGCTGCGCAGCGCCGCGCGGGCCTCGGAGGAGAGCGCGAGCAGGCGCTCGGCGTAGGCGAGCAGCGTGCGGCCTTCCGCGGACAGCTCGAGGCGCCGGCGCCGGCGGTGGAAAAGCTGCGCGCCCAGGCTCGCCTCGAGCTGCTGCACCCGCGTGGTGATGTTCGACTGCACGCGGTGCAGGCGCGCCGCCGCCTTGGTAACGCCGCCGGACTCGGCCACCGCCTTGAAGATCTCGAGCGCGACTAGATCCATGTTCTCTTTCCGTGAACAAACTCATCATAATTATTCATTTTTCGGGAACCGAAGGCCAGTCTACACTGCGCCCATGTCCCCGGCCGCGGTCGCGGCGGCGGGCCTTGCCGCCCTCGCGGCCGGCATGGGCATCGGCCGCTTCGCCTTCACCCCCATCCTGCCGCTCATGCAGGCCGAGGGCACCCTCACGCTCGCGCGCGGCGGCTGGCTCGCCGCCGCCAACTACGCCGGCTACCTCGCCGGCGCGCTCACCGCGACGCTCGTCCCCGGGTCGCTAGCGGTGCGCGCGGGCCTGGCGGGCGTTGCCCTCTGCACGCTGCTGATGGGCCTCGATGCGCATTTCGCGAGCTGGATCGCGCTGCGCGCGGCCGCCGGCGTGGCGAGCGCGTGGGTGCTGATCCACGTTTCAGCGTGGAGCCTGGAGCGCCTCGCGCCGCTCTCGCGCACGGCGCTCAGCGGCGCGGTGTACGCGGGCGTCGGCGCCGGAGCCGCGCTCGCCGGCGCACTGTGCCTCGCAGCGTTGCGCTTTCATCTCACCGCGCGCGAGGTCTGGCTCGTGCTGGGAGCGATCGCGCTCGCCGTAGCGGTGTCGCTCTGGCCCCTGTTCGCCGAAGGAAAAAGGGCGGCTGCGCACGCCGCTCCCCTTCGCTGGAGCAGCCAGTCGCTCCTGCTGGTGGCGTGCTATGGCGCGTTCGGCTTCAGTTACATCATCCCGGCGACCTTCATCCCCGCGTTCGCGCGCGAGGCGCTCGGCGATGCGGCGCTCTATGGCTGGGCCTGGCCGCTCTTCGGCGCTGCGGCGGCCGCCTCGACCGTGGCGGCTGCGCCGCTCGTGCGCCGCTTCGGCGCTCGCAGCGTGTGGATCGGCGGCCACCTCGTCATGGCGCTCGGGCTCCTGGCGCCGCTGGCGCTGCCCGGCGCGGGGGGCATCATGGCCTGCGCGCTGTGCGTCGGAGTGACCTTCATGGTGATCACGATGGCCGGCCTGCAGGAGGGCCGCCGGCTCTTCGGCGCCGGCGTGCTCGCCGCCATGACGGCCGGTTTTGCCGCCGGGCAGATCGCGGGACCGGCCTTCGTCAGCGTTCTTTCCCATGCCGGCGGGCGGCCGCAACACGCCTGGATCGGCGCGTGCGTCCTGCTGGTGGCCGCTGCGGCGGCGCTTTTTTTTCGGAGACCCGAGCCATGAACGATCGCATGCCGCCGCTTGCCCCCGAAACGATGTCCGAAGAGCAAAGGGCCGTTGCGGCCGAGCTCACCGCAGGCCCGCGCGGCGGTGTGCGCGGGCCGTTCATTGCGCTCCTGCGCAGCCCCGAGCTGATGCGGCGCCTGCAGAAGGTCGGCGAGTATCTGCGCTACGAGAGCGCGCTCGAGCCCCGCCTGGGCGAGCTTGCGATGCTCATCGTGTCGCGCCAGCTCACGCAGCAATTCGAATGGCAAGTGCACTATCCGCTCGCTATCGCCGCCGGTCTGGCGAAGCAGACCGCCGACGCGTTGGCGCGCGGCGCCCGTCCGCGCGCGATGCGGGAGGACGAGGCGGCGGTGTACGACTTCTGCAGCGAGCTCCTGCACGTCCACGGAGTCTCCGAGGACGCCTACGCCGCGGCGGCAGCGCGGCTGGGCGAGCGAGGGGTAGTCGACCTGGTGGGCCTGGTCGGCTATTTCATTACGGTTTCGCTCGTCATGAACGTCGCCCACACGCCGGCTCCGCCGCAGCACGGCGTAGTGCCGTTGGAACCATTCCCGAACTAGTCCGGGCGGACACGGCCGGTTTTTTGCTGGGGCTGGCTATGCTGCCGGCGCCGCTCAGGCGGGTCTACACGCTGTTCCAGGAATCGTTCGAGGCCTGGACGGAGGACTACGCCCCCAGCATGGGCGCGGCGCTCTCGTACTACACCCTGTTTTCCATCGCGCCGCTGCTCCTGATCGTGGTCGGGCTGGCCGGGCTGGTGTTCGGCCCGGATGCGGCCCGCGGCGAGATTTTCGGCCAGCTGCGCGGCCTGATGGGCGACCAGGGCGCCGCCGGGGTCGAGCGGCTTCTCGCCGCCGCCGACAAACCGGAGGGCGGCCTCATCGCGACCGTCACTGGCTCTGCGATGCTGCTCCTCGGCGCGATGTCGGTGTTCGGCGAGCTCCAGAACGCGCTCGACCGCATCTGGCGCGCGCCGGCGCGCAAGAAGAGCACCGGATGGTGGAACCTGCTGCGCTCGCGGCTGCTGTCCTTCGGCATGATCCTCGGCATCGCGTTCCTGCTCATGGTGTCGCTGGTGGTGAGCGCGGCGCTGTCGGCCCTCGGCCGGTTCTGGGGTCCGATGTTCAAGGAGTGGGAAGCGGCCGCGCACCTGATCGACCTCGGCGTGACCTTCGGCCTCGTGACCGTGCTCTTCGCCATGATCTACAAGCTCATCCCGCGTGTGCGGATCGCCTGGCGTGACGTCTGGGTCGGCGCCGCGGTCACCGCCGGCCTGTTCGCGGCCGGCAAGTTCCTCATCGGCCTGTACCTTGGCAAGAGCAGCGTCGCTTCGGCGTTCGGCGCCGCGGGCTCGCTCGCGGTCATGATGGTCTGGGTCTACTACTCGGCGCAGATCTTCCTGCTTGGCGCCGAATTCACGTGGGTGTTCGCCCATACCTACGGCTCGCGCCGCGGTGAGCGTCGGCCGCGCCCGGAGGACTCCGCACCGGTGGTGCCGGTGCGTCCGACCGGCCTGGCCGGCGGCGCGCGTTAGTCCAACCGGACTAACGCGCGCCGCGCAGGTGGACTATCGACGCGCAGCCGGCACTTAACGTATTGCCCCCAAGATCGACATACGCAAGAGTGCGTGCGTATGGGCAAAGCGTGGTGGACAGCGGCGGGTGGCAGCATCATCGCGATGCTGCTCGCGCTCGCCCCGCACATGGCCGCCGCGCAGTCCGCTCCCGGCTTCGGCTCCAATCCGTTCGATCGCGACGATGCGCCGGCGCTCGCAATGAACTTCGGCGGCGGCCCGGTGCGCAGCTTCGAGCGCGAGATGCAGGCTGATCTCTATTCGCTGAGCGCATTCGCGGGCAGGAAGAGCGTCGATCGCTACGAGCGTTCCGAAGTGGAGCGCCCCCAACCGTGGCAGCTCTACGGTCGCCTCGGGCCGATGTACTTCCAGAACCGGCTCGACACGAGCGAGTCGGGCGTGCAGCTCGGCTTCCGGCGCACCGGCCCGAACCTCGGCGGCCGGATTTACATCGGCATCCACCGCACCTGGTAGCTCTACGACCCGTCCTGCAGAGGGACGGGCCCTATCTTTCGTTGCTGCGAAACCGGCGCCGCCGGCCTCGCCTTGGGCGCGGCTTCCTTGCGGCGGTAGCGGCGCAGGAAGTCGGGCAGCCAGGGCCGCGCGGCCAGGAGCAGCGTGATCGGGCTGCGCTCGCTCGAGGGCAGCGCCGCGTCGTCGTTGCGCATGCCTGAAAAGTCGGCGGCGGTCTTGCGCAGTCGCGCCAGGAGTGCGCTCACCGAAGGCTTGGACAGGGCGCCGTTGGCGAGCACCATCAGCTCGTGCTCACCGTCGAAGCTGGACCGGAAGAAGTCCCCTACGCCGTTCGCCTTGAAGAAGCGCTGGATCGGCCCGTCCGGGATCCAGGCGAAGGCACGGCTCACCAGCAACCGGATGCGGTTGTTGGGCATGAGCTCGATGAACTTGAGCCGGTCGAGGCGCGTGAGCAAGCGGGTGCATTCGGCCGCGTCGAGCTCGAAGAGGGCGACCATCTCTTCGAACGAATAGTGGTTGAGGCTGAGCAGCGCCACCAGCATGAGCTTCTGGTTGTCGACGAACTCCTTTTCCTGCTCGTAGGAGAGCTGCGAGATCACCGCGTCGGGGGCGCCGAGCGAGCGCGCGAGATCGGAGAACTCGATGCCCGCCACCTCGCAGATCGCGTCGATGCGCGACAGGGTGAATTCCTTCTGCGAAAACATGCGCTTGACGCTCGCCTCGCTCATCCCGAGGCGCTTGGCCACGGTGGCATAGGTGATGTTGCGGGCGCGCAGCTCACGCTTCAGGTTCTCGACCAGCGCTGCCGTTCTTGCCATTTGCCAACCCCCTGGACGGCATTATCCAGAAAAAGGCCGGCTTGGCTTTACCTCTTTGTCCAGTTCGCTCAGGTCACGAGCTACGTCACCAGGGCGTACCAGAACTCGATCGGCTCGGAGGAGCGGGCGCGAGGCTCGCCGATCGAGACCACGCCGTGCTCGGGCAGCGCCATCTTCTCGTTGTGCAGGACGATCTCCCTGCCGTCGGCGATGGTGACGTAGGTGCCGTTGCTGCTGTGGTCGCGCAGGACGAAATCCCCGCCGCAATGCTCGATGGTGCAGTGCTGGCGCGAGGCGGCGAGGCCTGCCAGCACGATGTCGCACTCGTCCTCGCGGCCGAGCACGATGATCTGCTTCTCCCGCGAGCACACCGCGAGCTGGTCGCCGCAGGTGAGCCTTAGCACCGCCATGGCAGTCCATCCCGCCGGGCGGACGCCGATCTGGTGCCAGGACGCCACCTCGCAGACATCGGGCTGCTCCGAGGCCGCTTCGCGCTTCGCGTGCATGCGCTTCGAGAAGGGGCGGAACGCCGGATTGAGCTGCTCGGCCGTGACGAGCGAGGTGATGGTCTGGCCATCGTGGGCCTGCTCGACCATGCGGAGCGCGAGCCTGACCGTGTCGTCGGCCAGGGCGCCCCTCACCACGGGGCCGCTGTGGAACGCGATATGCACCCCGACCTTGATTCCGTCCACGGGGGCGAGCGCGTCGATCTTGGCCTGCATCTTCGAGGCGGCGCTCGCCGCGGCGTCGGGGCTCGCGAATACCACCATGAGCTTGCCGCCGATCGTCTTGACTACGCGTCCGCCGGTTGCTTCTGCGATGCTGACGACCGCTTGCGCCAAGGCTTTGCGGGACGCTTCGCTGCGCTTGGTGCCGCTGGAGGGCTCTGCAAACAAGACGGTCGCGGTCCTGTTGGCTTGCATGCCGACAGTTGTACCAACTGGAACGCCGGGCCGAGTATGAAATAATCGCCGAGCAGGGTTCATGCCATCGCACTACTCGTGACCAAATCGAGGATTGCTGCTCCGCGCTTGTGACCTAGTCCGCACCGCATGAAGATCGGCTTTGTCGGAATTGGGCAGATGGGACGAGAAATGTCAGTCCGGCTGATCGACGCCGGCCACGACCTCGTCGTCTGGAACCGAAGCCCCGCGGCCGCGCGAGCGCTCGGCGAGCGCGCGAGGGTCGCCGCGCAGCCCGGCGAAGCGATGGATGCGGAGGTCGTCATCACCATGCTCGCCGACGACGCCGCGGTGGAGTCGGTCTGGCTCGGGCCGCGGATGAAGGCGCGGGGCGTGCATCTCAACATGGCGAGCGTCAGCCTCAGGGTGGCGCGCGAGCTCGCCCGGCTGCAGGAGGACTACGTCTCGGCGCCGGTCTTCGGGCGGCCGCAGGCCGCGGCGAAGGGAGAGCTCGACATCATCGCCGCCGGGCCGGCCGCGGCGCTCGAGCGCTGCCGGCCGGTGTTCCAGCCGCTCTCGCGCCAGGTATTCGTGGTCGGAACGAACCCCGAGCACGCCAACGCGGTGAAGATCGCGCGCAACTTCCTGCTCGCCACGGTGATCGAGAGCCTGGGCGAGGCATTTTCGTTGATCCGCGAAAGCAAGGTCGCCCCGGATGCTTTTCTCGACATCATCACGAGCACTTCGCTGGCGGCGCCGGCGTACAAGAACTACGGCAAGCTCATGGTCGAGCGCGCCTACGACCCGGCGCAATTCTCGATGGAGCTCGGGCTGAAGGACGTGGAGCTCGCGCTCGCGACGGCGCGGGAAAAGGGCATCTCGCTGCCGAGCGCCGAGCTGATCCGGGCGCATCTCCGGCAAGCCATCGAGCGCGGACACCGCCAGAAGGACTGGGCGGGGCTCGCCGAGCTCGGCGGCGCTACAGAATCCGGTTGAACCAGAGGAGCGAAAGGCCGGCGGCCACGAGCATCGTGAAAGCCGCGACCGCGGAAAACAGCGCCGTGATCTCGGTCTCCTTGCGCTCGAGCACGAACTTCGAGTTGAGCGACTGGTAGATCTTCTTGAGGTCCACCGCCGTGCCGGCGTAGAAGTACTCGCCGCCGGTCAGGTTCGAGATCTGCTTCAGCGTCTCCTCGTCGAGGCGCACCCGCATCGACCAGCCTTCGCCGACCAGGATCTCGCCGTTCGGCGTGCCCACCCCGACCGTGTACACGCGGATGCCGCGTTCGGCGGCCATGCGCGCGGCCTCGATCGGGTCGGGCCCGGTGGTGGCCTGCCCGTCGGTGAGCAGGATGATCGCGGCGGACTTGTACGAGCCCGGCGGCACCGGCTTGGGCGGCGCCTTGTCGGCGTCGCGCGGCCCGCCGGCGAGCGGGCCGCCGCCTGGAAAACCGCCGGGCAGCCTCTGGCCGGGTGCATTCATGCGCGGATTGGTCGCGCGCAGGTCGAAGTCGACGTCGGGGAAGATGGCCTTGAGCGCCACCAGGATCCCGCTGCCGATGGCGGTGGCGCGCTGGAGCTGCAGGCGATCGATGGCGGCGTGCAGGTCCTCGCGGCTATTGGTCGGTGGCTGCACCAGCGACGCCGTGCCGGCGAACGCGACGATACCGACCCGCGTCGAGCGCGGCTGCTCGTTGATGAACGTCTTGGCGGCGTTCTGCGCCGCGGTCATGCGGTCGGGCTCGACGTCCTTCGCGCGCATGCTGCCCGACACGTCGAGCGCGAGGATGATGATCTCGTGCTGCGACGGCAGCCGCACCACCGCGGCCGGGCGCGCCACCGCCACGATCATGACGACCAGCGCGGCGAGGAACAGCAGCGGCGGCACGTGGCGCCGGAAGCGCGCGCCCGAACCCATCGCTTCGCGCACCATGGTGAGGCTGGCATAGCGCAGCGCCGACTTGGCCTTGCGCCGCAGGATGAAGAAATAGGCCGCCACCAGCAGCGGCACCAGCGCGAGCAGCCAGAGGAACTCCGGCCAGAGGAAGGTCATCGCACCGCCTCCAGGTGCCCCGCCATCCGTGCGGCCTTGGCGGTGGCGCCGGCGGCGAGCTGGGTGCGGCGCCTGCGCAGGTCGGCGAAGCGCAGGATGGCGTCGCCGAGGTCGTCGTCGGTCGCGAGCTCGAGCGCGTCGACGCCGGCGTCGCGGAAGGCTTCGCGCAGCTCGAGCTCGCGGCGGCGCGCAAGCTCCGCGAAGCGCTTGCGGAAGCCCTTGTCGTGCGTGTCGATGAAGAGCTGCTCGCCGGTCTCCGCGTCCTGCATCGTGAACAGGCCGATGTCGGGCAGCTCCATCTCGAGCCGATCATACAGGCGCACCGCGATCACCTCGTGGCGGCGCGCGAGCAGCGCGAGCGGCTTGGCCCAGCCCGGGGCGCTGATGAAGTCGGACACCACGAACACCAGCGAGCGGCGCTTCACCACCGAGAACCCGCTGTGCAGCAGCTCCTCGAGGCGCGTTCCGCCGGAGCGCTCGAGGCGCGGGCGCGACGCCATCGCGCTCATGAGGTGGAGCACGTGGCGGCGGCCGCTGCGCGCCGGAATCATCCTGTCGACCTTGTCGCCGTAGAACAGCGCCCCCACCCGGTTGCCATGGCGCGTGAGCAGCCGCGCCAGCACCGCGACGAAGTCGGCCGCCACCGAGCGCTTGCGCACCTCGCCCGAGCCGAAGTCGACCGACGGGGAGAGGTCGAGCAGGAACCACGCGTTGATGTCGCGGTCCTCGTTGTACTCGCGCACGTACGGCGTCTGCAGCCGCGCAGTGACGTTCCAGTCGATATGCCGCACGTCGTCGTGATACTGGTACTCGCGCAGGTCGGCGAGGTCCAGGCCGAAGCCGCGGAAGAGCGTGCGGTAGTCGCCGAGAAGCAGGCCATCGAGCCGACGGATCACCGTCCACTCGAGCCTCTTCAGCAGCTTCTCAAGATCCCGCGGCGACTGCCCTGACATGTTCTAGAGGCTTTTGGGGGGCTGGAATGTTCTGCATGATGCGCCCGATGATCTCGTCGGGCGAGAGCGCGTCGGACAGCGCCTCGTAGGAAAGCACCAGGCGGTGGCGCAGCACGTCGGGGGCCAGGTCGGTCACGTCCTCGGGCAGCACGTAGTTGCGGCCGCGCAAGTGCGCGAGCGCGCGCGCCGCCTCGATCAGATGGATCGACGCCCGCGGGCTGGCGCCATAGGTAATGTAGCGCGAGATGCTCTTGATGCCGTACTGATCCGGGTCGCGCGTGGCCGCGGCCAGGCGCACCGCGTACTGGATGAGCGATGGGTCGACGTAGGCGCTGCGGCATTCGCGCTGCAGCGCGCCGAGCTGCTCGGTGGTGGCCACTTCCGCCACGTCGAGCGCCGGGCCGGTGACGCGCTCGACGATCACGAATTCCTCCTCCTCGCTCGGGTAGCCGACCAGCACCTTCATCATGAAGCGGTCGACCTGCGCCTCCGGCAGGGGATAGGTGCCCTCGGTCTCGATCGGGTTCTGGGTCGCCATGACGAGGAAGGGCTCGGGCACCTTGTGGGTCTCGCCGGCGATCGTGACCTGGCGCTCCTGCATCACCTCGAGCAGCGCGCTCTGCACCTTGGCGGGGGCGCGGTTGATCTCGTCGGCGAGCAGCAGGTTGCAGAACACCGGTCCAAGCGAGGTCGAGAACTCGCCGCTCTTCTGGTTGTAGATGCGCGTGCCGACGAGGTCGGCGGGCACGAGGTCGGGCGTGAACTGGATGCGCTTGAACGAGCCGCGCACGGTGCGCGCGAGCGTCTTGACCGTGAGCGTCTTGGCGAGCCCGGGCACGCCCTCCACCAGGAGGTGGCCCTGCGCGAGCATCGCCACCATCACGCGCTCGAGGAAGTGGTCCTGCCCGACCACCATTTTCTTCACCTCGTAGAGCACGCGCTCCATCAGCGTGGTGACCTCCCGGCTCATGCGGTTTCCTCTCCTTAGAACGGCGACAGGCCGACCGCGCCCGCGGCCGACTCGATGGGAACGGCGAACCCGATGCCGATGAAGACGCGCTGCTCGGTCGGGTTGAGAAGCCCGGTGACGATGCCCACCACCTCGCCCTCCGCGGTCACGAGCGGCCCGCCCGAGTTGCCCGGGTTGGCGGCGGCGTCGAACTGGATGAGGTTGGTCAGCACGCGCTTGCCTTCGGGCGAGCGGTATTCGCGGCGCAGCCCCGACACCACCCCCGCCGATACCGAGGGCCCGATGCCGAAGGGGAATCCCACCGCCATGACGTCGTCGCCGAGCGCGAGATCCTTGGTCGAGCGCATGGTGGCCGCGGTGAGGTCGTCCGGGATCGTCTTCGCCTGCAGCACCGCAAGATCCTGGTCCGGGTGCAGGCCGACCACGGTCCCCTCGGATTCCAGCCCGTCGAAGAACACGAGCTGGAGCTTGGTGGCGTTCGCGACGACGTGCAGGTTGGTGAGGATGACGCCGGTGTCGACGATCACCACCCCGGTGCCGACGCTGCGCTCCACCTCGTCGCCGTTCTCGTCGATGCCCATGCCGCGCACGCGCACCACCGCGGGGCGGATGGCGTCGTACGCCTTCGACATGCGCGAGGGCAGGGTGTTGCTTTCCAGCGTGCGCATCACTGCTGCGTCGATGTCGTGCTGCGTGAGCTCGCGCGGCGCCGGGGCGTTTGTGGCGTGGAGCAGGACAAGCGCTGCGGTCACCGCGACGCCGGCGGCGAAGCCGAGCGAGGCGCGATGCCGCGACACGAAGTCGCGCGCGCGCGACGGCCTCTTAGCTGCTGTTGCGGGCAGAGCCGGCGTCTCGCTCGGCGCGCCTTTGCTGGCAGGCCGGCTCGAACGGCTATAAAGGGTGGCTTTACGCACTTCTATCCAGTCGACCCTGTTTCGCTGCTACAGTTCCGCGCCAATGATCGCTCCGCACTCCCACACACGCGTCCGCACGACCCATGTCGGCAGCCTGATCCGGCCGGCCGAGCTGCTAGAGTTTATCCGTCCGAAGCAGGCCGGACAGCCCTACGACGAGCAAGCTTACGCCAAATGCCTGCGCGCGAGCGTCGAGGCGGTGGTCCGGCGCCAGGCCGAAGCCGGCATCGACGTGGTCAGCGACGGCGAGTTTGGCAAGTCCATCAGCTGGTCACAATACGCCCTGGAACGCCTCTCCGGGTTCGAGCGCCGCAGCGCCCGGCCAGAGGGGCACGGCTTCAACCGCGGCGCCGATCGCGCCCGCTTCGCGGAGTTCTACCGCGAGCTCGACGCCGCCGACGGTCCGCCTGCGGCGGTGGGCGCGAGCGCCGGGGTGGCGGTCTGCGTCGGTCCGATTTCCTATACCGGTCATGCGGAGCTGCGGCGCGACATCGAGAACTTCAAGTCAGCTTTGGGTCAGGCTGGTGCGCGGCAGGGATTCCTGCCGGTCGCCTCCCCCACGAGCGTGATCCCGGACCGCAAGAACGAGTACTACAAGTCCGACGAGGAGCTGCTCCACGCGATCGCCGACGCGATGCGCGCGGAATACCGCGCGATCGTCGACGCCGGCCTCGAGCTGCAGCTCGATGACGCGCGCCTCGCGGTCACTTTCGACCGCATGGTGCCGCCGGCGAGCTTCGCCGACTACCGCAACTGGGTGGCGATGAACGTCGAGGCGATCAACCACGCGCTCGCCGGCATTCCGGAGGAGCGCGTGCGCTATCACGTCTGCTGGGGAAGCTGGCCCGGTCCGCACGTGACCGACGTGCCGTTCAAGGACATCGTCGACCTGGTGCTCAAGGTGAAGGCCGGGACCTATCTCATCGAGGGGGCCAACCCGCGCCACGAGCACGAATGGCGCGTGTGGGAGAGCGTCAAGCTGCCCGAGGGCAAGGTGCTCGCGCCGGGAATGATCAGCCACGCCACCAACGTGGTCGAGCACCCCGAGCTGGTGGCGCAGCGCATCGTGCGCCTCGCGCGCCTCGTCGGCCGCGACCGGGTGGTGGCGAGCACCGACTGCGGCTTCGCGCAGGGCCCGTTCCACCGGCGCGTTCACCCCACCATCATGTGGGCGAAGCTCGAGGCGCTGGCCGAGGGGGCCCGGATCGCCTCGAAAGCGCTTTTCTAGAATGTCCTGAAAAGAAAAACGGCCGCCCGAGAGCGGCCGTTTTGCACAACGACTGCGAAAGCTACTTCGTGCTGCCCGAGCTCGAGCCCGAGGACGGCGAGGCGCCGCTGCTCGCGCCGCCCGGCGCGCTCAGCGTTCCGCTGCCCGAAGTCGATCCGGCGCTGGGCGACGTCGAGGTGGAGGCGGTCTCCTTCTCGCCGCGCACTTCGATGTCGACGCGGCGGTCGGGCTGCAGGCAGGAGATGAGCTTGGAGCCGCTCATGCCCTTGCACTGGTCTCCGGTGACGGGGTCGCTCTTGCCGCGGCCCTCGGAGTGCACCTTGCTGGTCTCGACGCCCTTCTGCGCCAGGTACTCCTTGACCGCCTCAGCTCGCTTCTCGGAGAGCTGCTGGTTGTACTTGTCTGGTCCGATGCGGTCGGCGTGCCCGATCGTGTTGATGAGCTGCACGTTCGCTCCCTTCAGGCGGCTGGCAATGTCGTCGATCTTCTTCATCCCCTCGGGCTTCAGCTCGGCCTTGTCGAACGCGAACAGGACGTCGGACGAAAGGCTGATCTGCTCGATCACCGGCGGCTGCGGCGGAGGCGCCGTCACGAGCGGCGTGGGCGCGGGCGCCGGAGGCGGAGGCGCCACCGCTACCGGGGGCGGAGCCGCTACCTGCACCGCGCGGACCGCGTCGCACGGGGCGGCAGCCTTCTCCGGCGTCCAGTCGGTAGTCTTCCAGCACAGGCCGTAGGGCGAAGTCCAGACTTGGTCCCCTGCAGTGGACACATAGCCGGGCGTTGCGGCTTGCGCCGTGCCGGCCAGCGTGGCCAGCGCGAACGCGACCGCGGCTCCGGTCAGTTTGAGATTGAAGCGATGGGTCATGCGCGTCTCCTTGGGCAGACGTTGCGTTTGAAATGCCGTTTCCAGGCGCGAACGTCCGCGCCGGGCAGAGAAGACACAGCAAACGTCGTGCCGCAGTCACAGTCTGCGCGGCACCCGCGGGAGAGCCGTCAGGCCTTCGGCGCAGCGCCGGCGACGCCGTCGAGGCCCGCGCCGTTCGGTGAAGGATGCGACATCTCGGAGGAAATGAAGCGCGCGAGCGCGATGATGAGCCTCTGCCGCTCGCTGGTGAGACCCTTGGGATCCTGCAGGGTGAGCTGCGCCTGCTCGACGATCTGGTTGAGCTTTGCGACTACGTTGTGCTGGTTCATTTTCCTACCCGTTGCGGAGAAGCCCGAGCACGCTATCAAATCCGGCGCGCGCCGTGCGCAGCGAGCGCACCGCTGTGGCCGTGGAGCAACATCGCGTCGCCGCGCGGCGTCGCGTTTGCGGGACTAAAGCTTGCTGGCGGCCTCGTAAACCAGGCGCGCAGCGGCGGCATCGACGACCGCCTGGCCGAGCGACTTGAAGATGATCGTCGAGCCCGACGCCGGCGGCAGACGCGTTCCGGCGAGGATCTCGCCGAGCTCGGCCGAGACTCGCGCGCCGGAGAGGATCACGTCGCCCGACTCCTGCGCGGCGGCCTCATAGCTGTCGCTGATCACTACGTTTGCCATCGCGTCGTCATCCAGCTCCCGCCAGGCCGGGCGGGGTGCGCCGACGGCGGCAACCAGCGCGCCGCGCCTGAGCCAGGCCCCTTTCAGCACCGGCTCGCGCGCAGTGGTGACGGTGCAGACGATGTCGGCCTCCCGCGTCGCCTCTTCTGCGCTCGCGCAGGCAATCCCTTTTACATCCTTGGCACAGTTCGCCACGTTGTCGGGGTTGCGGCTCCAGATGCGCACCTCCGACACCGGCCGTACGACGCGCAACGCGGCGGCGTGGGTGCGGGCCAGCACGCCGCTGCCGAGGAGGGCGACGACCTTGGGAGAGCGCGAGGTCAGGCAGTCGACCGCCACCGCCGAGGCGGCCGCGGTGCGCAGAGCGGTGAGCCAGGTGGCGTCCATGACGGCGAGCGTGCGGCCGGTGGCCGCGTCCATGAGCACGATGGTCGCCTGCATCGTGGGCAGGCCGCGGCCGGCGTTGCCGGGAATCTGCGTGATGAGCTTGGTCGCCAGCATGCCGCCCGCGAGCGCGGGCTTGAGGAAGAGCACGCCCTGGTCAGGCGGAATCTCCATCACGCTGCGCAGCGGCTGCAGCACGCGCCCGGCGGAAAGATCGACCAGCGCCTCGCGCACCGCGGCGATGAGCGGCTCCAGGCCGAGCAGGCGGCGAACCTCGGCGTCGGAGACGTGCAGAGTCATGGTTGAATCGCATTCTATGCGCGCGGACATCGCCGTCCTCGGCGCCGGGATCGTGGGGATCTGCGTCGCGCTGCACCTGCAGAAGCGAGGCCGCGCGGTCGTGCTGCTCGACCGCCGCGGCGCCGCCGAGGAAACCTCCTTCGGCAACGCCGGCCTGATCCAGCGCGAAGGCGTCTACCCCTACGGCTTCCCGCACGACTTCGGCGCGCTCATCCGCTATGGCTTCAACCGCACCATCGACGCCTACTACCACCCGAGCGCGCTGCCGCGGCTGGCGCCGTTCCTGCGGCAGTACTGGCGCTACTCGCGCCCCGCGCGCCACGCCGAGGTGGCGCGGCGCTATTCCAAGCTGATCGAGCACTGCGTCACCGAGCACGAGGCGCTCTCCGAGGAGGCCGCCGCGACACAGTTCCTCCACCGCACCGGCTGGCTCAAGGTGTTCCGCACGGAGCGCGAGCGCGACCTGCGCCTCGAAGAAGCCGCGCGCTGGAAGCGCGAGTTCGGCATCGATTACCGCGCGCTCGATGCGCGCACGCTGCGCGACCTCGAGCCGCACGTGGCGCCCGTGCTGGTGGGCGCGCTCCACTGGACCGAGCCGGTGAGCGTGGACGACCCCCACGGTCTTGCGCTCGCCTACCTCGCGGCTTTCGAGCGCCTGGGCGGCCGATTCGTGCAGGGGAACGCCGCGAGCCTGGAGCCGGACGCGAACGGCTGGCGCCTGCGCAGCGCGCAGGGCGAGCTGTTCGCGCGCGAGGCGGTGGTCGCGCTCGGTCCCTGGGCCGACGTGCTGACCCGTGCGCTGGGCTACGACCTTCCGCTCGCCGTGAAGCGCGGCTACCACATGCATTACCGCGCGGCGGGAACCGCCAAGCTGAACTACCCGATGCTCGACACCGAGCGCGGCTACTTCCTCGCGCCGATGCGCCGCGGCATCCGCCTCACCACGGGCGCGGAGTTCGCTCTGCGCGACGCCATCCGCACCCCGGTGCAGCTCGGGCGCGCGGAGCCGATCGCGCGCGATCTGTTCCCGCTCGCCGAGCGGCTCGACACGGAGCCCTGGATGGGGGCTCGGCCCTGCACGCCCGACATGCTGCCGGTGATCGGGCGCGCCCCGCGGCACGCGAACCTCTTTTTCGCCTTCGGCCACGCGCACCACGGCCTCACGCTCGCGGCGGTCACGGGCAGGCTGGTGGCGGAAATGATGACCGGCGAGGCGCCGCTCGTCGATCCGGCGCCGTATTCGCCCGCGCGCTTCGGATGAAGTTCGCGATGAACCGGAACTCGCTGTTCGCGATCCTGCTGCGCTCGCCCTGGTGGGCGAGCGTCCTGGTGGCCGTGGCCGTGGTGGCGGCGATGCGGCTCGTGCTGCCCGAGGTCTATGCGTTCTTTGCCGCGGCCCCGTTCCTCGTGGTCGCCGCCGTTGCCGCCTGGCGGCAGCTTCGTGCGCCCAGCGCCGCGAAGGTCGCGCAACGGCTCGAAGCGCTCCGCGCCCAGCCTTGGGAGCAGTTCGCCGGCGCGGTGGAGTCGGCCTTCAGGCGCGACGGTTACGCGGTGATCCGCCTCGACGGCCGCGAAGTCGACTTCGAGCTGACCAAGGGAGGACGCACGTCGCTGGTGAGCTGCAAGCGATGGAAGGCTGCGCGCACCGGGATCGAGCCGTTGCGCGAGCTGCACGCGGCGCGGCGCAAGCGCGAGGCCCACGAGTGCATCTATATCGCCGCGGGCGACATCAGCGCGAATGCATTGACGTTCTCGGCGCAGAACGGCGTCAAGCTGCTGTACGGCGCGGAGCTCGCCAAGCTGCTCGCGCCGTAGCGAGACTGCGGCTCAGGAGCTGCAGGAGAGCGCCGAGCAGCCGGCGCGATGCCGCGCCCATTCGGGCCGCCGCTCGGCGAGCGCGTCGTGCTCGGGCTGCTCGTCGTAGGGCCGCGCGAGGACCTTCATCAGGCGCTCGAGCACCGAGCTGTCCCCTTGCTCGAGCGCATCGATGGCGAGCTGGGCGAGGTAGTTGCGCGGCACGTACTTCGGGTTCGCGCGGTTCATGCGCTGCCGCCGGGCCGCTTCATCGTGACCTGCTTTTCCGCTCTGTTCCCTCAGACGGAGACTGTAGTCCTCGAGCCATTTCTCGAGGACCGGGCGGGGCTCGCCGCTATAGAAGGCGCGGCGCAGCGGCTCGAGCGAAGGACGATCCGGGTCGAGCGCCGCGAGATTGCGGAAGAACAGCGTGAAGTCGGTCTCGGCCTCGGCGAGCGCTTCGAACATCCCGCGCAGCAGCTCGACGTCGCTCTCGTCCCAGGAGGTCAAGCCGATCTTTTCCATGAACGCCCGTTGCCAGCCTGCATTGAAGGTTTCTGCGTACAACCCCAATCCGGCTTCCAGGGTTTCCTGCTGGACCAGGGGAAGCAGTGCCTCGGCGAGGCGTGCCAGGTTCCATTGCGCGATATGCGGCTGCTGGCCATAGGCGTAGCGGCGGCCCTGCGCGTCGGTGGTGTTCGGCGTCCAGAGCGGATCATAGCCTTCGAGCCAGCCGTACGGACCGTAGTCGATGGTGAGCCCGAGGATCGACATGTTGTCGGTGTTCATCACGCCATGCACGAACCCAAGGCGCATCCAGTCGACCATCAGAAGCGCGGTCCGCCGGCAAAGCTCATGAAAAAAGTCCGGATAGGTCAAACCGGCGTAGTGCTCCCGAATCACGTAATCGGCGAGGCGCCTGAGCGCGTCGAGCTCCTGGTGCGCGGCGTGGATCTGGAAGTTGCCGAAGCGCACAAACGAAGGCGCGACGCGGCACACCACCGCGCCGGGCTCGGACTCCGGATTGCCGTCGTAGAACATGTCGCGGATCACGCTCTCGCCGCTCGCCACCAGGCTGAGCGCGCGCGTCGTCGGCACGCCGAGCCGGTGCATCGCCTCGCTGCACAGGAACTCGCGCAGCGACGAGCGCAGCACCGCGCGGCCATCCGCGGTGCGCGAGTACGGCGTTCTCCCGGCGCCCTTGAGCTGCAGCTCCTGGCGGCTGCCGTCGGTCGCGATGACCTCGCCAAGCGTGATGGCGCGCCCGTCGCCGAGCTGGCCCGCCCAGTGGCCGAACTGGTGGCCGCCGTAGCGCGCGGCATAAGGCTGCATTCCTGGAAGGGTCTTGCTTCCTCCGAGAATCTCGGCGCCGAATCCGGTGGGATCGCTCGGCCGCGCGATGCCCAGGTACTCACCAAGGTCATCGGACCAGGCGAGCAGACGAGGACCAGCGACCGGCGTGGGATCAACGCGCGTGTAGCTCGCCTCGCTCACCGGCCGAGGCACATTGGTCAGCACGGGGTCCGGTGGAAGATCGCGCACGAACGTGTTCTCGAACGGCACGTGCTCGAGAGAGACGGGGCTGGCTTCGATCTTGGGTCGCGCGGTCATGAAATCAAAAACGCAAGGAGCATTCCCGCATTATGGCAGTATGCCGCCATGCATCGCGTCGCCATCCGGCAGGAGATCATCGACCGGGTCATGGCGCGGCGCGGCCGGCTGCGCTGGTTCGATCGGCTCGAAGCGGCGAAGACCGCGCTGGTGACCGTGGATATGCAAAGCACCTTCTGCGCGCCGGGCGGCCCGGCGGAGGTGCCGGGTGCGCGCGGCATCGTGGCGAACATCAATCGCCTGAGCGCTGCCCTGCGACGCCTCGGCTGTCCCGTGATCTGGGTGCTGCACGCCAACACGCACCGCGGCGGGCGCAGCGACTGGCCGCTGTTCTTCGACCACGTGGTCGCCGCCGAGGTCCGCGCCCGCACCGTCGAGAGCCTCGAGCCAGGCCGTCAGCAGGTGTGGCCGGAGCTCGAGACCGCCGCCGAGGACATCGTGGTAGTGAAGAACCGCTACAGCGCGCTGGTGCCCGGCTCTTCTTCGCTCGAGCGAGTGCTGCGAGCGCTGGGCGTCGACACGCTGCTGATCGCCGGCACCAAGACCAACGTGTGCTGCGAATCGACCGCGCGCGACGCGATGATGCTCGACTTCAAGGTCGTGCTGGTGTCCGACTGCTGCGCGGCGCTTTCGGACGACGAGCACCGCGCGACGCTCGAAACCCACATTCAGCAGTTCGGCGACGTCGCGACCGCCGACGAGGTACTGAGGCTCCTGTCATGAAAATCGCCTGTCTCCAGAATGGCCCCTACTATTTGCTACCCGACGAGAAGCCGGCGCCGACGCGGGGACTGCGGCGCCAGGACGGCTCGTCGTGCCAGAGCACGGGTGGCGTAGCGTTGTGCCGCTGTGGCGGCTCGGCCAGCAAACCCTTTTGTGATGGCACGCACGGCAGGAACGGCTTCTCCGACCGCAATACCGCCGACGCCGCTGCGAACCGCAGGATCGCCTACGTCGGCAAGGGCATCACCATCTTCGACAACCGCGCGATCTGCGCGCACGCCGGTTTCTGCACCGACGGGCTGAAGAAAGTGTTCCGCATGAATGCCGAGCCCTGGATCGACCC
>Ga0075428_100000133_pt1 | contig 65398 bp, 56 predicted proteins | sample RhiMetdeltSRZDD2_FD_75291 | JGI IMG/M metagenome (GOLD analysis project Ga0075428, IMG submission 75291) | Populus rhizosphere microbial communities from Tennessee, USA - Rhizosphere MetaG P. deltoides SRZDD2 | ecosystem: Host-associated > Plants > Roots > Rhizosphere > Soil | place: USA... | reverse complement strand
CGCGAAGATCGACATGGCGCACAGCAACCTCAACATGCGCGACCCGGTCATGTACCGCATCCGGCACATGCACCATCAGCGCACGGGGGACCGCTGGTGCCTCTACCCGATGTACGACTGGGCGCACGGCCAGTGCGACTCGATCGAAGGCATCACGCATTCGTTGTGCACCCTCGAGTTCGAACACCACCGGCCGCTCTACGACTGGTTCTGCGACTCGATTCCGATCTACAGGCCGCAGCAGATCGAGTTCGCGCGGCTCAACGTGACCTACCTGCTGACGAGCAAGCGGAGGCTCTTGCTGCTCGTCGAAGGCAAGCACGTCGACGGCTGGGACGACCCTCGCATGCCGACGCTGCGTGGCCTGCGGCGCCGCGGTTACCCACCCGAGGCGCTCGTCGCGTTCTGCCGGCACGTCGGCGTGGCGAAGTTCAACAGCACGCACGAATTCGAGCTGCTCGAGTTCTTCGTGCGCAGCCACCTCAACAAGACCTCCGCACGCCGCATGGTCGTGCTCGACCCCGTGCGCCTCGTGATCGAGAACTGGCCCGCGGGAACCCCCGGAAAGCCCCACGTCGAATGGGTGCAGGCCCAGAACAACCCCGAGGATCCGGCCGCCGGTGCGCGCGAGGTGCCGTTCTGCGGCGAGCTGCTGATCGAACGCGAAGACTTCATGGAGACGCCGCCGAAGGACTTCTTCCGGCTGAGCCCCGGCCGCGAAGTGCGTCTGCGCTACGGCTACTTCGTGACGTGCATCGCGGTCGAGAAGGACCAGACGGGCAGGGTAGCGACGATCCGCTGCACCTACGACCCGAAGACGCGGGGCGGCAACGCACCGGACGGACGCAAGGTCAAGGCGACGATCCACTGGGTGTCGGCGCCACACGCGCTCGATGCCGAGGTGCGCCTGTTCGATCACCTCTTCACCGATCCGGATCCGGCGCGCGCCGACGGCGGCGATTTCATCCGGCTGCTGAATCCGAACAGCAAGAAGGTCGTGCGCGGCAAGTGCGAACCGAGCCTCGCGTCGGCGAAGGGTGGCGAGCGCTTCCAGTTCGAGCGGCTGGCCTACTTCAGCGTCGACCCCGTCGACAGCAGGGCCGGCGCGCCCGTGTTCCATCGCACCGTGACGCTCAAGGACACCTGGCAGAAGGTGCAGAAGAAGGACGGGTCGCAGCAGGCCGGCAAGAAGACGTAGTTGGAGGAACGTGAGTGGACGTTCAGAAGGGAATGTCGCCGTAATCGACGTCGCCACCGGCCTGGTTCTCGCCTTGGGCCGGGGCCGCACGACCCGGGCGCCGTTCGCCACCTTCTTCGCCACCGCCGCCGCCAGCGCCAGCGCCGCGAGGAGCGCCGATGAACTGGAAGTTCTCGACGACGACTTCGAGCTTGCTGCGCTTGCCGCCGCCATCCTTGGCTTCCCAGGTCGAGTACTCGAGCCGGCCCTCGATGAACAACTGGCTGCCCTTCTTCACGTACTGGGCCAACACCTCGGCCTGCCTGCCCCACGCCGTCAGATCGACGAAGCACGTGGACTCCTTCTGCTCGCCGTTCTGGGACCACTTGCGATTCGTAGCCATGCCGAACTTTGCGAGCGCCATGCCACTCTGCGTCTGTCGCAGCTCCACGTCCCGTGTGAGGTTGCCGATCAAGATGACTTTGTTGAAGTTGGCCACGAGGGTTTCTCTTGTTCGTCGGTTCGATGTGGGTCCGCCGGTCGATGTGAGCGGGCGCGGCCCGATGCGCGAATGCTAGCGAAGCCGCCAGCGACTCGATACGGTTCCAATCCGTGACATCGCCGACTCCACAATCCGAGCGTCGACGTGCCGCGCGCGCCGTCGGCACTTTTCCGATCCGGCTCTCCAAAGAGTCCAAGGACGCACCCGCAATCCTGCGCGACATCTCCGAGATCGGGCTCGCTTGCGTGTCCGACAAGCCGCTGCCCGAGATGACGCTCGTGGCCCTGGACTTCTCGCTGCCAGGCGCGAGCGAAGTCCACCACCTGCGCGGCGCCGTGGTGCGCTGCGAACCGCTGCCCAAGGCCGAGCAGCCGAAGGGTGGCCACAAGTGGGACGTCGCGATCTACTTCACCGAGGTGCAGCCCGTCACACGCGCTGCGCTGAAGAACTACGTCGGCAAGACGAAGCGGGCGCGCTGAGCACTCGCCGCGTCGCGCCGATCACTCGAAGGTTCGCTTTGCCACGAGCACGCGGTCGATGCCCGCGTGGTCTTGCAACAGCTGTGCGTCGCTCAGGAACGACTGTGCGCGCAGCAGAGCAAGACCGGCGTCGCTGGCCCCCACGCCCGTCTCGGCGACGAACCAGCCACCGGGCAGCAGGTGCCGTTCCAGCCCCGTGACGATCGCGCGGTAACACGAGAGCACGTCCCGTGGCGCCGAGAACAGCGCCAACGGCGGCTCCCAGGCTTTGACGTCGGGAGCCAGTCGAGCTGTGGCCTCGGGATCGATGTAGGGCGGGTTGCTGACAACGAGATGAAAGCGTGCTTCTCGAGGCACCGCCTCCCACCATGATCCGAGCACCAGCTCGACACGAGCCTGCACCGCGTGCCGCACGACGTTTGCGCGCGCCACGAGCAGTGCGTTCTTGCTGACATCGGTCGCGAGCACGCGCAGGTCGGGCCGTTCGACCGCGAGTGCTATGGCGATCGCGCCGCTGCCGGTGCCGAGGTCGGCGACCGATACGCCCTGCGGCGCCCGGGCCAGCACCGCATCGACGACCTGTTCGGTCTCGGGCCGCGGGATCAACACCGCGGGGCCGACGTCGAGTTCGAGGCTGCGGAAGGCCCAACTGCCGATCAGGTAGGCCACCGGCTCCCCGTTGCCGCGCCGCGCCGTGAGCGCGCGCATGCGGTCTCGCTCGGCCTGATCGAGCGGCCGGTCGTGCGCGAGGTAGAGCTGCAGGCGCGACAGCCCGAGCACCTTGCCGAGCAGCAGCTCGGCGGAACGCTGCGGCGCGTCGACGCCGCGGTGCAAGAGCCACGCTTCGGCCCCGCGCATCACGCTGAGCACGGTGTGCACTTCCTGCTTGTCGGGGCTCGGTCCGCTCATGCGGATCAGAGCTCCTCGATGCGCCGCTCGCGCATGTCGGCGATCAGCGCCTCGACGACGGGATCGAGCTTGCCCTCCATGACCTGCGTCAGCGAGTAGTTGCGATTCAGGCGGTGATCCGTGAGCCGGTCCTGCGGGAAGTTGTAGGTGCGGATGCGGTCGCTGCGATCGCCGGTGCCGACCTGCTCCTTGCGTTCGGCCGCCCGAGCCGCTTCGACGGCGCGCTTCTGCGCCTCGTAGATGCGGGCGCGCAGCAGCGCCATCGCGCGCTGCCGGTTCTTGAGCTGGCTGCGCTCCTCCTGGCAGGCGACGACCGTGCCCGTCGGCAGGTGCGTGATGCGCACGGCCGACTCGGTCTTGTTCACGTGCTGGCCACCGGCGCCGCTCGAACGGAACGTGTCGACCTTGAGGTCCTCGGGGTTGATCTTGATCTCGACCTCCTCGACCTCGGGCAGCACGGCGACCGTCGCGGCCGACGTGTGCACGCGGCCCTTCGCCTCCGTCTGCGGCACGCGCTGCACGCGGTGACCACCCGATTCGAACTGCATCTCGTGGAAGACGCTCGTGCCGCGCAACGCGAACACGACGTCCTTGAAGCCGCCCTGTTCGGCGGGCGTGCTGTGCATCGGTTCGAAGCTCCAGCCGCGCCGCGCCGCGAAGCGCTGGTAGAGCGTGCAGAGGTCCTTCGCGAACAGCGCCGCTTCCTCACCACCGGTGCCGGCCCGGATCTCGACGATGCAGTCGCGGCGGTCGTCACCCTGGTCGGACAACAACGCGTCGACGAGTCCTTCGGCTTCCTGCGCGATCCTGCGCTCGAGCTCGGGCAGCTCGGCGGCCGCGAGCTGCGCCAGCTCGCGATCCGGCCCGTCGACGAGACTGCGGTGCTCTTCGCTCTGCTGCAGCAGCTGCGTGAAGGTCTCGTAGCGCTTCACGATCGGGGTCATCTGGCCGAGCTCGCGCTGCAGCGCGGCGAGCCGGTCGGGCCGCTCGACGAGCTTGGGGTCCGAGGACTGGGCCAGCAGCTCGTTCTGGCGGGCGACCATTCCGTCCAGCTTCTGCTGGATGCGCGGGCGCAGGTGGCTCATGGCAGCGACGCTCCGGTTTCAGGCACCGGGCTGCCTGCGGCGTGACGCGGGCCATGGCGTGCCAGACCACGACGTGCCGAACCATGGCGTACCGGCGCCATGTTCGCAGGATCCCCCTAGGTCTTCGCCGCCCCTTCCTTGGGCTTGCCGTAGCGCTTGAGGAACTTGTCGACGCGGCCCGCCGCGTCGACGAACTTCTGGGCGCCGGTGTAGTACGGATGGCACGCCGAACAGATGTCGGTGCGGACCTCGGACCTGACCGAACGAGTCGTGAACTTGTTGCCACAGGCACAAGACACCTGGCACACGACGTACTTCGGATGGATGTCGGCTTTCATGGCACTTCGATCGCGCTCGCTGGCGCGCAGTGAGGGCGAGAAGTGTAGGAAGCCGTGCGGCCCGGTCAATACCCGCCTTGCCACAGCCAGGGAACCCCTACGGTACCCACTGCAGCAGGGCTTCGAGCTCGGGTGCCGCGATCGGAAAGTCGCCGGCCACGAACCGCTGTGCGGCGACCGGACGCTCGGCGACGAGTTGTCCGACGACTTCGAGCAGGGCTCCGCGCGCATGCGCCGTGAGCCCCGACAGCGACCTGCCCGGCAACAGGATCGCAGCGCCATGCCCGTCGCGGCTCTTCCTCGGGGTCGACACCGGCTCCGTCGACAGAGGCGGCGGGCGCCGCACTGCCACGCTGCCATCGGCGAAGACCTGCACGACCGGCGCGACGTCGGGAGCCACGGCCTGCAACCGCGTCGCGAGCAGGATGGTCCCGGCCGACGGCGAGAGCCGCAGGCCGAGGCTCACGGCCTTCGGCGCCGGGCTCGCGATCGGGGCGCGCGCCTCGACCTCGCATCGCACCGCGAAGTACTGCAACGCGAGGATGCCGAGCGCGGCGGCGAGCACCGCGAGCACGAGCCGCCCCGCGAGGCTGCGCAGCCACGCGATCACACCGCACCTCGCAGGTCCGCCAGCAGCGCCAGGACGATCTGCACGTGCAACCCGACCACCGTGTCGAAGCTGCCCTCGACGAGCGAGAAGAAGCGCTGTGCTTCGTCCTGGATGCCGTAGCTGCCGGCCTTGCCGCGCCACTGCTCCGAGGCCAGATAGTGCTCGAGCTCGGATGGCGACGGCGTGCGGCAGGCGACGACGGCGGTCGCGAGCGCCGTCGCGACGTGATCGCGGGCCCGCAGGCTCAGGCAGTGGGCCGTGTGTACGCGGTGACGCCGTCCCGACAGGCAGCGCAGCATGCGCTCGGCGTCGTCGCGGTCGCGCGGCTTGCCGAGCTCGGTGCCGTCGAGATCGACGACGGTGTCGACGCCGAGCACCGCGATCGCAAGATCGGGGGGACTCGCTCCGAGCGACTTGCGGCGCGCGCGTTCGAGCGCGTGGGCCGCCGGATCGCCGAACGTGCTCTGATGTTCTCCGGCTTCGCCGGGGCCGTACTCGGGCCCGGGCTCACAGAGGCCGAAGCGGATGCCGGCGCGTTCGAGCAGCTCGCGCCGGCGCGGCGACGTCGAGGCGAGGTAGAGGTCGAGGGGCGGCGTCACGTCGCCATGGTCGCCGCGGCGCGCGCCGCCGCAAGGGGAGAAGGACCAGGTCGCCAGCCGATCGCGCTACGAGGTGCTGCGCCGTTTGCCGGCCGGGCCGAGGCGCGCGAGCACACAGGCTGGCGACAGCGTGTGCACGAGGTTCGGCTTGCCCGACGGCAGGTCCGGGCCGACCTCGAGCGGCACGCGGCCATACGGCTTCAACAGCGCGCGCAACTCGTCGATGAACTTCGCGGCCGCGGCGTCCTTCGGATCGAGACCGAGCCGCTGCTGCGCGCGCAGCGTCGACTTCTCGGAGAAGCAGAGCTCTTCGACCGTCAGCAGGTTGAGCAGGAACGCGATCACGTGCGGCTGCAACGCGGGCACCCGCTGGAAGAACGTGCTGCGCTCGCTGGAGCCGGCCTCGCGCAGGAACGTGAGGCTGACGCCGTTCTGGTCGTTGTAGATCTGCGAGACCGTGTCGCGGACCGAGAGGCAGCGTTCGAACAGACGCGGGATCTGCAGGTCACGCAGCATGTCCTCGACCTCGAAGGCCTCGGTGACGCGGAACTCGTTGCGGTCGACGAACCCGGCCGTGAGACGGCGGCGGGCTTCCTGGCCATAGCCGCACGGCAGGCCTTCGGCGAAGTAGCCGTGGAGCATGGCCTCCACGAGATCCACGGGCGGCAGCGGCTCCTCGCTCGCGGCGGGCACCGGGACGTCGGCGAGCACCAGCTTGAGCTCGTCGAGGATCTTCGCCAGGTTGGCCGGCGTCGGCGCGAGATGTTCACGCGGGTCCGGCGGCGCGGCGACGTTGTCGGTGGCTCTGCTCTTCTTCTTCGTCGGCACGGCGGGGTCCAAGTTGCACGAGAGGCGATGTCGGGTTCTCGGCGATCCGCTGCACGGTGGCCGGCGCTACAGGCTCCGGCAGCGACGATAGGCGACGCGACGCCTACTTCTTCTTCGCCTCGGCCCGCGCGGCCTTCTCGGCGCGGCGCTGAGCCCTTGGCTTGCGGACCTTCTTCTTCGGCGGCGTCCACGGCGGGGGTTTGCCTTTGCTCTTGCTGCGCTCGCGCTTCCTCGGCACAGGCACCCGGACCCCGACCTTCTCGATCATCTCGGCCGCCGTCTGCGACGGTTTCGCTCCGACCGACAACCAGTACTGGATGCGTTCGGTGTTGAGCTTCATCTGCTCCTGGGCTCGAGGCATCAGCGGCAGGTAGTAGCCGAGGGCCTCGATGATGCGACCATCGCGCGGCGAGCGCGGGTCGGTGGCCACCAGCCGGTAGGTCGGCAGGTTGAGGCGTCCAAAGCGTTTGAGTCGAAGGATGACTGCCAAGGGGGAACTGTCTCCGTTGCGTCGAGGAGCCGCGAAAGGGGCGAGAAGCAAACCAGACCCGGTGCCCAGTTGCCAGCGGATTCTCGTCTCGGCCGGGGGCGTTCCCGACGCGGCGTTTCAGCGGCGGCGGCCCGGAAAGCCGCGCCCACCACCGGGGAAGCCGCTCGGCATGCCGCCGCCGCGCCGCGGCGGGCCAGCACCCCCCCCACCGAGCAGGTCGTCGAGGCCGGGCGGCAGACCGCCGCCCTTGCCGAGACGCTTCATGAGATCCTGCATCGTCTTGAACTGCTTGATCATGCCGTTCACGGCATCGAGGCCGTTGCCCGAGCCGGCCGCGATCCGGCGCCGCCGCGGCAGATCGATGAGCTCGGGGCGCTGTCGTTCGCGCGGCGTCATCGACAGGATGATCGCCTCGACGCGCTTCATCTGACCGTCGTCGAAGTCGACGTCCTTCATCATCGATCCCACGCCGGGCAGCATGCCGAGCACCTTCTTGAGCGGGCCCATCTTGCGGATCATGTTCAACTGCGCGAGGAAGTCCTCGAAGTTGAACTGACCCTTCTGCAGCTTGCGCGCGGCCTGCTCGGCCTCCTTCTCGTCGATCACTGCCTGCGCCTTCTCGACGAGGCCGACGACGTCGCCCATGCCGAGGATGCGGCCGGCCATGCGCGCGGGGTCGAACTCCTCGAGGTCGTCGGGCTTCTCGCCGGTGCCCGCGAACAGGATCGGCCGGCCCGTGACCTTGACGATCGACAGCGCAGCGCCGCCGCGCGAATCGCCATCGACCTTGGTCAGGATCAGCCCGTACAGCGGCAGCCGCGCGTGGAACTCCTTGGCGGAGTTCACGGCGTCCTGGCCGAGCATCGCGTCGCAGACGAGCAGCACGCCGTGCGGCTTGCAGCGGGCGTTCACCTCGGCCACCTCGCGCATCAGCTCCTCGTCGATGTGCAGGCGGCCCGCCGTGTCGAGGATCACGACGTCGTGGCCGTGCGAGTTCGCGAACTCGATGCCGCGGCTGCAGACCTCGGGCGGGCGCACGGTCTTCGCCTCGGCGTGCACCGCGATGCCGAGCTGCTTGCCGAGGCTCTGCAACTGCTCGACGGCAGCCGGGCGTTGCAGATCGGCCGCTACGAGCAACGGGTTCTTCTTCTTTTGCTTGCGCAGCCAGAGCGCGAGCTTCGCGCACGTGGTCGTCTTGCCGCTGCCCTGCAGGCCGCACATCATGAGCACGACGGGGCCCTGGCTCGCGATCGGCAGGCCCTTCGCCTGGCCGCCCAGCAGATCGGTCAACGCGTCGTGAAAGCACTTCACGAACTGCTGCCCGGGCTCCACCGACTCGATCACCTTCTGGCCCAGCACGCGCTGGCGCACGTCGGCGACGAATTCCTTGGCGACCTGGAAGTTCACGTCGGCTTCGAGCAGGGCTTGGCGCACGGCGCGGATGCCTTCGTCGACGTTCGCCTCGGTCAACGTCTTCTGGCCGACGATCGCGCGGTAAGCCTTGCCGAGTGCGTTGGCCAGCGAGTCGAACATCACCCGCAGGATGTTGGAGCGGGCAGCCCTGGTCAAGGGCGAGTCGCGTTGCCGCCGCGAGAATTGCCAATCTCGCGAGCACGATCGTCGTCACGCTACGCGGCCGCGGTTGCGCCAGTCGAGCCACACGACCACACCCCCGAGCACGCCGCCCAGATGCGCGAGCGCGCTGACGCTGCTCAGGCCAGCGAGCTGCTTCCAGAGCAAGATCGCCTGCAGCACGAACCAGCACAGCAGCCCCGTGCGCGCCGAGAACGTCACCCACACCGGACGCACCGAGTAGCGTGCGAAGAACCACATGCCGAGGCGCGCCTCGGGGAACGCGAGCGCGTAGCAGAGCACGAAGCCCGAGATGCCACCGCTCGCCCCGACGCACGGCACCCAGCTCTGCGGATCACCCATCACCTGGGCGACAGATCCGAGCAGCGTCGCGATCCCGAGCAGCAGGAACCATCGCCGGCGGCCGAGCACGTGTTCGAGATCGTCGCCGAACACGACGAGGAACCACAGATTGCCGAGCAAGTGCACCCAGTTCGCATGCACGAAGAACGGCGTTACCAACGTGGCGCCGAGGGAATCGGCCATGTCACGGGGCACGAGCTCGAGCGCGCTCACGACTCGTGGGTGGTAGAACCCGACGACACTGACGACGGCGACGACGAGAGCCGTGCTCCACGTGCACCACGCGCGCGCGGCGAACGCGGGCTCGGACAACTCGACCGGCATGCCGAACAACGCGGGTAGGCGGGCCAGCGACAGGTTCGGCTCCTCGGCTTCCCATTCCCGCGCCCGCTGCGCCATCTCCTTCACTTGCTCGATCGCCAGCCGCTGGCGCACCTCGGGCGGCAGACCGTCAGGTGGTGGGGCCGGCGGGGCATCGGGCAGCTTCGAACGCTCGCCGCAATCGAACCAGACACATGCACACCCGCGGCAGACGTCGAGCACGACGTCGTCGCCGTCGACGTCCAGCGGCGTGCGCACGGCCGTGCGCCGGCACACAGGACACGGCAGTCCCGGCGCCGCAGAAGTCGTTGCACTCACCCACAAGGCACGCGCCACCGCGGATGGCAGATGGCGCCGCAGCATCGGCATCGTCATCGCGCGGCCCCCGCACTGCGCGCACACGAACACGACGCCGCCAGGGACCTTGGCACGGCGGAGTTCGCGATGATCGCGCGGACACGTCAGCATGCTCCCGTCCTCGACTTCTTTCGTGAGAACCCGGGTTTGGTGTAGCACGAACGTGCTCTCGCCGGAAGCACACCGCGCGTTCGGACCCGTTGGCTTCGAAACGGGGCGGCGCGGCGCGGGGATCCTGGTCCACGCAGACCATCAGTTCCGACCTCGGGCATCTTTGGAGACTGACGCTGCGCGCTGGCGACGACTATGGTGATGTCATGTCCTGCAGAGTCGCCGCCACCGTTCCGTTCCTGCTCGCAGCGTTCCTGGCACCTGGATTCCTCGCATCGGGATTGCGCGCCCAATGGTCCACCTCGCCATCCGCGAACCTGCCGATCGGAGACGGCATTGGCGAACAGGTGCTGCCCAAGGTCGCGGTTGCGTCCGACGGCGGCTGCTACATCGGCTGGTTCGACAACCGCAGCGGCGCCTACGCGGTCTACCTGCAGCGGCTCGACGCCGCCGGCGTCGAGCAATGGCCGCACAACGGCATCCTCGTGAGCGCCAATCCGCAGAGCACTTCGCTCGTCGACTGGGACCTGATCTGCGACCGCCTGGACCACTGCGTACTGACGTTCACCGACACGCGCGCGGGCGGCGATCTCGACGTCTATGCCTACCGCATCGCGCCGAACGGCACGTTCGTCTGGGGCAGCAACGGCATAGCACTGTCGAACAACGGCGACTACGAGCCGAGCCCGCGCGTCTGCGAGACGTCGGGCGGTCTGTTCGCCTTCTGCTGGGCCAACACGGTGACGGCCACGATCCAGTACCAGCTCGTCTACGCGCACGGCACGCCGATCTATCCCGGTAGTGGCTACAGCATCGCCGCGGACACAGGCGCCACGCCGGGCTTCTGCCGCATCGCTACCGCCGACAGCAACGGCTATGTGATCAGCTGGGTCCGCACGACCGCTTTCACCGGCAACAAGCACGTGCACGCGCAGAAGTTCGGGCCCGGCGGCAATGCGATGTGGAACGGCGGCACGCGCATCGCGGTGTTCGATGGCGGCTCGGTGCCGATCGCTCACGAACCGCGCCTCTTGCCCGACGGCAGCGGTGGCGCCGTCTTCGCGTGGCACTTCGCCGTCGGCAATCTGTTCGCGTGCCGCGTGCAGCGCGTGCTCGGCAACGGCACCGAGGCCTTCCCGCACGACGGCGTCGACGTGTCGACGAGCGGCAACAGCAAGTTCGATCCGGCGATCGTCTGGCAACCGGGGACGCAGGAGGTGTTCGCGGTCTGGAACGAGCGCAACATCGGGCAGACGACGTGGGGCATCTTCGCGCAGAAGCTCGACGCGACCGGGGCCCGACAGTGGGGTTCCGGCGGCGTCACGCTGATGCCGATCGACACGGTCGTGAAGTTCGCGCCGGTCGCCGCGCGCTTCGGTCCCTCGGGCATCACTGCGGCGGTGCTCGAGGAGTCGCTCGGCATCCAGCAGAAGAAGGTCTGGCTGTTCGGTCGCGACGGCACCGGCGCGGCACTCTGGCCCGGCGTCGCGGCCTGCACGGTCGCGAGCGACAAGCTGCGGCTCAACCTCGGCACGACGCCGAGCGGCACGAGCCTTCTCGCGTGGACCGACAAGCGCGTCGATGCCGGCGACGTGATCGCGCAGGCCGTCGATGCCGCGGGTCAACTCGGCGTCACGCTCGCGACCGCCACGCCATACGGTTGTGGCGTGAACCCGCTGGGCAGCCTCGTCGCGACCGGCCGCCCGGCGCTCGGCACGACGACGACGCTCGCGCTGACGAACCCGCTCGGCACCCAGACCGGTTCGGCCACGCTCGGCGTCCTGTTCTTCGGTCTCGTCGCCGCGCCGGGCTTCCCGTGCGGCGTGTCGATCCCAGGCTTCGGCATGAGCCCCGGCCAGCCCGGTGAAGTGCTGCTCGATCTCTCGGGCCCCTACGTCGGTATCACGGGCGGTATCTGGGCCGGAGTCGGGCAGCCCGTGAACTTCACGTACCCTGCCCCGATGGAGCCGAGCCTGCTCGGGCAGTCGCTCTTCGCCCAGGGCCTCATGGTCGACCTCAGTCCGGCCGCCGCCGTGCTCTTCGCGCTTTCGAACGGAGTTCGTCTCGTTCTCGGCTCCTGACCAGGAGCCACCTTCCATCCCGTCCCACTGCACGGAACAATACTTGCCTGTGCGCGCCCCCATGAACCACCGACGCCGGCTCGTCACCTCCACTCTGCTGCTCGCTGCTGCTTGCGCAACTCCTGTCGAGATCGACCGTCCCGAGCATGTGCTCGAGGCCGAGCTCCGCACCTTCCAGACGATCCAGCGGGTGTTTCGCGAAGAGAACATCACGCCGATAGTGCGCGACTTTCCGGGTCATGGCCGCGTGACCATTCGCGAGATTTCTCTCGATGGGTTCCCCGGGGGCGCCTACGTGCGCTGCCGCTTCCACTACCAGAACCGCACCGAGAAGCCCGTCGTCCAGTCCTGGGTGTCGCTCGACGTGCTCGACAGCGATGGCAAGCTGGTCGCGAGCCAGGCCTGTGTGTGCATCATTCCTGTCCCGATGCCGATCGCGCGCGGCAGCTACTACTCCGACGAGTTGCGCACGCAGACCTTCGACGCGCACCTGCATCCCGGTTGGAAGTGGCAGATCCGCTGCACCTCGCAACTCGAGCAAGCAGACGAGCCGTTGGATCCGCCGGCCCCCGAGTACATCCTGCGGCAGCCGTCGACGGTGATCATCAAGGACCGCAACTGGCCGTATCCAGTGCGCTAGCCGCGCAGCCGGCCAGTGCGCCAGGCGCGCAGCCGGTAGACGCGGGCTACTTGCGCAGGCGCTCGAGCCGCTTTCGGCCGGCCTCGTTCCAAGCCGGCGCTGCCTCCCGGTCGGCGAACTCGCGCACGACCTCGCACAGAGCCGTGACGATCCTGGTCATGTGCGCGATGTCGAGCTTGTCGACCTCATCGCCGGGCCGGTGATAGTCCTCGTGCAGCGATCCCGCGCTGATCGAGTGCGCGACGATGCCGTGCTGCACGAACGAGAAGTTGTCGCTCGCCGCGAACAGGTTCGCCGCCATCGGGAAGTCGACGAGCCCGACGGAACGCCGCTCGAGTGCTTGCTTCGCGATCGCCGCGAAGTCGCTGAGGTCCTGACCAGTGATCCAGGCTTTGCCCTCCTTGCCCTCTTCGGGCCGCCCGATCATCTCGATGTTGACGTTGCAGACGACCTTCTCGAGCGGCACCGGTGGCTTCGCGCAGAAGGCCGCCGAACCGAGCAGGCCACGCTCCTCGGCCGCGAAGCAGACGAACAGCACGCTGCGTCGCAGCGGCGTCTTGGCGAGCGCCTCGGCGAGCAGCACGACGGCGGTCGTACCGGTCGCGTCGTCGTCGGCGCCGTTGTAGATCCCATCCCCATCCACGGGATTGCCGGTGCCGATGTGGTCGTAGTGCGCGCTGACGACCACGTACTCGTCCTTCGCGGTGGTGCCGGGCAGCAACGCCATGACGTTCTTCTGCGGCACGTCCGTCTTCTTGGGCGCGCCGACCGACCACGTCGCCAACCAGGTGATCTCCCTCTGCTCGGGATCCGGCGGCGGCAGCACGGACTTGCGCACGAGGAACACGGGGCGCGCCGCCGCGCGGCGCCCACCCACCACGCTGTGTTCGCCCTTCGCGCGTAACCAGTGGGGATCGTCCTCGGCGACCTCGATGACCATGGGGCGGCGTGCCGAACCAGCGCCGAGCAGCCGCTGCATCACGGGATCGTCAGATCGCGCGACCGTGCAGGCTTCGTCGTGTCCCTCGATCACGTCGGCGCCGGTCCTCAGCCGCACGTCGCGATCGGGTTCGAGCACGTGCTCCGACACCGCGTCGCCCATCCTGCGCACGAGCTTCATCTTCACGGTGCCGGAATCGATCACGAGCCCGGGCACCGTGAACTCGTGGAACCACGAACCCTCGTCGTGGACCGGCGCGAGGCCCGCGGCCTGGAAGCGCTGCGCGAGCCAGAGCGCCGCCTGTTCGATCTCGGGGCTGCCCGTGTCGCGGCCCGCTCGTTCGTCGGCCGCGAGCCACGTCACCGTCTCACGCACGCGCTGCTCGGTGATCAGAGCCGCCTGGCCGGCGAGCGCGGCGCAGGTCGAAGACAGCACGAGAACGACACGCAACGAGACTGCCCGCATCGGACCTCACTTGACCAGAAGAGCGTTCATCGCCCCGGACCGGTAGCCGAACACGTCGAGCGCCACGAAGGCATAACCGGCCGCGACGAGCCCACGGCCGATCATCTCGCGTTGCTCGAACGCGCGTTCGAGCTCGGATGGTGCCATCTCGACGCGCGCCACCGTGTCGTGGTGGCGCACGCGGAACTGGCGGAAACCGAGCTCGCGCAGGACCGACTCGGCGCGCTCGATGCGAGCCAGCATCGCGGCGTCGATCGCCGTGCCGTAGGGCACGCGCGACGACAGACACGCGAGACTCGCCTTGTCAGCCGTGCGCAGACCGGCCTCGCGGCTGTAGCGGCGCACGTCGAGCTTGCTGAACCCTGCGTCGACGAGCGGTGCGCGGACCTGATGCTCGGCGGCGGCCTTCTGGCCGGGACGGTGGTCGCCGAGATCGTCGGTGATCGCGCCGTAGACGACGACCCAGTCCGCGGGCGCAATCGTGCGACGCTGCTCGGCGACGGTGACGAACAGCTCCTTCTTGCAGAAGTAGCAGCGGTCGCCCGCGTTCGCGCGGTAGCTGGGGTTGTCGAGCTCGTGGGTCGGCAGCACGACGTGGCGCACGCCGATCTCGGCCGCGAGCTCCCTGGCCGCTGCGAGTTCGGCGCGCGGCAGCGACGGCGAGTCGGCCGTCACGGCGACCGTGCGCGGGCCGAGTGCGGCAAAGCACGCGTGCAGCAGCGCCGTCGAGTCCACGCCGCCCGAGAACGCGACGACGGCTCCCGGCAAGGCACCGAGCCCCGCGCGCAGGGCTTCGAGCTTCTGCTCGTAGGGCAGGGATGCGGCCGGCGACATGGGCTGCGTTCTACTTGCCGCGTCCGTCGTAGACCACCTTGCCGTTGACGACCGTAAGCCAGACCTTCGCGGTCAACAGCTCGGCATCGCTGCAGGTAAGCAGGTTCTTGTCGAACACCGTGCAGTCGGCGAGCTTGCCGACTTCGATCGTGCCGAGGTCCTTCTCCGCGAACATGGCCGACGCGGCATGCGCGGTGAAACCGCGGATCGCGTCCTGCCGGCTGAGCTTCTGGTCGGGCCGGTACCCCTGCTCGGGGCCGTCGTGTTCGCCACGCGTGGTCACGGCCGCGTAGAGGCCTTTGCGCGGGTCTACGGACTCGACCGGGAAGTCCGAGCCGAACGGGACCACGACGCCGAGCGCGTGGAACGAACGCCACGCGTAGGCCCGCAACACGCGCTCGGGCCCGAGCCGCGATTCCGCCCACGGCATGTCCGACGTCAGATGCGTCGGCTGCATCGACGGCACCACGCCAAGGTCGCGGAAGCGCGCGAAATCGGCCTCGGCGACGACCTGCGCGTGTTCGACGCGGAACCGGCGCGCGGCGAGTCCACCGTCGACCTTCACGCCGGCATAGGCGTCGAGCACCGTGCGGTTCGCCGCGTCGCCGATCGCGTGCATGCACAGTTGCATGCCCGCGTCGGCGCAACGCTGCGCGAGCTCGAGGCAGGCACCGCGCGGCATGCCGACGAGGCCACGCGTACCAGGCCGGTCGGTGTAGGGCTCGAGCAGCGAAGCACCGCGCGAACCGAGCGCGCCGTCGGCGTAGCCCTTCACGGCCCGCACGACGATCAACCCGTCCTTCGTCTGCCACGGCCCCTTCTGGATCAACTCGCGTTCGCCCTGCGCCAGCATCACGTAGGTGCGCAGGTGCCACTGACCCGCCGCGTGCAGCAGGCGCATCTCTTCGAGCACGGTCTTCGACACGCCGGCGTCGTGCACGCACGTGAGGCCGTGGCGCAGACACTCGGCCTGGGCCGCGAGCAGGCGTTCGCGGATCTGCTCCGGGGTCAGCGAGGGCTCGGGCACGGCCTTCATCGCCGCGTCGACGAGCACGCCGGTCGGTTCGCCGTTGTCGTCGAACTGGATCTCGCCCCCGCTCGGCGCTTCGGTGCCGGCGCGCACGCCCGACAACATGAGGCCGCGAAGGTTCAGCAGCCCCGCGTGACCGTCGATGCGCACGAGCCAGACCGGGTGGTCGGGCACCGCGACCGACAGCTCGGCGTGGTGCGGCATGGCCTTCTCCTGCCAGTCGTTCTGGTCCCAGCCGCGGCCGAGCACCCACTGGCCCTTCGGCAGCTTCTGCGCCGCGGCCGCGGTCCGTTCGATGACTTCGTCGAACGAACGCGTGCCGACGAGATCGACTTCGGCGAGAGATGTGCCGAGACCGAGCAGGTGGCCGTGGGCATCCTGCAAGCCCGGCACGAGGAAGCCGCGCTCGAGCTCGACCACCTGCGCGCGGTGGTGCTCTGCCAGCACAGAGCCCGGATTCGCGATGTGACCCCACCTCGCCTCGAAAGCACCGCTCCACGGCTTCTCGGTGCCCGTGTAGACCTCGGCGCCGCGCACGATCAGCGCCGGCGCCACCCTCGGCTCCGGTTCCTGGGGCAGGGACAGGCTGGTGAACGCACCGGCAACAATCGCGACGATCATCGGTGGACCTCGGCGGCCGGCGTCGTGACGCCAGGCGAGGCGCCATGCTACGTCACGATTCGTCGGGCGAGCAGCGGATCTCGGCTTCCGACGTGAAGATCGTGCGGGCCCGCACGCGCCCGGCGGGCACACGCGCCCCGGGGAAGAGCAGGCACTCCTCGAGCCGCGCGCCTTCGCCGACCTCGGCCCCCGCCATCGCGACGCAACGCTCGAGCTTGGCGCCCTTGTGCAGGTGCACGTCCGGGGCCACGAACTGCGGCTTGCCGCTCTGCGCGAGCAACAGGAGATTGAGTTCGAGCAGATCGGCGGGATAGCTGACGTTCATGTCCGCGCGCACGACCTCGGCCGCTTCGACCTTGTAGCCGTCGTCGAGGAAGATCTGGATCGAGTCGGTCACCTCGTACTCGTTGCGCATCGCGGTGCGCGGCGTGCGCCGCACGGCGTCGAAGAACGCGAGGTCAAACAGATAGATGCCGCAGCCCTTCAAGTCGGTGCGCGGGTGGCGCGGCTTCTCGATCACGCGCGTCACGAACCCGTCGGGACCAAGCAGCACGACGAAGTTGCGCTTGATCGCTTCGAGGTTCGGCTCGCGCTTGCACGCGAGCACACCGCCGATCCCGCGGCCGTCGAGGAACCGCTCGACCATCGAGCCGAGGTTCTCGGTCGCGAAGAAGATGTCGCCGAGGAACAGGAAGAACGGGCGATCGACGTGGGACTCGAGACGCGACACCGCGTGGGCGATGCCGAGCATCTCCTCCTGCTCGACGTAGGTGATCGACACGCCGTAGTCGCTGCCGTTGCCGAGCGCGCGCACGACTTCGTGGCCGAGGTGGCCGATCACGACGACCACGTGGCGGATGCCAAGGCCCGCCATCATCTCGAGCTGGTAGGCCATCAGCGGCCGGCCCATCACCGGGAGGATCGGCTTGGGCCAGTGTTCGGAGAACGGCCGCATCCGGGTGCCTTTGCCGGCGGCGAGGATCACCCCCATCAATTCGTTCGTCACAGAGACTCCTTTGTCATCGCCGGGCCACGGGTGGTTTCTGGTTGCAGCACTGCCGCGCAGCGCCCGCTGTATAGCGGGCCCGGACATACCGGTCGCGTATTCCTCGCGGATGTCTCCGGGCGCGGCTGCCCCGAAGCCCGGCGAATCACTCGCGGATGTTGCGCACGAGCGAGACGCGATTCGTCACGAGGCTCGCGATCAGCAGATCGGGTCGGCTGTCGCCATCCATGTCCTGCAACACCGCATCGGAGGCGCCGAAGGTGCCCGGAAACTCGTAGAGCTGCGGGAAGCTGCCCTGACCATCGCCGACCATCACGCGGAAGTCCCCTCTCGTCAGCGACGCGACGAGGACGTCGACCATGCCGTCGCCCGTGAGATCCTTCGCGAGCAACGCGGTCGGCGCCGCGCCGGCCGGGTAGGTCTGACCGCTGAAGCCGTTCGTGATGCCGAACAGCACGGAGACGGAACCGGAGTTCGCGTTGCTGACCACGAGATCCGCGCGACCGTCGCGGTCGAAGTCGGCGGTGATCAGGTAGTTCGGGGTCGCGCCGACCGGCACGCTGACGAACTGTTCGAACCCGGCCGCGCCGCCATTGCGCAGGATCACGATGTCGGACAGCTCCTGGCGCGAAACCGCGAGGTCGACGAGACCGTCGCCCGTGAAGTCCGCAGCAGCCACGTCGACCGGGCCGCCACCGACCTCGACTACGTCCTCTGCGCCGAACACGAAAGGCGTCTGCGTACCGGAAATCACATGGACGCCGCCGCCTGCGTGATCGCAGACCGCGATGTCGTAATCGCCGTCGAGATCGAAGTCGCCGACCGCGATGCCGAACGGTGCGGTGGCCGAACCGATCGGCAAGCCCGTCATGACTTCGAAGCTGTAGGTGCCGCTCACCGAGTTGTTGCGCAGCAGGAGCACACCTCCGGACACGCCGACGACCAGATCCACGCGGCCGTCGCTGTTGAGGTCCGCAGCCTCGAGCTGGTAGATCGGCTGGCCGATCGACCGCGAGAACTCCACGTCGAGGCCGCCGCCTGGGGTCCGGCCGAGCAGCGTGAACCTGTTGTCGTCCTTGCACGCCGTCGCGATCTCGAAGTCCCCGTCGCCGTCGAAGTCCGCGCCCTCGATCCAGGACGCGCCGGGCAGGCCCGACGAGTAGTTGTGGGCTCCCGCGAGCTGCCCCGTGTTCTTCGCGTACCAGAGGTTCACGCGGCTGCCGCCGCCCGACAGGACGAACAGGTCGTTCTTGCCGTTGCCGTCGGAATCGCCGACGAACGGACGCAGCGGGTATCCCGAGTTGTCGAGCAGCGAGGGCTCGCCGACGCCGCCCCCGAGCAGCCCTGGCGCGACGAAGACGTTCTGCGTCCACGCGAGGCAGCCGGCGAGGTCGTTCCGATTGTCTCCCGTCACGTCGGCGATCGTCGCAATCGAGGGCGTGGTCCCCACGACGACGTCGAACGAGGAGTAGGTCCACGAGGTGCCGGCGGGCTGCATGGCGGTGATCACGACGTAGCGATCGGAGCTGAAAGCAGTCACGGCCATGTCGGTCAAGCCGTCGCCACTCAAGTCACCGAGCGCCACCGCCGCGGGAGATCCGGGCACCGACAGCGCGCGGTAGACACTGCCGAACGACTTGCTGCTCTCGAAGACGATCACGCGCGACAGCTCGGGATCGGAGACGATGACGTCTGCCTTGCCGTCACGCGTCACGTCGCCGATCGCAACGTTGAACGCCGAGCCGCCGCCGGGCAGGTCGATCAGCTGATCGACGCCCGGGAAGTTCCCGTCGCCATCGCCGTACCCGACCACGATCCTGGGTGCTTCGGGCAACGTCACGGCGACGTCGAGGTTGCCGTCGTCGTCCACGTCGCCGACCGCGAGAGCCAACGCGCCCTCGGGGACCGGCAGCGACGCGCCCGCAGTGAAGGTGGCGTTCCCATCGTTGAGCCACACATCGGTCGCGTTCGCCGCGTTGCGCACGATCACGAGATCCTGGTCGCCGTCCTCGTCGAAGTCGCCGCCCGACATCCACATCGGCAGCCCACCGATCTGCAGCTGCTGGCCCAGCACGTAGCCCGCGCCGGTGCCCATCATGATCCGCAGTTCGCCGGTCATGCTGACCACGGCCATGTCGAGCCTGGCATCGCCATTGAAGTCGGCGACGAAGAAGTCGGCGTGAACTCCAGAGCCGGTGGTGATCTCGGTGCGCGTTTCGAACGCGGGCGGCGCACCGATCACGAGATTGACGGGATCACCCTCGTGCTTGGCACATGCGGCAAACGCGACGAGCGAAATCAGTACATGAGAGCGGGTGCTCAGGATCTTCATTGGCCGATTCCTCAAGGCGGGCACAAGCGACGGCAGAAGACTACCACAAGGGCACCCGTCATGCGCCCCGACCGTAAACCCCGCCGGACCAGCGTTCCGGTGGGCCCGGATACCTGACTCAGGTATCACCCGGACAGGTAGCTGCGGGCCCGCTGCACGTAGTGCTTTGCCCGCCATCGCATCGCTTCCATCTCGCCTTCGGTGACCTGACGCACGACCTTGCCGGGCATGCCGAGCACGACCGAACGCGGCGGAATCACGGCGTTCTCCCTGACGAGAGCACCTGCGCCGATCAGCGAGTATTCGCCGATGCGGGCGCCGCCCAGGATGATGCTGCCCATGCCGATCAGCGAGTAGTCGCCGATCTCGACGCCGTGCACGATCACGCCATGGCCGATCGTCACGCCGCGGCCGATGCGCAACGGAGCGCCGATGTCGACGTGCACGCAGCTGTTGTCCTGCACGTTCGTGTCGTCGCCGATCTCGATCCAGCTGTCGTCGCCGCGGATCGTCACGCCGAACCAGATCCCGACGTCCGCGCCGAGCCGCACGTCGCCCACGACCGTGGCGTTGTCGGCGACCATCGCGAGGCCGCGGCGCCCGAGGCGGCCGACCATGTCGGGGTGGACCAGGAACTCGCGCTTTTCGGGGTTCATTGCGGATAGAGGTGCCGGAGGTGCTCTGGCCACAGCATCGTGACTGCGACGGTCAGACCATTGTGCACGGTGTGCGCCAGTACGCACGGTAGCAGGGCCGAGTGGCGCGCGCGCAGCCAACCGAACAGCAACGCCAGCGCCGTGATCGGCAACGCATACTCGAGCCCGTGCACGAGCCCGAAAGCGACCGCCGTCGCGAGCTGCGTCGCCCACGAAGGCAGCGCGCGCGACAGGGCCGTGAACAGGTAGCCGCGGAACAGGACCTCCTCGGCCAGCGGCGCCACGAAGACGATGCCGAGGCAGCGGCACAGCAGCTCCGGCGTCACGACACCGTGCGCAGCGATCTGCGCGAGGTCCGGTTGCACCGACACCGTGTGCCCGAGTCGATGCGCGACCTGCAGGTAGAGCGCGACAAAGGCCATCCACACGACGGCGAACGGAACGTAGACGAGCAGCACGCGCAGTGCCGCCACGGGCCGCCACGGCACCGCCGGCGGCCACGCGATCGCGAGCATGGCCAGCAGCACGAGGCCGATCAGCATCTGCCCCAAGCTGATGACGAGGACACAGCCCAGCGCGGCGAGCAGCTGGAGCGCAGGGACCAGGTCCGCGGCTGCCGGGCGCGCGCTCATTCGCCCGCGATGATGCCGCTCGTCGGCGACGACGCGGTGGCGTAGAGCTTCTTCTGGATCCGGCCCGCGAGGAACGCATCGCGGCCCGCTTCGGCGGCCGCCTTCATCGCGCGGGCCATGCGCACGGGATCCTTCGCGAGGGCCACGCCGGTGTTCAGCAACACGCCTTCGGCGCCGAGTTCGAACGCGATCGTGACGTCGCTCGCGGTGCCGACGCCGGCGTCGACGATCACGGGGACCTTCGCGCGTTCGAGGATGATGCGGATGTTGTTCGGATTCAGGATGCCCTGGCCGCTGCCGATCGGTGCGCCCGCCGGCATCACGGCCGTGACGCCCGCGTCTTCGATGCGCTTTGCGAGCACGGGGTCGTCGCTCGTGTAGCAGAGCACGACGAAGCCCTCCTTGACCAGCGTCTTCGCGGCGTCGAGCGTGCCGATCGGATCGGGCAGCAACGTCGCCTGGTCGCCCAGCACTTCGAGTTTCACGAGGTCGCCCATGCCGAGCTCACGACCCAGACGCGCAGTGCGCACCGCGTGCTCGGCGTCGAAGCAGCCGGCCGTGTTGGGCAAGAGCACGTAGCGGTCGCGCGGCAGGTAATCGAGCAGCGTCTTGCCCTTCGGCGTGCCGAACTCGAGGCGGCGCACCGCCACGGTCACGCATTGGGTGCCCGAGACGGCGAGCGCTTCGACCATGGACTCCATGGACGGATACTTGCCCGTGCCGAGGAACAGGCGCGAATGGAACGTGTGGGGTCCGAGCACCAGCGGGCGGTCGACGATCGTCACGGCGCCGATCGTGCGCCGGCAGACCGTCTCGCACAAGGGGCGTGAAGCGGGTGGCGCGCCGGCAGGTGATCAGCCGAGCAGGGCTCCGGCCTTCCGCAGCAGGTCGCGCAGCACGGACCGGTGGCAGCGTGCCTCGTGCTCGCAGTAGCAGCCGACCGCGAGGTTCGTCCGGCGCGACAGGGCGGCAAGCAGGTTGATCGCGTGCGCTGCGGCCGGCGCCCGCATCTCGGCGCGATACTTCCGCGCGAAGCGCGCCCATCCGGCCTGGGTCGGCCCGCGCAGGCCGAGCTTCATCGTCGGGACCGAGGGCGCGAGCGTGGGGAACCAGACGTCATACCAGTCGCCGGACGCGAACTGCGTCTTCGGCACGCCGCGCGGCGGCCTGCGGACCGTGCCGAGGCGCGTGCCTTCGCCGCGTGCGCGCGGCGAACCCAACCTGACGATGCGGAGGACCATGTGTTGCTACCGGAAGCCGGTGTCCAGCTCGTTGGCATTGCCGAAGAAGGTGAAGATCTGCCCGATCGAAAACGACACCGACACGCTGTAGCGGTTGCCTTCCACGTGGTCGAGTGGCCACGCGATGTCGAGGCGGCCGACGCCGCCGCCGAACAGGTGGCTCGAGCCGAAGCGGAGACCGCAGCCGACCGAGCGGATCGCCTCGCCCATCGACAGCCCCTGCTGCGGGCCGTGCACCCAGCCCGCGTCGGTGAACGCGACGAGGCCCACGCGGACCGACAACACTTCGATGCCGGTGTCGATGCGATCCTCGAGGTTGAGCCGGCAAAAGCGCGAGCCGGCGAACTCGCGCGCCGGATAACCACGCAGGCCGTTGTCCTCGCCGAGCGTCAGCTGCGGCACCGGGTCCTGCGTCTCGCCGGCGAAGTCGTAGGTCAGGCTCCCGCACAGCGTCTGTCGTGGCAGCGACATCTCGTAGGCGTGCAGCGCGAGGCTGCCGTTCCAGGTGTGCAGCCCATCGCCGCCGAACGCGGCCGTGCCGTGCCCCGCGAACGTGACGTAGGTCTCGCGCAGCGGCTGCGCGGCGATGCGCACGCCGGCGCCGAGCACGGGGTCCACGTCGCTGCCTGCGCCTTGCTCGTCGCGCAGACGCACGGCGACGCGGCCCAGCAGGCTGATGCCGAGCTCGAGGTCCTCGACGTAGTCGATCGCGTCGAGGCGCGTGACCTTGTCGTATCGCGAGCGCTGCTCGTATTCGAAAAACGGGCCGAACTCGATCGAGCTCGTGTCGCCCGGTACGCGCACCAGTGCTGCGTCGGGGCCCGTGGCGGTGCCATACGCGGACTTCGTGAGCCGCAGGTCGAGGCCGCGCGTGGACCGCGCGTCGCGCGGTCCATCGGCGCCCGCCGCGAACAGCTGCAGCGAGTGCCGGCGCAGCGGCAGTTCGGCCGTCGACTCGCCGAAGCGATAGTAGTCATCGTCCTCGTCGACACCCTGGTAGCGCGCGCCGTAGCTCCACGGGTCTTCGAGGTGTTTGAACGGCCGCTCGAGCTCGACGTTCGTGAACGGGCCCTCCTCCGTTCTGCCGGTCTTGATCGAGAACTGGTGCCAGCTGCCCAGCAGCTGCGGATCGGTGAAGCGCACGTAGCGCTGGTATTCGTCCTCCTGCTCGTTGGACACGAGCACGAGCTGCTTGCCGGTGCCGAGCAGGTTGGCCTCCGAGGCGCGCAGGCCGAACTTGTCGACGCCGCCGACGCGCGCCAGGCTGGCGCTGAGGTTCAGCGAGAACCTGTCGCGCGTGTCGATCAGCAGGTCGGTCAGGCCGTCGCCGGCCGGCCGCGGGGTCACGGCCGCGGCGCCGAACAGGTGGGTCGCGCGCAGGTTGCGCTCGAGCTCCGCGACCTGCTCGCTCGTGATGGAGTCGCCGGGGCGCAGCCAGTTCTCGCACGCGACGACGTGCTCGCGCGTGACCATGTGCAGCGCGTTGGCGAGCCAGTAGAACAGGTTGCCGTCCGCGTCCTCGTCGGCGAACACGTCGCGCGTGCGGATCTCGACGCTGCGCAGCCGGACCGGCTCGGGTTCCTGGGCCGCGAGCGGTGCTGCGGCGAGCGCGAGCGCGACCAGCGCGGCGGCGCGCTCGCGACGCACGCCGCCAACCACGCAACACCTCGGCGCCTGCGCGAGTCCTCGCATCGGGATTGGTCGAAGCGACCCCGCGGCGCGAGCGCGGCGATGTGCAGGGCGTGGCTGCCGGGTGGCTGGCGGCGAGTCTAACGCTTCAGCGAGGCGGACGGGACTTCTGTGCTCGCCCCTGTTCGCCGCGGTCGTCGTCGCGGTCACCCTTGCCCTCGCGGCTCTCCTGCTTGCGGCCGGCGTCTTCCTTGCGCCGGTCGGCCCCTTCCTTGCGCTCTTCCTTGCGCTGCTGCTCGAGCTGCTCGCGTTCCTTCTTCCACTGCGCCATCAGCTGCTCCATCTCCTGCTTCTGGCGCTCGTGCAACGCCTGACGCTCCTTCTGGTGCTTCTCGCGCAGTTCCTCGAGCTGCCGCCTGAGCTGTTCGGGCATCTCGTGGCCCGGTTCCTTGCGCTTCTCCTGCTGATCGCGGCCCTGTTCCTTGCGCTTCTCCTGGGGCTCGCCGAGCTGTTCCTTGCGCTGCTCTCTCTTCTCGCGCATCTGGTCGTTCTCATCCTGCCGGTGCTGGCGCTTCTCCTTCGCGAGCTCGCGCACGAGCTGGCCAAAGCGCTCGCGCTCCTTCAGATCGAGCTTGCCGTCGCCGTCGTCGTCGGCGCGCTTGTACAGTTCGTCGCGCAGGTCCGGGTGCTCCTCGAGCATCTTCTCGCACTCCTTCTGCTCCCGCTCGCGCTCGGCCTTGTCCATGTCCCGGTCCGGGCCCTTCTTTTCCCGGTCTGATCCCTGCTGCGCGTAGCCAGGCTTCCCTGCGGACTCGGGCTTTGCGGGTTTGTCCTGGGCGCTGCTGGCAGCGGCCAGCACGAATGCGGCCAGAACTGGAATGACGAGCTTCTCGAGCATGGTGGCTTCTCCGTGGCGGAATCGAACGATGATCGGCGCGCACTGTCGCGCACTTGAGCACCCGAGGCTCGGTCTGAGCCAACGAGCGTTCCGCAACCAGGCGTTGACATGGACGCCTTGCCGGCCGCCGCGTCTAACCGCCGCCGAAGAACGTCACGATCTCGAGACGATCGCCCTCGCCGAGGGTCGTCGTCGCGCAGTCCGCGCGGCGCACGATCACCTTGTTGCGCTCGACGGCGACCTGCGCCGGCTGCAGACCCAGCGCGGAGACGAGGTCCGCGACGGTCAGCCCGACCGGCACGAGTCGCACCTCGTCGTTGACGAACACGCGCAGCGTGGGTCCATCCGGTTTCTCGCGTGGTTCCATGCTCAATCGAGGCGTTGCAGCAGCAACACCTTCAAGTATTCCGACTCGGGATGCGTGATGCACACGGGATGGTCGGGCCCGGCCGAAAGGCGCCGGTGCAACACGACGCGGAACGGCAGCCCCGCGGCCGCCTGCCGCACGAGCTCCTCGAACCGACCCAGCGTCATGTGATGGCTGCACGTGCACGTGAGCAGGAACCCATGCGGCGCCAGCACACGCAGCGCCTGCCGGTTCAGATCGCGGTAGCCGCGTTCGGCCCCTTCGAGCTCGCGCCGCGACTTCGCGAACGCCGGTGGATCGAGCACGACCAAGTCGTGTTGCAACCCGGCCTCGCGCTGGGCGCGCAGGAAGTCGAAGACGCTGGCCTCGCGCACGGTGAGCCCCTGCAACCCGTTCGCGGTCGCCGCGGCGGTCGCGAGTTGCAGCCCTTCCGCCGACTGGTCCACCGCGACCGCCTCGCGCGCGCCGCCCTTCAGCGCGTTCAGCGCAAAGGCACCCTGGTAGCAGAACAGGTCGAGCATGCGCCGGCCCTTGCCGAGCTCCTGCACGAGCGCGCGCGCCGGCCGCTGGTCGAGGTAGAAGCCGGTCTTGTGGCCGTCGAAGACGCGAACCGTGTGGCGCACGCCGTGTTCGACGATCGCCGTCTCCGCGATGCGGCGCCCGTGCAGCAGGCTCACTTCTTCGGGCAGCGCTTCGTGCTTGCGCGCGCCGACGTCGTTTCGCGCGACCACCGACTCCGCGCCGAGCCGATCGGCGACGAACGGCACGATCGCGTCGAGCGCGTTCTCGACAACGGCCGAAGTGACCTGCAGCACGAGCACGGGTCCATAGCGATCGATGACGAGACCGGGCAGCCAGTCGCCCTCGCCGTGCACGAGACGCACGCCGTCGGTGGGCCCGAGCCAGCCCGCGCGCGCCTCGATGGCCGTCGAGAGCCGCTGCGCGAAGAACGACGCGCGGTCCGGCACGGCGTCTCCGGGCCACGGGCCGCAGAGCCGCAGCACGAGCCGGCTGCTGGAAGTGATGCCGAGACCGAGGTCGCGGCTCTGTTCGTCGCGCACGCGTACGAAACGCGGCGGCAGCAACGGGCCGCGTGCGACGTCGCTGCCGTAGAACCAGACCTGGCCGCGGCGGGCAAAGCCGCTGGCTCGCTCCGTGAGCTGCAGGTCCAGGCTCGCGGTCGTGACGGGCTCGGTCGACATAGTCTGGCAGTCACCGTACGCAGCGGCGCGTCTGCTGTCCGCACGCCGTCGGGGTTTTTGTCGCTCACGTTCGCTTACCGCGCGACGCGGCCACCGCGAACAGCGAGGCGAGCGCGGCCGTAACCGCGAGCGCGACGAAGGCGCCGCCGGTCCCGGCGGCGGAGAGCACGCGGGCCAGCCCACCACCCGCGAGCACGGCCCCGAGCGAACCCGTGCCGTCGACGAAACCGAGCATCGTCGCGCTGCGCCCGGCCCCCGCGCGCAGCGGCAGCACGCCGCTGCCGAGCGTCAGCGGCATCGCGAGGCAGGCGCTCGTCGCCGCCAGCGCCGCGATCACGAACCACGGACCGGCGTCACGACCCGCGCCCGCCAACACGAGCAGCAGCAGCGCGCCGAGCAGGGCCGGCGCGAACGTGGCCCGGAGCAGGCCGCGCGCGCCGCGGTCGCCGAAGGGGCCCGAGAGCAGGGCTCCGGCTGCGCTCGCGAGCGGCAGCAGGGCACTGGCGCGCACCGCGGACGAGGCGGGCATCGCGCAGAGGTCGACGAGCAGGAACGGCGTCCACAAGGACAGCGACTCGCGCACGAACACGAGCGAGACGTTCATGAGCGCCATCCACACCATCGGGCGCAGCAGCGAACGCATCGTTGCCGGGTTCGCGCGGACGAGGGCACTCTGCGTGTCGCGCGACGCACCATCGCGGGGCCGCGTGCAGAACAGGCCGAGACCCACGACGACCGCTCCGAGCGCGAGCCCCGCGGACGCGGTGCCGAGCACGTCGACCGGCCCGCCGCCGTTCGCGACCACGGCCGCGAGCAACGCGCGCACGGTCGCGTCGCCGAGCAGATAACTCTGCGACAGGATCATCATCGCGGTGCCGAGTCGTGCCACCGGCGTCGATTCGCTGGCCACCTTGCCGACCGACGGCCACGCGAGCGAGAGCGCCGCCATGCCGCACACGCGGCAGAGCGCGAAGGTCACCGGCGTCTCGCACCGCGAGGCCGAGAACTCGGCGATGGTCGCGCCACAGAGCGCCGCGACGAACAGCCTGCGGCCGCCGAAGCGATCGGCCAGCATCCCGCCGGCCATCTTGCCGAGGCCGTAGACCAGCATGCCGAGCGAAGCGATGTCGGGCAGCGCGCGCGACATCGCCGCGGCGCCGGGGTCCCCGGCCCACAGCGGCGCGAGCGCCGACAGATCGGCGCGATGGCAGTAACAACACGCGTAGCCGAAGAAGAGCACCGCCAGCGTCGGCAACGGCGGACGATCCCGGGCGGCGGACACGCCGGCATCATGCGCACCCGCAGAGGCGAAGCGAGAGGCTAGTTGTCGCGCACGGGCGTCGCCGGCGTCGGCGTCGTCGGCGCTGCCGTCGACAACGGTGCGGTCGCCTCGGCCGCCACGCCGATGTCGAGCGGCACGCTGCTGCGACCGACGTTGCTGCGGTCGAGCCCTGCGAGAGCCTTGCTCATGCTGATCTGCAGCGCACGCCCGATGAGCCGGAACGGGCTCACGGGGTGCACTTCGAGCTCCGAGAGCTGGCGGTTGCCGTAGAGCTGGTCGTGCAGCACCGCGCGCTTGCCCTCGGAGTCGGCTGGCCCGAGGACCTGCAGCCGCAGCCCGACCTCGGCGAACGAGCGCGAGCCCGAGACCGCCACGTTCGCGCCGGTCATGAAGCTCTCGAGCGTCGGCCTCAGCACGAGAGCCCCCGGCACCGCCTCCGCGGAGACGGCCCCGAAGATCCCGCTGCTCTTCAGTTGTCGAGCGAGCACGTCGTCGACCATCTCGGCAACCGGTCGCTCCCAGAAATCGTCACCGCCATAGATGATCGGGAAGCCATGGGACTCGGTCGGCAGCGGGCTGCGGTCGCGCACATCGGCCGTCGGCAGCACGAGCAACGCGCGATCACCACGGGACCTGGTCACGAACGGCACGTCGACGTAGAGCAGTTCGTTTCGCGCCAGATCCGCGGTCTCGTTGGTCGCACACGCCGCTCCTAGCAGGACCAGGAGGAGGGACACAGAACGCAAGGAGGGGAGCTTGATCACGCCGATGCCATCGGCACGATCGGGCGGCGACTGAAGCCCGGATTTTTGCGTTTGCGCGATACGACGGTTAGAAACGCTCGCGCCCGCGGCTCGAGCCACGACAGCCGCGGGCACCCCCCCCATGGCTGCAAGGAACCCGTTCGCGTCCCGTTCCACCCTGACCGTCGGCAAGAAGAAGTTCACCTACTTCTCGCTGCCGGCCCTCGAGAAGGCTGGCCTGACGAAGCTCGCGCGCCTGCCCTGGTCGATCCGCGTGCTGCTCGAACAGGCGCTGCGCAACCTGGACGGGTATGTCGTCTCGGAGAAGGACGTGCAGAACATCGCATCGTGGAGTCCGAAGACGGCGGGCAAGGTCGAGATCCCGTTCCTGCCGGGTCGCGTCGTGCTGCAGGACTTCACCGGCGTGCCCTGTGTCGTCGACCTCGCGGCCATGCGCGCGGCGATGCGGCGGCTCGGCGGCGATCCGAAGAAGATCAATCCGCTCGTGCCGTGCGACCTCGTCATCGACCACTCGGTGCAGGTCGATGTGTTCGCGACGCCCGACGCTCTCGAGAAGAACCTCGCGCTCGAGTTCCAACGCAACCGCGAGCGCTACGAGTTCTTGAAGTGGGGCCAGCAGTCGCTGACGAACTTCCGCGCCGTGCCGCCGGGCATGGGCATCGTGCACCAGGTCAACCTCGAGTATCTCGCGAGCGGCGTGCTGACGCGGCAGGAAGGCGCGGACGTGGTGGCCTTCCCGGACACGCTCGTCGGCACCGACTCGCACACGACGATGATCAACGGGCTCGGCGTGCTCGGCTGGGGTGTCGGCGGCATCGAAGCCGAGGCCGTCATGCTCGGACAGCCGACCTACATGCTGCTGCCCGAAGTCGTCGGCATGCAGCTCACGGGCAAGTTGCCGGCGGGCGCGACCGCGACCGACCTCGTGCTGACCGCGACGCAGATGCTGCGCAAACACGGCGTCGTCGGCAAGTTCGTCGAGTTCTACGGGTCGGGCGTGGCTTCGATGTCGCTCGCCGACCGCGCGACGATCGCGAACATGGCGCCAGAATACGGCGCGACGATGGGCTTCTTCCCGGTCGACGCCGAAGCGTGCCGCTACCTCGAACGCACGGGCCGCAGCGCCGAGCACGTGGCGCTCGTGCAGGCCTACAACGAAGCGCAGGGTCTGTTCTGGCACGCGAAGTCGCCCGTGCCCGAGTTCTCGTCGACGCTGACGCTCGACCTCGCGACCGTCGTACCGTGCCTCGCCGGTCCCAAACGGCCGCAGGACCGCGTGCCGCTCGGCGAGATGAAAGACGACTTCGAAGACTGCCTGCAGAAGAGCGTCAAGGACGGCGGCTTCGGCCTCGGTTCGCAGAAACTCTCGGCGAGCGCCGTCGTCGCCGACCCGAGCAAGGCCAAGTTGACGCACGGCTCCGTCGTGATCGCCGCGATCACGTCGTGCACGAACACGAGCAACCCGTCGGTCATGCTGGGCGCCGGTCTGCTCGCGAAGAAGGCCGCGGCGCGTGGGCTCACGCGCCGGCCCTGGGTCAAGACTTCGCTCGCGCCCGGCTCGCGCGTCGTCACGGACTACCTCGCGAAGGCAGGGCTGCTGCAAGCGCTCGAGCAGGTCGGTTTCCACATCGTCGGCTACGGCTGCACGACGTGCATCGGCAACAGCGGCCCGCTGCCGGCCCCCGTGTCCGGCGCAATCAAGGCCGGCAACCTGGTCGCCGCCGCGGTCTTGTCCGGCAACCGCAACTTCGAGGGCCGCGTGAACCCGGACGTGAGGGCCAACTACCTCGCGTCCCCCCCACTCGTCGTCGCCTACGCGCTCGTCGGCACGGTCGACATCGACCTCGCGACCGAGCCGCTCGGCCTCGACAAGAAAGGCGAGCCCGTGTTCCTGCGCGACGTCTGGCCCAGCGAGAGCGAAGTCGCCGGCGCGATCGCGAGCAGCATGTCGCCCGACGCGTTCCGCGAGCAGTATGGCGCGGTCTATCTGGGTCCGCCCGCCTGGCGCAAGATCACCGCGAAGCAGAGCGACCTGTTCCCGTTCGACGCGAACAGCACCTACATCCAGGAGCCGCCGTTCTTCACCACGATGGACCGCACGGTCTCGCCGATCGTCGGGATCCTCGGGGCGCGCGCGCTGGCGGTCCTCGGCGACTCCGTCACGACCGACCACATCTCCCCGGCCGGCAACATCAAGAAGGACAGCCCCGCGGGTCGCTACCTGATGGAGCACGGCGTGCAGCCCGCGGACTTCAACCAATACGGCGCGCGGAGAGGCAACGACCGCGTCATGACGCGCGGCACGTTCGCGAACATCCGCCTGCGCAACTTCCTCGTGTCGCAGGAGGGTGGTTTCACGAAGCACCTGCCAAGCGGCGAGTCGATGTCGATCTACGACGCGGCGATGCGCTACCAAGAGGAAGGCGTGCCGCTCTGCGTGCTCGCCGGCAAGGAGTATGGCACGGGCAGCTCGCGCGATTGGGCCGCCAAGGGCACGTTCCTGCTCGGCGTCAAGTTCGTGCTCGCCGAGAGCTACGAACGCATCCACCGCAGCAACCTCGTCGGCATGGGTGTCCTGCCGCTGCAGTATCTCGCGGGCGAGACACGCGAGTCGCTCGGTCTCTCGGGTCTCGAGGTCTTCGACGTCGCGATCAACGACCACGTGAAGCCGCGACAGAAGCTGATCGTGACGGCGATCCATCCCGAGAACGGCAAGGTCACGACCTTCGAGACGCAGTGTCGCATCGACACGCCGGTCGAAGTCGAGTACTTCCGCAACGGCGGCATCCTGCAGACCGTGCTGCGCAAGCTGCTCGCGCCGGCCGCTGCCGACGCGTCCAAGAAGCCCGCTCCCGCGAAGAGGCCGGCCGCGAAGAAGGCGCCTGCCGCCAAGGGATCCGCGAAGAAGCCCGCCGCGAAAAAGGCGGCGGCGAAAGCCCCACCGTCGAAAGTCCAGCCGAAACCGAACGCGAAGCCCAAGGCACAGCCGAAGCAGAAGCCGAAGACAGCAGCACGCAGCCGTCGCTGACTCGAATCGCGCCGCCAAGGGGCTTCGAATCTGCCGGCACGCGGCTCGTGTCCGCGGCAGCGGCCGCCATTTCCGGCGCCGGTCACGGCACCCGCCGACCGAGCCTCGCGTTCTCGGGCCGTGACCAGCGCCGCGAGAACGCGAGCCGGTTGCCGCGCCGGCGCAAACGCCGGAAACCGAGCAGGTGGAAGATCTCGGTGACGAACCAGCGCGCGACGAGCGGGTCGACCAGGATCGTCAGCGGGTCGGCGGGATCGCGGCGCACGCCGGGCAGCCAATGCACGATGCGATCGAGCCGGGCGCGGCGCAGCCAACGCGCGACTTCGAGCCAGAAGCGGCGCACCGGCCGCGCCAGGAAGTAGCCGTCGTCGCCGAGTGCCTGGTAGAGCGGCAGCAGCATGCGGCAGTCGCTGCGGGCGCGGATCTCGCCGTTCCTGTCGTGCGCGAGCAGATCGCCCTTCTCGACCGCCTGGAAGTTCACGAATCCTGGCACCATCACGAAGCCGTCCTCGGCGGTGATCGCGCGGCGATGCGTGATCTCCACGATCGGCGGCGCGCCGGCGGTCGCGCGGCGCAGATGTGCGCGATGGCGTTCGACGTCGACGACGCGCGCATCGATCATGCCGAGGTGGCCGAGCACGAGCCACAGCACGGCTTCGTGGTTGGCGACGGTATCCGGCTGCTGATGCCGCCCACCTTCCGCGGCGATCGCGACGATGCCGCGGCTCGCGAACCACTCGAGCGAGGCGCCGTCGATCGTCTCCTCGATGCCGAGAATGATCGGCACGCCGGTCGCGAGCGCGAGATCGCGATTGTCAGTGGTGTCGGCGAGGCACAGGAACGGCGGCCCGTCGGCCGAGCTCGAGTGCAAGTCGAGGAAGACCACGGGGCCGCGCGCGGTGCGCACGACCTCGTCGAACCTCGCCAGCAATTCGCGCTGCTGCGCATCCTCCGGCGAGTCCTGTGCCGGATCGCGCGCGGCGAGGGCCGACAGCGACGCCGGCAGCCAGCCGCGGTTGAGGTCGCGCGCGAGGTAGCGCTTGCCGGCGGCGAGTGCCGGCATGTTGCCGGCGAGAGCGACGATGCGGCCGCGCAGTTCGGCATCGCGCTGCTGCAGTTCGGCGACCACGCGTCGCACCGCCGTGACCCCCGAGGGTTCGTTGCCGTGGATGCCGGCCAGCACGAGCAGGGTCGGCCCGGCGCGACCATGGTCGAGGCGGCCGAGTTCGCGGTGCAAGACGGGGGCGTCGGCGGCAACGTGCAAGGCGGAGAGCTTCGCGGCCGCGCGACCGCGGCGCAACGCCCGCGCGCCAACGCTCGAGGTCACGCCGTGTTCGTCATCCCGATTCCCAGTACGGCGAGCGCGGCTCGGGCACGCACGGTGAGGTACTGCGCGCAACTTCGCGACCTGCTCGCCTGGTGTCGTTCGGCGGAGGCCTCAGTCGGGGCGGTTCGCCGATCCGCTGGTGAACGGACCGTCGGGCGCCTTCGGTTGGCCGCGGCGGGCTCGCCGCAGCTGCCGGAAGCTGACGAGCTTCTTCGCCGATTCGTCCCACAGCCGCAGGCCGAGCGCGCGCAGGCTCTCGAGCAACGTCATCGGCCGCACCGCCTGGAACACCGGGTCGGACTCGTGGCAGCGCTCGAGGTTGTAGTTGGGAATGCGCGGACTCAGATGGTGGATGTGGTGGAAGCCGATGTTGCCCGAGAACCACTGCACGATGCGCGGCAGCCGCAGGAACGAACTGCCCTGCAGCGCCGCCGCGGCATAGTCCCAGTTCTCCCCGCGCTCCCAGTAGGCGTCCTCGAACTGGTGCTGCAGGTAGAACAGCCAGATGCCCACGGCCCCCGCCACCAGCAGCACCGTGAGCTGGATCACGAGGTACGGCACGACGCCGAACAGCGAGGCGAGCCCGACGGCCATCGCCGCGACCGCGAGGTTCATCCACCACACCGACTGCCGTTCGCGCCGGCCGGCGCCGGCCCGCGGGATTCGCTGCAAGACCAGGAACATCAGCAGCGGCGCGATCCCGAACAGCACGATGGGGCTGCGCGCGAGCCGGTAGGAGAAGCGCCGCCAGCGCGAGGACTCGAGATACTCGCGAACCGTCAGCGTCCAGACGTCGCCGATGCCGCGGCGATCGAGGTCGCCGGTGGTGCCGTGGTGGATCGCGTGGTCGCCGCGCCAGTGGTAGTAGGGCGTGAAGGTCAGCAGGCCCGTGACGCAGCCCCAGAAGTCGTTGGCGCGCCGCGACGCGAAGAACGAACCGTGACCGCAGTCGTGGAAGAGGATGAACACGCGGATCAGCAAGGCGCCGGCGAGCACTGCCAGCGGCATCGTCAGCCACCACGAGACCTGGAGCGAGTACCAGAGCAGCACCCACACGGCGGCGTAGGAACCGAGGGTGTTCACGAGTTGCCACGACGCGCGCAGCGCGTTGGGCTTCTGGTAGTGCGCGACGAGTGCCTTCCAGCGCGCCAGCACAGCGGGGCCCTGGGCCTGGTCGAGTGGCACGGCTGCCGTCGGTGATGGCGCCGATCCGGGTTGTTCCGGCCCTGGGTTCAAGCGGCTACCTCATGACTTGGACGCGAACCGTGCGACCACGGCGTACCGCAGAGGATGACACTGCCACTGCCAGCAGCCGTGATCCAGGTGTCCACAGTACCGCCTGGGGCTGCGCAGTTGGACTGTACGCACGCAGCACCTGCGGCTCCAGGACCACACTCGTAGTCCCGTCCTTCCACCGCTTCTTCAGCTGGTACGCAACGCGCCCGTCCGGCAGCATCGACAGCCGACTCTCCCCGATCGCTGGCCGCGTAGCGGCACAGGTACTCGAGCCGTTCGCGATCGCGCGCTTCCACCCGCACCGCCGCGTGCAGCGAGAACACGTCGACGTCGGCACTCAGCGTGTCTCTTCACGGACGGTTCACTGCGCGTGCCGCTTCCGAGCGCCTACGCCTTGATGCGGGATGAAACCGCGGTGGATCAGGTTCAGACCTGCGGCAGTTCAGGCCATGCCTCGGTCTGAGGCTTGGTTCATTGCCATTTCACCTTGCACTCATGGGCAGGTCCTAGCGTGGAAAGTTGCAGTGCTCCTGCAGCAGCCCCTGGTCAACAGAGTCGTGACCACGGCTGGCTGCTCGCACGGACGAGCAACCCATCATGCGCCATCCACAACTGCTTTCGCTCTCCTGTGTCCTGTGGTGGCTCGCTGCCTGCGGGAACCATGCCGGCAATACCCAGCCGAACGCAGGCAAGCCGCCGATTGGCGACGGCGGTGGCAGCATTCCCGACACCCAGGGTGGTGCCATTGCCGACACCCACGGTGGCGCCGGCTGCATGCCGGGTGCGCCCGCACCCGAGCCCGCCACGCTGGTGTTGGTCGGCACCGGCCTCGTCGGCGTCGCACTGCTACGTCGGCGACGACTGCCGTCGAAGTAGGCGCGATCATGCCAATGCCGCGGCCCTCGGGTGAAGGCGCGACGTTGCTATGTCGAGACAGCACCTGCGGCGGCTACGCCGATAGCTCGCGCAGCGCGCGCTGGATCGCGTCGAGATTGGACGGCGCGACGTGCCCGCGCATGCCTTCCTCGTTGGCGACCTCGATCTCCTGCGCGTCGTGGCGCCAGTGCTGCAGCCTGGCGAGCTTCTCGGCCCGCGACAGTGCTCTGTCTTGCACGACGTCGCGCGGGTCCGGAAGGCGCGCGTCGAACGGGCCCGATGGTGTCTCGCGCAGCATGGCGTCACCCACGCGACGCGGCGTCGCGATCGCGCCCGACGGAGCCACAGAGGCGGTCGACGTCGAGCAGTTCCTGTAGGCGAGGCACCGGCAGCAGGCCGCGGTCGCGCGCCAGCTCGAACACCGGCAGGCCGCGCTCCGCGGCGGCGCGCGCGAGCTCCGCCGCTCGATCGTGCCCGATGTCGGCGACCAGCGCGGTGGCGAGGATGGGGTTCCTCGCCACCTCGTGCGCGGCATTCGCGCGCACGCGCAACCCGAGCAGCGCGTGCTTGCAGAACGCCTCGGCGGCGCCGGCGATCAGCTCGAGCGCCTCGAGCAGGTTGTGCGCCGCGACCGGGAGCATCGTGTTGAGCTCGAACTGCCCCTGCGACTCGGCGAACGCCACCACCGCGTCGTTGCCGAGCACCTGCGCGCACGCCATCAGCGCCGCTTCGCAGACGACCGGGTTGACCTTGCCGACCATGATCGAGCTGCCGGGCTGCAGCGGCGGCAGGTCGAGCTGGCGCAGCGCGTCCGATGCCTGCCAGCGCACGTCGTTCACGAGCTTGTAGAACGACATCGCGAAGGTGCGCACGTCGCTGCTCAGCCACGCGATCGCGCCGAGGCCCGACTGCGCGCACAGGTGGTGCTTCGTCTCGTGCACGCGCACGCCGAACATCACGCCGATCGCGGCGCACACCGCCGCCGCGAACCCGGGCGGGCAGTTGACACCGGTGCCGATCGCGGTGCCGCCGAGCGGCAGCGCGCGGCACGCCTCGATCGACGCCGCGATGCGCGCGATGCCGGCCTCGACCTGCTGCGCGTGGCCGCGGAACTGCTGGCCGAAGCGGATCGGCATCGCCGACATCAGATGGGTCCGGCCGTTGCGCACGTCGCCCCAGTGGCGGTCGGCGAGGTCGTGCAGCGCCGCGGCCAGGCGCTGCAGCGCCGGCAGCAGCCGTTGCTCGCCGAGGGTGACGGCAGCCAGCGCGATCGCGGACGGGATCACGTCGTTGCTCGACTGCCCGAGGTTGACGTGGTCGTGCGCGTGCACGGTGCCGCTGCCGCGCCGCGCGCCGAGCAGCTCGCTCGCGCGATTGGCGATCACCTCGTTCGCGTTCATGTGCGACGACGTGCCCGAACCGGTCTGGAACAGATCGACGACGAACTCGCGATCGTGCTGCCCCGATGCGACCTCGACCGAAGCACCTTCGATCGCGCGCGCGAGCTCCGCCGGCAGGCGCCCCGCCGCTGCGTTCACGCGCGCCGCGGCGGCCTTGATCTGCGCGATGGCGTGCACCGTCGCGAGCGGCAGCCGATGCCGGGTGAACGACCAGGCCGCGGCGCGCGCGGTCTCGGCGCCGTAGAGCGCCGCCTCGGGCACCGGCACGGCCCCCATCGCGTCGTGCTCGATGCGGCTCGGCCCGGAGAGATCGCCTCCTGATGGATCCTGCATGCCGCCATCATCCGCCGCGAGTCGCTCCGGTGCGAGCCGGTGCACCGCGCGTGAGAACGGTCACGACGACGCCGAGCGGGCAGAGGCAGCACGGCGCGGCAACGGTGCAAGCCAGGGGCCGCGCGCCGGCCGGTATGCATGTTGCGTGTAGGTTGCTGGAGTTGCGTCCCGGACCATCCGGAATTCACCTGACGCGATGGGCCGCTTGCAGGACTGCGTGCATTCGCGGAATCGAAGCGCGCCGCGCCCGCCGCTACGACTGCTGCAGAATCTCGCATAGCTGCAAGAGTTGGCCCGCGTGGTACGAGTTGTGGTCGGCGACGATGCAAAGCTCGTGGCACCACGACGCGCCGATGTGCGGGATCGGCGCCAGCAAGTCGACTTGCTCGGGGGGCGTTGACCAGTTCGTCCCGCAGCGACACCGTACATCGGCAGTCGGGGCTCGGTCCCGGCCTTCCCAACTCCCTCGATCAGGTGAAGAACATGCACCGTGCACTACACTTTCGCCGTTGGGCCGGCGTCCTCTGCGGCGCCTCTCTGTTGACGCTCGCGCCATCGGCGCCCGCGCAGATCCTGACCAAGACGCTCACCTACACGCGGTTCTCCGGCCCGCCCAACAACGTCCGGCAGGTGTTGTTCACGTACAACGCCGGGCTGGGCACGACCGGTTTCTCCAACTACACGACGATCACGACGACTCCGGGCGCGGACGGCGTGCTGTTCGCTCCCGACAGCGATCTGATCGTGGGCGGCCAGGCCGACGCCGTGCACAAGGTCGTCATCGCCACCGGTCTGTTCGCGACGGTCACGGCCGGCGGAGCTCAGTCGTACCATGTGATGCTCGACACGAGCGGCACGATCGTCTGGACGGCCGGAATCCCTGGCTTCCTGGCGTCGGTACCGCTCCAGCCGTTCGCCAACGGCACGGCCCACCCGCTCAGTGGCGACGACACCGCGGTCACGCACCTCGGCTTCGCCGGCAACAAGGTCTACTACTCCGCGAGCTTCCCGTCCGGCCTGGGCAACTTCGGCACGATCGATCTCGCCACCTTCACGACGACTCGCCTGTTCACCCTCGTGCCCTGGGCGCACGGCATGACGTTCGACTGCTACACCGACAAGGTGATCGTCTTCGCCAACAACTCGGTCGTGCAGATCGACCCCGCAACCGACCTGATCGTGTCGTCCCTGACCGTGCCCACACCGAGCTTGCAGCTCGACCAGGGGACGTCGGACGGAGACGGCCACCTGTACATCGCCAGCAACACGGGGCACATGCTGTTCCTGGACATCACGGTCTCGCAGTTGATCGGCACGCCGGACTTCGCCGACACGCCCTTCCTCGAGGCCGGCCTGGACGACCTCGCGCCGGAATGCGGTCTCGGCTCTCTTCCCGCCACCCCGTTCAGCCAGGGGTACTGGAAGAAGCACCCGGACGACTGGCCGCTGCAGACGATGACGCTCGGCTGCCAGACCTACACGAAGGCCCAGTGCCTGGTGTTGATGCAAACCCCGATCGGGGGCGACGCCAGCTTGACCCTCGCGCGCCAACTGATCGGGGCGAAGCTGAACGTCGCGAACAACGGCCTCAACTGGCCGCTGCTCGTGCCGCTGATCAACCAGGCCGACACCCTGTTGTGTGGTTTCGCCGGCCAGCTGCCCTACGGGGTCCCACCGTCGTCCCCGGTCGGGCAGCAGATGACCGCGATCGCCCAGACGCTCGCATCCCTCACCCAGTGAGGCTTCCGCCGCCCGCGAGCGTCTACTCAGAACCGAGGCAGTGCGCCGTGAGGAGCACTGCGAGGTCGCGCGAGGGGTTGCGCCGCCAGGCGCAAGCCCTTGCGCAACCGAGGCAGTGCTCCGAAGGCCCGCGGCGCTTGGCGCCGCGAGCAACCCGGTTCAAAAGCTGATCGTGAACGCCTGCGTCAGCACGAACGGTCCCGGCACGGCGAACACGCCGAGCCCGCAACCGTTGAACACGATCGCCTGCGTCGAGAGCTGGAAGCCGCCGCTGCAGGGCACACCGGGCAGCGGCGGAATGGCGACCGTCCCCGCGTAGACGCCAGCCGCGGTCGCCACCAGCGTGACGTTGAACGGGAGACCACACGGCGGACTGAGGTCCATGTCGAACGATTGGTTGCTCAGGCTGCACGCGGTCGCGGGGATCGGCGGCAGGCAGGCGTTGCTCGGCCCGGGCAACTGGCACGGCAGGCAGGGACAGAGGTTGAAGAAGGCGATCGCGATCGTGCCGAGCGGTGCCGAGACCGCGAGGTTCAGCACGACGTTCCCATTCGGGAAGCACAGCGGCACGCACGAGGTGCCACCCGAGCCGAGCGAGTTGATGGTGTAGTCGTTGATGCCGACGACACCTGTCGTCTGGGCGAGTGCGGGAGCGATGGCGAGAGAAGCAGCCAGGAGAGTCGACAGGCGAATGGGCATGTTGGATCCTCAGGGCAAGACGGCGGGCACTGTAGGGCGCGGCCGGCGCCTCATGCGCGACGAATCGCCTGCCTGCGCAACCGCGACGGCGACACGCAACATGCTGCTCGGCATGTTCCGTGCCCGCGTGAAGAAGAAGACTCACGTCGATCAAGTGACGCGGGCTCGACTCGCGGCATCGCGGCGCGGTCCGGCAGTCGATATCCTCTCGCGCAACTCGGCACGTCGCATGACGGGTCATCGTCCCGCGCGGATGCGGAGGCGTTGCCAGAGGGCCGCGAGGAGGAATGCGCCGCTGGGCCGCGGGCGTGCTGCTGACGTTGCCGAGCCGCGCTGACAGAACACCTCACAGACGGAGAAGCGCGCAATGCACTCCGATCAGGTACAGATGCCATTCCGCGAGGTGCACCGTGAACGAGGCCGCGCCCACCGAGAACCGTTGCGTGCCGGCGAAGTCCCGCCACTCGCGACGCACGGTCCACGTGCCCGGCTCACAGTCAAACCGGCAGTTCTGGCGCAGCCGGCCCGCGCCCGCCCGGCACCGCCAACGCGTCGTGCCGTTGGGCCCCATCACCTGCCAGACAACTTCGCCGCTCTCGACGCACGCGTCGAGTGCCACGTACAGCGGGCCCATGGCTCGGGTCACCTGCAGCCGCTCTTCGCGCACCGCGGTGCGTGAGTCCACGCACGCATAGTCGGTGAACGAGCAGTACTCGTAGGGCGGCAGCGAGATCGAGAAGCCGCTGCAGCAGCAGCCGGCGAACAGCAGCAGCACGGCGACGAGCAGGGCGCGCATGGCGGTTGCCGTGGCCCAAGGCGACGTATCCTTGTCGCGGCACGGCAGGATGCCGCGCCGCACGAGCCCTGCTGCCCGCTCCGACGCCTCATGCCGCTGCAACCGTGCTGTGTCTGGTGGCAGCGGGCAGCGGCACTCCCGTGGCTCTCACTTGCCCTTCTTGGCTTTCGGCTTCGACTTGATGCCGAGCTCCTTCTCGGCGGCAGCGATCCATGCAGCCGGGCCGCCTTCCACGTAGCCGCTCTTGCCGACCTTCTTGCCCTTCGCATCCATGAAGACGATGGTCGGGAAGCCCTCGATGCCGAACTCCTTGCGAAGCTCCTCGTTCTGCTTCTTGAGGTCGTCGCTGAGCTGCTTCTTCTTCGGGAAGTCGAGTTCGAGCAGCACGACGTGCTCCTTCGCCCACTCCTGGAACTCGGGCTTGCTGAAGACTTCGTCCTTGAGCTTGATGCACCAACCGCACCAGTCGCTGCCGGTGAAGTCGGCAAGCACGACCTTCTTCTCCTTCTTGGCCTTCGCGAGCGCATCTTTGTAGCTCGTGAGCCAGCCGCCCTCGCCGGCGTCGTCCCCGGTCGGATTCAGCTTCAGCTGGGCCTCGGCGAGCTTGATCCACTCGGTCGGGCCGCCGTCCTTGTACTCGACCCTGCCGACCGCCTTGGCTGCGGCGTCGAGGAACAGGACCTTGGGGTAGCCACCCGTGATGCGGTACTTCTCGGCGAGGTCCTTGTTCTGTTGCTTCAGTTCGTCGCTCTGCGGCGCTGTCTTCGGGAAGTCCAGTTCGAGCAGCACGACCTTCTTGGCCGCCCACTCCGCGAACTCGGGCTTGCTGAAGACCTCGTTCTTCAGCTTGGCGGTGTTTTCGCACGAGTCGCTGCTGATGAAACTGGCGAGGATGACCTTGTTGTCCTTCTTGGCGGCGGCCTTGGCTGCTTCGAAATCGGTGAGCCAACTGCTCTCCTGGGCGACTGCTGGGATCATGAACGCCAGAACGGCGAGGGATGCGATGCGCATGGCATGTGTCTCCTTGGGGGTTGGGCAAAGGGGCGCGCAGTATAGGAGGCCAATCTGCGCGGTTCCTCTCGTGTTCGCATGCTTGCGGTCGATCGGCGATCCAGCCTGCCAGTCCCACGCCGTGCACATCGGATGCCGAGTTCTTCTCCAGCCCGCGGGCACACTGCGTCGCCGAGCAGTCTGCCCACCGTGCGCAATCGATCAGAACGATCCCACCGTCATCGCCAACGCGTTCGTCGCGGTCACCGCGAGCGTCGGATCGAGCGCGATCGACACCATCTGGTGATGGAACACGATGCCAGCGAGCGACGGCGTGTTCGGGATCGCGAACTGGAACACCGCAGTGCCGGCCGCGTTGATCCACGCGACCACGTCGGGCTGCACGTGCAGCGTGCAGCCAGGCAGCGCGGTCGCGAACACGCTCGCGAGCGGCAGCGAGATCGTCGGGAAGCCGCTGACTGCGCCAACGAGCGCGGGACTCGGCAGGCCGTTGGCGTCGGCGCGCCACGTGCTGCCGGTCCACGGCAGGCTCGTGGTCAGCGTGTCGCCGGCGCAGCCTGCACCTGCCAGCTGCACGCTCGCGGGACACGTCGTCGTGAGGCGGGCCAACGTCGCCGACAGGGCCGCACCCGAGCCCGAACCGCCGACCATCACGTCGCCGGATGGCAGCGTCGCGAACACCTGCGCAATGCCCGTGGAGACACCCGTCGGACCGATCGCCGACCACGTCGCACCGTCCCAGCGCGCGAGCGTGCTGGGCGACGCAGCGCCGGCGATCGTGAAGTGCCCGCCGACGAGCAGATCGCCGTTCGGCAACTGCGCGAGCGACCGAACGGACTCGTAGATGGTCCCGCTCAGCCCAGCTCCGAAGCCTGACCACGAGGCACCGTCCCAGCGCGCGACGAAGTTCGCGACTGCGGAGCCGGCAGTGGTGAACTGACCGGCCGCGACGAGGTCGCCGTTCTGCAGTACCAGCAGTGCGCTGACCCGGCCGTTGACTCCCGCGCCCAGCGGCGACCACGACGTGCCATTCCACCGTGCGACGTGGTTCGCGGGAACGCCGCCGGCCGTCGTGAGGTCCCCGCCCGCGATGATGTCGCCGTTCGACATGACCGCGATGGCCTTGACCGCGTTGTCGACGCCGGCGCCGAGCGGCGACCAGGAAGCGCCATTCCAGCGCGCGATGTGGCTCGCCAGGACGCCGCTGATCTGTGCGAACCCACCTCCGGCGACGAGGTCGCCGTTGGGCAGCCTCGCCAGAGCGCCGACGCCGAGCGTCGTGCCGCCACCGCCGAGCGCCGACCACGACGTGCCGTCCCACTGCGCGATGCCCGCCGCACCCGCGGGTGAGGCCTGGAAGTCACCGCCGACGACGAGGCTCCCGTTGGGCAACGCCAGCAGCGCGACGACGCTCGCCGCGGGGTGCGGATCCAGCAGTCCGGGCGACGACCACGACGAGCCATCCCAACGCGCCAGATTCGTCACGAGGACGCCGCCGGCATTCACGAAGTGTCCGCCGACGACGAGGTCTCCGTTCGGCATGCTCGCAATCGCGTTGAGCCACCCATCCGTACCCGGCACCGGTCCGATGCCGAACGCGAACCACGACGTCCCGTCCCACCGCACGATCGTGCCGGCGACACCACCAAGGTGCGCGAACTCGCCGCCGACCAGCACGTCGCCGCTCGGCAGCGCGACCATCGCCTGCACTTCGAAGTCCGACGTGCCGGGCGACGTCCACACCGCGCCGTTCCACAGCGCGATGCCGTTGACCTGGCTGCCGCCACCTGGCGCGAACCAACCGCCCGCGAGCACATTGCCGTTCGGCAGCGCCAACAGGCTCAGCACGCGCGCGGCAGCCGGGCCGAAGCCCGGGCCGAGCGGGGCCCACGACGTGCCGTTCCACTGCGCAATGTTGTTCACGCCGATCCCTCCCGCAGTCGCGAACTGTCCACCCGCGACGAGATCCCCGTTCGGCAGCACTGCCAGCGCCGCGACGCCGCCGGAGACGCCCGTGCCGAGCGGCGACCAGGCCGTGCCGTCCCAGCGCGCGATGGAGCTCGCGTTCACGCCCGCCACGGACGAGAAGCCCCCGCCGGCGATCAGATCTCCGTTCGGCATCACGGCGAGCGCGACGACCCTCGAGTACGGACCGAGACTGCCGCCGAGAACGGACCAACCCGTGCCGTCCCAGCGGGCAAGGCCGTTCGCCAGGGCGCCGCCGGCGGTCTCGAACAGGCCTCCAGCAACGAGATCGCCGTTTGGCAGCACGGCGAGCGCGTACACCTGCGCACTCAGGCCACCGAGGCCCGTGCCAAGGGGCGACCAAGCTGTGCCGTCCCAGCGCGCGATGCTCCTGGCGGCGACACCGCCAGCCGTCCAGAAGTTGCCGCCGGCGACCAGGTCCCCGTTCGGCAGCGCGGCCACGGCGTAGACCTGCCCGTCCATCCCGCTGCCGAGCGTCGCGAACTGTCCCGTCGCGAGGTCGTGGCTGACGATGCACCGCGCGACGAGCTCGCCAGCGCCGGTGAACAACCCTCCGATCGCGACGACCGGCTGCGCGGGTCCCGCGCCGTCGGGGTCCCACATCGCCATCGAATTGACCGTGCCCCTGACACCTGGATAGCTGCGCCCCTCGAGGTCGAGCGAGCATTGCGCCAGCCCGTGCGCGCAGGCCACGGCGCTCGCGAGCATGGTGAGTACCGAACGCGCAACGAACCGTGGGGTGGAATACATCTGCGTCTCCGTTGGGAACCTGGGGTATGGAAGCCGGTGGCGAGTCCGGCGCAGAGGTTGCGTACGGACCGCCCTCTGCTCGGCATGATCGGTGAGGGCGTCGGCGTGGGGAGAACACGGCGCCCGCAAGGGATTCGGGGGCTGGCTGATCGCCGCAATGGGCATGCCCCAGGCGCGGTCGGCTGTAGAGCCGCGTGAACGAAGCGCGCTTGTTACGAGCCCGAAACCGCAGCGAACCGCTGGCTCCACGCCTCGAGGGCTGTTCGCGCTTCACCTCGCTCTGACGCGGCCCTTGCCGGCCCAGGTCCGCCAGCGTGCGATGGCCGCGGCGTTGGCCGTCCGGGCGGCTGGGGCGAAAAGCCCATGTCCTGGCCCGAGCGCGCGCTATGGCCGGGCAGGTGGGACGTCCGCTTGGCGATCGCGTCCACACCGTCCGCGGTGGCCGATATGCCCGCACTGCCAACAATAGGTGGACCAGCCCTCCTGCACTCGCACTCCGGGCATGCGAGGAGTCGTCGCCAGGCGCACACCGCAATCGGGGCAGAAGCGCCAGTGGTCCATTCGGATCGTCGCGCGGCAGCGTTCGCAGTTGGCCGGCGCCATCCCGCAAGCGTGTCGTCGGACAGGCCTGGCACAAGGGGAATTGCCAGGTTCGCCGGTTCGGCGGCAGGGCGATCGGGCCACGTGATGCGACGCGGAACGGTCCGCAGTTCGGCTTCCCACCGCCGCGGTTCCAGCAGCACGCGCGTGCGTCAGCGCGGCGGTGCGGCGCGACAGGGCTCGCCGGCTACGAGCAGGCGGAACGCGTCGCGGACCGCAGGCGGCAGCCCGCGGGCCGCGGCCTCGGCGTCGATGCGGTCGGCGAGGCTGCCCTTGCCACCGCATCCGATTCGCGGCGTGCTCATGCTTGCGGGCAAGACCGGGACGCGCATCTTCGCGGAATCCCGGTCGACTGGAAGGGCGAGACGAAGGACGACCTCCAATGGAAGGCACGCTTCTGATCAAGAGCACGCGCGATCCACGCCTGGCTGCCGCGTCCTTGGCGATCGCTTTCCTGCCTCGGGCAGGACGCAGAGTTCCGGAGCGAGGATAGACTCGCGCCCCTTCTGGAGAACGACATGCGCAGCCTCACCCTCCTGTTCCCGATCCTCACCCTCGCCGTACTTGCAGGCCCCGCGCCCTGCTCGGGCGAACCCCTGGCTCAGGAACCACAACCGCCGGCCAAGACTCCGCCCAAGGGCGAGCAGCAACCGCCGGCCAAGGCCGACCCGCAGAAACCAGCAACCGACGCGAAGAGCGCACCTGCCGCGACACCCGCCATGAGCTTCTACACCCTCAAGACCCGCACTCTGGAAGGCAAGGACGTCGATCTCGCCCAATACCGCGGCAAGGTCACCCTGGTCGTCAACGTCGCCAGCGAGTGTGGCTACACGCCGCAGTACGCCGGCCTCCAGGAACTGCACGGCAAGCTGAAGGACAAGGGCTTCGCCGTGCTCGGCTTCCCGAGCAACGACTTCGGCGCCCAGGAGCCTGGCACGCCGGAGCAGATCCGCACCTTCTGCACCGACAAGTACCACGTCGACTTTCCGATGTTCGCCAAAGTGCAGACCAAGGCTGGCACGGGGCAGAGCGACGTCTACGCCCTGCTGAGCAAGGCGTCCGGCAAGCTGCCGAAGTGGAACTTCAGCAAGTACCTGATCGGCAAGGACGGCACGGTGCTGCAGTTCTTCGACTCGAAGGTCAAGCCGGACAGCGAGGAACTGCGAGCGGCGATCGACAAGGCCCTGCTGCCCGACAAGGCGCAGAAGTAGGCCTGATCAGCACGCGCACCGTGCGCTGAGTCTGACCCGGTCCAGCCGCAGGTCGCGGAGAGCTGGCTCTCGGCGCTGCTACTGGCCCAGGTTCCGCTGCCGAGTTCCTCTCCAGCCGGCGGTGCCTACCGCGGCGCTTCGGTCGTCATCCGCAGTTCGAGGACCGTGGTCTGTCCTGCGACGACGGTCGCGTGGCCGACCTTGACCCGCAACCGGCGCATGAGGTCGTTCGGGTCCTGCGGCGCAGCCTGCAAGCGCTTCGCGATGGAGTGGCCGTCGGGCAGCACGAACAGGTCGTAGTCGCCCGGCTCCACTTCCGCGCGGAACGGCCCCGTCGCGTCATCCCGAGCCAGTTCCGCGTAGGCCGCCGGATCCGCGCCGTTCGCCCTCAGCTGCCCGACCTGGGCTGGGCGGCCTTCCGTGTCGAGCAGCACGAGCTCGATTCTGCCCGACGTGATCGCGAACGAGTGGTGCGTCGTCTGGTCGCGCGCGACCGTCGCTGTGGAGCCGGCCCGCAGTCGCAGCACGGTGCGGCCGGGCTTCTGCAAGGTCAGGGTGTAGCTGCCGGGCCGACCGCGGTGCTCGAAGCGGCCCTGCGCATCCGTGCGCACATCACACTGTCCGGAGTCGGGATGTTCGCGTCCGGTCGGCGTCGACCAATCGAGATGGACCGTGTCGTTGGCGAGCGGCACGCCATTCCAGGTGACGTCGCCGAGAAGCACGCCGGGCAGCAGCAAACTCAGGTCGAGCACCACTTCGGTGGTCTGACCTTCGCGGACGACGACGCTGCCCCCGCTCGCCCACGAAGCACCGAGCCTGACACCGATGCCCCATGTTCCCGGTGCGATTGCGTGCCCGGCGAACCCACCCTGCGAATCGAGTACGAACGCGAGCGGCGGAGTCTGCGCGCGCGCCATCGACATGCTCACGAACGCCCAGTTCGCCGCGCGCGCTGCCGGAATCGGCCCTTCGAGGGGGACGCCCACGAGCCGGCGCATCTCGGCGAGCGCTTCAGGTGGCGTGATGCGACCGGTCACGCTGCCACCCTTGTCGACGCGGACGACCAGTTCGGTGGGCTCCGTCAGCATCACGTCGGCGCGCACCACCGGCACGTGGCCCGGGCCGTCCAACAGCAGAGTCACCACGCGATCCGCCGGACCCCGCACGACCACCGCACCCGCGGCATCCGTCGCACCTTCGTTGACGAGCACGGCCTTTCGCCGCGTCTGCATGCCGGCGAACACTGCAGGGGCCACGACCTGGGTGCCGTCGTCGACCGGCCCCTCGACGGGATCGGCGACGCGAATCTTGCTGCCGACGATCGCCTTGCCCGCGCGATCGACGACGCGCACCGTCCGCGTCGCATCGACGAGGCGCAGATCCAGACGCCGCGGCGAACGATCGACGATCTCGATCGGGGCCGTGACCATTGTCACGGTCGAGCCCGTCGGCGGTTCGATGCACACGAGCCACTTGCCGATCGGCACGCTCGCGACCGTGGCGATGCCGTCGACGAACGGCCCACGCGCCAGCACGCGGCCAGCGCTCGAAGTGCCCACCGCGTGCAAGGGCAGCACCCGCACCGCGAACGACTCGACCGGCGCGCCGTTCGCATCCGTCACTCGCACGATGACCGGTGCCCCCCGCTGCAGCCGCAGCACAACGCCCTGCGTACCCCAAGCCACCGGTTGGTCGAGGCGCAGCGGTTCGTGCAGCAGCGAACGCACGGCGATGCGCACGCCGCCGCGCGCCGTGTCGCGGCGCCCCTTCAACTCGAAGCGGCCGGTGCGACCACTCACGGTGAATGGGGTGGGCGGGCCATCCCAATCGTCGATCCCGATCCATGCACCGGCAACGGGCTCGTCGGCGTTGTCGACCACGGTGCCGGTGATCCGCACCGACTCCGCCGCCGGCTTCACGACGATGGTGACGTCCTGCGTCGCGGGTTCGGGCGCCAGCGTCAGCGACAACGGCCGCACGAGTTCGCAGTCATCGACGGCGAGCAGGTAGAGGCTGGGCAGCAACACCCTGTCGACCGCGAACCGCCCGTCGGCGCCGGCCGTCGTGCCGAAGAGACCGGCGGCCCGCAATGCCTCAGCACTGCCGCCGAACCCGTTCTGCAGGCTGATCCTCGCATTGGCGCGCGGCTGGCCCTGTTCGTCGACGACGCGACCGACCACGGTGATGCCGGGCAGCATGGCGACGTCGCCGAGGTCGACGACTGCGCTGGCCGCCAGTTGTTGCCAACGCCAGCTCAGGCCGACGCAATGCGGCGACTGGATCTCCAGCGTGAACCGGAACGGCGGCGGAGGTGCGAAGGTGAACGCGAACCCACCATCGGAGCCCGTCGTCTGCGCCTCGGGACTCTGCCAGGCAGGCGCGCTGTGCTCGGCAAGCCACGCGTCCATGCGGTCGCCTTCGGCAGCCATGCCCGAGAGCCGTACCGTGCATCCCGCGAGCGGAACTCCCGCGGCGTCGACGCAGCGGCCGCGCAGCGTCGCGTTCGCGGGCAGAGGCATCACAACCGCGCGCTCGGGGGCGCCCGGAGCGGAGGCAGCAACAGACGTGTCGCCTCGACTGCGATCTCGATCCGTCGATGGCTTCGCCGCGACTGCATCGGCAATCGGAAGCGACGCGAGGCTCGCGCTCGGGGAGGAACTGCTGGGCTCGCGCACCGACCAGAACAGCACTCCGGCGAGCGCCGCGACCGCAATCACCGCCACCGACTTCGTCCATGCCGTCATGAGCAACACTCCAGACCACGCCGTGGCCGTTCCAGCAGCGCCGGCGGGCACCGCGCTCTCCTTCCACCCGAACGCCACCGCCACCGCGCCGCGCCAGCCCGACTCCTCCTCCCCGAGCCTCTCGCGAAGCTGCTGCAGGCCGCGCTGCAGCCAACTCTTCACCGTCGCCACAGGAACCCCGCTCGCCTCGGCGATCTCCCGCGGCGCCATGCCTTCGAAGAACCTGCGCCAGATCGCTTCGCGGAACGGCGAAGGGAGCGCCGACACCTGCGCGACCAGCCGGTGCAGCAGTTCCTCGCGCGCGAGCACCGTCGCGTGGTCCTCGACTTCGCCACCGCGCGCCCCCACCGCCTCGCGTCGCACCCGCCGCTGCTCACCGCGCCGCAGCTTGCGCGCGATGTTGCGGAGCGCCGTCGCCAACCATCCACCGAGCGAGCCCGCGTGCCGCGGCGGTCGCTGCAGCGCGGAGGCCCACACCTCCTGGACCGCATCGTCGGCCGCGCCCGGATCGCGCAGCAGTTCCGCAGCGAGCTGGCGCAACGACGCACCGTGCTGGCGCAGGCTGAGTTCGACGTCGAAGGGGCGGGAGGTCATCGGCGTTGGCAGCCTATCAGTCCCGACGCGGACGGATCGGATGCGCGCCGCCGCGAAACCTGCAGAACCTGCCCCCAGCGCCCACGGGGCCGCGCGGATCCGCGGTAGCATCCCGCGAATGCGCATCCTTCCGACTTCGGCGGTTCCGCACTGTCCTTTCGGTTGGTGCCTGCTGGCTGCGGCACTCGCCACCCCCGTCGCCGCGCAGACCCCGGCCGCGCCGGTCGTGCGCGACGTGCGCGGCACGGTGAGCGGTGCCGGGGACGAGAAGGTGCGCGTCACCCTCTGGCACAACGACACGCAGAGCGGGTTGGTCGATGCGGCAGCGGAAGCGTTCGCCGCCGCCGACGGCTCGTTCGCCTTCCGCGCCGTGCCCTGGTTCGAGAAGCAGCAATGGGGCTTCCATTCGTTCCTCGTGCTCGCGCGCACGGAGAAACGGATCGGCGTTCTGACCGTTCGTGGGGACACGGTCGATTCCGGCAACTTGCGCATCGACCTCGGCGAGGCAAGCGAAGTACATGGCGTGGTCCGCAGCAAGGAAACCGGTCTGCCGCTCGCGGACGTCCAGGTGTGGGCGCGCATCCTCGGGAACCCGACCAAGCCCGGCCTAGTGTGGCTCGTGGTGCCGCTGCCGCTGTGGACGGCTGTGACCGACGCCGAGGGCAGGTTTCTCTTGAAGGGGTTGCCGAAGGTGACACCGCTGCACCTGATGGCGGGCAACCTCGAGTACGCACGGACGCCGATCCAGGTCGACGATCCGTCCAAGCCCGTCGAGGCCGTACTGCCCCTCGGCGGCAAGGTGCGCGGCATGGTGCGGATGCCCGACGGCAAGCCCGCAGTGCGCGTGCGCGTGCGCACGACCAGCAACGGCGCTGGCTACGGCGAAACCCTGACCGGTGACGACGGCGCGTTCTGCCTCTCGGCGCTCGAAGCCGGCGTCTACAAGGTCTGGGCCGAGGCGCCGGACCTTACGGTGATCGCGGTGGTCGGCCTCGATGTCGCAGCCGGTGCCGTGATCGAAGGCCAGAGGGTTCAACTCGTGCACGGCGGGTTCATCGTCGGCCGCATCGTCGACAAGGCGACCGGCAAGGCGATCACACCTGGCTCCCACACCGACGTCGCGATGTACGGACCGGCGCGTGGCGACGGTGGTTCGTGCGAAGCGACGCCGGTGCTGCCCGACGGCACGTTCCGCATCCGCGCACCTGCAGGCAAGAACCGCATCTACCTGCGCGGCGCCGACGGTTGGAGCGAGCCGAGTGAAGTCGTCGAGGTCGTCGAGGGGCAGGAGACGAAGGTCGAGTGGCAGCTCACGAAGGCCAGGGCGGCTCCTCGAGAGCACAAGTGACGGCGACCGCCGTACTCACCGCGCCGGGACTTCGATCCACTGGACCTGTTCGCTCTGCAGCAGCTCGCCGTCGTTCCTCGAGCACCCACGACGCCGGCTCCGTCCTCTGCCCATCGACCTAGGGATGATCGGCATGCCGAATTGCGCGGCCTGGATCGCACGAGCGTGACGCTGCTGCTCGCGAACGCGGGCGGCGTCGCGAGCCTGCCGATTCGATTCCGTCCATCGCGGGCCTCGTCGGCAAGGATCTCCACGAGCCGACAGCGTGCGGCACAGCCGAAGTGCTGCGTTCCATCTGCGGCCACGCGGCATATGCTGCGAGCATCGAGGCACCAGGCGTTCGCCCTGGTTCCGCACCCGGAATCCGACGACATGGCAAAGAAGAGCACAGGCGGTGGCGTCTATCGCGTCACGGAGATCATCGGCACCAGCGACGTCTCGTGGGAGGAAGCAGCCCGCACCGCGATCGAGACGGCGGCGAAGTCGCTACGCGACCTGCGCGTCGCCGAGGTCGCCAAGCTCGACATGAAGATCGAGAACGGCAAGGTCACCGCCTATCGGGCGCGCGTGATGTTGTCGTTCAAGTACGAGGCCTGACCCGCACCGGTACTCGCGACGCCGGCCGTGGCGGCTCCCGCTCCCCCCGCACGGCTTCGGCCCGCGCAGAGCCGGCGTCATTCGAACGCGTGTTGCGCGCGATGGGGCTGCCGAGGTGCCGGTGCCCGGCGGCGCCGCCCGGCGCGTCACGCGATGCGTTGCAGCACGAGCGCGCCGCGTCGGCGCCGCTCGTCGCCGATCGGCATCGCGTGCTGCACTCGCAGCACGGCCATCATCGCGGCATCCTCGCTCGAAGCATGCACGAAGGCGAGCACGTCGCCCGTCATCACCTGATCGCCGAGCACCTTCTTGAGCACGATGCCGACGAGCGGATCGATCGCATCGGTCGGTTGCCGCCGCCCGCCGCCGAGGTCGACGACGACTCGGCCGAGTGCCATCGGATCGACATCGACGACGAAGCCGGGGCGCGGCGCTTCGACGGGCACCACGAACGCAGCGCGCCCGAGCAGCGACGGGTCGTCGAGCACGCGCGGATCGCCACCCTGCAGCTCGAGGTTGTGGCGGAAGACCTGTCGCACGACGACGTCGCTCCACAGTTGTTCGAGCGTCGCCTTCGCCGCAGCGGCATCGGTCGCGACCCCTGCGAGCAACAGCATCTCGACGCCGAGCGCGAGCGTCACCTCGCGCAGGTCCGGCGGGCACTGCCCGTCGAGTGCTCCGATCACTTCCGCGACCTCGAGCGCGTTGCCGATCGCGAGCCCGATCGGATGATCCATGTCCGTCAGCAGCGCCGCCATCTTGATGCCGGCCTGCCGCCCCGTCTCGACGAGCCCCTCCATGAGGGCCAACGCATCGTGCTGCTCCTTCATGAAGGCCGCGCGGCCGCACTTCACGTCCATGACGAGCCCGTCGATGCCCTCGGCGAGCTTCTTCGACAGGATCGAGCTCGTGATCAGCGGAATGCTCTCGACGGTCCCGCTCACGTCCCGTGTCGCGTACATGCGTTTGTCGGCCGGGGCCAGTTCGGCGCTCGGCGCAGCCATTGCATAACCACACTGCTCGAGCACCTTCTGGAAGCGTTCGATCGACAGGTCGGTGCGGTAGCCGGGCAGCGCTCCGAGCTTGTCGATCGTGCCGCCCGTGTGGCCGAGCCCGCGCCCGCTGACCATCGGGACCGCCACGCCCGCCGCGGCGACGAGCGGCGCGAGCAGGAGGCTCACCTTGTCACCGACGCCGCCCGTCGAGTGTTTGTCGATCTTGGGCCGTTTCACGTGCGAGTGCTGCAGCACCCGCCCCGAGTCGCGCATCGCGAGCGTCAGCGCCGTCGTCTCGGCGGCCGTCATGCCGTTGCAGCAGACGGCCATGAGGAACGCGCCGAGCTGGGCATCGCCGAGCGAACCGTCGACGACGCCCGCGACGAGATCGCGGATCTCCGCAGCCGAGAGCTCGCCGCCGTCGCGCTTCTTCGCGATGAGGCTCGCTGGATGGTGGTGCATGGTGTCTTCCGTTGCGCGCCGAGATGCCGTCGCGAGGGCGGGCGGATCTTACTGGGCCGAAGCTCGCGGCGAACGCGACGATTTGCGAGAAGGCTCCACTTCAGCGCCGAGCGCGGGCCGCTGCCGCGACGCGCTGCTTCATGTCGGCGTATGCGCTGGTGATCAGCCGCCGCAGGGCCTCGGCATCGACCTGCTGTCCGGGCCGCAGCTTCACGTGGCGCATGAACCTGCCCGCGCCCTCGAGCAGGCCCTTCGGATCGGGAAGCTCGGCCCCGCGAAAGAACCCGACATTCACGTGCGTCGAGAACGCGTTGACGTAGCCGAACGCTGCGTCGGCGACACACGCGGTGGGATGGCCGTCGTGCAGCAGCTCGCGCACGTCGTCCCCGCAGCCGCGCATGACCTCGAACCAACGTTGCGCGATCGGGCCCAACTGACGCGGTTGGGCTTTCATCCAGGCATCGATGAGCAGATCGCGCCGGACCGAACCGGGGAAGCGCAGCAGCTGATTGTCGGGGATCGGTTTCACTTCAAGCCGAGCTTCCTGCTGGACGCCAGCCGTGGGCCGGGTCCGTTGCATTGCATGGTTCCCGCACCCGCTCTTGCTCGCCGAGCCTTTCCAGGACTCTCTCCGCCCGAGCAAGCGCTCTTTCCGCGCCCCGTAGAAACACGTTTCTCACCCAGTCCTGGTGTGGCGGCAGGTCCGCCTTGCGGCCGAAGAGCGGCCGGAATCCGTGCCAATAGGCATGCTTGCCGCTCTCCAGATGCTCCCTGGCTCTGCGAATCGCTTCTTGGAGTGACTCGATGCGATCGAGAACGGCCTTCCTCTTCGAGTTCATCGTTTCACCGGCAACGCGTGCGACCAGGACGCCAGTCATCGAGCACGAGGAAGGCACAGATCTCGCCGCTCGAGCGGCCGCCAGCGAGAACGAGTCTTGTGAGATTGGTCCAGTTCACGGCTCTCCTCGCTACTGCGAGACAGGGTGCCAGAGCGTCTTCAGTTCGACGAACGGCTCGACGAACAGCAGCGAGCGCAGCCGTTCGGCCTTCGTCCACTCGAGCGCGGTCAGATCGCAGAAGCGCACGCGCTTGCAGTTGTCGGCAGCGGCCGAGGTCAATGCCGCATCGCGCTTGCCCGCGACGAGCAGTCCGTCGATGTCTCGGTGCGCCGCGAAATGCGGCGCGAGCTCGTCGCGTTGCCCCGAGATCAGGTTGATCGCGCCGGCAGGCACGTCGCTCGACGCGCAGATCTCGCCGAGCGCGAGCCCCGCGCACGGGGCGGCTTCGCTGACGAGTGCCACGACGCTGTTGCCGCCCGCGAGCAGCGGCAGCACCAGCGCGAGCACACCGAGGAGCGCCGGGCTCGGCGGCGCGAGCACGCCAATCACGCCGGTCGGCTCCACCGTCGAGAAGTTGAAGAACGGCCCCTGCACCGCGTTCTGGCTGCCGAGCAGGCTCTGCAGCTTGTCGCAGAGGCCCGCGTACCACGTCGTGAGCGAGATCGCGAGGTCCACTTCCTTCGCGGCGGCTGCAGCCGCGACGCCACCGAGACCCAGTTCGGCCTGCATCGCGTCGCGGCGCGACTGCAGCATCTCGGCCACGCGATACAGAATCTGCCCGCGCAGGTAGGCGCTGCTGCCACTCCACGCCGCGAGGCCCGCGCGCGCCGCCACCACGGCGTCGCGCAGGTCCTTCCTGCTGCCGCGCGCAACGTTGATGCCGGGGCTCTTCTGCGGCGCGAACGAGCGGCCCGACTCGCTGCGCGGGAACTTGCCGCCGACGAAGAGCTTGTAGGTCTTGGGCACGGGCACGGCCATGGCGCCAGGGTGCCGCAAGCCCTGGAGCGAAGCAAGTGCGGCGCAGCAAGCGGTCAGGCCTCGCGGCGCAATGCCCGTTGCTGGTGCCGCGTTGCAACAGTGCTCAGCCCGGCGACAGGCTGCCGCGCAACTTCACATAGGCGCGCATGCCCTGGCGCCCGCCTTCGCGGCCGAAGCCCGACTCCTTGAAGCCGCCGAACGGCGAGCCCGCATCGAAGCGGTTGAAAGTGTTGTTCCAGACCACGCCCGCCTTCATGCGTTCGGCGAGCCAAAGGATGCGCGCGCCCTTGTCGGTCCAGATCCCCGCGGACAAGCCGTAGCTCGTGTTGTTCGCCTTCTCGACGGCTTCCTCGGGCGTGCGGAACGTCAGCACCGAGAGCACGGGGCCGAAGATCTCCTCGCGCGCGACGCGGTGGCTCATCGCGACGTTCGTGAACATCGACGGCGGGAACCAGAAGCCCTTCTTCGGCAGCTCGCATTTGCTCTGGTGCAACGACGCGCCCTCGGCGACGCCGGCCGCGACGAGCTGCTCGATGCGGCCGAGCTGCACCTTGCTGTGGATCGCACCCATGTCGGTGTTCTTGTCCATCGGGTTGCCGACGCGGATGCGCGCCATGCGGGCCCGCAGCTTCTCGACGAACAGGTCGTGCACACTCTCCTGCACGAGCAGGCGCGAACCCGCGCAGCACACGTGGCCCTGGTTGAAGAAGATGCCGCGCACGACGCCTTCGACGGCCTGGTCGAGCGCCGCGTCCTCGAACACGAGGTGCGCCGCCTTGCCACCGAGCTCGAGCGTGAGCTCGATGCCGGTTCCCGCGACGGCGCGCTGGATCTCCTTGCCGACCTCGGTGCTGCCCGTGAACGCGACCTTCTGCAAGCCGCGATGCCGGACCAGCAAGGCACCCGTCGAGCCGTCGCCCGTGATCACGTTGACGACGCCCGGCGGCAGACCCGCCTGCTCGAATACCTCGCAGAGCCGCAGCGCCGTGAGCGGCGAGGTCTCGGCCGGCTTCAGCACGACGCAGTTGCCGGCCGCGAGCGCGGGCGCGATCTTCCAGGCTGCCATCAGCAGCGGGAAGTTCCACGGGATGATCTGGCCGACCACGCCGAGCGGCTCGGCCTGCTGGCCCGGGAACAAGAGCTCGAGCTTGTCGGCCCAACCCGCGTGGTAGAAGAAGTGCTGTGCCGAGAGCGGGATGTCGACGTCGCGCGTTTCGCGGATCGGCTTGCCGTTGTCGAGCGTCTCGAGACACGCGAACTCGCGCGCGCGTTCGAGCAGGATGCGCGCGATGCGGAACAGGTAGCGCGAACGGTCTTCGCCCGAGAGCTTGCTCCACGCGGGGAAGGCAATGCGCGCCGCCGCGACGGCTGCGTCGACGTCCTTCTCGCCCGCCATCGCGACTTCGCTGAGCGCGCGCTCCGTGCTCGGATCGATCGTCGCGAAGTACTCACCGGACCTCGGCTTCTTCCACGCGCCGCCCACGAACAACTCGTGCCGCGGCGCGATCGCAAAGTGGTCGGTGCTCTCGGGCGCAGGCTCGTACTGCCACACGGCGCCGAACCCCAGCTCGGGCCGGGCACCTTCCGCGCGTTTCTTCGCGGTGGTCCTCTCGCTCGTCTTCTCGCCGTGATCGTTGTCCATGGTGTGCCCCCCACTAGTCGGCGCTGAAGTCGGCAGGCCGCTGGTAACGCGCCGTGCGTTCCTTCTCGAGCTGCATCAGCACGTCGTTGAGCAGCGAGCTGGCGCCGAAGCGGAACCACTGCGGCGACAGCCAGAGGTCGCCCGCCGTCTCGGCCACGAGCACGAGGTAACGCAGCGCGTCCTTGCCGGTGCGGATGCCGCCGGCCGCCTTCACGCCGACCTGCCGCCCCGTCTCGAGGTAGTGGTCGCGCACGGCTTCGAGCATCAGCAGCACGACCGGCAGCGTGCTCGCCGGCGTCACCTTGCCCGTGCTCGTCTTCAGGAAATCGCCGCCGGCCAGCAAACCGATGCGGCACGCACGGCGGATGTTGTCGTAGGTCTTCAGCTCGCCGGTCTCGAGGATCACCTTGAGTCGTGCGCTGCCGCAGGCCTGCTTGACCTCGCAGATCTCGTCGTACACCTGCCCGTAGCGGCCGGCGAGGAACGCACCGCGGTCGATCACCATGTCGATCTCGCTGGCACCGGCCTCGACCGCGAGCTGCACCTCGCGCAGTTTCGTCACGCGGTCGGTGCGACCCGACGGGAACCCGGTCGCGACGCTGGCCACCTGCACGGTGCTCGAGCGCAGCGCGTGCACCGCGACCTCGACGAGGTCCGGATAGACGCAGACGGCAGCACACGACGGCAGGTCGGTGCGACCCGGCAGCGGGTGCTTCGCCTTCGCGCAGAGCTGCCGCACCTTGCCCGGCGAATCCATGCCTTCGAGCGTGGTGAGGTCCATCATCGCGATGCAGAGGCGCAAGCCCTGCACCTTCGCCTGCTTCTTGATCGAACGCGTCGCGAGCTCGGCGGCGCGCGTCTCGAGCGCCACGGCGTCGACGGGCGGCACTCGGAACTCGACGGGGGTCAACGACGGGGACATGCGGAGCAAGGGAACGGGCCCGGATCGTGCCGGACCGCAAACATCGATCATGCCCCGATCGCAGCGTCAATGCACCCACGAGCAACGGCCCGGATACACTGCGACAGCACCAGCCGGAGGCTCCCATGCACCTCGCGACCGCCACCACCGTCCTGACCGCCCTCTGCTCGCTGTCCCCGGCAACGGCACAGGCCATCATCGCGCAGTCCTCCGGACTCGCGAATCCGGGCCAGGTCATCAACTTCGGCGCCAACCTGTTTCCGAACTGGACGCCGATCACGAACCAGATCGGGGGCGTTGTGGTGACCCATGCCGCCTACTTCACGACCGGCGTGGTGAACAACATCGTGGGCGGCTTCCTGACCAACGACTTCACCGCCACCGGGCCGACCACGCTGACGATCCGGTTCGCAGCCCCGATCACGGAGCTCAGCTTCGTCTATCACCAGATCGGGCAGGGCGGGCCGTCGGTGATCCGCGCGGTGCTGCAGGGTGTGACGGTCGACTCGTTCGCGGGGCTCTGGAACCAGTATCAGACGAACAACTACTTCGGCTTCCAGAACACGGTCTTCGACGAGCTGCAGATCGATTTCCAGGTCGACTTCAACATCGACACGCTCGCCTTCAGCCCACCGTTCGCGCTGGGCTGCAACTTCTACAACGGCACGAACCTGAACCCACCCGACTTCTGGTGCCTGACGCTGCCCGTGCTCGGCACGACGTGGCAGGGTTTGATCGCGCCGACGCCGAACACGCTGCTGACCCTGCTCGTCTTCGCGCCCGGCGGGTTGCTGAGCCCCGTGCCGCTGTTCGGCGGCGAGCTGCTGGTGCAGCTGTCGCCGGCGCCGGTCATGCTCACGTCGCCGGGCAGCTACTCGATTCCGATCCCGGCAGCGGGCTCGTGGACCGGCACGCAGCTGGCGTTCCAGGGCCTGCGCCTCGATCTGATCGGTGGCAACGTGACGTTCGTGCCGCTGAACGCCATGCAACTCGTGCTCGGACCATGATCGCAGCAGGAAGAGAATCGATGAAAGCTGTGCTCGCCTGGTTCGCTCTCGCCGCCGGGCTCTGCGCCCAGGGAACGCTGCTGCGTGCCGTGCCGGACCAGTCCGAGGTCTGGCTCGACGCGCGCTTCCACCTGCCCGACCAGGTGGTAGTGAAGTTCGCGGAGGGCACCGACATCCGCGCGAGCAGGGGATCACTCGTGGCGCCGCGCGATCTCGCGCCGGTGCTCGCGGTGCTGGGCCAGCGCGCCGTGCGTCCGTTCTTCACGGTCGGCGACGAAGCGCTGCGAGCGCTGCGCGCGCGCGTGCTCGCGGCAACTGCCGCCGGCACCAAACCACCGGCCGATCTCTCGCTCTACGCGATCGTCAGCACGCGCGACCTCGACGACAGCCGCGCGCTGATCCACGCGCTGCACGCGTTGCCCGAAGTGGAGATCGCCTACGCGCGCGAGCGCGCGACGCCGCCACCCGGTGACATCCCACCCGTGACGCCCTCGTTCACGTCGCAGCAGACGTGGCAGAACGCCGCTCCCACGGGTCTCGACGCGATGGCGGCGCGCAGCATCATCGGCGGTTGGGGTGCCGGCACCTATGTCCTCGACGTCGAATACGGCTGGGACTTCGACCACGAGGACCTCGCCGTGCTGCGCCCGGGCTCGCAGGTCGGGCCGCCGGCCTCGACCACCTTGTACAGAAACCACGGCACCGCGGTGTGCGGCGAGCTCGCCGCCGATCCCGATCAGTTCGGCGTGAATGGTCTGACTCCGGACATCGTGCTGCGCGTCGCCACCGTCTACCCCACGACCGGCTACAGCGTCGCGGGCGCCATCGTGACCGGCCTGCCGGTGCTGCGCCCCAAGGACGTGATCCTGCTCGAGGCGCAGGCCAGCTCGCCGCTCGGGTACGTTGCCACCGAGTACGTGCAGGCCGACTTCGACGCGATCCAGAACGCGACCAAGCTCGGCGTGATCGTGGTCGAGGCCGCGGGCAACGGCGGCGCCAACCTCGACTCGCCCACCTTCGGCCGGAGGTTCGACCTGACGTATCGCGACTCCGGCGCGATCATCGTCGCCGCCACCAACGGTCCGACGCTGTTCCCGTCCGGCAGCACCTGCTACGGCTCGCGCGTGGACGCGAACGGCTGGGGATCGACCGTCACGACGACGGGGTTCGGCGACCTGTTCGGCGGACCCGACGTCCGCCAGCACTACACGTCGGTGTTCGGCGGCACTTCCTCGGCCTCGGCGATGGTCACGTCGGTCGTGGTGTCGCTGCTGTCCGCGGCCAAGGCTCACTGGAGTCCGGCGAAGGTGAAGTCGCTCGATTACCTTGCGATCCGCTACCTGCTGCGGACCTACGGGACGCCGATGAGCCCCACCAGCCCATACCCGATCGGGCGTCGGCCCGACCTGCTGGTGCTGTTGCGCGCTGCGGGCCTCGAGCGCGGCCTGCGCGTGCTCGACGAAGTCCGCATCGCGCAGAGCTATCGCTTGGAGCTGACCGCCGACTTCGCGGCCGGCGGCGGCGATTTCTGGATCCTGTTCGCGGCGGCCGCCACAGGCAACATCGACATCGGCCTGCCTTCGCCGTGTGGCCGGCTCACGCTCGACCCGGCGCTGCTGTTCCCGTTCACGTTCGGCACGTTCGGCGGTGGCAACCCGAGCACGGTGAGCATCGCCGTGCCGAACGACCCGTCGCTGCACCGCACGCGCCTCTACTGGCAGGCCGCCACGGTGCGCGGCATCGACCTGCGCACGTGCCTGACGAACGGCGCGCAGGCGTATGTCATGCCGTGAGCCGATGCGGTGAACGGAGGGTCCAGGTGGACTACGCGAGAACGCCAGGCGATCACCAAGCACCTGCGTGCTGGCCCGCGCCGCGGCTCGAGGACCTGGTCGAACGCTGACTCCGTTCCGGCAGAGTGCTTGCCGGCGGCCGAACTGCCGGCACCGCGTCTGGGAAGGCGCCGCGGCAACTGAGAGGCCTTCCAGGCACCCGGTCGCGCCTGCATCGGGCAATGACGGGAGTCGCGATGCAGTCTCTCCCCGATGGCCCGGCGTCTCCATCCTGCGGAGAGTCGCGTCATCCAGTCCCGCATGGCGAGGATGGTCCTGCCTTGCCGGGAGAACCCGCTGATCATGCTCGCAGCTCGTACCTCCTTGGCGCGTCCCGTGGGGCGCTCGTTCCTGCTCGTCGGCTTGGCCTGCGCATTCGTCGGAACACCTGTGCCGGCGCAAGGGCACGTGCTCACGTGGGGCCGGATCGTGAACAACAGCCGGTGGCCCGCGGAGTCGTTCGTCGAGGTTGCGGCGGGATCCGACCACACCGTGGCGCGACGCGGCGACGGCAGCGTCGTCGCCTGGGGCTCCAACACGTTCGGCCAGTGCGACGTGCCGGCTCTCCCGCCTGGCCTCACCTACGTCGAGGTCGCGGCGGGTCGGCTCTCCATGGCGCGCCTCAGCGACGGCAGCGTCGCGACGTGGGGCTGCCACTTCTCGGGCCAGTGCACCGTGCCGGCTCTGCCACCGGGACTCACCTACGTCGAAGTGGCGGGAGGCGGCGATCATGCGATCGCGCGCCGCAGCGACGGCAACGTGGTGGCCTGGGGCGACAACTCGTTCGGCCAATGCACCGCGCCCGTGCTGCCGCCTTCCGTCACCTACGTCGAGGTCGCGGCGGGCTGGAGCCATTGCGTGGCGCGACGCAGCGACGGCAGCATCGTGGGGTGGGGACGGAACGACGCTGGCCAGTGCAACGTCCCGGCGCTGCCGCCGGGCCTGACGTATGTCGCCGTGGCCGCAGGTGACTATCACAACGTGGCGCGACGCAGCGACGGCAGCGTCGCGGCGTGGGGCGACAACTACGATGGCCAGTGCAGCGTGCCCTGGCTGCCGCCCGGCGTCGCCTATGTCGAGGTCGCGGCAGGCGGCCGCCATTCCGTGGCGCGACGCAGCGACGGCAGCGTCGAGGCTTGGGGATGGAACCAGTACGGCCAGTGCAACGTGCCGCCGCTGCCGCCGGGACTCGCCTACGTCGAACTGTCTGCAGGTGGCTACCACACGGTCGCGCGACGCGACGACGGCTGCGTCGTGGCCTGGGGATGGAACCGCTCTGGCCAGTGCAACGCGTGGGCACTCCCGCCCGGCCTCGGCTACGTAGAGGTGTCGGCAGGCGACTTCCAGATCCTGGCCCGACGCAGCGATGGCAACGTCGTGGATGGGAGCGCACGGTTCCCCGTGCCTGCTCTGCCGCCGGGGCTCACCTACGCCGAAGTGGCGGCAGGTGGCACACACACCGTGGCGCTGCGCAGCGACGGCAGCGTCGTCGCGTGGGGTAACAACCTGTTCGGCCAGCTGAACGTTCCTGCTCTGCCGTCGGGCCTCTCGTATCTCGAGGTCGCGGCAGGTGGCTGGCATTCCGCAGCGCGACGCAGCGACGGCGGCATCGCGGTCTGGGGCGACAACACGTTCGGCCAGTGCAACGTGCCGGCGCTGCCGCCGGGGCTCATCTACGTCGAGGTAGCGGCAGGTGGCGGACCAAGCGCTTCGGGTCACACGGTCGCGCGACTCAGCGACGGCAGCGTCGTCGCGTGGGGCGCGAACTTCTCGGGCCAGTGCAACGTGCCGGCCCTGCCGCCGGGCCTCACCTATGTCGAAGTGGCTGCCGGCGACACACACTCGGTAGCGCGACTCAGCGACGGCAGCGTCGTGGCCTGGGGCGACAACGCGTATGGCCAGCTGAACGTGCCGGCACGGCCGCCGGGGCTCACCTACGTCGACGTGGCAGCGGGTGGCCTGCATTGCGCGGCGCGACGCAGCGACGGCAGCGTCGTGGCTTGGGGCGACAACGCGTATGGCCAGCTGAACACACCGGCACTGCCGGCCGGCGTGACCTTTGCCGACGTGTCGGCCAACCAAGACGTGACGGCCACCGTCATCCAGTCGGGAGCCTTCCAGACGTTCGCAGCCGGCTGCCCCGGCAGCCTCGGAGTGACTGGGCTCGCCGCCGCACCGCCGCGCCTCGGAACCACCGCGCAGATCGCGATCTGCCCGTTGCCGCAGAACGCAGCCATGCTGCTCTTCGGCTTCAGCAACGTGAGCTCCGCCTTCGGTCCGCTGCCGCTCGATCTAGCGGCCTTCGCCATGCCCGCCTGCTTTCTGCGCGTCTCGTGGGACGTCTCGCTGGTCGTGCTCGGCTCGGGTCTTCAGGCCACCTGGCCGTTGGTGATCCCGAGCCTGCCCACGCTCGCGGGAGCGATCCTGCACAGCCAGGCGATCGTGATCGACCCCGGCGCCAACCCGGCCGGTCTCGTGATGTCCGACGCGGTGACGCTCGTCGTCGGACCGTGACACGACAGCTGCGGATTCCCGGGTCAGAATCTGCCCCCTGTGTGCCACTTCCTGGCATGACTCCGCCGATCGATCCAACGGCACAGGCGACGGCGTGGGGGGTGGAGCACGCGCTGCGGTTGTTGCGATGAGCTACGCGGCTCGCTCACGGTGATCAGTGCGCGGCCATCTGCTTCCAGAGCGCGTGGTCGGCGTCGCTCGGCTTGCGCAGGTAACCGAGGCTCGCCGCGAACAGGCGCGGCGCGACGTCCGCGGCCGCAGCCCCCATCTCCTCGAGCAGGGCCGCGGCGAATTTGAAGTCGTGGTGCTCATGTACCTTGCGCAGGCACGTGCTGCGCACGTCAGCCTCGATCCCGCCGGTACCCTTGCGCGCCGCGGCCAGAGCCAGACCCGCGGCCCCCTTCGCGCCGCCCGCGGCCGCCGCGAACACCGCCTGCGCCGGCGGCTCGCCTTCGGCCGCTTCGATCGCGTCGATGCCCGGCGCCTCCGCATCGTAGCCACCGCGCTGCGACAGGAACTCGCGGTACGCCACGAGCCACGAGGCCGCCTGCAGCAGCGCCATCGCCTGCGTGCGCTGCGTCCGCGCGTGCGCAGCCGCGTAGCGCAGCGCATTCAGCGACGTCAGTGCGTGCACCGCGAGCACACCGGGATCGCGCCAGATCTGCTCGGCCGCGAACAGGCGCAGGCCGTCGAGCGCGGATTCCAACGCGAGCCCGCCGCGCAGCAGCTCCGCCAACCCCGAGGCCGCTCGGTCGGCATCGACGTGCCGCAGCCCCGCCAACAGTTCGTCGCGCGCTTTCGCCGAGGGCTTGCCGTCCGCAGGCAGGCGCAGCGCCGCGCAACGTTCCAGATTCGCGACGAACGCGTCGTCCGCGGCGCCGGCGCTACCGTCGAGCAGACCGCGCACGAGCGAGCGCATCACGTCCTCGCCGAAGCGCCAGCCGATCTGCTGCAGCGTGCGGTGCGCCTGCGCGACGAAGATCGGGTTGTGGCCGATGTTCGTGAAATCGCGCATGCCGAACCACCACAGCGGCTCGAACGCGTCGTCGAGCGAGCCGCAGCGCGCCAGCGTCGTCGCCGCGCGGTCGGCCGCGTCGCGGTCCCAGGCCGTCAGCGCCTCGGTCAGCGCCACCGTGGCTTTGCGCGCATCGAGGTCCGCGACCGCGGGGGCCGGCGGCAGGGTCCAGTCGCCGTCGCGCTCGTCGACCTTCTGGCTCAGCTTGAAGTCGTCGAGGTTGTACAGCGCTGCCGCGAGCCGGTCCGGCTCGGGTGAACCCTCCGCGAGCTGGAACGCCGAGCTCGTCACGAGCACGCAGTGGAACTGGAATCCGACCGGGTGCGGCTCGACGTCGCGGATCCCCGCGAGGAACGCGGCGCCGAGCAGGTCGCGCCAGTGCGTGCCGCTGCGGTGCAGCTCGACGGCTTTCGGCAGCAGGTCCGCGCGCGACGTGGTTCTGACCAGCTCCGCCAGCGCGTTCAGGTCGCCGGCAATGGTCGTGGGGACGGGTCTCGCGGCGCGCGCCGGGCCGGCCAGGACGCCGGCGCCGACGCAGCCGAGGAACGTGCGACGGCTCGGGTAACTCATGCAGCTGCTACGGATGTGCGGCTCTTCGCGTGAATCCTACCCGTTTGTTCCTCGCGTGCGGAGAATCCCCCCATGCCCCACCCCCTTGCAACGCAGCAGCAGGTCGCGGCGGCTCTCGCGACGCTGTCCGGATGGCGCTCGGATCACGGCGAATTGCGCGTGAGCTACCGGTTTCCGACGTTCGATGCCGCGGTCGCTTTCACGCTGACGATCGCCGCAGCGGCCGCGGCTGCGGATCACCATCCCGAGTGGACCGTGCGTTACCGCGTCGTCGACGTCGCGACGACGACGCACGACAGCGGCGGCATTACCGCGCTCGACCTCGATCTCGCGCGCACGATCCACGCGCTCGCGGCAAAGGCCCGCGGCGAAGCCGTCGCCGGCTGACGCAGTGCGCGCCGGCGCGCCACTTCGGCTCTCCGATCGCTGACGCGGCCGTCAGACCGCGGTCGGCGAACGGCGCCGCGCGTGCGCCGCGAGCCACTCGGCCAAGAGGCCGAAGCGTTCGGTCCAGAACGTGCGCCACCGTTCGACGTCGTCACGGCTCGACAGCGCATCGTGCTGCAGCGCCGCGACCGCCTTGCCGGGGCCCTTTGCGGAGAAGAACACCTGGACCTTGCTGCCGTCGGGCCGCTTCCAGCGCGCGACCTTGCCTTGGACCGACTTGCGTGGCTCCACGGTTTCGCCGCCGAGCCACTGCTTCCGGGCCGCCGGCGCGAACGCCGCCGACAGGTCGTCGACGGTGCACGCGAACGTGCGGCTCTTCGACACCGCGTAGCCGCCGTCGCGCTGGTTGCGCTCGCGCAGGCCGCGGATGCGTTCGTAGCCGACCGTGATCATCTGCGCCCACCAGCCGCTGACCTTCCACTTCTTGGAGACGAGCTCGGCGATCCCGGTGTGCGTCATGGTCTTCGCGCCCGAGTAGTCGAGCGCCTTGACCCAGCGCTCCCACGTGCAACCGGTCCTCGCCTTCACCGTCGCGTCCTTCATGCCCGCGAGCTTCTCGTAGTCGGCGGCCGTGCTGCCGACTACCACGCGGGTCGCGCGCGCAGACGGCTGCTTCGCTTTCTCGCGCGGCGCCGGTCGCGCCTTCGCGATCACATGCATGCGTGCGGTCGTGAAACTCTCGCCGGTCTTCGCCATGCGCGCGCGGACCAGGCGCTTCAGATCTTTGTTCTTCGGCATCGGAGCAAACCTCGTTCAGGCCGGGCGGAGTGCTCCCCAGCAGCCTTCCACACAGCGGAACGGATTGCGATGCCGACCCGGCGGTATGCCCACCTTTGCCTCGCGGGGACCCGGGCTGGGGTCGGGTCGTGAGAGGTTTGGCGCGGGTCGAGCGCCACGAGCAGAGTAGCGGCGCAACGCGCTGGCGCAATGCCCCCCCTCACGGCAGCAGGAACGCGCGCAGCAGCGGCAGCAGCACGTCGTCCTTCGTGCCCAGGCGTGCCAATGCCGAAGTTGTCGTCGCGCCGGCCAGCTCGACGAGCTGCACGTCGACGTGACGAGCCGCGAGCTGCAGCGCAAGCGCAGTCGCGTCGTCGCGCAACGCGCGTGCATCGCCGTCGCCGTACACGAGCAACAGTTCGGGCGGCGTGCCGGCGGCGGCCGTCACCGCCGCGAGCACGTCGGGCACCGCTGCACCGGGCCACGTCGCCGCGATCGCGCGCGGTCCGAGCGGCGCACCGAGCACGATGCGGCCGCGCAACCCGTCACCTCGCGCCAACTTCGTCTGCGTCACCCACAGGCCCCCGCGCGACGTGCCGCCGACGAACTCGGGCTCTGGCAGCGCGAACGCCGCGGCGCGCTGCCGCAGCTGCTGCCACGCGGCCGAGACCTCCGCGGCCGAACCGACCGTGCAGAACGCAACCGCGACACGACCCGGCGCCAGCGACTCCGCAACGCGTGTCGCGAGCGTTCGCTCGGCTTCGTCGGCCGCACACCACAGCAGCGTCGCCAGCGGCGCGCCCGTGGCCGGGCGCACGACC
>Ga0075428_100000132_pt1 | contig 65638 bp, 48 predicted proteins | sample RhiMetdeltSRZDD2_FD_75291 | JGI IMG/M metagenome (GOLD analysis project Ga0075428, IMG submission 75291) | Populus rhizosphere microbial communities from Tennessee, USA - Rhizosphere MetaG P. deltoides SRZDD2 | ecosystem: Host-associated > Plants > Roots > Rhizosphere > Soil | place: USA... | reverse complement strand
CCGGACAGTGACCTGACCGGCCACCGCGAATATGACGAGGTGCAAAGAGCCGACACTGCCGGTGCGCTACGCGGCACCGCACGTCTACGGCATAACCGGGCATTCGGCATATGGGCCGAAATGCCGACATCGGCATTTCGGACCAGGGTTCATCAAGGTCTGCGCCTACTTCCCCTACCCGGCCAAGGTATCTGCGCCTACAACGACGAAGTCGCCCTCGCGGTCCTTGCACAGCGCTTAGCTGACACCGATCTCCAGGGCGCTGCTGATCACCAGGTTCCCTTCCCAACGCCATCGCTCTGATCACCCTGCGGCGGCCGCCGGTCCCACCACGGAACCGCGGCGCAGGCTTTGACCTGTCTCGAACTCAGTCCTCACCCGACATCGCAGGCGCCGTCGTGCCCCGGATGACCAGGTGGGTCGGCACGGTCAAGTGCTGCTCGGTGACGGGTGCGCCGCCGAGCAGACTCAGGGCCAGCTCAGCCGATCGCCGTCCCTGCATTTGAACGGGTTGGTGCACGGTGGTGAGGTCACACAGCTCGGCGAGCGGGTGGTCGTCGATTCCGATCACCGACATCGCGCGCGGCACCTGGATCCCGGCCCGGCGCAGGCTGCGCAACGCGCCCACCGCGATCTCGTCACAGAAGGCAAAGACGGCGGTGGGTGGGCGCGGCAGGCTGAGCAACCGGTCCATGGCCTGGGCGCCCATGGTGGTACTCCAGGGCAGCTCGATGACCAGCTCCGGGTCCAGCGCGAGGCCGGCGTCGTCCAGGGCGCTCCGATAGCCGCGTAGCCGGTCTGCGGGCGGGGCGAACGGCCGCTCGTCGGTGACCATCGAGTTGATCATCGCGATCCGCTCGTGGCCGGCTCGGATGAGGTGCGTTACCGCCTGGCGGGCCGCGAGGACGTCGTCGATGCGGACGTACGCGTGGTGGAGCAGCGAGCCGCCCGCGACGACGACCGGCACGCCGAGCAGGTCAAGTTGGCGCCGCTCGAAGTCGCTCACCGGGAAAGCCACCGCGATGACGGCGTCGACCTGGCGCTGTGCCGGCAGGTCGGCGAAGAATCGGCGGCTTTCGCCGTCGTGGGCGACCTGGTAGACCAGGGTGTCGAGCCCTTCGGGTTGCAGCACCTCCAGGATCCCGCACAGTACCGCGCCGTAGTACCAGGTGGTGGTCTGCGGCATGACCACGGCGACCCGGCCGGTCGCGCCCCGGCTCAGTCGTGAGGCGTCGGGAGAGACGACGTAGGACAACTCCTTGGCCAGCGCGCTGATCCGGGCGCGGGTCTCGGCCGAGACCCCGGGCGCCCCGCTCAACACGCGGGACACGGTGGCCTTGGAGACCCCGGCTATTGAGGCGACATCAGCCATGTTCAGTCGTCCGGACGGCGCCACCACGGCAGCAGTCTACCCAGTGGGAGGCATCTGTCGAGCAGTCAACGCAACCGGTTGCGTCAGGCGATGCAGAGGCGCACCGCACGGTTTCTCTTGAGACTTCGATGAACTTGACTTCATGCATCGAGGGGCCGAGACTGGTATGCGCGCAACCGGTTGCGGAACTGTGGGTGCGATGCGCTCTTGGGTTCCGTTCCCACCCGGGGTGACACGAGGATCGGAGGAACGGATGAACCACGCGATGTGGCTGCGGGTCAGCGGCGCGCGCCGGCTGACCGCCGCGATCGGCATCCTCGCGTTGATGGTCCCGGCCGGCCCGGGCGGCGCTGCGTCGGCGGCGGCCCCGGCCACGGATACGTCGTGGACCTCGACGACCGAGGTCTCCTCTCCCGACGGCCGGCTCACGCTCGGCGTGAGTGCCCGCGACGGCCGGCTGCGCTACGCGGTCAAACGCGGCGGCCGTGTGCTTGTGATGCCGTCGGCGCTCGGGCTGCGGCTGACCGACGGCTCGACCCTGGGTGACGCGGTGACGGTCACGCGCACGACGATCCGTGCTCACGACTCCACCTGGCGGCCGGTGTGGGGCGCGGACGCCGTCGTCCGCGACCGCTACCGCGAGCTGACCGTTGGCCTCCGGCAGACCGACGGGCGCGTGTTCGACCTGATCGTCCGCGCCTATGACGACGGTGTGGCGCTGCGGTACTCGGTACCGCAGCAGGACGGCCTGGCGGCACTGGAAATCGTCGACGAGGTCACTGAATTCGCCTTGGAGGGCGACCCGGACGCCTGGTGGACGCCGCGCAACCTCGCCTTCGACGGCGACGAACAGCTTTGGCGCACGACGCGCTACAGCGCCATGGGCGACACCATGATTCCGGCGACGTTCCGCCGGGCAGACGGCATCCACCTGTCGATCCACGAGGCCGACCTGGTCGACTATGCGGCGATGACGCTGGTACGTGAGTCCGGCCGGCTGCGTGCCGCGCTGACGCCCACGCCCGACCGCGCGGCGGCGGTGGTGACCACGACCGGCCGGTCGACGCCGTGGCGGACGCTGACCATCACACCGGACGCCGGCGGGCTGATCGACTCGCACCTTTTGGAGAACCTCAACCCACCGTGCGCCATCTGCGACCGGGACACCTCCTGGATCAAGCCGACGAAATACGTCGGGATCTGGTGGGCGATGCAGCACCAGCAGTACACCTGGGAAGAGGGCCCACGCCACGGCGCCACCACCGAGCGGGCCAAGCAGCACATCGACTTCGCCGCCGCCCACGGGATCGGCGGGCTGCTCGCCGAGGGCTGGAACAAGGGCTGGGAGGGCTCCTGGGCGGACCAGGACTTCACCACCCCGGCCGACGACTTCGACCTCGAAAGCGTCGTCGCCTACGGCAAGGGCAAGGGCGTCGAGTTCGTCGCGCACAACGAGACCGGCGCCAGCCTCGACAACTACGAGGCACAGATCGACGAGGCGTTCGCGCTCTATGAGCGACTCGGCATCCACTACCTGAAGACCGGTTACGTCGGCCAGATCCCGGGCCAGTTCACGTACTCACAGCGCTCGATCAACCACTACCGTATGGTCCTGGAGAAGGCCGCACAGCACAAAATCAATGTCGTCTGCCACGAATGCGTCCACGCCACCGGCGAGGTACGCATGTATCCCAACGCGCTCGCGCGGGAAGCCGTGCGGGGCCAGGAGTACGACGCGTTCTCGGCCGGCAACACCCCCGGGCACACGCTGACGATCCCGTTCACCCGCATGCTGTCCGGGCCGATGGACTACACGCCCGGCATCATGAACATCATGTGGGACCCGCAGCGCCAGGGCCGGCGGGTGCACACCACGGTGGCCAAGCAACTGTCGTACTACCTGAACTACTATTCCGGGGTACAGATGGCCGCCGATCTACCGGAACACTACGCCGGCGCACCGGGTCTGGCGTTCATCGAACAGGTACCGGCGAAGTGGGACGAGAGCCGGGTGCTGTCCGCCGCCGTCGGCGATCACCTCGTGACCGCGCGGCGAGCCGGATCCGACTGGTACGTCGGGGCGATGACGGGCGAACGCCCGCAGGCCCTCTCGTACCGACTCGATTTCCTCGGCAAGGGTGACTGGGTCGCCGAGTCGTATACCGACGCAGCCGCGACCGACTACGTCACGAACCCGACCCCGCTGTCGATCGACCGGTCCCTGGTGACGCGCAACGATATCTTCGCCGCGGCGCTGGAGCGCAGCGGAGGACAGGCGGTGCGGTTCCGTCCCGCCACGAGGGCCGATCGCGCGTCGCTGCCGCGCTATGTGTCACCGCGGCTGCGCGTCACCGCGCTGGACGCCCCGGCCAACGCCGAACGCGGCGACATCGTGACTTTCACGGCGACGGTCACCAACCCGGGTACCGTCCCCGGGGGCAAGGACGTCGTGATGACCGTGCAGGGCACCGGCATCAGGCAGACCCGCCATGTCCGAGTCGACCCCGGCTCGTCGGCCATCGTGCTGTTCCAGGCCCGCCTGACCGACGGCGCGACGGCGGTCGTCGCCGTCGACGGGCAGCGCCGCGTGGTGCGGCTGCGGCAGACGCCCGGTGCCGTCCCGGCGCCGACGAACCTGACGGTGACCCGGTTTGCCGGCTCGGTGGTGGCGCTGGCGTGGGATCCGGTCCCCGGCGCGTCGTACCAGGTGTTCCGGCGCACGGACAGTGGCGTCTACAGTCAACCCGTCGCCGTCGTCCCGCCCGGCACGACGACCTATGTGGACAGTGCGGTGACCGTGGACACCACCTACGCCTACGTCGTGCGGGCCGTGGTCGGTCAGCGGGTGTCGATCCCGTCCAACGAGGTGGTCCAGCGGACCATCCCGCAGATGGTTCGGGTGACGTGGCGGGTGCGGGTACCGGCGAACACGCCGCCCGGCGATACCGTGTTCATGCCGGGTTCGCTGCCCGAGCTCGGACCGTGGGACCCGGGCAAGGTCGCCATGACCCGCACCGCCGAGCCGGGCATCTGGGAGACGACGTTGCCGGTGCTGGAGGGCACAATCGTCCAGTACAAGTACACCCGCGGCACATGGGAGAAGGTGGAGCACTGGGGCGAGATCACCGGTACCGTCAACCGCTCCATCACCATCGCCTACGGCGCGACCGGCACCCAGCTCGTCGACGACACCTCGCTAGATCCGAACACGCCAGACGCCCACGAGGCAGTCCGCGCCTGGATCGACCTGCCACCGCAACCGTAAACCAGCGTCGACTCAGACGGCGGCGGGTGTTTCGTCGCGGTCTGAGTCGCAAAAGACCACCGACGTCCCACGACGATGGCGCCGACGAACACGGCGGCCGGCAGGGCGACCCCGGCCGCGAGGATCATGGAAGTGATGCGCGTCGCTCCTGAAGTTCTTGACCGATTCTGGTACTGAGCGGGTGCTGTCAGGCTCGCGAAGTAAAGCCAATTCCGGCAGCCTCGGACTTGGTACCTCTGCGGCTGGCCGCAGTCGGGGCCACCGCCGATGACACCGCTGGGCACCGGTGTCATCGGCGTGCCCTCCACCCGTGCCCGGGACGCTTCCGCGTAACCCCAACTGATCAGCGACCGCCACCGGAGGGTGAGCCGCCGTCGCGGCCCGCACATCGATCCGGATAGGTGCGCGTACCTCCGCTCGGCCGTCGGTGATGCGGTACTCCAGGTAGTACACGCCCGGCTTGCCGGCCGTGAACGAGATCGTGTTGGCCAGATAGTCCGGGTTGGCCACGGTCCCGGCCGGCGCCGGTGATACGAAGCGCAACCGCAACCGCAGCCGCTGCCCGCCTCCCGGAACCTTGAAGGCTTACGGCACCTACTGGAAGCGGGTCGTCGATCGCTGGGGGTCCAGGCATCTCGACGAGCCGAGCCCGCTGGAGATCGAACGCTTCGGAAAGGAGCTACGCGCTTCCAGGGTCCAGCGCCGCGACGGTCGCGGCGGTAGCGGCGTGGAGGAGAACTACGTCGCCGCTATGCGCTGTCTCTACAAGCGGGCGGTCGTCAACGACCACATCGCGCAGGCGGACAACTCGGCCGCTAGAGTCGCCAAGCCCAGGCGCCAGCCGAGCGCGCGGCACGCGCTGCGAGAAGACAGACTGGAGAAGATCAACCATGTTGCGGCGACGACCGGGGACGATCCGGAGCCCGACTCGTTGATCCTGCGCCTGCATCAGGAGACCGCAGGCGCTGTTGCATCAAGCGGTCCTCAAGATCACTTTCCGCAAGACTTCCTGCGAGATCGAACTTCGGGCTTAACTTGATCTATGGGATCAGGACAAAGCTGTCATTTGCTCGCGCTATCCAAACGACTGATAGCGGCCTGCTGCCTGTCTTGAGCCCCTGACGGAAGATGTGCGGCGCCGCGATCGCGCGATGGCTTGATGCAACAGCACCGTTGATGGCGTCGAGCAGATCAGCGCGGTGCGCCGTGTAGGTGTGCTCCATAGAGCCGCTCACACGATTTTGCAAGGTCCTCTGCGGAAAGTACCGTCTCGTCTTTCCAGCGCCGGAACTCCCGACCTACGTCGAGCTGGACTGGGCGCTCGGCGAAGGCGTCAAGCACGCCAAGCCGCCGCAGGAGCCGTGCCGCGTTGGGGGGCAACGACCAGACCCGCACCGATCTGCTTGAGCTGCGGGGTCTTCTCATAGACAGTGCTTGATAGCCCTGCCCGGTCCGGGAATACTGCTGCCGCAAGGCTTCCGATCCTAGCGCCGATGATCGCGATGTCCAGCTCATCGGCCGTTGCTGAGGACATGCCGCAACTCCTACTTCGTTCTATATCGGACCGCGCGCCACGCGGTCGTCACATGGTTGCGCCTCAGGGCTCGGTATCTCCAGAGCACGTTGAACGAACACCCTGCTTATCGTTACGGTCGGGGATCATCCCCAGCTAGAGACGGGTAACCGATGGGCCTCACCTTCGACCATCACACCCACGGGCAGCGCGTGTTGTTCGGCACGGGCGCGGCCGTCGGCAACACCATCGTCGCGGTGACGGGGCTCGGCGCGCAGCGCGTGCTGCTCATCGCGGACCAGTTCGCAGTGCAGATCGCCGACGCGATCGCCACACGGATACCTGTGGTCGCCCGCATCCACGACATCGTCCAGCACGTCCCTATCGAGCGTGCCCGCGCCGCGGTGGCCACCGCGAAGGACAACGCGGTCGACGCAGTGATCACGATCGGCGGCGGCTCGTCCACCGGCCTGGCGAAAATCGTCGCCCGCGATACCGGACTTCCGATCATCGCGATCCCGACCACGTTCGCCGGCTCCGAGGCGACCGACGTGTGGGGCCTCACCGAGGCGCAGCGCAAGACCACCGGAGTCGACCCCCATGTTCTGCCGAAGATCGTCGTCTACGACGCATCGCTGAGCGCAAGCATGCCCGACCAACTCGCCGTCGCGTCTGGACTCAACGCCGTCGCCCACGCGATCGACGGGCTCTGGGCACCCCGCGCCGACCCGATCAACCGCGCCCTGGGCACCGAAGGGCTGCGCGCGTTGATCCCTGGCTTACGCACAATGCACGCAGACCCGGACGACCTCGACGCGCGCGAGCAGGTGATATACGGCGCGTACCTGGCCGCCGTCGCGTTCGCCTCCGCTGGATCCGGCATGCACCACAAGATTTGCCACGCGCTTGGCGGCACCTACAACCTGCCGCACGCCCAGACCCACGCGATCGTGCTCGGCTATGTGATCAGCTTCAACGGCCCCGCTGCGCCGGAGGCACAGTCGCGCATCAGCGCGGTCCTGGACGACTTGCCCGGGGCGACAGGTCTGTTCCAACTGGGCCGCGACCTCGGGGCGCCCAAATCGCTTGCGGACATTGGATTCGCCGAGTCCGACATCCCCGAAGCCGCCCGCATCATTGTGCCCTCGATCCCGCCGTCCAACCCCCGCCCTGTCACGCAGGCTGACCTCGAGTCGCTGCTACACGACGCCTGGGCGGGCGTACCTGTGGCCTAGAAGTCCTGGAGTCCTTATGAGTACACCGTTCGTCTCCCAGCAACAGCGCGCCCGCGAGGCCGAGCTGATAGAGCGCGTCCAGCGCTCATTCGATGGCACCCCGGACGAGCGACTCAAGCAGATCATGCAAGCGCTCGTGCGACACCTGCACGAGTTCGTACGCGAGGTGCGACTCACCGAACAGGAATGGAACACGGCGATCCAGTTCCTCACCGACTGCGGGCACATCACCACCGACAAGAGGCAGGAGTTCGTCCTGCTATCTGACGTTCTCGGCATTTCGATGCAGGTGATCGGCGTCAACAACGAGGCCTACGGGGACGCCACGGAGGCGACGGTCTTCGGCCCGTTCTTTGTACCGGGCGCGCCGCTCATCGAGCACGGCGGGGACATGGCCTTCGGGGCACCCGGCGAGCCCTGCTGGGTCGCCGGACGCGTCACCGACACCAGCGGCACGCCGGTACCGGGTGCGCGCATCGACGTGTGGCAGGCCGATGAGGACGGCCGTTACGACGTGCAGTACTCCGACGCACGCACGGCGGCTCGGGCCCACCTGTTCACCGACCACAACGGCGAGTACACGTTCTGGGCGCTGACCCCCACGCCATACCCGATCCCCGACGACGGCCCGGTGGGCAGGATGCTGGCCGCTGCCCGACGCTCCCCGCTGCGCGCCTCCCACCTGCACTTCATGGTCAACGCCGCCGGCCACCGCGCGCTGGTGACCCACATCTTCGTGCGAGGCGACGAGATCGGCTGGGCCGACACGGTGTTCGGTGTCAAGGAATCACTCATCAAGGACTTCACGCGGCACTCTGCCGGTGACCCCACACCCGACGGCCGCGACCTCGGCCAGCAAACGTGGAGTGACGTGCACTTCGACATCGTCCTGGCACCAGCTGGATCCTGATGCCGCCCATCGGGCCGGGTGGATAGCCGCGCGGTCTGCGGGCCGCCTGCGGCTTGCCTCCCGTCACGTCGCAACCGGCCATCCGCACCATCGTGGTCACCGGCTCAGTCCGACCGCTTCGGGCCGACGCTCAGTTCGTTGAAGATTGACGACGCCCGTTGCTTGTGGGCTTCCGCCTCCGCGTGGTGGTGCTGCGCCCGCAGCGCGTCGGACAGCTCACCAAGACACTCGGCTTCGGACCGGCGCAGGCCCAGCTCCCGGAATACGGCCAAGGCCTGCTGATGCCATACGACGGCCTCGGCGTGGTGGAGCAGCCGGTGGTTGATCGTGCCGAGCGTGCTGAAGCTGACCGCCTGACCGTACCGGTCGCCGAGTTCCCGGAACATCTCCAGCGCTTCCCGCTGGTACGCCAGAGCAGACTGATAGTCCTTCAGCTCCTGGTGGATGTCGGCGACGTTGGACAATGCAGTCGCCTGGCCGAGCCGGTCGCCCAGCTCCCGGTAGAGGTCCAGGGCCGCCCGGTGGTGGTGGCCGGCTCGCACGAGGTCACCGGCGAAGTGATAGGTGCTTCCGAGCAGGCGCAGGCAGGTGGATTCGCCGTGCCGATCGCCCAGCTCGCGGCGCAGGGCCAGGCTCTGTTGGATGAAGTCAAGAGCCTCGCCGACGCGCTGCTGCTGGCAGTAGATCATCCCCCTTGCGTACAGGCACGCCGCTTGACCGTTGCGATCACCGATCTCGATGAAGAGTGTCAGCGCGTCCTGGAAGTGAGCCTGGGCCTGCTCGTACTCGCCGGTGCGCTCACACGCGACGCCGAGGTCGTGGCGGCCGTACGCTTCGCCGGTCCGGTCGCCTACGCGTCGGGCCGTGTCCAGAACCGCCTGGCTGACCTGAAGCCAGTCGCGCAGATGTCCGCGCACCACCAGGAGCATGGGCAGGGCCAGCCCGAGCCGGGTACACAGCTCCGGCTCGATGTCGGGTGTCGCCGCGGCCTGGTTGACGATCGTGACCAGGTTGGGGCGCTCGGTATCCAGCCAGTCCAGCGCCGCGGCGGCCGTGGCCGGTACGAAGCCGGCCGGTTCGACCGGCCGGGGGCCGACCAGGTCGGCGCGCGGGTCGCCGGGGCGGACGAGCCGGAAGGCCTGCCAGGCCGCGTCCAGATACCACCGCATCGCCCGGGCGAGCGCGGCGATGGTACCGGTCGCACGGTCGGTCTCTTCCCGGGCGTAGAGGCGTAGCAGGTCGTGGAGGTGGTACCGGTCCGGCGTCATCGACTGGATGAGTTGGGCATCCACCAGCCGCTCGAGCATCCGCTCGGTGTCGGGCTCGGGAAGGTCGAGCAGGCGGGCGACCGACGGCAGGCACAGCTCGGGCCACTCGGGCAGACCGAGCAGGGGGAACGCGGCGGCGGCGGCCCGGTCGGTCGGATCCGTGCTGCCAGCCAGCGACTCGTGGCTCACCGCGAGGCTTGACCGCACCGCCAGATCCGCGACCCGCAGCTCGTCCAGGCGGCGCGTGGCCTGTGCCAACCGTTCGGCGAGCGTACGAACCGGCCAGCCCGGACGGGCGACCAGGCGGGCGCCGGCGATGCGCAGCGCAAGCGGCAGGTACCCGCACAGGTCGGCCACCGTGCCCGCGGCCGGCGGGTCGGCTTGAATCCGGTCGACGCCGGCCAGCGCGCCCAGCACGGCCACCGCCTCATGCGGCGCCATCACCCCGAGGTGGACCTGCGTGGCACCGTCGAGGGTGGCCAGTACCCGGCGGCTGGTGACGATCACCGCGCAGCTGGCACCGGCTGGCCGCAACGCCCGAACCTGTACGGCGTCGCGGGCATTGTCGAGTACCACGAGAAGCGCACGTCCTGCGGTCAGGTCCCGGAATCGGGCCGCCAGCTCGGCCAGCGACCGGCCCGTCGGCGCGCGATCGCCGAGGGCGCGCAGGAACCGGCCCAGCGCCTCCTCCGGTTCCAGCGGCGCCAGGCCAGGACTTGCGCCCTGCAGATCGACGTAGAGCTGTCCGTCCGGGAAGCCGCCGGCCACCAGGTGTGCGACATGCAACGCCAGCGCCGACTTGCCGACCCCGCCGACGCCGCTGATGGCAATCGTCACCTCGGACCGGCCGGTACGGGTCAGCGCCGTACGCACTGCGGCCACCTCAGCCGCCCGCCCGGCGAAGCCCGGCTGGCCGGGCGGGAGCTGCCCGCGCACGACCAGGCCCGCCCGCCCGTCCGTGCCGTCCGGCGTCGCGCTGACCCGTACCACGGCCTCGTACGCCTGGCGTACCTGCGGGCCGGGCTCGACACCGAGCTCCTCGGCGATCTGATGCCGCGCCTTGGCGTACAGGGATAGCGCCTCGGCCCGCCGGCCACTGTCGTGCAGGGCTTGGATCTGGCGGGCCAGGAGCGGCTCGGCGGACGGGTACTCGGCCAGCCGCTGCTGCAGCTCGTCAACGACCGCGGCCGGGCGACCGAGCCGCAGCTCCACATCCGACCATTCGGCCAGCGCGACCACGCGCTGCTGGTCGAGACCGTCGCGTACCCGGCCCACCCAGTCGCCGGTCAGACCGGCCAGCGGCGGGCCGTGCCACAGATCCAGCGCCTCGCGGAGGGCCCGAGCGCGCTCCCCGTCGCCGAGGGTGGTCCGGTCGGCCGGCCGGATGATGGACCGGAAGCGGTGCAGGTCGACCAGGCGTCGATCGATGTCCAGCAGGTACCCGCCGGGCCGGCGCAGGAGCGCCGCCCGGATACCGCCGGAAGCGGCCCGATCAAGAACCCGACGGAGGCGGGTGACGTACGTATAGACCACATTGCGTACCTTTCGTGGCGGCCGTTCACCCCAGACCCGGTCGATCAACGTTTCGATCGGGACCATCCGACCGGCCTCGAGTAGCAGTACCGCCAGCACCAGGCGTTGCTTGGTCGGGCCCAGATCAAGCCGCTCTCCGGCTACGAAAAGCTCCACCGGGCCTAGCGTCTGAAACTCCACTCCGCCCCCTGCATCGGGTTGAAAGGCCACCCGGCCACATACGCCTCCACGGCGTACCGCATCGATCGGTTCAAGGAAAAGTCAAGAAATCCGACCAGCTCCGGACCGCAGGCTTCGTCGCGGGCACCGCCCTGGCGTAGGTACGAACAACTACGTCGTGACGATCGTGGCCGCTCACCCTCGACAGCGGCTCATCACCACGAGGAGGTCGCCTTGTCGTCGCCGCATCCGCCCTCTGGCCGCCGATGGGATCTGGTACTGGAGCACCGTGAGCGGCTGCAGCGCCTGGTGCGGGCGAGGCTGCCGGAGCCGCGTGACGTCGAGGACGTGGTCCACGAGGCGTTGATCCGGGCGGTGTGCTTCGCCGACCTGGACGAGACCAGAGTCGGCGCGCTGCTCACGACGACGGCGTTGCGGCTGTGTGCCGACACCTACCGGACCCGCTCCCGGCAGCAGCGCCTGCTCGGCCGGATCGGGGCGGCGACACTGGTGCCGGGACCGGAGGAGATCGTGTGCGACCGCCAGCTCGGCCGCTGGCTGATGGAACACGTCCAGCAGCTACCCAGCCGGGAACGCCAAGTTCTAATGGCCCGGGCGTCCGGGCTGAGCACCACTGAGGCGGCCAGCCGGTTCCAGATCTCGACCAAGGCCGCCGAGTGCGCGTTTACCCGCGGGCGGGCACGGCTGCAGCGCCTGCACGAGCGGGACAACACCCCTGACGGAACGACCATATCCGACCGCTGATCCCGTTGGCCTATGCCGCGATGAGCGCCGGGCATGAGGTGATGCTTCTGTTTCGCCGGCGTCGGCAAGGGCCAGATCGAGGGTTGCTCAGGGCCGCCCGGCGCTGACGTGGCAACGGGTCGGCGGTACCGAGGTGCACACACGCGGACCTACACGCGACGCGCCGAGCTCCTTAGCCGCGCTCCGGACCGCACAGACGTTGTCGACGCCATGCGGGCTGACCACGACGCCGCGGCCGGGTCGAGGCCGGACCGCGGCGCCGTGGCCGACACGTTAGGTGACGATTAGGGTGCCTAGGATCGTTGAGCGGATCTGGTTGGTCTCCCAGGCGATGTAGACCGCATCGACCACCCATGATGTACCGCCGAAGATCGACGTATCGAGGACCGACTGCTCGTGTGGTACGACGCAGTTGCTCCCGGCGAACCCGGACAGCACGGTGAACTGGACACCCGGTGGCGGCGCGCCGATGCGCGAGTAGTGGAAGACCACCCTCGTGTTCGGTACCACGATGCCGGTGTGGAAGATCGGCGTACCGTGCGGCACGGTCAGCGTGCGCCCCGGTACGTCGGAGTGCAGGATGCCGAAGCCGAACGCGACGGTCCAGGCCTGGGTGTTCTGTCGGCAGAAGGCCGTGATGCCGACCCCGCTGTCGGTGCCGCCGGCCTTGGCGGCGGCGCTTACAGGGCTAGGTGCCAGCATCGTGATAGCCGCAACGACCATTGCTGCCGCGAAGCCGGCAGCGAGGCGGTGCCGGCGCAGCGGTCGATCGGATGGGATCATTCGTTCCTCCTCCTGCTCTGGGGATCAAAGGGCTGGCCGCATGATCGGAACAAGCGGCCACAGTGCGCGCCGCCACCGTCTGATCGTCCACAGTGGATCGATCGGCCAATGTCGGTTTGCCCTGGGGACACGTTCTGGCCGGGCGGCCGCCTTCCGGAGACCCGCCGTGGCCCGGTATGCGTCCCGTAGGTATACGTCTCGTCGGCCCGCCGACCCTCGCCGGTTCGCTGACCTACTGCGTCATCCAACTCCGCTGGCGGTGGTGCCGAGGCATAGTAGCGGTCGTGGCCGATGACACCCCGATGCCCGGCCCCGCCCGATTCCGCCGGCGACGCCGGACCAAAGTTCAGTAGTTGCTGTATTCAGTAGCTGATGTACAGTTGGTGACGTGAAGGCGCCGACGTACGGCGAGGTGCTGGCCCGCTTCGGTCACGCCCTGTCGGATCCGACCCGGGCCCGCCTGTTGCTGGCCTTACGCGAGCAGCCGGGCTATCCAGCGGAGCTGGCGGAGTTGCTGGGTGTCACCCGGCAGAACCTGTCCAACCACCTGTCCTGCCTACGGGGGTGCGGCCTGGTGGTGGCGGCGCCACAGGGCCGGCGCACCCGCTACGAACTGGCCGACCCCCGCCTGGCTCACGCACTGGGCGACCTGCTCGGTGTCGTGTTGGCGGTGGATCCGCAGGCCTGCCCCTCCGCCGAAACCGACGGCTGCTGCTGATGGCCTCCACCGCGGTGTCCGTCCCCACACCCGCAGACATCATGCGGCGCAAGGTGTTGGTGCGTCGAGTACGGCTGCTCGTCACCGCGACGATCTCCTACAACGTGATTGAAGCGGTCGTGGCGATCACAGCGGGCAGTATCGCATCGTCGACCGCGCTGATCGGGTTCGGTCTGGATTCGGTGATCGAGGTAGCGTCGGCGGTCGCGATAGCATGGCAGTTCTCCGGCGCCGACCACGAAAAGCGGGAGAAGACCGCGCTTAAGGTCATCGCCATCTGCTTCTTCGCTCTCGCCGCCTACGTCACCGTGGAATCCACCCGCTCCCTGTTCGGCGTCACCGAACCCGCCCACTCGACCGTGGGCCTGATCCTGGCCGCGGTTTCGCTTCTGGTGATGCCCGTCCTTTCTGCCATCCAGCGCCGCACCGGACGCGAGCTAGGTTCCGCCTCCGCGGTGGCCGACTCCAAGCAAACCCTGCTGTGCACCTACCTGTCCGCGGTCCTGCTCGTCGGGCTGGGACTCAATAGCATGTTCGGCTGGTGGTGGGCCGACCCACTCGCCGCGTTGGTCATCGCGGCCGTCGCGGTCAAGGAAGGCCGCGACGCCTGGCGCGGTGACACCTGCTGCGCGCCCACATCCTTTGCCGTACAAGAGAAACAGGCTAGCGATTGTGATGATGCCTGCTGCGCCGAGTAGTGTTCGGCCGTTGGTGGCTACTTGGCTGTGCCGAACATCGCGGCGAGCGCGTCGCGACCCTCGGGTGGGGTGCGGATCTCCAACCTCACGCCTTGTGCGTCGATGGTCAGGTGATAGCTGCCGAAGGAGCAGCAGGAGTATTCGGCGGCCATAAGCCGCGCCAGCTCTGCGGTGCGGTCGACGTCGTGGTCGAACTGCACGGCGACGCCATCGTCGGTGTGTTCCCGGTGGGTGGCGGCGGCCAGGATCGTGTGCCACTGCTCCACCCGGCCGGCCATGTCGCCGCCGTCCGCGTCAAGGGTGCACACGATCGGCACCCCATCGGCTGTGACGGCGGAAGTGGCGCCGGTGCTGCTCGGGAAGATGTAGGTGCCCGACGTGACCGCCGCCGCGCGGGTGCACGCGCAGTTGTCGTGGCACTGACCGCTGGTGACCTCGTCGGCGAGGACGGCCGCAGCGGTCTGAAGTCGGCTGGCTTCCTGTGCCAGAGGAATGCCCTGCAATATCGGTGCGGTCGGTGCGGTACCGCCAAGGCCACCGGCGGTGGCCTGCTCGGCCAGGACCGAGGCGAGTTGCGCCTGGGCCTGGGTCAACCGGGCAGCGACGAGGTCGGCCATGCGGCGTTGCACGTCTGCGCAGTCGCCCGTGCGGCGCAGCTCCACGAGGTCGGCCGCGTCGCGCGGGGCCAGACCAAGACGCTGGGCGCCGGCAGCGAACTCTGTTTGTGGGGTCGTCGAGGTGGTCGTCATGGCATGCCTCCAGCGGCTCACGTTCGGGTGCGACGCCTCGACGGTAAGCCTGTAGCCAGGTACCGAATTCAAGCGATGACGATGTGAGACCGGTCACCGAGAGCAGGCTTGCATCCGGTACCTGGGTACGGGTTTATCGTGGATTCATGACAGATCACCATGCTGTGTGGACGGATCAGGTACCGGATGCTTGCACGCTGCCGACCGCCGAGCAGCCACTGCGTCTGGCCGAGTTCGACGCGTTGTTCACCGCGGCGGCACGCGACGCCGAACGCTTTGGCCCGCAACATCTTCGGGTCACTCTGCATGGTGGCGCGGACGTTGCCGATTCGGTACGCGACCTGGCCGCCCGCGAATCGCAGTGCTGCTCCTTTTTCACCCTCACTGTGACCGCACCGCAAGAAGGCATGGTGCACCTCGACATTGAGGTCCCCGCCGCGCACATCGACGTCCTCGACACCCTGCAGCGGCGGGCCACCGCCGCGCGGAGCCAGACATGAACATCGGCCTGCGCAGCGGTGAACTCGCCGAGGCCGCCGGGGTGAATCTGCAAACCCTGCGCTACTACGAGCGGCGTGGCCTGCTGGCCGAACCCCACCGCAGCCCTGGCGGGCACCGCCTCTACCCAGCCGAAGCCTTGACCGTGCTGCGGGTGATAAAAACCGCGCAACGGCTTGGATTCACCCTCGACGAGGTCGCCGATTTGCTTGACCTTGGTACCCATCGACACGGCCGTAAGCCCGACAGCAGCCTGCAACGGCGTGCCGCCGTCAAGCTGGCTGAGATCGAAAGCAAGATCGCCGACCTTCAGGTCATCGCCGCGAGCCTGCGCATCGCGCTGGACGCCGGCTGCGATGACCTGACCACCTGTGCCACCACGGAATGCTGCCCGCTTCCGTTTGCCGACCTGGACCGAGGAGACCTCCGATCGTGAACCTGTTGCGCCGTCTGCTTCCCTCAAGCCTGGGCGGACTCACCGGCCTGGCCTGCGTCCTGTGCTGTGCGATACCGCTGCTGCTGGCCGCCGGAGTGCTCGGCGGGGCCGGGTGGGCATTTCTCGGCCAGATCCTGCCGGGCATCGCCATAGCCCTGGCCGCGTTGACCGCGCTGGCGTTCTGGTGGGCCCGGCGACGCCGCTCCGCCCATGCGGCCGGATGCGCCGGAGGCGACTGCTCCTGCTCCACGACCACACCGAACACCACCAATTCGGTGCGAAGCTGATGGCCTCGATAGCCTGCCGGATATGACGATCGCCCGCTCCATCCTGCTGTTCGCGCTGGCAGCCCTGTTCGCCCCAAGTCTATGGGCGGCCCGAGGATGGCACGGCGGGCATGTAGCGCTGGCGGTCGTCGCGGATAGCGGCCTGGTTCGCCTTATCCGTGGCGGGCGGTGCAGCCGACAGTGGTGAGCCATTGTGCCTGGTCGTGAAATCCGTTGCGGCCAGCCGCTTCCAGTGGTGTGGTCCCATCCCATGGGGCGGGGCGGTTGCGGTCGGCGCCCGCGGCGAGGAGGTGTTCGGCGGTGGCGCGTTGACCGCCGTGGCAGGCGGCCCAGAACGCTCCGGTGATGTCGTCGCGCTCGGCGCCGGCTCGGGTGTATTCCTGGACCTTGTCGAGCAGGCCGAGCCCGGCGGCGTTGAACAGGCTGACGTGGGCGCCTCGCTCGGTCAGACGGCGGGCGGTGTTCCATTGGGCGAACGCGACGGCGTCGTCCAGGGCGGTGCCGCCGCCGATGACGGCACCGTCTGCTTCGATATCGGCGCCGTGGTCCAGGAGCGCGTCGAGGACGGCGACGTCGTCGTTGGAGGCCGCCCAGTGCAACGGTGTTTCGTTGTGTGGACCGGTGAACCGGGCGTTGATGTCCGCGCCGGCCCGCACAAGCAGGGCAACGGTTTCGGGGCCGCGGGGGTAGTGGCCGGGCCAGTCGGTGACCACGTGCAGCAGGGTGCGGGTCATCCCACCCTCGCCAATGGTGCCCAGCGCGGCGGTAGCCAGTTCGGGGTGATCGGCCAGCAGCTGCCGCAGCGCGGGAAGGTCTCCGGTGTGGATGGCTTTGACGGCCGCGTCGGCGCGGGGATCGTCGGTGGTGATGACTGTCGTCATGAGACGCTGCCCTGCCTCGTGGAGGTGGTGGTGCGGGCGGGTGGGATGGGTGTGCCGATGTCGTGGTGGCCGTTGGGATTGCCGTCGACCTCTGGCCCGATGTCGGTGTATGCCTTGGCCTGCAAGGTGAACAGCTCCGCGTAGGTTCCGGCGGCGGCGATCAGCTGGTCATGGGTGCCGTGTTCGATGATCTGTCCGGCGTGCAGGACGTAGATGTGGTCGGCGTCGCGGACGGTGTTGAACCGGTGCGAGATCAGCAGCACTGTACGCCCGGCATACAGGCTGCGCATGCGGGTGAACAGGTCGTGTTCGGCGCGCGGGTCCAGGGAGGCGGTGGGCTCGTCGAGGATGATCAGCGGGGCGTCGCGGATGAACGCCCGCGCCAAAGCCACCCGCTGCCACTGCCCCACCGACAGATCCCGGCCGCCTTCGTACTCGGCCGACAGCACCGTGTCGTAGCCATCCGGCAGTGCGGACAGGTATAGGTCTGCTCCGGCGTGGATGGCGGCGGCACGAATCCTTTCCTGGTCGGTGAGGTGCTCGATGGCGCCCAGGCCGATGTTCTCCCGCGCCGACAGCTGGTAGCGCGCGAAGTCCTGGAAGATGAGGGCCACCCGCCGGTGCACCCCGGCCGGGTCAAGCTCGGCGAGGTTGTGGCCGTCCCAGCTGATGCGGCCCTGCTGCGGCAGATACAGCCGGGACAACAGTTTTGCCAGTGTCGTCTTGCCCGAGCCGTTCTCGCCGACCAACGCAATCACTTGCCCCGCTTCGATGTCCAGGCTGACGTCGACAAGCGCCGGCGTGCTGGCAGCAGGGTAGGTGAAGGTGACGTTTTGGACGCTGATGCGGTCGAAGGTGTCCGGGGCGGGCCGGGTGCCGGTGGCGCCGTGGGTTTGCGGTGCGGTAGCCAGGAAGTCGGTGAAGTCCTCGACGTAAAGCCCGGACTCATACATTTCGCCGATGCTGTTGACCGTGTACATGATCCGCTCGCCGAGCAGCAGCAGCGCCCCGGCCGCGGTGGCGGTTTCGGCCAGCTGCAACCGTCCGGACAGGGCCAGAGCGAGCAGCCCGGTGATGCCCAAGCCCAGCGCGGCGGCGAGCCCGAACGTGGATAGCACCGCGATGCGGAACCGTTTGCGGGTGGTCTTGCGCAGCTCGCTCATGTGCAGGTCGTACAGGACGGTGTGCCTTTGGGCCAGGTAGGCGCCCAGGCCGAACGCGCGAACCTCCTTGGCCGGGTCTTTGCCGGTCAGCAGGCTGAACAGGTAGTTGCGGGCGCGCAGCACCGAGGTCATGCGCATCTGGAACCCGAACATGGCCTGTCCGGCCTTGGCCACCCCGGCCAACAGGGGCAACCCGGCCAGGAACAGCAGCGGGATCAGCCAGGGCTGGATCGCCAACAGCGCCACCACAATCCCGCCGATCGACGCCAGCGCCCCGATGGTGCCGATGAGCCCGTCGACCAGCTGAAGCGGCCGATGGGGGTTGGAGGTGACCCGTTGCAGCCGGTCGTGAAACGCCGGAGTCTCATACGCCGACAGCTCCACGGTGGAAGCGATGTCGATGATCTGCTGCTTGGTTTTGCGGGAGGTGGTTTCCGAGAGTACCTCGCGCACTTCCCGCCCCAGCGCGGTCAGCAGACCCATCACCGTGATGACCCCGACGACCGCCGCCAGCTGCGGGGCGACCGCCCCGATTCCTGTGGTCGCGGGCGCGGTACCCGCGGTCAGCACGGAGCCGATCAGATTCTTGGAAAAGATCAGCGCTACGGCGATCCCGGCACCGTTAACCAGCTTCAGCACGATCGAGGCGACCAGCAGCCGCGGCGCGGCGGCCCATACCATCCGCACCGCATCGGCGGTGATACGGGGAAGCAGCCGCAGAGACTTAGGCCGCTCGTCTTCGTTGCCACAGCCCGGTTTCGCCACCGGTACCGGTACCGGCGAGCCTTGTGCCGCCTGGCCCTGTGCGTCCAAAGAGTCGGCGGTCATCTCCTCACCCTCCCCCGCGTCAGCCGATGCGCTCCAGGTCGTCATCGTCAAGCAACCGGCCCAAGATGTCCACTCCCAGCCTAAACGTTGTTGTTATCAGGGCGGCACAAGGCCCGGCGGCCCGCATAGGTAGCTATGCTACTGTCCGTCGATAGGTAGTAATCCTAGCTATGGGTTGATCGGCGTGACGAATGCTGGACGGGCGGGCAATCCGACCGCTACCTGACGCACCAGTGGGTACCGAAGGATCGCACAGGCTGCACACGCTAACCGCATCGCCGGGCTGGCATCTGCTCATCTGCGGGACCGAACCGCCGCACCAGCCGGCCGACCTGTTGCGCATGGGACGGGGGCACCTATGGCTGCACCATCTGGATGCCGTCGCACATCAGCCGGCCCTGGCCGCGCTGCGGCTCGCCCCGGACCGGCCCGGCTTGTTGCTCATCCGCCCCGACGGGCACATCGCCTTGCGCACCACCGGCAGCGACACCACCGGACTACTGTCCTATCTGAACCACTGGCTACCACAGCCCGGCACATCCCTTTGAGTTCGACTCCAGCCCATAACCGGTCTTGCGATGCCGGCGCAGCAGCAGCGCATTGAATGTCACGATGATGGTCGAGGCGCTCATCATCAGCGCCGCCCACTCCGGGCGCAGCAGCAGGCCCAGGCTCGGGTACAGCACCCCGGCCGCGACCGGTATCGCCAGCAGGTTGTAAATCGCCGCCCAGAACAGGTTCTGCTTGATCTTCGTGCGTACCGCTCGGGCGATCCGCAGCGCGTAGCCGACGTCGGCCGGGTTGTCGCGCACCAGCACCACATCGGCCGTCTCCACCGCCACGTCGGTGCCGGCGCCGATGGCGATGCCGATGTCGGCCTGGGCCAGCGCGGGCGCGTCGTTGACCCCATCGCCGACCATCGCCACCCTGGCCCCGGCCTGTTGCAGCTCAACGATTTTGGCCGCCTTGTCGGCCGGCGGCACCTCCGCGATCACGGTGTCGATGCCCAGCTGCCGCGCGACCGCGTCGGCGGTGTGCCGCTGGTCGCCGGTGAGCATCACCGTCTTGACCCCGGCGGCGTGCAGCGCCACGACCGCCTCTCGCGCCGATTCCCGCACCGTGTCGGCGACCACCACCAGACCCAGCGGTATTCCTTGCGCCGCAACATACATCGCGGTCTTGCCGGCCGAGGCCAACGCCTGTGCTTTGGCCCCAAGCCCCTGAAGGTCAACCCCTTCGCGTTGCATCAGCCGCAGGTTGCCGATGAGCACCCGCTGCCCATCGACGGTAGCCACCACGCCATGCCCGGGAACCGAATCGAAATCGTGCGGCGCGGCGACTTCGAGGCCGCGCTCACGCGCGGCATTGATGATGGCTTGCGCGAGCGGATGCTGCGACGGCTGGTCAGCGGTTGCGGCCAATTTCAAAACCTTTTCCTCTGGTACCCCGTCAGCCGCCACGACATCGGTAAGAGCCGGACGCCCTTGCGTAAGCGTGCCGGTCTTGTCGAAGACCACCGTGTCCACCCCGGCGGTCGCCTCCAGCGCCGTCGCGTTCTTGAACAGCACCCCGCCGCGGGCGCCCTGCCCGACACCCACCGTGATGGCCGTCGGCGTCGCCAGAGCCAGGGCGTCTGGGCAGGCGATGACGATGGCCGAAACCGCTGCGGCCATGGCGAATCCGGCTCCGTGCACGCCGAGCAGCCACCACGCGAGGAAGGTGACCGCGCCCGCGCCCAACGCCACGAACACGAGATACTTTCCGGCGGTGTCGGCCAGCCGCTGCGCCGGGGCTTTGGACGCCTGGGCGTTGCGGACCATCTGCACGATGCGCGCCAGCGCCGTGTCCGCGCCGACCGCGGTCGCCTTGAACACGAACGAGCCCGTGGTGTTGATGGTCCCACCCACCACGGTTTCACCGGGGCGTTTCGCCACGGGCACCGGCTCCCCGGTAATCATCGATTCGTCCACATAGGACGATCCGTCGACCACCTCGCCGTCGACCGGCACCTTGGCCCCGGGCCGCACCACGATCTGATCCCCGACGGCGACCTGTTCCAGCGGCACCTCGGTCTCGGCGCCGTCGCGGCGTACCAAAGCTGTCGGCGGGGCCAGTTTCAGCAGTGCCTCGACCGCCTGGCCGGTGGCGAAGCGGGAACGCATCTCCAGCCAGTGCCCGATCAGCGACAGGGTGGTCAGCATCGCCGCCGCCTCGAAGAACACCTCCTGGCTGCCCAGCAATGTGGTCACTACCGAGTACAGGTAGGCCACGAGGATGCCGGTGGCGATGAGCGTCATCATGGTGACTTCACCGATGCGAAGCGACCGCCAGGCCGAGGAGATGAACGGCCAGCCGCCCCACCACACCACCGGCGTGGCCAGCACCAACCCGAACCATGCCATCGGGATCCCGAACGGCGGCTCCGAAGGCAGCCCGATGGCTTCGCCGATCGGCGAGAACACGATGATGGGCAGGGTCAAGATCGCCGAGATGACGAACCTGCGCAGCATCGCGTTGACCATGTCCGCGCCGTGCCCGGCGTGTTCGTCGTGCCCAGCATGCTGGTCGTGTTCCATTGTGGCGGCGGCAGCCGCGTCGCGGTCGTGGTGGGCGGCGGTGTGGCTGGGATGATGCTGATGGGCGTGCATCTCGTCCACACCGCCGGCGGCAGGATGTCCCGGCTGGCAGCATGACGCCGGGCAATCCTCGCAGTCGCACCCGTAGCCGTGACTGTCCAAAAGAGACCGCAGCCGCTGCGGGTCGGTGACCGCCGCGTCGTACTCCACGTGCATCACCGATCTGGTCCGGTCGGCGGTGGCGAGCCCTACCCCGGGCCGGGCGGTGAGCCAGGTTTCCAGCGCGCCCAGTTCCGTGCCGCAGAAGCAGGTTCGCAGTGCGACTTCGGCGATAGTCATGATCGGGTCATCCCTTCCGCCGGTAGCCGAGCATGACCATCATGCCGGACTCGGCGTGGTACACGTTGTGGCAATGGATCATCCACTGGCCGGGGTTGTCCGCGTCGAAGAACACCGGCAGCGTCTGCCCCGGCAGCACGATCGCGGTGTCCTTGCGCGGCCCGCTCGCCTCGCCGGTGGCAAACGTGTGCCCGTGCAAGTGGATCGGATGGAACATCGTGGTGGTGTTGACCAAATCCAGCCGCACCCGTTCACCGGCGTTCACCTCGTAGGCGTCTTTGGCGGCTCGGGTGTGGTCGAAGCGCTTGCCGTTGAACCCCCAGTCGTAACCCATCATGCCGCCGGTCAGTTCCAGCCCGATCGTGCGCTCAGGCTGCTTTGCTGGCAGAGCAACGCCTTCGGCCGGTTTGAGCCGCCGGTAGGCGACAATGTGCCGCTCCAGTTCGGCCGGCAGCACCGAGGCCGGTGGCGCCTGCCCGCCCGCGGTGCGGATCAGCGCGAAAGCGCTCGCCTTCTTACCTTCGGCCAGCGCCACAACCGGAAACACTCCCGCCGCGAGGGTTACTACGACGTCGTAGCGTTCGCCCATGGCGATCAACAGGGCGTCGGTGTCGACGGGTACCACCGGGTATCCGTCGGTGTGGGTCACGCTCATCCGGTGGCCGCCGATGGCGACCCGGAACACGGTGTCGGCACCGGCGTTGATGAACCGGATGCGTACCCGCTGACCTGGTTTTGCTTCAAACACCTCCGGATCGGCCTGTGGCCGCCCATTGAGCAGGAAGTACGGGTACGCCACGTCGCCGGCATCGCCTCCTAAAAGGACACTGGTGGCCATGGGTTGCGTCATGCCGCCGTGCATCATTGTCTTGCGCAGCTTGGCCAGGACGTCGTCGGGGTTGCGGTCCAGCCAGTCGTCGAGCACGACCACCCACTCGTTGTCGTAGGACAGCGGCTCGTGCGGGTCCTCGACGATCAGCGGCGCATACAGCCCGCGGTCCAGTTGAGTACCGGCGTGCGGGTGCAACCAGTAGGTGCCCGGATGTGCGGCGGTGAACTGATAGGTGTAATCGGTGCCGACGGCGATCGGCTTCTGGGTCACATGGGGAACCCCGTCGGCATCGTTGCGCAGCGCGATGCCGTGCCAGTGGATGCTGGTGCCGGCCGGCAGCCGGTTGGCCAACGTCACCTTCAACTGATCGCCCGCGTTGACCCGAATCGGCGTGCCCGGGATCCGGCCGTCATACGACCACGCCCGCACCGTCGTTCCGCCCATGTCCACGTCGATGACCTTGGCCTCGATCCGGGCGTCGACGACCGGCCCGGGGTTGCGTGCGGCTTCCGCGGCCTGTACCTCAGGCCCGTCGATGGCCACCAGTGGCGGTTGCTCGCCGCGGGTACACGCCCCGAGCATGCCTGCGGCCAGCCCGCCCAACAGCAAATTCCTCCGATTGATCATTTGGCCCCTCCCGGGCTCGGCCGGGCGGGAGCGGTCACCTGCCACCCCGCCCTACACGGATAGACGGTTAGCGCCGGTCGAGGATGTTCCGCAGCTCAGCGACCTCGGCCGCCTGCGCCGAGGCGCCGGGCTGGTTGGTGCCGTGGTCCGTGCCTGACATGGAGCCGCCGCCGCAGGCGGACGGGCCCAGCGCTGCCACCGCCGAAACGGTCGGGGCGGAAGCGGTACGAGCAAAGCGATTCATGAACCTTGCGCCTTCCTGAATGAATGGTCAACGAAACGAGGGCATGCGTCAGCCCGCAGGCACCACAGGTGCCGCGCGGGCAGGTGTCCTAGTTACGTGCCACCGACAGGTCGGCGACCAGAAGGCCGATCGGGATGCCCGGCGGGCCGCGGACCATGTCGGTCACCGGCCGGATCAGCTGGTTGATCTGGACAGTCAAGGAAGGGAGTCGCCTGGACAGATGCACGCCGAGCACCAGCATCGCAAAGGTGCACAACACGGCCATACACACAGCCAGCGAACCGAATGGCAGCGGCTGGCTTGGCGTCCGGTCTGTGGCCTGCGACGAGTCGCCGTGGCCAGCCGCCACCATGTCCAGGTCGGCCCTTGGCGGCGCCACGGTCATCGCGTGGGCAGGCATTGGCGAAGCGTGCTCAGCGCCGTGCCCCAGCGTGTGCATGGCGAACAGACCGGCCGTCACGAGCAGGAGCAGGAGGAATGCGGGGCCGGTAGCCATCGCCCGCCTCATCCTGTCCTGCCGCATACTCGCGATAATACCTACTAGGGGTATGGGGATGAGGACGCCGTCTACTGCTTCTTCATAGGGAGGATCTCTTTGATCAACGCGTCGACGCGCCGGCGGATCTCGTCGCGGACCTGCCGCACGATCTCGATGGGCTGGCCGGCGGGGTCGGTGAGAACCCAGTCCTCGTAACGTTTTCCGGGGAAGTACGGGCAGGCGTCGCCGCATCCCATGGTCACGATGACATCGGATTCCTGCACGGTCCCGTCTTCCAGCTTGACGGGGATGCCGTCGCTGATGTCGATGCCGACCTCTGCCATCGCGTCGACGGCGACCGGGTTGATGGACTGCTTGGGCGCCGAACCGGCCGACCGGACCCGGACCTTGTCGCCGGCAAGGTGGGTGAGCCATCCGGCGGCCATCTGCGAGCGGCCCGCGTTGTGCACGCAGACGAACAGCACCGTGGGTCGGGTTGAGGTCTCAGACATGTTCGGGCTGCCTTTCCGGCATGGCGGATGCCGGTGTCGCGGCTGCGGGTTCGGGCCGGGCGTTGGGGTAGAACACGGCGACCAGGCCGAGCGCGGCCAGCAAACCGATGCCTTGCGCCACCACGAATCCCGGCACGCTCGAAAGCGAAATGCCGGCATAGCTGTCGGTGAAGGCACGCCCAATGGTCACCGCCGGGTTGGCGAACGATGTGCTGGAGGTGAACCAGTACGCCGCGCCGATGTAGGCGCCCACGGCGGCCGGGATGACAGCGGGTCTGCCGTGGCGCACGAGGCTGACGATGACCACCACGAGTCCCGTCGTGGCCACTACCTCCGCCAGCCACAGGTGAGTGCCGGTGCGGGTGGTGTGCGAGAAGCTCACAGCGGCAAGGTCGAACATCAGGTTAGCCACGACCGCGCCGGCGATGCCGCCGAGGATCTGCGCCAGCGAGTAGATGCCGGCCTCGGTGAGCGTCAGGCCGGTGCGTTCGGGCTTGCGGCCCAGCCACCAGTCGGCCAGTGAGACGACGGGGTTGAAGTGGGCGCCGGAGACCGGCCCGAACACGGCGATGAGGACGGCCAGGCCGAAGACGGTGGCGGTGGAGTTGGCCAGCAGTTGGACGGCGCCGTCGGGGGACAGGCGCTGGGCCATGATGCCCGAGCCGACGACGGTGGTCACGAGGGCGGCGGTGCCGGTCAGCTCGGCGACGGCGCGTCGCCATAAAGCGGTCATGGGCATTGCCGGTAGGTGGAGGCGTTGGCGCGGGCGGTCTCAGCCAGCTGGGTCAGGTGGACGGCGGCGGTGTCGAGGAGGTCGGGGTTGAGGTGGTAGAAGGTGAACTTGCCCCGGTTCTCGCCCCGGATCAGCCCGGCGTGGCGTAGCACCCGGATGTGGTTGGACACGTTGGGCTGCTTGAGGTTGAGGTCCTCGACCAGGTGACACACGCAGGCCGGGCCCTCGGCGAGCATTTGTACGATCCTTGCTCGGACCGGGTCGGCGAGCAGACCGACCACGCTGGTCACATCATGGTGAGCTGATATCACACCCTCTGATGGTAGGGACTTGCCGGGCCAGGTCGGCAGGTCTCGTCTCCTTTGTTCATCTGCTGTTCTCGTTGGCTGTGAACCAGTTCGCGGCGACGGCCGCAAGTCGAGCTGTGGTGCTCATGCGGTCAGCCGCAGCATGAGCCACCGGATGATGCCTTGTCCGTGCCGATGATGGTCAGCGGCAAGGAGACCAGGCCGCCACCGACGCCGGTGGCAAGTCCCCGCTTGGCCTGCGGTGCTGGGCATGACCCCGGGGGGCCATAGAGGGCTTGGGCCGGGTTGAGCCCTTCCAGCGCACAGGTCGACCTCCCGCCGGTACTTCACGGATACCGGGCGGGAGGTCGACAACTCGCCTTACCGCGAGATCGTGACGAAGGCGTATTCACCAGCCGGAGCCTGGTAGACGGCGTAGCCGCCGTCAACCCGCAGGAACTCGGTCCGGTGCGGCTGCATGTCCACGCGCCCACCGAGCAGCGGCACGCGGATCTCCGCGGTGGTGTTGGCGGGGATCGTGACAGTCAAGGTGAAACGTCCTTGCGCCTTCCTCCATTCGGCGCGCGCCACGCCATGCGGCGTGTGGTAGCTGCCTTTGACGAACGTCAGATCTCCCACGACCTTGGGTTCGATAATGATCTTTTGGTACGCGACGGAGCCGCCCGCCTGGCGGATACCCGCCAGACCCGCGTGGAACCACTCCTCGATTTGCGCGAGGATCATGTGGTTCTTGGAGTCTCCGATGGTCCAGCGCTCCCCCATCGTCGTCATGCCGCCGGGGTTGGCCACTGTCGGTGCCATGAAGAACCCGTAGCTGGGTTGCTCGTCCTCCTGCAGCAGATCCCACAGCACGTTGTCGCGGCCCGCGGAGGCCAGCGCCCGCACGATCGAGGCCATGCCGATGGTGCCTCCGCTGAAGTGGGGGCCGTCGCCGTTGGGGTGGAAGGCGTACACCAGCTCGACAAGCGCGTCCAGGACCGCCGCCCGTTCGCTGTCGGGCACGAGCCCGGCATCCAGCGCGAGCGCTTGAGCCGCCTGGGTCGCGCCGGTGGTTCCGGCGTTGCCGTCGGCGGTGTAGCGGCGCAGCTGGGTGTTGTAGAAGCGGGCGTTGAACGCTGCCTTGATCTCGGCCGCGAGCGCTTGGTACTTCTCGGCGTCGGCGGCGTGTCCGGTCAGCTGCGCCGTCATCGCCAGCTTGCTGATCATCATGTAGTAACCCCACGTGCCGGTGATCCGGCCGGAGGTCTGCTCGGCCGATACCCAGTCGGCCAGGGCGGCGTCGACGATGTGCGCGTCGGCACCGGTACCCACCTTCTGCCGCTGGATGTAATCGGCGAAATCGATCATCTGGTCGTAGTAGCGTGCCATGGTTTCGGTGTCGCCGTAGAGCTCGTAGAGCATGGCTGGGACGAGGATGATGGCGTTGCCCCAGTTGATCTCATCGCCGAAGCGGCCGGTGTAACCCCAGTCGTAGACCGGCGTCTTCAGCGCCACGTTGCCGAACATCGGGCTGTCGGCGATCGACTGGCCTTCGACGAGGTGTCTCATGGTCGTCTTCAGGTACGCCGCGAGGTCGTAGTTGCGGTGGATGGATCCCATCGGCATGGTGTAGTCGGCCGGATAGGACAGCTTCTCGCGCCCTGGGCAGTCGGTGAATGTCGACATGATGTTGCCGGCGAACGAGTACCGCGCCATGGCGTGGATGCGGTTGATCCGCGCGTTGGAGGTCGTGACCTCACCGGCCGGTGGGGTGGCCGCCTGCAGCCGCAGACCTTTGACGGTCTCGCGGGTGGGAACGTACCCTTCCGGCAGCCCGGTGACCTGAAGCCACTGCATGCCGAAGTAGTTGAAGTCCGGGGTCCAGGTCTCCCCGCCGGAGATGCCGGCGGTGGTGTAGGTGTTGAACAGGTCGACGCCGCGGCGCCCGCCACCACCCATCAGCGACGCCTGATCGATGGTGCCGTTGGCGGTCAACGACTCCGCTGGCGACATGCGGATGGTGGTGCCGGCCGGAATGCCGTCACCGAGGCGCAGCCGCGGCCACCCGACGATGTTCTGCCCGAAGTCGAACACCCACATGCCGGGGACAGGGTTGGTCACCGAGACCGGGGTGAACGTCTGCACCACTTCGACCGGTGGGGCGGTGCGGGCGACCAGCCTCGTGGCAAGGTTCGGCGGCGGCGCGATTCCGGCGTCGATCCAGGACATGTCGGTGCCGTCCCGGCGTTTGGCGGTCGCGGACAGGTCGGCTCGCGGGCTGTCCCAGCCGTCCTGCTCGCGGCGGGCGTCGTAGTCGGCGCCGGAGTACCAGGCGTCGGTGACCAGCGGGCCGAGTGCGGTGCGCCAGCTGCGATCCGAAACGATGACGTCGGTGGTTTCGTTGGTGTAGCTGACTTCCAGCCGCGCGATCATCCGTGGGGAGACGGCCGCGCCCGCGCTCGGGTCGGTTTCGGCGATGTTGTTGCCGGAGCCCGTAATCAAGGCTCCCGTGGCGTGCGGCTTGGACAGCGCTGGGGTGAACGTGATACCCGTTCCCTCCGCACCGGCGGTGCCGAGCGCCGTGATGGTGCGCGATTCCAGGCTATCGCCATCGTTACCGGTGTCGATGTTGATGGTGCCGCCGAGGTGGAAGTTGGCGACGTTGTCGAGTTTCACGGTGGTGGCGTCGGCGCCGGTGTCCGCGACCAGAGCGGCGCTGCCTTTGGGTTGGCTCTGCCACCACGAGTACGGTGCCGTCCTGCCCACCGCCGGGTTGGTGACGCTGCGGCGGACATAGGCGGTGCCGTTGCCGAGCTGAACGCCGAGGGTGTTGTCGCCCCGCCGGAGTTCATCGGTGATGTCGTAGGTGCGGTACTCGCTGGAGAGCTGATAGTTGGAGTTGCCGGGGGCGAGCACCTCGCCGGTGAGCTTTCTGCCGTTGAGGGTCGGCCGGTGCAGCCCGACGCCGGACAGGTAGAGGCGGGCGCGAGCGACCCGCTTATGGTCGTCCACAGTGAACTGCCGGGCGAAGATCGGCATGGGCTGAAGTTCGGTGCGCCCCGGATACTCGATCCACCGGGCCGCGCCCCAGTCGCTCTGCTGAAGCAGGCCCATCTCCCACGATGAGGGCGCGCTCCAGTCCGACGGCCGCAGGTTGGCGTCCCAGACCCGCACCCGCCACACCACCGGCTGGCGCGACAAAAGTTGCTGCGCGCCAAAGCGAACACCGGATTGGACGGAGGTCTGGACCTTGCCCGAGTCCCAGATCAGCAGGCCGCCGCTCAGGTTCGCCTCGCTGCCGGCGGCCTGGATCTGGTAGGCCGTCTGCCTGTCGCCCGGACACGCCACTTGCGATCCGCGCCTATGGCACGGGTGCGATGCGGCGCGTTCCGTCTCCCTCATCTGCCATGCCAGCAACGGATGCGGGTTGTCCATCCCCAGGGGCTCGTCATGCCTGCCATCCACTTGTAGGTTGACAACCTGAACGTCGGCTTGGGGGCCGGATGCGAAGGCCGGCGCGGAACTGAGCGCCTGCGACATGGCCAGCGTCAGGGAAACTGCCAGCCCTAGCAGCGCGCGCGTGGAATGCCTTGTCGTTAACACGGTGACTCCCTTGATGTTTCGAGCGCACCAGGTGTCCTGCGTGGACGGTCGAGGAAGCTCTTCTGCAGATCGCGATCGCGTTGTGGTCAGGTGATGGCTGGGGGTCGCTGGAACGTTTCATCGACGAGTCGGGGGAACCGGCTGATTACTCGCAATGCCCGTACGGCGCAGGCAATGGGTAACGTATTCCAAAATTCCTTCATTCGAACCATAGAAGTCCGTCATCCGGACGTCAAGACGTCCGCCGCAACATACCCGAAACATGTTGACCAGATATCCATTCCGCGCATAACATCGAAATGCAGCAATTAATGAAACGTTTCATGAACCATGTATCCGATCATGACGCCACGGCCATTGCCCACCCCAAAGGAGGATCCCCACATGTCGCAGCCCGAGAGCCCAGCGCCCCGCGGGTCGCTGCGTAACACCATCGCCCGGACGGCGATCGTCCTTGGAATACTTGCCGCGACGGCGGTTGCCCGCCCGGCCGTCGCCGCGGACAACCCCTATCAGCGCGGCCCGGATCCGACGGCGGCCAGCGTCGCGGCGACGACCGGACCGTTCGCCATAGCCTCGATCCGCGTGGCACGTGGCAACGGATTCGGCGGTGGGGTCATCTACTACCCGACGGCCACCAACCAGGGCACGTTCGGGGCCATGGCCATCTCCCCCGGCCTCAACGGCACCTGGTCGGGCATCGCGTGGCTGGGCCCAAGACTGGCCTCACAGGGGTTCGTCGTGTTCGGCATCGAGACCAACAACCTCAACGACAGCCCCACCAGCCGTGGCACACAACTGCTGGCAGCACTGGACTATCTGGCTCGAAGCAGCTCGGTCCGCGGCCGGGTCGACGCCAGCCGACTGGCGGTGGCCGGTCACTCCATGGGCGGTGGCGGAGCCCTTGACGCAGCCTTGCGACGGCCCTCGCTCAAGGCCACCATCGGCAACGCGCCCTATCTGCCATCGAACAGCCTGTCCAACGACCGGGTTCCCACCCTCATCTACGCCATGCAGAACGACACCCTCGTGCCCCCATCCCGCCTGACCAGCTTGTACAACACCGTGCCAGGCACGACGGAGAAGGCCTACATCGAGGTCGCCGGGGCCGGCCACAACTACATCGGGCAGCCGAGCACGACGCTGGCGCGCACCATGATCCCGTGGATGAAAATATTCATCGACAACGATGCTCGCTACAGCCAGTTCTTGTGCCCGATGAGCAACCGGACCGGCATCTCGCAGTACCGCAACAGCTGTCCGCTCATCATGACCACTTAGCACGTTGCGGGCGGTGGACAGGCCGGTGGGGTGGGCGAGCCACCCCACCGGCCGAGCTGTCAGGTACTTCGCAGCGAAGCGATGACAGCGTCTACTTCTCTGGTCAGCACGTCACGCGCGGTGGCATCACGCACGACGTGCGGATCGTTGGCCGTTGCCTTGAAAGCCTCCAGCTGTGCGATCGCCTCTTGCTCGCGTCCGACCAGATCGAGCAGCGCCGCCACGGCGATCCTCACCTGCAACTGGACCGCTCCCCCGAAGCTGATCTTTCCTTGCGAACTGTACGTGGCAACCAGCTGGCTCAGCGAGGCGTACGTCGCCGGCGCCGAGCTGAACTCGAAGGTGCCTTGCCCGACACGGTAAACGTCGTAATTTCCGCTGCGCCGCAGCCATGTGGCACCGCCGGTCAGCGTCCGGCTGGTGCTGGTCTGAGCGGTGGCCAAGGGAACCCAGACCTCACCGCCCGTGCCGGCCGGTGAAACGACCTCCATATGGAACTCGCCATCCCCGGTGTCTTGCGCCCACTTGACCGACAGCGCCCCGCCGGGTGTGGGGACCCGACCCTGCGCCCAAGCCAGCTCGGTCGGCTGCGGCTTGACCGTCCAGGTCTTGTAGCCCGGGTCGACGGCTGTCGCGCCCAGGACCGCTTCGGTGAGGATTTGGGTCGGGCCGGCACCCCACGCGTGGGCGAGGCTGTCGAACCCACGGCTGGGCAGCCCGTTGCTGAGGACGAACTCCCAGAACGTGCCGGTGTAGTAGCCGCTGTCGGGGTCGACTTGCAGACCCCACAAGCGCCGCAACAATTCCAGCGCACCCGCGGCGTCGTCGCTGCGGATCCGGGCCATCATCTCCCAGGTGTTGTTCAGCGGTTCGATGGTGTGGCCGAACGGATCGGTCATGCTCGGAGCGGGCTGGGAGATCTCGCTGCCGTGCGGCTGCCACCGTTGCTTGAAGTAGGCCAGGATGTGCGCAACCTTGCCCGGTGCGGCGACACCGAGCCGGATGGCGTTCATGTTGGCGTCGAGCGGGAAGATGTTCGGCCTGGTGTCAGTGTGCTGATACAGGCCGGCGTCCTGGTTGAACAGACGCGCGTTGATCGCCGTCTTGAGGGCGTTCATTTTTTGGGTGTACTCGGCCACCTTCTCCGGGGTGCCGATGTGGCTTTCCAGCCAGATCATCTCCTGGAGCAGTTCGTAGTAGGCGAGGCTGTATTCGGTGACCTCTCCGGTCTGCGTGGTCTGCCAGTAGTCGTTGTCGTTGGTGACGACCAGGCCGTTGGCGTTGACCCGGGTGGCGTGGTACGCGGTTGCGGCCTCGAGTTTGGGAAGCAGCGTGGCGAGGTAGGCGGCGTCGCCGGTGTAGCGGTAGTACTGGACCGCGATGATCACCGAGTAGGCCGAGTAGGTGACCGCGTAATCGAACGCCCCGCAGCCGCGGAAGCCGACAGCGCTTGTCAATCGGCCGTTGGTGGCTTGGAGGTTCGCGACGCTGTCGATCGACCCTCTGACATAGGGATGGCTGTTCGAGCCGATGGAGATCATGGCCACCGGATCAGTGATCATGAGGTCGCCGGACCAGATCGCCCGGTCGCGTTTGGCGCCGTCGAAGAAGACCGGGACGGTGAAACAGGGCGCTACCCCGACCGGCACCATGTCCATCTGTGCGGTGTAGGCGCCGGCGTACCACATCCGGTTGAGCTGGTCGTCGCTGGACATGAACCAGCCTTCGTACTTGTCGGCCGGTGCCCGGTACGCCTTGAAATTAAGGCCCGCACCGGAAAGCGTGACCGTACCGGGAGTGGCGAGTTCGATGGATTCGAAGCGGAACCCGCCGCGAAGAGCCCCAGTGTAGGTCTGCGGTGTCGTGATGGTGAGGTTGATCTGGGCGCCGTTGTCGTTGACGTAGGTGCCGATCCCGGTCAGCGTGGTGCCCGGTGCATATGTGTTGGTCAGCGCCGGGCTGAAGGAGATCCCGGATCCGGCGCTGGCCACGGTCTCGCCGGAGGCGAACGCGCCGGCGACCGCCGGGGTGAAGGTGATTCCGCTGCCCGCACCGCGGATCGCGGCTCCGGGCGCATACGCGGAGTCCACCGGGGAGCTCAGCGTGATGCCGGTACCTGGTGAGGCGACAGCGGCGAGGGTGTTGTGCGCATTGGCCAACGCCGGGGTGAAGGTGATTCCGGTGCCGGGCCTGGTCAAGTCGAGCACCGCAGCGCCCACATCGTGCACATTGGACAGTGGGGTGGTCAGGGTGAGGCCGGAACCGGTGGCGCCGGCAGTGCCCACCGTCTGGATCACTTTGGTCTCCCGGCTGGCACCGGTTCCGACGGAAACCTCGTCACCGACGGCAAACCCGGCGACGCTGGCCACCCGCAGCGTCGTCGGCCCGGGCGGCTCGGTGATGTTGAGGTTCCACGGGGCGATCCCGTAACCGCCGGTGACGCTCGCGGCCGGCCACGAAGAGTCGTCGAAGCCCACCGTGTTCCAGCCAGCCGGCGCAGACGCCGGTGTTCCAGCGAGCGCCCTCCACGAGGCGTCGGTGACGATCCGCGTCCCGCCGAACTCGGCCGCCGCGAGGAGACTTCCGGCGCCGCCGCTGTTGAACGGCGCCACCGCGATGACATTGGTACCGGGTACCAGCAGTGACTTGATGTCGGAGATCTGTGAGGCCCGCCAGGCGTTGTTCGCACCCGCGGAGCTGGACACCTGAACGCCGTTGACGAAGGTCGTGTGACCGTCGTCGGCGTTGACCCGCAACACCGCGCTGGACAATGCGGCCGGGTCGGCGATTTCGAAAGTCCTACGTAGATAGACAGTCCCGGCGGGCGTGCTGGTGTTGGCACCCGCGACGTTCCAGATCCAGTTGGCTCCGGCCAGCGCCGGTATCAGCAGCCCGGAGGTCACATTCGGGGCGGCCACCGTGCTGTTGGTCCCCGCGGTGCCCATCTCGGTGACCGTCACATGTTCCTGGCCGGGACCCGGATCGATGTCCAGCTCGTTGCCTACGGTGAGGCCGCCGATGCTGGTCACCTTGACGTTGGTGTCCCCGGCCGCGGCCGGGCCGAACAGCTGGGTGATGGTGGCGGCGGTGCCGACGGCATCGACCGTGCGGACCTCGGCGTTAGTGCCGGTGCCGAGCACAAGCCGTTGCCCGGCGGCGAATCCGGCCACGCTGGCGACCTTGACGTTGGTTGCTCCGGCCGCGACCGGGTACACGACGGTGGTCGGTGTGCCCGCGGCCGTGCCGACGGCGGTGATGGTGACGGTCTGGGTGCCGGCCCCGGTGCCGATCGTCAGCGGGCTGCCGACGGTGTAACCGTTGACGCTGGCGACGTTGACGGTGGTGTCGCCGGGAGCCGCGGGCAGGACCAAGGCGGTGTTCGGCGCCGCGGCCGATCCGACCACGGTCACGTTACGGGTCTCGGCGCCGGGACCGGTGCCCACGGTGATGGGCGATCCGACATAGAAGGGCGCGACGCTGGCGACCTTGACGTTCGAGGCACCCGCGTCCGCATCACGCGACAGCGTCGTCGTGGTGTTCGCGTTGAGGAAAGGCAACGCTTCGCTTGTGGAAATGCGCAGGTTGTTCGACGTGGCCGGCGCCGTCGCGGTGTTGGCCGAGACACCAACGAACGGCGTGCCGCCCACCTCCTGACCGTAGTCGAGCACCAGGATCGCCGGCGGTCCACCGGGTTCCATCGTCAGGTTTGTCGCGCCACCGCCGTCGACGAGCGCCTGCGCGTTGGTCACCGAACCGTGCGTCCGCACGATTCTGACCGGTTTCACGTCCACGCTTTTTGGCCCAGGGACGAGGCTTTGCCAGTCCGGGTTGCCGGGCCACATAGGCAGCCCGCTTGCGGGCTGCGGTGCCTGCGTTGGTATCGGCGAGGCCGCCGAGGCGGAACCGCCGTGCGGCATTGCCATCAGCAGGCTGGTCAGCGCCACGACCGCTGTGCGCCTGCCGCTCGGATCCAGGCGCTCCCATAACACCCCGCGTAACTGCATGGCATTTCCTCCGTTCGCCTATGGGCCGGCCAGGACGCAGGACCGCGACGCCCTGGCCGGTGGGTGCGTCAGGACTTCAGGAAGGTGAATTCGTCGACATCGAAAAGGTTTCCGCTGCCGGCGAAGGTGAGGTAGATGTTGGCTGTGCCTGCGGGGACCCCGGACAGCGCGGTGGTGACGTTGGTGTAGGTGTCCCAGCCGCCGGTGACCGGCACGGCCACCGAGCCGATGATGGCGCCGGTTTGTGACCCGGTACGGATTTGCAACGTGCCGCCGTTGCCGGCCGAGGAGACTCTGGCCCGCAGGGAAACCGCGCCGCCGACATTGACATTGTTGTACGCCGCCCAGTCCCCCGCGGCGATAAAGCCCAGCCGCGCGCCGCCCACGGCAGAGCTGGCGCTGACGACCTGCACACCGCTTTGTGAGCTGAACGACTCGGCCTGCACCGTCACGTTCCCGCCGGACGGACTGGATGGCGTCACAGACGGCGACGCACCGGTGGGACCGGAGCTGAACGAGAAGGTCCCGGCGCCCACGGAGTAGACGTCATACAGTCCGCTGCGACGCAGCAACGTCGCGCCGGCTGTCAGCGCGGAGCTGGTGCTCGTCGCCGAAGCGAGCGGCACCCACACCTCCCCGCCGGTGCCGGCCGGCGAGACCACCTGAAGGTGGAACTGGCCGGTGGTGTCTTGCGCCCACCGTACGGTCAGCGATCCGTTCGCGGTGGGAACCTGTCCCTGCGCCCACGCCAGGTTGGCCTGATGCGGCTTCACCTGCCACGTCGAATAGCCGGGGTTGACCGCGGTGGCCCCTAGCACGGACTCGGTGAGGACCTGCGTTGGTCCGGCTCCCCAGGCGTGGGCGAGGCTGTCGAATCCACGGTCGGGCAAGCCATCGCTCATGACGAACTCCCAGAACGTGCCGGTGTAGAACCCGCTGTTGGGGTCGACCTGCAGCCCCCACAGACGGCGCATGAGCTCGATCCCGCCGGCGGTGTCGTCGGCGTGCATTCGGGCCATCACTTCCCAGGTGTTGTTGAGCGGCTCGATGGTGTGCCCGTACGGGTCGGTCATGCTCGGCGATGGTTGCGAGATCTGGCTTCCATGCGCCTGCCACCGGGTCCTGAAGTAGGTCAGGATGCCTGGGACGTTGGCGGCCGGGGCGACGCCGAGACGGATGGCGTTCATGTTGGCGTCCAACGGGAACACGTTGGTGCGGGTGTTCGTGTGCACATACAGCCCGGCGCTGGCGTTCCAGAGCCGTGAGTTGATCGCGTTGCGCAGTGCGTTGGCTTTGTTCGTGTACTCGGTGACCCTGGCCGCGGTGCCGACCTTGCCCTCCAGCCAGATCATGTTCTGGAGCAGTTCGTAGTAGGCGAGGCTGTATTCGGTGACCTCACCGCTCTGGGTGGTCTGCCAGTAGTCGTTGTCGTTGGTGACCACCAGGCCGTTGGCGTTGACTCTCGTGCCGTGATAGGAGGTTGCTGCCTCGAGTCTGGGCAGCAGCGAGGTGATGTACGCCGTGTCGCCCGTGTACCGGTAGTACTGGACGGCGAGAATCGCCGAGTATGCCGAATAGGTCACGGCATAGTCGAAGGCGCCACAGCCCCGGAAGCCGACCGCACTGGTCAGCCGGCCGCCGGTGGCCTGCAGGTTCATGATGGCGTTGATGGACCCCTTGACGTAGGGCACGCTGTTGGTGCCCAGCGACAGCTGCGCCACCGGATTGGTGATCATGAGGTCGCCGGACCATATGGCGCGGTCGCGTTTGGCGCCGTCGAAGATCACCGGCTGGGTGAAGCAGGACGCGACCCCGGCCGGCACCATGTCCATCTGGGTGGTGTAGGCGCCGGCGTACCACATCCGGTTGAGCTGGTCGTCGCTGGAGATGAACCAGCCCTGGTACCTGTCCGGGCCCGCACGGAAGGCCCGGAAGTTGAGCCCGGACGCGGTGAGGCTGACGGTGCCCGCGGTCCTCAGTTCTATTGCAGCGAAACGGAATCCACCGCGCAGCCCGCCTGTGTACCGTTGCGGGCCGGTGACCGTGAGGTTGATCTGTGAGCCGCTGTCGTTGACGAAAGCCCCGCTGCTGTTGGTGAGGAAGCGCAGCGCCTCGCTGGTCGAGATGCGAATCGTGTTCGATGCGGGCGTGGACGCCGACACCGTGATGTAAGGCGTTCCGCCGACCTCCTTACCGAAGTCGAGGACGATGGCGGCCGGCTGACCGCCGGACGGGACCGTCATGACGGCCGTGCCGGTGCCCTGGACCAGAGCGGCGGCATTGGTGACCGAACCCTGCGTCCGTACGATGCTCACCGGCCGGACGTCGTCGCTCGACGGCCCCGGTACCAGCGCTTGCCAGTTGGGGTTGGCCGGCCAGGTGGGCAACGCTGCCACGGAAGGATTGGCCGGCATGATGACCGCGACCGCCGCGCCGACCACGGTGATGACCAGTGCGCAGAGGAGAGCCTTGCCGCGCGGGTGTTGCCTTGAGAATTCGCCATGATGCATGAGGAACCTCCGGTGTTCGGCAACCGTGTTGCCGGCTCGCCAGGCGCGAGCCGGCCAAGCCACGAAGCCGGGTCAGCCCGGCTGTCGTGGTTGGAATGTGCGGGTCAGTTCGGCGACCATGCCGGGCCTGCACGAGGATTTTTCCCAGGGTGTTCAGCGGCAGCAGCTGCAGCCCGGTTATGGCATACAGCTCTTCGGCCGGCACGACCCGCAGCACCTCGTCCAGGACGCCTTCGGTGCGCCGATCCCGGTAGTGCACCGGGTTTCCCAGCAGTCGACCGTCGGCGTCGAGCAGCCCGTAGCCGACCGCCCACGAGTCGATGCCGATGGAGTCCACCGGCCCGGCGCCCCGCAGCCCTTCGACGACGCCTCTATACAACCTCAGGATGTCCCAGTGCAGCGTCGAGCCGGCCTGCACCGGCACGTTCGAGAACCGGGCGACCTCATTGACTTCCAACGTGTCGGCCGTAACCCGTGCGGTGATCACCCGGCCGCTGGCGGCGCCCGGGTCTACCGCGGCTACGCGTGCGCTCATCGCAGGAAGGCGGCGGCGACGCCGGCATCGACGGGTATGTGCAGTCCCGTGGTGTGCGAAAGCTCCCCGGAGACCAGCACGAAGACCGCGTTGGCAACGTGTTCGGGCAGCACCTCCCGCTTCAACAACGTCCTCTGCGCATAGAACTCACCTAGCTTTTCTTCGGGTACGCCGTAAACCGCGGCCCGATTCGCCCCCCACCCGGAGGCGAAGATGCCTGAGCCACGCACCACGCCGTCGGGGTTGACCCCGTTGACCCGGATGCCGTGCTCGCCCAGCTCAGCCGCCAGCAGCCGCACCTGATGCGCCTGATCGGCCTTGGCCGCCCCGTAGGCGACGTTGTTGGGCCCGGCGAAGACGGCGTTCTTGCTCGCGATGTAGATGATGTCCCCGCCCGTCCCCTGCTCGATCATCATCCGCGCCGCCTCCCGCGACACCAGGAAGGAACCTCGCGCCATCACGCTATGCTGCCGGTCCCAGTCAGCGGATGTGGTGTCCAGCAACGGTTTGGAAACGGAAAGGCCTGCGTTGTTGACCACGAGGTCCACCCCGCCGAACGCCAGCGCCGCCGCGGCAAGGCTCGCGCTGATCTGGTCCTCGTCCGTCACGTCGGCCGCGACGGCCACGGCAACGTCGGTGCTACCGATTTCGGCCACCACCTTGGCCGCCGCATCGGCATCGCGGTCGGCGACCACCACGCAGGCGCCTTCGGCGGCCAGCCGCAAAGCTATCGCCCGGCCGATGCCGGATCCGCCGCCGGTGACATAGGCGACCCGCGTCGCCAGCGGCTTCGGTTTGGGCATGCGGGCAAGCTTGGCTTCCTCCAACGCCCAGTACTCGATGCGGAACTTCTCCGACTCAGAGATCGGCTCATAACGCGAGACCGCCTCGGCGCCGCGCATGACGTTGATGGCGTTGAGGTAGAACTCGCCGGCGACGCGGGCCGTCTGCTTGTCGCGGCCGAAGCTGAACATGCCTACGCCAGGAACGAGCACGATCGCCGGGTCGGCACCGCGCATAGGCGGCGAGTCCGCGTCGGCATACCGCTCGTAATAGGCGGCATACTCGCCCCGGTACTCGCCGTGGAGCTGTTTGAGCCGCGTCACCATCTCGTCCAATGTGGACGTCGGCGGCATGTCGAGCAGCATCGGCCGGACCTTGGTCCGCAGGAAGTGATCCGGGCACGACGTGCCGAGCGCCGCCAGTCGTGGATGCTCGGCCCGTGACAGGAAGTCCAGCACGACATCGGTGTCGGTGAAGTGGCCGACCTGCGGCCGGTCCATGGAGGCCAGGCCACGCAGCACCGGCGCCAGCGCGGCAGCACGGGCCTGCCGTTCGGCCTCAGGCAGCCCCTCGCCAATCACCGGGCCTAACGGCTCCGCCCGGCCACGCTCGTCGAGAAACGCCTGCGCGGCACGGATTATCTCCAGCGATCGGTGCTCGCACTCCTCGCTCGTATCACCCCACGCCGTGATCCCGTGCCCACCCAGGATGACGCCGATCGCCTCCGGATGCGCGCGGTGCGCCGCTGCGATGTCGAGGCCCAGCTGGAACCCGGGACGGCGCCACGGTACCCACAGCACCCGGCCGCCGAAGCACTCCTTGGTCAACGCCTCGCCGTCGGCCGCGGTAGCCAGCGCGATCCCCGCATCCGGATGCAGATGATCGACATGCGCCGCGTCGACCAACCCGTGCATCGCCGTGTCTATCGACGGCGCCGCTCCACCCCGGCCGTGCAGGCAGTAGTCGAACAGCTCGAGCATCTCGTCTTCCCGCTCCACACCCGGGTAGACATCCACCAAGGCGCGCAACCGGTCCAGCCGCAGCGCCGCCAGGCCGGCCACGGTCAAGGTTCCCAGATCGCCGCCTGAACCTTTGACCCACAACAGGTCTGTGGCATCACCGGTCACCGGATCGATACCCGGTGCCTTGGCGGACGTGTTGCCCCCGGCGTAGTTGGTGTTGCGCGGGTCGGCCCCCAGCCGCCTGGCCCGCGCAACAAGCTCATTCACCGTCGTCATCAGGCACCCCATCCAGCGGCCTGGCCCTCGGCCCGCTCCGCCCTGACCCGCTCGGAGTAGCCCGACCGCTTGTACGCGGCGATCGGGTCAGGGTCCAGGCCCATGTCCTCGCGCAGCTCGCGCAGCAGCGGCCGCACATCGGTGTGGTACGCGTCCATGATGATCTCGTTCGCCCCCAGCACATCCCCGGATTGCTGGGCCTCCCTTAGCGCGTCGTGGTCGACCAGCAGCGCCTTGGCCGTGGCCTCCTGCACATTCATCACCGAGCGGATCACCGCCGGGATCTTCGGCTCGATGTTGTGGCACTGGTCGAGCATGAACGCGATCCCCTTGTCCAACTCGTCGGCCAGCACGATCTCGTGCAGGATCCGGAACAGCTGGAACGGGTCGGCCGCCCCCACCATCAAATCGTCATCGGCGTAGAAGCGGGAGTTGAAGTCGAAGCCGCCCAACCGATCCAGCCGCAACAACATCGCCACGATAAACTCGATGTTGGTACCCGGAGCATGATGCCCGGTGTCGATGACCACCTTCGCCTTCGGTCCCAGCGCCACGCAGTGCACGTAGGCCGTCCCCCAGTCCGGCACGTCCGTGAGGTAGAAGGCCGGCTCGAAGAGCTTGTACTCCAACAGCATCCGCTGGTGCTCGCCAAGGCGCGCATAGGTTTCGGCCAGCGCCTCGGCCAGCCGCTCCTGCCGGGTACGAGTGTCGTCCTGGCCCGGGTAGTTGGTGCCGTCGGAGAACCACAGCTTCAGGTCACGCGAACCGGTCTGGTCCATGATGTCGATACATTCGAGCAGATGCCCGATCGCCTTGCGCCGCACGCCTGGATCGGGGTTGGTCACGCTGCCCAGCTTGTAGTCGTTGTCCTGGAACACATTCGAGTTGATCGTCCCCAGCTCGATGCCAAACTCTGCGGCGGCCCGGGCCAGCCCGGCGTAGTCATCCACCTTGTCCCACGGAATGTGCAACGCCACTGTCGGCGCCACACCGGTGAACCGGTGCACCGTCGCCGCGTCGGCGATCTTCTCAAAGGGGTTGCGGGGGACACCTTCTTGCGGGAAGACCTTGAACCGCGTACCGGAGTTGCCGTAGGCCCATGAAGCAGTCTCGATGCGCTGCCCGCGCAGGGCCGACAGGACACGGGAACGGGTCTGCGGTCCAAGGTCACTCATCGGGTTACTCCTTAGAAGTTGAACTGATCGATGTTGGAGGCGTTGAAGGTGAACGGATCGCCCAGCAACACCGTCGCGTCCTTGCCGACCGTGAACTCGCCGAGCTTGCCCGCCTTGAACTTGTCGCCCTCCTTGCCCGAGATGATCCCGGAGGCGAGCGATGCGGCGGCCCACGCGGCCAGGTAGCCCAGATCGGCGGGGTTCCACAGCGCGAACGCCTTACAGGTGCCGTCCTTGACGAATGCCCGCATCTGGTTGGGCGTGCCTAGACCGGTCAGCTGCACCTTGCCCTTGTAAGACGATCCGGACAGGTAGCGCGCCGCGGCCGCCACCCCCACCGTCGTGGGCGAGATGATGCCCTTCAGGTTGGGGTGCTTGGCCAGCAACGCCTGCGTCTCGGTGAACGACTTCTGGTCCTGGTCATCGCCGTACACGGTGTCGACCAGCTTGAGCTTGCTGTACTCCGGCTTGCCCAGCTCGGTCTTCATCATCTCGATCCAGGCGTTCTGGTTGGTGGCATTGGCCGTCGCCGACAGGATCGCGATCTCGCCGCCGTCCGCGCCGACCGCCTCCGAGATCAGCTTGATCTGGATCTTGGCGATGCCCTCCGCGGTGGCCTGGTTGATGAAAAGGTCTCGGCACGACGGCATGGTGTCGGCGTCGAAGGTGACCACCTTCGCCCCGGCCTGACGCGCCTCATTGAGCGCACCGCAGATGGCGTTCTTGTCGTTGGCGGACACAACAATCACATCGGTCTTCTGCTGCGACAAGGTGTTGATGTAGCTGACCTGCGCCGAGGCCCCGGTGTCCGACGGCCCGGTCTCGCTGTACACGCCACCGAACTCGGCAACGGCCGCCTTACCTCCGTTGTCGGAAATCGTGAAGTACGGGTTGTTGACCTGCTTGGGCAGGAACGCGATTTTCAGGCCGCTCTTGATGGTCCCGGCCGACGCGGCGGGGGTGGTGTTGCCATCGGTGGAGCCTTCCGCGCACGCGGCGGTGCCGAACGCGAGCGCTGTCACGGCGGCCAGCGCGAGAAAGCGGACCCGTTTCGTGCCTGCTCTCATCTAAGATCCTCGCAATCGTTAAGTGGTAGGCGTGACTGTTGGTGCGGTGGAGCGCCGCCGCCTGCGTCGCGAGCGGAGCCGCTCGCGCAGCACGCCGACGACATTCGGTCCGACGACCGAGGCGATCAGCAAAGAACCGGTGATGACGGTCAACGTGTTCGCGGGCACATACGCCAGCTGCAATCCGTTGCGCATCACACCCAGAAGAGCGACGGCGGCAAAGACTCCCAACAGCGCACCCCGGCCCCCGAAGATGGAGACGCCGCCGAGCAGCACGGCCGCTACGACCGCCAGCTCCAGCCCGATGCCGTTGTCCGCCCGGGCGCTGGCGAACCGCAGCGTCCAGAAGAGGCCGGCCAACGCCGACATCACACCACTGGCGACAAAGAGCCAGAACTTGGTGAGCCCGACCTTGACCCCGGCGAAATGGGCTGCCTCGGCGTTGTTGCCCATCGCGTAAAGGCCACGGCCGATCGGCGTCGCGTGCAGGACGAGTCCGAAGAGGACGGCGAGCGCGGCGACGACCAGGATCATCCAGGCAATGGTGGTACCCGGTATCGGCTTTATCGCTGCGGTGGTCCACTCGGGTGGGTAGTTCGCCACGGCACGGTCCCCGAGTACGACATAGGCAAGGCCTCTATACAGGGCAAGGGTGCCGATCGTTACCGCCAGGGACGGCAGCCCGAACCCGGTGATGAACAAGCCATTGACCGCTCCCAGGGCCGCACCAAGCAGCAGGCTGATCGCGATCAGCAGCGGCAGGGAGGTCACGCCGGACACCCACAGCTGTCCCATCACCGTGCAGGTCAATCCGAGCACACTGGCCACCGACAGATCGATCTCGCCGGTGATGACGATCAGCGTCATCGGCAGGGCGATAAGCGCGATCGGGATCGCCTCCAGGGTCACGAACCGCCAGAACCGCGGGTCGCCCACGCCTTCGATGGCCAACGCCCCGATAATCGAGACCGCAACCAGAGCGATCACTACGACCGCGTCCCATGAGCCAACCGCGCGCAACCTAGCCATGGCTGGACTTCCTCTCGCGCAAGCTGCGCCCCACCCGGGCCGACAGCGCACGGTCAAGCCCGATCGCCGCCAGGATCAACACACCCACCGCCGCGTCCTGCCAGAACGGGTTGATGCCCAGCACCGGCAACGCCGCACGGATCGTGGTCAGCAGCACCGCCCCCAGCGCCGCGCCGTAAACCGAACCACTCCCACCGAAAATCGCGACGCCACCCACGACCACCGCGGCCACCACATTCAGCTCGGAACCCAAGCCCGCGTTGGCATCCAGCGTCCCGAACCGGGCCGCATGCAACACCCCGGCCAGACCGGCCAGCGCCCCACTGGCCACGAACGCGGCAAAGACCCGCCTGCCCGTGGGAATCCCATAAAGCCGCGCCGCGGCCGGTTCGGAGCCGATCGCGTAGAGTTCCCGCCCGCTGCGGAAGTGGCGCAGGTAATAGCCGACGGCCACCAGCACCACGACAGCGAACAAGGCCAGCACCGGCAGCCCGGCCATCGCCGCGGAGCCCATGCGCAGGAAGCCCGACGGCATGTCGGCCGCGTTGATCTGCCGGCCCTGCGCCCACATGTAGTCCACGCCTCGAAAGACATACAGCGTCCCGAGCGTGACCACGAGTGCCGGCACCCGGGCGGCGGCGATCAGGCCGCCGTTGACCGTCCCCAGCACCGCGCCGAAAGCCAGCCCCAGCAACACCACCACCGGGATCGGCAGCCCCGGTGAGGCCACGAACACCGAACCCGTCGCGAACGCCGACAGGCCAAGGATCGAGCCGACCGACAGGTCCACGTTGCGCGTGATGACCACAATCGCCTGACCGACCGCGAGAATCGCCAGGATCGCCGAGCCCAGCAGGAGGTCCTTGATGTTCTGGGCGGTGAGGAACCGCGGGTTGGCCAAGTAAGTGACCGTCACCAGCAGCACCAGCGCCAGCCCGATGCCCAGTTCGCGTACGACGAAGGCACGCCTGGCGAGGCGAGCGCCGCGACCGGTCGCGGTAGCAGACGGGGAGGCGACGGCGGTCATGCGGCGGCCGCCTGTCCGGTGGCGGCGCGCATCACGGACTCCTCGCCGGCTTGCGCCCGGGGGATGTCCGCGGTCAGCCGGCCTTCGTGCATCACCAGGATGCGGTCTGCCATGCCCAGTACCTCCGGCAGCTCGCTGGAAACCATCAGCACCGCCACCCCGTCGCCGGCCAGTTGCGACATCAGCCGGTGCACCTCGGCCTTGGTGCCGATGTCGATGCCCCGCGTGGGCTCATCGACGATGAGCACCCGTGGCGTGGTGGCCAGCCACTTGGCCAGGACCACCTTCTGCTGGTTGCCGCCGGAGAGCATGTGGACCGGATCGGACAGCCGCGCGGCCTTGACCTGCAGGCGTTGCGCCCATGTGGCCGCGGCCCGCCGCTCCGTGGCGCCGGTGAGCAAGCCACCGACGGCCAGGGCCCATCGGCGTGGCAGGGTCGCGTTGCGCTCCACCGACAGCTCCATCACCAGACCCTGCTGACGGCGGTCCTCGGGCACCAAGGCAATCCCTGCCGTGATGGCGGCAGCGGTGTCGCCATTGGACAGGCGGACCCCGTCGACCGTTACCTCGCCCGCGTCATACCGGTCGACGCCGAAGATTGCCCGGCAGACCTCGCTGCGCCCGGCGCCGACCAGACCGGCCAGAGCGACAATCTCTCCACTGTGGACAGTGAAGCCGACGTCGGTGAAGCTGCCGTGCCGGGTCAGCCCCCGCACCTGTAAGCGTGGCCTCCCAACGGTGCTGTCACGCTTGGGATACAGAGCCGAGACCTCACGGCCGACCATCCGGCGCACCAGCTCGTCGACGGTCAGGTCGTCGGCCGGGTCGGTCGACACCCACCGGCCATCGCGCATCACCGTGATGCGCTGGCACAAGGCGAACACCTCATCGAATCGATGGGAGACGAACAGCACCGCCGCGCCCGCATCACGCAGCGACCGGGTCACGGCGAACAGCCGGTCGACCTCCACACCGGACAGGGCCGCGGTGGGCTCATCCATCACCAGGATCCGCGCGTCCAGCGAGATCGCCTTGGCGATTTCGACCAGTTGCTGGTCGGCAATGGACAGCCCGCGGGCGGGCCGGTCCGGGTCCAGGCGCACGCCGAGGCGGGCGAACAACTCACTCGCGTCCGCGCGCATCCTCGCGGTGTCGATGCGGCGTAGGCCTCGCAGCGGCTGGCGTCCCATGAAGATGTTCTCGGCGACACTCAGATCGGGAAACAGCGTGGGCTCCTGGTAGATGACCTCGATCCCGGCCGCCCGGGCCTGCGCCGGGCCCGACAGCTGCAACGGGTGTCCGTCGAGGGCGACCGTACCGGCGTCGGGCGCGTGCACCCCGGCCAGGATCTTGACCAGGGTGGACTTTCCCGCACCGTTCTCGCCGACAAGACCGTGCGCCTCGCCGCCGAAAAGCTCCAGGCGCACATCGCGTAACGCCGCGACGGCGCCGAATGACTTGCTGACGCCCTCAAGTGAGAGCACAGGTGCCTCGCTTTCCGGTCGCCCTTGTGAAACGTTTCATCAGTTCGTTACGATGACGCTACGAGCCGAACCAACGTTCCGTCAAGGGTTTCGGTTCCGTTACCAAGTCGTTGCCTCCAGCTCAAAAGTCAGCCGAAAGGGGCGAGTTCGTGTTTCGATTCCCACGCCTGTGGCGGCGCTAGTCCGATGACCGCCTCGACGGGTATCAAAGAGGTCGCCCGGCTCGCCGGGGTCTCCATCGGCACGGTCAGCAACGTGCTCAACCACCCGGACCGGGTCGCCAAGACCACACAACAGCGGGTCCGCCAGGCGATCGCGGCCCTCGGCTGGGTTCGCAACGACTCGGCCCGTCAACTGCGGGCCGGCAACAGCCGCCAGATCGCCATCGTGGTCCTGGACGTGACCAACCCGTTCTTCACCGATGTCGTAAGGGGGGCCGAGTTGGCCGCCGAGGAACAAGGTGTCGTGGTGGTCGTCTGCAACAGCGGCGAGAGCGTCGATCGGGAGCGCAAACACCTGGATCTGCTTGAGGAACAACGGGTTCGCGGAGTGCTCATCACACCCGTCGACGATGCCCGCACCTCACGGCTCGAACAGCTGATCAGCCGCGGCACCCCGGTCGTGCTGGTCGACCGGGGCTCAGGCTGGAACAACCGGTGCTCGGTTGCCGTCGATGACGTGCACGGGGGACGCCTGGCCGCCGAGCACCTCCTCGAACGCGGCCACCGGCACGTCGCCTTCGTCGGCGGCCCGATGAGCATCCCGCAGGTCACCGACAGGCATCGTGGTTTCTCCGCGACGATCGGCGCCGCGGCACTCCTCGACGCGGTCACCACGCCCAGTCTGACTGTCGCATCAGGACGCGGCGCCGCCGCACAGATCGCCGAACTGCCTACCCGCCAACGACCAACAGCCCTGTTCTGCGCCAACGACCTTCTCGCCCTCGGAGCGCTACATGAGCTGACCCAACGAGGCCTGCGCGTGCCGCAGGATGTGGCGATCGTCGGCTACGACGACATCGAGTTCGCCGCCGCCGCGGCGGTCCCGTTGTCGTCGGTGAGCCAGCCACGCGAACAACTCGGCCGCGCGGCCACCGAACTTCTGCTCGACGAGATCGAACCTGATGGGACTCACCAGCACCGGCACGTGATCTTCCAGCCGGACCTGGTCGTACGTGCCTCGACCGCGAACGTCGGGTGAGGGCATGCGGGTCGCCCTGTTCGCCACGTGCCTGGCCGACGCCATGTTCCCGGACGACTCTGATGCCCGATCGTCATGTCTGCGTCGTCTACTGCGACCAGGTCGTCCACACCGTCCCGTGACCTTCATCAGCGGCCCCTCCGCCACCAGCGACATCGAACTCGACCGGGTCGAGGGGTGCATGGTCCCCGCACCCTGATCGTCCTGCTCGTCGATCGAGTAGGGTCGGCACCAGATTGAAGGTGAGGTGCCGATGGCGGAGACGAGCATCAAGGAGGTGGCTCGGCGTGCGGGCGTGTCCCTGGGCACGGTCAGCAACGTGCTCAACCGCCCCGAGACGGTCACCCCGTCGATCCGCCAGCGGGTGCTCGAGGTCATCGCCGAGGTCGGCTACATCCGCAACGACTCCGCACGTCACCTGCGCAACGGGCGCAGCAACACGGTGGCGATTGTCGTCCTGGATGTGACCAACCCGTTCTTCACCGACATCGTGCGCGCCGCCGAGGAGGTCATCGAACGAGCCGGCAGCATGCTCGTGGTGTGCAACAGCGGCGAGGACGCCGCCCGGGAGCAACGCCATCTGGACGCGCTTGTCGCGCAACGGGTCCGCGGCCTGCTGATCACCCCAGTCGGTTCCAGCGCCAAGCGGCTGGACCAGCTGGTGCAACGCGGCATCCCGGTAGTACTGGTCGATCGCGGCTCGGGCAGGGCGAACCGTTGCTCCGTGGCGGTCGACGACGTGACCGGGGGCCGGTTGGCCACGCAGCATCTGGTCGAGGCCGGGCACCGCCGGATCGCCTTCGTCGGTGGGCCATTGAGCATCAAACAGGTGTCGGACCGGCACGCCGGAGCCCAAGGCGTTCTGGCCGATCACGGCGGCGGCGAGCTGCGGGTCTTCCCGACCCGGTCGCTATCGGCGGAGGCCGGAAGGCAAGCGGCCGAGTCGGTGTGTGCGTTGCCCGCCAGCAAGCGCCCTACCGCGATCTTTTGCGCCAACGACCTTCTGGCACTGGGTGTGTTGCAGGGGCTCACCGCCGCCGGGCTGCGGGTGCCGCAAGATATCGCTCTGGTCGGCTACGACGACATCGAGTACGCGGCGGCGGCCGCGGTGCCGTTGACCTCCGTTCGTCAGCCGCGCGAGCAGCTGGGGCGCACCGCCGCGCAGATGCTGCTGGAGGAGGCGGACGATCCGGCCCGGCACGGTCACCGCCATGTGGTCTTCCAGCCCCAGCTGGTGACGCGCGAGTCGAGCTCAATCGTGCGGCGTAAAGGCCGATAGGCTTCCCGTCCGGGCCACGTTGGCAAAGGCGTGCGCGCTTGTTCTGGGTACCCGGGTAAAGTCTTTTTCGATTTTTATCAACCCGAACTTCGGGGCAAATCCTTCGCTCCACTCGAAGTTGTCGAACGCCGACCAGTGCAGGTAGCCGCGCACATCGACACCCTCGCGCAGCGCCTGGGCCAGGGCCGCCAGGTGGGTGCTCAAGTAGTCGAGCCGTTCGCCGTCGTTGTCGGAGGCGATGCCGTTCTCGGTGACATACAACGGCAATCCGGTGGCGGCGGCGCGGTGCAGCATCTGACGCAACCCGTCAGGGTAAACGGCCCAACCCATCTGGGTCAGCCGGAAACCCCGCGGCGGATGGGCGAACAGGGTCGGCGAGGCCGGATCGACCCATTGCTTGCGGTAGTACTGCACGCCCAGCCAGTCGCCTCGACCCAGGCGATCCGGCCCGGTGAGCCCGTCGAGGTACAGGTCGATGATCTCGGCCCGCATGGCGTGGCAGAAGGCTTGGCAGGTCTCGTCTTCGCGGATCGGTGCCAGCAGCGGCAGTTGCACCGCCAACCCGGAGGCGGAGTGTGGCGAGTGTTCCTTGACCGCTCGCACCGCGGCGTGATGGGCGTTCAGCAAGACCCGGCCCACGCGCTTCCACAGCACCGCGTTGGTGATTGCCGGCGGGTGGTAGCCCTCCAGATATCCGTGCAGCGCCACCATTTGCGGCTCGTTGATGGTGCACACGAACGGCATCAGGTCGCCCAGTTCGGCGCAGACGCGGGCGCAGTAGCGGGCAAAGGTGTCGATGGCGTCGAGGGCGAGCCAGCCGCCGCGCCGGGCGAACCATTGCGGCAACGTGAAGTGGTGCAGGGTAACGAATCCGGTCAGGCCCGCCTCGGCCAGCGCGGTGAGAACGTTGCGGTAGTGGGCTATCGCGGCGCGGCTGAACTCGCCCGGCGCGGGTTCGATGCGGGACCACTCCAGCGAGAGCCGGTGCGCGTTGTGCCCCAACGACTTGAGCAAGACGAAGTCTTGCGCGTAGCGGTGATAATGGTCGATGGCGTCGCCGGAGGACTCGCGGGCGGCCGACGCGGGGTCGTGTTCGAAGTCCCACCAGTCGTTGTTGACGTTGCCGCCCTCGACCTGGTGCGCCGATGTCGCCGCGCCCCAAAGGAACTCGGGCGGGAAGTCAGGGGCCTGGAGGCGGCCCGAGCCGCCTCCAGGCGTGGGGGTCATCAGGATCCGGCCTTGTAGTCGGTGTCCATCGCGGCGAGCATCTTGTCCGTAGTGGACTGTCCGCTGAAGATCTCCTGCAACCCGCTGAGCATGGTCTGCTGGACCTTGGCGTTGGGCCACAGCTGATCCATGAACGGCACGGTCCGGCCCTCCTGGATGTACTTCGAAACCTCAGTCAGCGACGGATCGACGGCGTAGCCGGTGTCGGGAAGCGCCGGCAGGCTGCCCTGCTTCTTGTTGAACACCGTCATGCCCTGCGCGGACATCACGAAGTTGACGAACTTGAGCGCCAGGTCCTTGTTCTTGGCCTTGGCGTTGACGCCGTAGCCGGCGCCGGCCGCGCCCGGCATGAAGAAGGTGGACGGGTCGTCGGTGGCCGGCAGCGGCTTGAGCACGAAGGTTCCTTGGGGGTTTTTGCCCTTCAGCAGGGAGATCACCCAGTTGCCCTGCACCAAACCGAGGGTTTTGCCGGTGGCCGCCAGGTCTTGACTGGCCTCGTAGTTGGTGCCCAGCGCGTTCTTCTGGAAGCAACCGTTCTTGTCCATCTCCAGGTACTTGGCCATGGCGGTGGTCCACGCGGATCCGGCGAAGGTGGCCGCGCCGTCCTGCATCTTCTGGTCGAAGTTGCGGTCGGTGCTGTAGACGGTGGTGGCGACCAGCGCGTAGAGCACGAGTTGGGTCACCCACTTGTCCTGGATGCCCAGCGAGAACGCCGGTGTGCCCTTGGCAGCGGCGGCTTTGCAGAAGGCGATCAGCTCGGTCCAGGTGCCCGGCGCTTTGAGCCCGGCCTTGTCCAGCGCCTGCTGGTTGTAGACAGCGCCGATGCCGTTGATGCCGAAGACGGCGTTGTAAGTTTTTCCTTGGTACTGGGCAACGCCTTTCACGCCGGCGGGAAGCTTGGCCGCCCACGGCTGGCTGGACAGGTCCATCAGGTAGCCCGGCTTGGCCAGCACGTAAGTGGCGCCCGGGTTTCCGTTGCCGGGCCAGACCGTCATCACGTCCGGTGCGGTGCCGGAGGACAGCTGGGTGCGGATCTGCTGCTGGTACTGGTCGGCGCCGCTGGTGGTGAAGTTGACTTTGACGCCGGGGTTGGCCGCTTCGAACGCCTTGACGACGTCCTCGATGGAACCCTGGTCGACGGAGGCGAGCGTCAGAACCTTGTTGTCACCACTGCTGGCGTTGGGGCCGCCGCTACACGCGGCGACCAGGGCGAGGGTCGCCGTCGCGGCCACCAGGGCCGGCAGCTTGTTTATCTTCATGGGTTGCTCCTATGAGGAAATACGGGTGCGGTGGCGGTGATGGTGTAGCTGCCGGACGTCAGCCGCAGGGTCACTCCGAAGGCTGACGGCTCGACCTCGAGAACCCCGGATCGCTCCCCCACGGTGATGCCGTCTTCTTGCACGCTGCGGGGGTCGGGGGTGGGAATCTCCAATCTGGCGGTGCTGCCGGGCGGGACCGTGGCGGTCACCGTGATCCGGCCGTCGGTGATGGACCATCCACAGGCGACGAGCCCGCGTACGGTCTCCTGCCGTGCCCGCGCCCAGGCCAACCGGCCCCCGGGAAGCGGGCGTAGCAACAGTTCGCGATACCCCACCGAGGTGGGTGTCTGGTCGATGCCGGCGACCCGGCCGTAGAGCCAGTCGCCGACGCTGCCCAGGCTGTAGTGGTTGAACGAGTTCATCTGGGCGGCCTGGAACCCGCGGTGCTCGGTCCACCCGTCCCAGCGCTCCCAGATGGTGGTGGCGCCGTGGCGGATCGTGTACCCCCACGACGGGTACTCCTCCTGATGCAGCAACGCATAGGCCAGGTCGGCGCGGTCGTGGTCGGCCAACACCGGGCACAGCAGCGCCACCCCGACGAAGCCGGTGGAAAGCTTGTTGCCGCGCTTGTCGATATCGGCGGCCAGATGCTCAACCGCCTTGGGCACCAACCGATCCGGCAACAACCCAAAACCCAGCGCCAGCAGATAACCGGTCTGGGTGCCGCCTTCGATCGTGCCGTCGTCGCTCACATACGACTCGATGAACGCCGCTTTGATCGCCGTGTGCAGCGCGCGGTGCTCGGCCGCGATCTCGCGGTGGCCAAGGACTTCGGCCGCCTGCGCGACGATGCTTGTGCTGTGGGCGAAGTACGCGGTGGCCAACAGGTCGCGCTGTGTGATGACGTCGACCTGAAGCCAATCGCCGTATGAGTTGCCGGTGCGGTGCCGCCACCGCAGGTCCGGGTTGTGTCGGCGGATGTGCGCGACCCAGGCCCGCATCGCGCCGAAACTGTGGCGCAGCGCGCGTTTGTCACCGTACGTGCGCCACAAGTGCCAGGGGATGATGACGCCGCCGTCACCCCACGCCGGGGCCGCCTCCCGGCGCATCCTCACGACCGGCGCGACGTCGCGGAAGGCGCCATCGGCGTCCTGGCCGTCAACCACATCGCGCATCCACCGGGCGAAAAACGCTGACACATCGGCATTACGGCTCGCGGTCGGGGTGAAGATCTGGGCATCGGCCAGCCAGCCCAGCCGCTCGTCACGCTGCGGGCAGTCAGTGGGTACCGCGACGAAGTTTCCTCGCTGCCCCCAGGTGATGTTGGACTGCAGTTGGTTGACCATCGGGTCGGAGCACTCGAACTGTCCTGTCCACGGGAAGTCGTTGTGCACCACGCATGCGGTGACGTCGGTGTGCGACAGATCGCCCGGATGGTTGTCGACCTCGAGGTACCGGAAACCGTGGAGGGTGAACTGTGGCTCGAATACCTCGATGTCGGCGCCGCGCGTGGTGTAGCTGTCGGTGGCGGCGGCGCGGCGCAGGTTGTCCAGGTAAAGCTCGCCGCCGGCGAGGGTCTCGGCGTGCCGCAGGACGATTCGCTGCCCGCCGTTCACTTGGCGCAGCGTGAGCCGGACCCGGCCGACCAGGTTCTGTCCAAAGTCGACGACGTAGCGGTGGGGGCCGCGCTGGTGCATGGCGACCGCCGTCACCTCGCGGGTGACCCGGATCGGATGGTCGGGTTCGGCGACCAGCGGCCCGGGCGCGGTGTCGAGCACGGCGACCGGCGAGAAGCCTTCTACCGCACCGGGTTCATCCCAGCCCGGGATGTCAAGGCGAGCATCGACGTGCTGTCCCATGAGCAGATCCGCCGCCTGGATGGCTCCCGGCCGCTCGGCCCAGGACGCGTCGGTGGCGACGACTTGCCTTGAGCCATCCGCGAACTCGACCACCAGCTGCGCGAACAAGGCCGGGCAGTCGCCGTAGTGTTGCGCGGCGCGGCGGGCATCGAAACCCACATGCCCGCACCACCAGCCGTCAGCGACGATAGCGGCGATGATGTTGGTTCCCATACGCACCATGTCGGTGACGTCGAAGGTCTGGTACTGAAGCCTTTGGTGGTACTCGGTCCAGCCCGGCGCGAGCTCGAGGTCGCCGGCTTTGGCGCCGTTGAGCCGCGGCTCGTACACGCCTCGGGCGGTGGCGTACAGGCGTGCCCGCACCGGCTGTCTGTCCACAGTGAACTCTCGCCGCAGGTACAGAGGCGGCGGGGTGAATCCGCCTGGCGAGGCGGGCACGTCGTCGCGTGGCGGTTCGATGGGCGGCACGCTCAGTTCGTCCCGGCCGATCCAGACCGCGTTCCAGTCCGCGTGGTGCAGCAGCCCCGTCTCGAACCAGGTGTGGGCGGCACCGGCGAGCGCGCCGGTCTCGTCCCACACCTGCACGCGCCAGTGGTATCGCGCGGCGGACTGTAGGACTGGGCCGTCCCAGGGCACGAGCAGCCCTTCGGTCGACTCGCGCCGGCCGCTGTCCCACAGCAGGCGGCCTGGGTCGTCCAGGTCCTCGAGAAGGTGCGCTGCCGTGATGCGGTACGCGGTCTGGGCAGCGCCGCGTCGGTCGCTTTCCAGCTTCCAGGACAGGCGAGGGCGCGGTTCGCCCAACCCGAGCGGCTCGTGGCGCTGCTCTGCCTGCAAACCATAGGGGTGTGTCATCCTTTGAGCCCTCCGGCGAAACCGCCGATGATGCTGCGCTGCAAGACGAAGTACACGACCAGGATCGGGACGATGCTGATCACCAGCGCGGCGAAAATCAGGTTCCAGTCGGTGATGTACTGGCCGACAAAGCCCGCGATGGCAACCGGAAGGGTCTGCTGCGCGCTGCCGCTCAGGTAAAGCAACGGGGTGAAAAAGTCGTTCCAGACGGCGACCGCGTTGAGCACCACGGCGGTGACCGTTACCGGTTTGAGCATGGGGAAGACAACGAAGCGGAAGGCCTGAAACGGAGTACAGCCGTCGATGAGCGCGGCGTCCTCGAAGTCGCTGGGCATCGCCCGCAGGAAACCGACGTACAGGAATGTGGTGAACGGGACCAGCAGGCCGGAGTAGAACAGGATCAGCGCCCAGGCACTGCCGAGCAGGCCGAGATCGCGCATCGTCTGATAGAGCGGCAGCGAAGCCAGCTGGAACGGCAGCACCAGGCCCAGCATGATCAGCAGGAACATGCCCTTCGACCACCGTGCCGTGGCGCGGGCCAGGGGGTAGGCGGCCAGCGACGAGATCGCCAGGACGATCAGGACGCTGAAGACCGTCACCACCGCGCTGTTGAACAGGGCCCCGCCAAGCCCGCCGTCCTGCCACGCCTGGCTGAAGTTGTCCAGGGTGGGCTGGGTGGTGAGCGCGATCGGCGAGGAGGTGTCCGACGGCGACCGGAACGCCAGGTTTATCAACACGTACACCGGGAAGCCGACCACGGCGGCGACAGCGAGCATCGCCAGCTCCAAGACGAAGGTACGCAAGCGGTAGCGGTTCACGAGGCTGCCTTTTCGTTGCGGGCCAACACGACGTACTGCCCGGCCGAGACGACCGCGACGATGATGGTGAGCACGACCGCGAGCGCGATGCTGTAGCCGAACTCGCCCAAGGTGAACGCGTCCTTGTAGATGAGGGTCGAGAGGGTGTCGGTGGCGTGCCCGGGTCCGCCGCCGGTCAACGCGTACACCTGGTCGAACAGCTTGATCCCGCCGATGATCGACAACATCAGGTTGATGGTGAACGCCGGCGCCAGCAGCGGCCGGATGACCGACCAGAAGCGGCGTATTCCACGGGCGCCGTCCATCTCTGCGGCCTCGTAAATTTCGTTTGGTACCGATTGCAATCCGGCCAGGAAGATGACCATCGAGTAGCCGCCGAACTGCCAGACGATAACGCCGACGATCGACCACAGCGCCAGCTCCGGGTCGCCCAGCCAGTCCTGCTGCCACGACGTCAGCCCGACCGCGTCCAGCAGGCTGTTGACCGCGCCGTCGGGGCCGAGCAGGTTACGCCACAGGTAGGCGGTTACGATCGGGGTGATCACCGCCGGGGCGAACAGGAACACCCGCAACACGTTGCGCGACTTGATGATGGTGTTGACCCCGAGCGCCAGCAGCAGGCCGAACCCGTTCTGGATGACCGTGATGGCCACGGCGATCAGCAGCGTGTGCCAGATCGCCTGCTCGGCGTGCGGATCATCGAGCATATCGGCGAAATTCCCCAAGCCCACCAAGGAAAAGTTGGGGTCGAGGCCATCCCAGTCGGTGAAGGCGAAGTACACACCGCGAACGCTCGGGATCAAAACGATAAAGGCGAACAGCAGCATGGCCGGCAACGCGAACCACCATGGTGGCGTGGTGATACGCCGACGGCCCGGCATGGCGGGCAGGTCCGGCGGCTGATCGTTCGGGGCGTCTGTCACTGGTTCGTCCCACCTGTTTGAAACGTTTCATCACCGCGGCCGCACTGAGTCATGGCCATGAAAAGGCCGACCATGTCCCGCGCCACCCCGCCGGCTCAAGCATGTCCGGGTGGCGCCCGCCCACCCGCGCCGTCAAGACCGGCGGCCTAATGTGGGTAACGTTTTCCAAAATGTTGCGACCGACACTAAGAGTTCAGGCGAGCGCCGTCAAGAGGGTCCGCCCACTTACATCGGGTTATGCGAAGACCGCTCCCGACCGTAAGCTTGGGCAACGTTCCCCGGAAGTTTCCCGGAAGTGAGGAGATCGGGATGGACAAGCTGTCGGCGCCTCCCCGACGGATCACCATCGTCGACGTCGCGCGGCACGCCCAGGTGTCCACCACAGCCGTCTCCAAGGTGCTCAACAACAGCTATGGCGTCAGCTCCGCCATGCAGGCGAAAGTCCGCCAGGCCATCGCCGAGCTCGGCTACCGGCCACACGCCTCGGCCAGAGGCATGCGTGGCCAGACCTACACCATCGGCGTGATGCTGCCCGAATTCCGCAACCCCTTCTTCCCCGACATCCTTGACGGCCTCACCGACCGGCTCCACGGCACCGACTACCGCATGTTGCACGCCCCCGGCAGCAACAGCGAAGACGAAGAGGCACGCGTCACCGAGGCAATGATCGACCGCAGCATGGACGGCCTTATCCTCATCGCCCCCATCTCACCGCGCGCACACCTGGAACGTGTGGCCAACCTCCTGCCAACCGTGGTCATCGGCCGCCACGGGCACTCCGCCGCCTACGACACCGTCGCCGACGACGACACCGCCGGCGCGGCGCTCATCGTCGGTCACCTGGCCGACCTCGGACACCGGCGCATCGCCCACATCGAACACCTCGAGACCGACCCGATCCGCCTCACCGAGATGCCCAACGCCGTCCGCGCCGATGGCTACAAACAGGCGATGCGAATGCGCGGCCTCGCCAACGAGATCGACATCGTCTCCACCACATACACCCAGCAGGGCGGATACCTTGGTACACAACAACTATTAGCCCGGCCGCAGCGCCCCACCGCCATCTTCGCCGGTGCCGACATCGTCGCCATGGGTGTGCTCGAAGCCATCGCCGAGGCCGGCCTGTCGGTACCTGAGGACATCTCTGTCGCCGGCTACGACAACACCACCTTCGCCGCCTTCGGCCCGATCTCCCTTACCACCGTCGACCAGGCCGGCCGCCAGATCGGCGCAGACGCCGCCCGGCTGCTGCTGGACCGCATCGCCGACCGCAACACACCGACGGCACAAGTCAAGTTCTCCCCCACGTTGGTTGTCCGCCGTACCACGGCACCGCCGCGCCCGGAATGACGAAGGTCAGCTGGCGGGTCGAGCGGTGCCGTGGCGCCCGGTGAGGGTAGTCGAAGCCCTCACCGCCACTGTCAACGGAAACTTGGTACCAACAGCACGTTAGGCTCCCCGCGGCGTTGCCACGCGTCTCGTAGATGCCACATCACGCCGGGCAGTGAATCCAGCTGCGGTCTCGGGTCGCTATCCTGCTCGATCCAGTGTGGCAGCCACGTGCGCAGCGGCAGCCGTGCCGGCCGAGGTCCCTGCGGCGGCGGCGCTCCACTTAGCTGCCGCAGCTTCTCACGGTCGATGTTGCTGCCCTGGTGATAGAGCGACACTGCCATGTCCACCGGGTGCCGGGCAACGACGATGTACGAAATGTTTTGCTCGATGGGCACCCCGTCCAGCGGCGTATGGGTCTTGATGAAACGTCGGTGAGTCTGCGCGGCCAGCGAGGCATGTAGCTTGTCAGGCGGGATTACCAGCCAGTCCAGCCATGGTGACAGCTGGGTAAGCGGCGCAGGAAGGTCACGGCTCTGGAAGATCAGCAGCGCGCAGATCATCTGCATCCACGTGGTCCCACTCTTGGACCGGGTGCTGATGACGATGTCACCGGGCCGAAACTGGAAGTCGAGCCATCTGGCGCTGTCCTCATCAGCAGAGCGATAACGGATCAAGCTGGACACCAGCCAGAGCATAGGGATCGAATCGTGTGCCCGCTACCGATATCCGTTCACCCTCGGTGACTCCACCCACGACGCGGGCCGGCGGTGGCTGGGCCAGGCGACGACGACGCTCGGCGGTTCTCCCCGACAACGCCGACCGTTGCCGTTGGCCAACACGCCAGGCGGTTCAAGTCTGTTGCAGGGCGCGCAGGATGGCGGCGGTGCCGTCGGGGTGGTTCATGACCCCGTGGGGCAGGCCCGGGATCACCTCGTTGGTCTTTCGGGTGGAGGTGATGACGGTGAAGTAGTCGAAGCCGTGAACCTCGGCGATGCCGGTACCGTTGCCGATGATGTGTACCCGGGTGGCCGGGTAGTCCAGGTCGCCGGTCTGCACCGAGTCGGCCATCCATCTGCTGGTGAAGGCGGAGTTGTGCAACGCGCACGGCCCGGGTTCGACGGCGAAGCCGTACGAGCTGTCGATGGTCTGGGCGTTGCCGGTTGTGTAGTAGTAACGCTCTTCGCCGGGCCGGCGCAGGCAACCTTTGTCCAGCGAGGCGTGCGGTGGCCCGCCGGTGGGGATCACCGCGTCCAGAATGCTCTCCTGCCCGTAGAAGGACAGCGTGTAGGAGATCTGGGAGGCGCCGCCGGAGTTGCCGGAGACGCAGAAGCCGCAGACCCCCACCGGTGGGTCGAGGCCTAGCGGCGTGTAGAAGCGCCCATGCGCCCAGTTGATCAGAGTGGCGGGGCGACAGGCCAGCGCGTGCGGGCCGGATCGCTCGCCGGCAGCCGAGGCCAGCCAGGGCGTCTGCCAGGCCACCTGGACCACCCGGAACCCGGCGGCGCGCATGTCGGTGACCGCCTGCGCGGCGACCTGGCTGTGATCCGCCCAGAACGTGCTGCCTCCGCCGCCGCTGAACAGCAGCACGACTCCGCGAGCGCTGGCGGTCGGCTGGTCGATGCGCAGCCGGGCCACAATCGGGCTGTTCACGCCAACGCAGCCGGATACCCGTACCATGGCGGGCTCGACCTGCTCAACCACGCCCAGTGGCCGGGCCGCTGCTGGCACCACAACCGGACCGGCGGCCGTGGCCGGTACGCCAGTCAGCACCAGCCCGGACACCGTAACGGTGACAAGCACAGGAATCCGCATGACAACCTCCCGCGCCCCAGTCTCGACCAGCCAATCATCATCGTCAATAGGAGCCGGTCGAAACCGAGCCGTGCGCACGCCGACGCGCCCGGTGCCCCGTGGTCACCAGAACACGAACCAGTTTCTGCTGGTCACGGGTGACCCCCTACCGGTTACCCCGATTCGGCGGGGTGGCGGTGGCGGTGGTGCCGCGTGACGTTGGGATCGGGCAGCGTGCCCTCCGGGCTACGGCACGGATTACGCGCACGAGGTAGGGCGAGTTCGCCCAGCGCAGTGAAGATCTGCCGTCCGCAGCATAGACCACCCCTGGCCTGAGAAAACACCCCGATCTGCTTGGCGGCTCGGTGCTGGAGTCAGCTATGCGCGCTTCAGCGCAGTGTGGAGTTTCGTCGGGCTCCGATGTTCCCTGTCGCTATCCCTGTCACCGGCAAGCTTCTCAAGCACGAGTTCGACTAGCGATGTCGGTTCAAGATCGCTCCAAGGCCGCCGTAACCAGAGTGGCGGTCGGCTGGGTCCCGGTGTGGCGAGCAAAAGGGGCGAATCCGCATTCAACGCCAGGCTCCATCAATCCCGGGTTACCTGATCCGGCTATCCGAGGCAGACCCGCTTCCCGGTGCGTCCGTCGTCGTACCGAACGTACTGCGTTGCCAGCAAACCGGCCTGGTTCGCAGCCTCGGTTGCCTGGGCGACTCGACGATGAACGCGGTGGAGCGGGCGATGCGTGACTTCCTCGCGCTCCCGTGAGGACCGCTTACACTGCAATAGCTCTCGCGGATACCGTCGAGCATCTCGAGCGAGAACCTGAGGACTGACTCGGCTGCTGGGGACACCGAGACCCGGTCCGTGGTAGCCGGTACAGCGGTGCTGATCATCCAGCCGGTCGTGGCTGGGTTCGAAGATGGTCACGGGCGATTCGCTACCTGTTACCCTGGTCCGGCGCGGGCGTGGTGCGGCGTGACATATGGAGCCGGGCCGTTCCTCGGGCGTGCCGCCAGGGTCATGGTTGTGTGGGCCTCGCCGAACCGATGTCCCGACTGAAGCGTCGTCCTGACCCGATCGGGAGGCACTGACTTTGACGGCGTCGTCACGATTCCGGGAGAGTAGGCGTGTGACGTTCTTCGCTTGGCTGTGCAGCCTGGACAAGACCGAGCTCGGACGGGTCATCGAGCACCGCCCGGAGGCGGCTCTGCTGGGCAACGCGCCGCGGGACCGCGCTGAGCTGGCCTCCCGGCTCCAGCACGAAGCCTTGATCGCCGTGCATTACCTCATGGCCAACCGGCCAGTCCACGATGTCGCCGAGATGGTGGCGGCCTCGGACGGGCAGTCGACGATCGAGACGCTGGCCAAGGCGTTCGATCTCGCCGCGGACGACCCGGATCTCGCGGAGGCCGTGGAATGGCTGACGACGCGAGCGTTGGCCTGGCTGGACGCCCAGGGCCTGCACCTCGTGCCAGCCCTGGTGCGGCTTATCCCGCGCCCGCACCGGCTCGGCGGCCAGGCCCGCGCCATGATTGAGGCCCAGACCGTATCCCACCTTGCCGCAATCAGCTCCCGGTGGGGGCTGCGGCCGGCGAAGACCAAGGCCTCCCTCGTGGCCGCTATGACGGACTGGCTCGCCGACCCGGACAACATCCGGCAGTTGCTTCGCACGGCCCCGGCGGACATCCGCAACGCGATCGAACGCCTGGCATGGGAAGGCCCGGTCGCGACCGCGCAGACTCCCGCGGTGGCATGGGCGCTCGAGCACGGGCTGGCTTACAGCCGGTTCTGGAACGAGGCCGAGATGCCCGGCGAGGTCGGCGGAGCTCTGCGAGGGCCGGGCTGGCGGCCCGCCTTCACACCCCGCCCGCCAGACCCAACGACCGTCGCAGTCGACCCAGGAATGGCGACGCGCGAATCCGCGGCCGCCGCAATGACCGTGCTGGATCAGGTCGGCGCGCTGACCGCTGAGTGCGCTCGTAAGCCGGTGCCCGCCCTCAAGACCGGTGGAATCGGGGTACGGGAGCTGCGCCGTCTCGGCAAGGTCGTCGGCTGTGACGAGCGGTCGGTGCGCCTGTGGCTCGACGTCGCGTTCGAGGCATCGCTGCTCGAATTCGAAGGCGAGGAACCAGATAGTCAGCGACTGCTCGCCACGGCCGACTACGACACCTGGCTAGCCGACGAACCGGCTGCCCGGCTCGCACAGCTGCTGGTCGCCTGGCGGCAGTTGGCAGCCGAACCGTATGCAGACGCTGATGCCGAAGCTCGTGTACCCGCCCTGACCGAATCGGACGACCCCAGCCGGTTGCCCGCTGTTGCCCGCCGCGAGTTGCTGACCGCCGCCAGCAGGCTGCCGCATGACAAGGGACTGGTGGCAGACGACGGCCTGGCCCCCGTCATCGCCTGGCAGATGCCTGGGCTGCGTCTCGATTCCGCCGGGCTGGCCAGCCTCTGGCGGGAGGCGCGGGCAATGGGATTGGTTGCGCACGGCACCTTGACTCCGCTCGGCCACGCCCTGACTGCCGCCGCCGACGACGACGAGCTCACCGCCGCCGCCCGCAACCTCGTGGGTGCCCCGACGATGAGTGCGATCTTCCAGGCGGACCTGACTGCGGTCGTGCCGGGCATACCTGGCCACGCACTCGCGAACCTGCTCGATTCGGTGGCCGACCGCGAATCGCGGGGCGGCGCGCTGATCTGGCGCTTCTCCAGCGCATCGGTGCGGCGGGCACTCGACACCGGCGTCACCTCCGACGAGCTGAACGCCCAGCTGGTCGCCGCCAGCGGCGGCCGGGTGATCCCGCAGCCGCTGACCTACCTGATCGCCGACATCGGACGCCAGCACGGCCGGATCCGGATCCGAGACATCGGTTGCGTGATCCACGGCGTAGAGGAAGCCCTGCTCACCGAGGTACTCACCGCCAAGGCGCTGCGCGGGCTCGGCCTCACCCGTCTCGCACCGACCGTCCTCGCCGCCGCATCCCCGCAGGCCGAAACCCTCTCAGCCCTGCGTGCCGCCGGCTATCTCCCGGCTGCCGAGCAGCCAGACGGGAACCCGCAAGTGCCACTCGCCGCCCAGCCGAGAGCAGGGGCTACGCCGCAGCAGCAGAAGGGCCACGGCCTTTGGCCACTCATGGCAGCCCCGTTCGACACGTCTGCCGATCAGATCAACCCTTACGACCTCGCCGAGCAGCTCTGCGGCCGTCCCCCGGGCAAGGAGTCGCAGTACCCTGCGCTGCCACCCGGACTCCCGCTCGGCATAGCCGACCCGGGCCGGATACTCTTCGGCCCTCCCGGCCTCGACGACGATGAAGAATACGAAGACGATGGCTACCAAATGTCTTCAGAGCAACACGCGCTCCTGCACCAGATCATCGACGAGTACGCCAGCAGCCTCGACCCCGAAGGCGCCTGCGCGCTGGCAACCGCAATCGAGTTCTCCGAGCCGGTGCGGGTCACCTATCGGCCGATCGGCTCGCGTACCAAGCTGCGCGTCACCGTCGAACCAGAGACAGTAGTGGGCGAGTGGTTGCGCGGTCGCGACCTCTCGTCTGGAAGCCCGATCAGGTTACGGTTGGGCGACATCGAACGCGTGAACCCGATGTGAGCGGTGATGGGCACCCCGCGGGCGCTGATCACCGTCGAGCGCAACCGCGACCCGTTCGAGGCCGCCGTGTCAAGGCAAAGCGTGACTCACATGAAGCGGTTCGCACGCTGATGCCTTCGCGCGCCGTGGTCACCAGAACACGAACCGGTTTCTGCTGGTCGCAGCGCCGTTATCATCACGAGAAAAACTCAGCTGCGGCCTGCCGTCAGTTCCGGCGCCCGATGTTCGTATGACGATTAGCCTCGATTGTCGGTGCGGTAATTGAGTTGAGGTTTTTGCTGTGTCTGACTCGGTTCAGCGTGGTGGGAAGCGGAAGCGGAGCTTCCTGTTGTTCCACCAGGGGATGGGTAGGTCGAGGTCGGCGAGGCCGGCGTCGATGAGGACGGGGTGGTAGGTGCGTAGGTTGAGGTCGACGGTGACGCTGTGGTCGGTGATGTGCAGGGTGCCGGTGGCGTCGAGGAAATGTCGCCAGATTTTGTCTGGGGTGGCGGTTTCGTAGCGGGTCAGGCTGCGGGCGAAGAGCCGGTAGAGGTTGCCGGCGACGACGGTCAGGGTGGTGTCGAGGTCGACGTTGAGCGATACGCCTGAGGTGAGTGCGTCGAGGTGGAAGCCGGAGATGTAGGCGTCGAGCTCGTTTTCGATGATCATGCGTTCGGCGTAGCGGGCGAACAGGTCTTTCGCGGGTGTGCCCAGGGCGTTGGTGATGAGCAGGGTGGGTTCGTCGCGGCCGATGTTGCGTACGGCGATTTGGCGGACCCGGTTGGTGATCCCCTTGATGGCGACAAGTTGCTCGTGCATTTGTGGGTGTCGGTAGTGTCCGGCGCGGTCGATGCGGTAGGTGGTCCACGAGGCGGCGGGTAGGGCGCAGAGTTGGTCGAGGATGGCGGGTCCGCGTTTGCGCAGGGTCATCCAGGTCAGGCCACGTTCGGTCAGCTCGTCCAGGACGGTGTAGTTGGTCAGTTGTGAGTCGAAGACGAGCAGGCCGGGGTCGGAGCCGGTGGTGTTTCGCCAGTAGTCAGCGAACGCGACGATTTCGCGGGCTTGTTCGGCTTTGGTGATATCGGCGTTGGCGTAGACCATCTCGGTTGAGGTGTGGTCTTGGGCGAAGAAGGTGAGCACGGCCCGGGTGCGTTGTGAGCGTGTGGGAACGTAGTGTTTCTCCAGCGGGGAGTCGTTGCCGTGGTGGCGGATGGCGTGGAAGTCGCAGTTGAACCCGGCCTGTCCGGTGGCCAGTCCTTCCTGGCGCAGGGCGCCTACCAGACCGGATAGCAGTTTCTGGTTGGATTCGCGCCGGGTGCGGTAGGAGTAGGTGCGCAGGTGGGTGGCCTTGGGCAGTGCGGTCAAGTGCAGGGCCAGGGCCAGGGCGGTGTCGTCGGTCAGCGAGTCGATGTGGTGGGTGCGGGCGCGGCGGGCGCACTTGGCCAACAGCAGTGTGCCCACCGACTGCCATGCCGATAGGGCTTGCGTGGATGGGTAACCGGCCGCGCGTATGAGGTCGGGCAGCCCAAGTGCGACCATGGCGGGCAGCAGGAGAAACAGTCCGGCGTGGTCGCAGGGCAGGCGGGCGCCGGCTGGCCACGTGGTCAGTCTGGCGGCCTTGACCGGATCCATCCGGGCCGGGGGGCCCCGGCGTGCCACGTCGTCGCGGACCAGCCGTCCAATCCCTTGCGCCTCAAGGATCTTCCACACGGTCTGCGCCGACACCGGGGTCCCCTCGGCGACCAGGGCGGCGGCGATCTCGGTGACCGAGTGGTCCTCGGCGCGTAGTTGCAGGACCCGCTGCTGGACCCGGCCGGCCTTGCGGGGGCCTTTCGGTCCGGGTTTGGTGGCCGCGAAGAACTCCATCCGCCCGCCGCGCAAAAGCGTAGCCATCTGATGCACGCTGGCCGTGGAGTAACCGAAACGGTCGGCGACCTCGGCCGCGGAGGCCCCGTCGACAAGGTAGGCCCGCAACGCCTCGTAGCGACGTTGCCCGGCGTGTGCAGGCTCGGTGAAATATTCGGCACCAGCCCGCATGTTCAACGCATCTTCCTGAACAACATGTGTCAATGATAGGGCTTCATGTGTCGATGTTCTCATCGCCGCGCATGCGACACGCCGCAGTGTCCCTACAGGACAACGTAAGCGCTGCGGAGGACGCCAGCCGACTCGAACAGATCGTCGGGACATCGCCATGCACCCAACCGGGCATCAGTTCAGGCAGATGCGTTGAGATCGCCCCAAAAGCTGAGGCTGCTCGACCCTCACCACCTGCGCATTCACCACACGCAACAGCCCGGCTCAACCCATTGTTCGGCCGAACCGGGCTTCCGTAGGGTCGGGAACTGGCGCGGTGACATGTGCTGGCGGTAGGCCCAGCAGCCTTGGTGCCTGCGGTTTCCCGTCAGGTTGTCCCACTGCTGTGGCCGTTGCCAGGTATGTTCCGTTTCCAGCTCCCGCCACCTCGAACCGTGCATGCCGTTCTCCGGCACACGGCTCACCGACGTCGTTCACCGCCGGCATTCGGCTTGTCCCTGCGCCATGGCTTGAACGGCCGCGGCGCGACAACGGTTCCATCCAGTTTGATCAGCCCAAGCTCATCACGCGATTGGTAGTAGAGCACCGACCAGCCGAACTGTCGGCTTCGTTGGTGGCGTTTGGATACCAGCAGCGCGATGCGCATCTTCGCGTAGGATCTGATCTTTTCGAAGTGCCGAGCCGAGTTGCCGTACTTGAAGAACCCGGCCCAACCGTCGGGTCGCCCCGGGGAATCTCACCCCGAGGCTCCCACGGAACGGAACGTGACCGTCTCCGATCATTCCGCTCTTCTCACCCTCTCCACCGGTACGCGCGCATCCATACCCAGTGCGCGAAGAGTTCGGGCTCTCTTCCGATGAGCCCTCGCCACCAGGCTTTGAATCGTTTCCATGTACGCAGTCGCTTGTACTTCTTGCGAGCCCACCGCATCAAGTAGGTGTTGATGCGTTCCAGAAGGGAGTACATCTCGGACCTGTTGAACTCGCCGTAGTAATTCATCCACCCCCGTACGATGGGATTCAACCACTCAGCCAGTTTTCCCAGATCCATGGCGGTGCGCTTGTGTATGCGCCATCGGCGCAGTTCTTGACTTTTGCTTTTCAGCGCCACCGGGCTCATCGCGGGCTGAAACGATGTGAAGATCGCTCCAGTTTTCCCGGACTTCGATTCCCGCGGACGAAACGCATACCCCAGGAACGTAAACGAGATGCAGTCGAACTTCCGCTTTCGGTTACTGTCCCCGCAGTACACAATCTTGGTCTTGTCGGGATGCAGCCGCAGCCCAACGCTTTCCAACCTATCCGCCAGCGCCGCCCATACCTGCCGGGCTTGGCGCTCGGTCGCGCAGTGCACCACCGCGTCATCGGCGAACCGTTCGAACTCCACGGCCGGAAACTCGCGCTCCAACCACGAATCAAACGCGTAATGCATGAAAAGATTGGCGAGTACGGGCGACACCGCCGACCCCTGCGGGGTTCCCCGGTCCCGCTCGACCACCGTTCCATCACGCATCTGCATCGGCGCTGTCAACCAGCGCTTCACATACAACACCACCCATTTCTGGTCGGTGTTGGCCTGGACCGCCTTGACCATCAGATCGTGGTCAACCGAGTCGAAGAACTTCTGAACGTCAAGGTCCAGAACCCAGTCCTTCTTCCAGCATCGCTGACGGCACTTCTTCACCGCATCCAGGGGTGAGCGCCCCGGCCGGTACCCGTAAGAATCATCATGAAAGATCGACTCCGTACGCGGCAACAGTTGCAGCGCCACCACCGTTTGAGCGATTCTGTCGGCGACAGTGGGAATCGACAATGGTCTTTGCTCTGTGGAGCCGGGTTTGGGTATCAACACCCGGCGTGCAGGCAAGGGCCGATAACTGCCGTCCCTGAGCTCGGTGGCCAACTCGTCGAGCAGCCGGGTCACCCCATACTGTTCGACCTGGTCCAAAGTGGTCTTGTCGATGCCCGGAGCGCCATCGTTGCGGCGCACCGCGACCCACGCCCGCCACAAGACGTCTCTGCGGAAGACCTTGTCTCGCAGCGCATGG
>Ga0075428_100000131_pt1 | contig 65649 bp, 42 predicted proteins | sample RhiMetdeltSRZDD2_FD_75291 | JGI IMG/M metagenome (GOLD analysis project Ga0075428, IMG submission 75291) | Populus rhizosphere microbial communities from Tennessee, USA - Rhizosphere MetaG P. deltoides SRZDD2 | ecosystem: Host-associated > Plants > Roots > Rhizosphere > Soil | place: USA... | reverse complement strand
CGCCGGCACGCCGACGACGCCGGGCAACTACGTCTTCACCGTGCGTTGCACCGACGCGAACGGCCGGTCGGACGAGCAGACGCTGTCGATGCAGATCGATCCGGCGGCGCCGCTGAACGCCGACTCGCTGTGGAATGGCGCGGATGCGAACTGGTACAACCCGGCCAACTGGAGCCCGCGCGGCGTGCCGACCGCCACGTCCCGGGTCTACATTTCGGCGGCGACGACGATCTTTCCGAGGCTGACGAGCCACGCGACGGTCCGCAACGTGTTCCTGGAGCCGGGGGCGACGCTCGACACGAACGGCTTCACGCTGACGGTGACCGGCAACGCCGATGCCGGCCACACGATCATCGGCGACGGCCGAACGGTCCTCACGGGCAATGGTGGCACCGCGAGCGGCGTGTTCGGGAACCTGGAAATCCAGGGGCGCATCACCTTGACCGCGCCGCTCACGACCACCGGTACCCTGATACTCGGCGCCGGCGCACGGCTCGAGCTCAATGGTCAGCCGCTGATTGTCGGCGGACAGTTGATCACCAACGTCACCGCCGGCGCGCTGCCTGTGGTCGTTGGAGCGACGGCTGCCCCGAACAACGTGTTCATCACGAGCGGCGTGAACGTCAACGGCCTGGTGATCACGGGCGCGCCGCTCACGATCAACGCCGGCGCGCTGACACGGTTCGACAACGTGTCGCTTGGCGGCTTTGCCCCCGACGCGGCGCAGCTGACGGTGAACAACCCGGGGCTCGTCACCCACTTCCCGATGAACGGCGTGTCGTTCTCCACGCTGCCAACCACCGGCCAATACGTTCAGGCGAACGACACGCTGGACGCGGGCCCGGTGCTGATCCTCGACATCATCGGGGCGGTCCCTGCTGACGGCTCCGCTCACACCTCGACATCGGGTGGCGCGATCGTCAACTGGATCCCGAATCCGGGCGACGCCAACCTCGCGGTGACCCAGACGGTGACGCCCGTGCCATCAGCGGCGGGCACGCGACTGAATTATGTAATCACTGTGACCAACGGTGGTCCGCAGCCTGCAGTGGGCGTGACGCTGCTGCCCGGCGTCCCGACCGGTGCGACCGGGGTGACTGCGGCGGCCACGCAGGGCGCCTGCACCCTCAATGCGGGCACATGGAGTTGCGCTCTCGGCAGCCTCGCCGCGGGTGAATCCGCCCGTGCGGACGTGTCCTTCATTCCGGCTGGCGTCGGCTCGCTCCTCACGACGGCCTCGGTGACCAGCCAGACGCTGGACACGGTGATTGCGAACAACTTCCACACCGTTGCCGCGACGATTCTGCCGGCCGGTCAGGGTGTGGACCTGGCGTTGACGAAGGCGGACTCGATCGACCCGGTCGGCTTGAAGCAGCCCTTCACGTACACCTTGACGGCGTCGAACCACGGAACGACGGTGGCGACGAACGTCGTCGTCACCGACAACGTGCCGGCCGGTATCACCATCGATTACGCCACGTCGGCGTCGGGCCTGTGTTCGGCGGTCAGCACCCAGGTGCTGTGCAGCTTTGCGTCGCTGGCGCCGGGCCAGAGCGTCACGATGACGTTCAACGCCATCGGCACCGCGGTCGGCGTCGTGACGAATCAATCGTCGGTGGGCTCCGCGGAACCGGAGCTGACGCCGGCGGACAACATCGCGACCCAGGTGACCACGATCGTGACGTCGGCGGTCTGCAGCGCGGTGACCTTCTCGGGACCGGTGCTGTTCTCCGCCAACGGGCCGACTGGAGATGTGCTCGCCGGCGATCTGAACGGTGACGGGTTCAAGGACATCGTCGCCCCGGTGCCCTCCGCCAACTCGGTGGCGGTGCTGCTCGGTGACGGCAGCGGCGGCTTCGGTGCGCCGACGTTGTATCCGTCCGGTGTTGGTACGCACGAGGGCGTGATCCTCGACCTCAACAACGATGGCCGTCTGGACATCGCCCTCGAGGGCTTCGTCGACGCGTTCGTCCTCTTCGGCAATGGCAGCGGCGGCTTCGGCGCGCCGGTGACCTACACCTTCGGCGCGATCGTCGGTGATGTGCGGGCGGGCGACTTCAACGGAGACGGCCGGCCGGATCTGGCGATCACCACGATTCAGCAAGCGAACGCGCTGCACATCCTGCTCAACGACGGGAACGGCGGCTTCGTCGATACGAGCCCTATTGGGCTGTCTGCGCCCTCGGATCGCATCGTCGTGCAGGACATCAACGGAGATGGCAGGCCGGACCTGGCGCTCTCGTACGCCGCTGGCACCGCGGCCGGCATCGTCTCGGTGTTCCTCGCCGACAGTGCCGGAGCCTTCCGCCCAGATCTGACGCTTCCGTTCGCAACCGGCGGGCAGACACGAGTGTTCGCCCTCGGCGATATCAACGGAGACAACGTCAGCGATCTTGGGGTGATCGAACTGCTGACGGGCGGGAATCGCGTCCACCTCCTCTTTGGCGACGGTTTAGGTGGCTTCGCAACCCAGCTTCTGACCGACCAGGTGGTGGGGGCTTTCAGCCTCGAGGCCGGCGACGTGAACAGCGACGGCAAGCGCGACCTCGCCGTGTCGGGCGGAGCGATCGTGCACGTGTTCCTGGGCAACGGCACCGGCGGGTTCGGCCCGCCCAGCCCGTTCTCGATGCCGTTCGGCCTGCAGTTCCGGCTCACAGACCTCAACGGCGATGGGCGCCTCGACATCGCGTCGGCACTGAACCAGGGTAACGGCGTCGCGATCCTCTTGAACGGCTGCGGACAGACCGCGGGCGATCTGACGGTCACCGCGATCGACTCGCCGGATCCGGTGAGTGAGGAAGGGACGCTGACCTACTCCGCGACCGTCACGAACGCAGGTACGGTAACGACCACGCAGGTCACATTCACTCAGTCCCTGCCAGCAGCCGCCAGGGCCGGCACGGCCACGCCGAGCCAGGGCACGTGTGCGGTTGCGGGCCGCCTGGTCACCTGCAACCTCGGCACCCTCGCGCCGAACGCGAGTGCCACGGTCCAGGTGACAGCTACGCTGGTATCGGGCGGGACGTTGAGCAGCACGATCGGAGTGGGATCGGAACTACCTGATTCGACGCCATCGAACAACGTCGTGGTGGTGACGACCACCGTCAATCCGACCGGCCGGCAGCTGGTCGTCACCAACACCAATAACGGCGGCCTCGGGTCTCTGCGACAGGCGATCCTCGACTCGAACGCGGATATCGGCGATCGCGACACGATCGTCTTCAACATCCCAGGCAGCGGCGTCCGGACGATCACGCTGCAGTCAGGCCTCCCGCAAATCACCCAGCCGGTGGTCATCGACGGTACCACGCAGCCGGGATACGCGGGAGCACCGCTGATCGAGCTGAACGGCAACGGCGTGTCGGCGATCGGGCTGCAGGTCCAGGGAGGCAATTCGGAGGTTCGCGGGCTGGTGATCAACCGCTTCGGGGGCGCGGGGATCTTCCTCACGTCGAGCGGCGGCAACGTCGTCGAGGGGAATTACATCGGCACCGATCCGAGTGGCACGGTGCGGCAGGCGAACGGCGGCCATGGAATCCTGGTGCTTGCGGCGAACAACCGGATTGGCGGTCCCGGGGCCGCACGCAATCTGATCTCGGGGAATGACGGCGCTGGGATCAAGATCGAGACGGCCGCTGCCACGGGCAACCTGATCCAGGGCAACCACATTGGTGTGAACGTCAGCGGTTTCGGGGCGATCGGGAATACCGCCGGAGGCATCTTCTTCGAGAACGGGCCCGCCGGGAACACTATCGGCGGCCCGTCATCGGCCGGAGCGGGGAATGTCATCTCCGGCAACGGCAACACGGGGATTGCGCTGTTCGGAGCCAACGTCACCGGCAACATCGTGATCGGCAACCGGATTGGCACCGACAGTCTCGGCACCACGTCAATTCCGAATGCCGGCGAAGGCATCCACGTCGCGAGCGGCTCCGGCAACGTCATTGGCGGCACGGCCGCGGGCACGGGGAACCTCATCTCGGGCAACGCCCAGAACGGCGTGGCGATTTCCGCTGCGACAGCCACGAACAATACCGTCCTCAACAACCTGATCGGCACGAACAACAGCGGCATGAGCGCCATCGGGAACGGCGCAAATGGTGTGGTCATCACCGATGCCGGCGCGAACACCATTGGCGTGGCCAACGGCGGCAACGTGATTTCCGGGAATGGCCAGAACGGCATCGCGATCTTCGGGGTGGCATCGATCGGCAACCAGATTTACGCCAACCGCATCGGCGCGAACTTCCCCGCAACCGGACCAGTCGGGAACCTGCAGGACGGTATTCGAGTTGACGGCGCCGTGACGACGGTCATCGGGGGGACGAGCGAGTCGCTGCGGAACGTGATCGGCGGCAATCTGCAGCACGGCATCGGTCTCTACGACCTGGCCAGCGGCACGCGGGTCGCCGGCAACACGGTCGGCTTCAGCGCGCCGCTCACGTTGCTCGGCAACGGCCTCGAAGGGATTCAAATCAACAACGCCTCGAATACCACTATCGGTGGACCGCAGCCGGAGCAGGCCAACCTGATCTCCCGCAACGGCCGCAATGGTGTCTCCGTCATCGCCGGGACGCACAACGTCATCGAGGGCAACCGGATTTTCGGCAACACGGCTCTCGGTATCGATCTGGGCAACGACGGCGTCACGACGAACGACACCGGCGACGGCGATACCGGACCGAACAATGTGCAGAACTTCCCGGTGCTCGCGGGTGTGGTCGGCGGCGTCACGGGCACGCTCAACAGCACGCCCGGCTCCGGCTTCCTGATCGAGTTCTATGGCAACACCACCTGCGACGCGTCGCAGCACGGAGAAGGGGAGACGTTCCTCGGGAGCTCGCTGATACTCACCGACACGGACGGGAACGCGACGATTCCGCTCTTCCCTGCGCAGGCGGGACAGGTCGTCACCGCGACCGCGACCAGTGGCAACGGTGACGGCGACACGTCCGAGTTCTCGGCCTGCGTCACGGTCCCGGCCGCGCCGCCGTCAGCCGACCTGTCGATCTCCAAGACCGACTCGGCTGATCCCGTGACGCCCGGCAGCTCCTTCAGCTACGTGCTGGTGGCCCACAACGCCGGGCCGGCGCAGGCGGTGGGGGTCAGCGTGACCGACACGGTGCCGGCGGGCCTGTCGATCGGGTCTGCACTGACCACACAGGGCAGCTGCACCGTCGCGAACCAGACCGTGAGCTGCTCGCTCGGTACCCTGGCCGTCAACGCGTCCGCGACCATCACGATCAACGTCACGGGACTGACCGCCGGCACGGTATCGAACACGGCAACCATCTCCGGCGAGCAGCTTGATCCCGTACCCGGCAACAACTCGGACGGCGAAGACACCACCATCCAGCTCGCGTCGTGCAGCGTCCCCACGTTCACGGGGCCGGCGCCTTATGCCGGTTCCCCCGGGGCGATGGCCGTGGTCCGGCTCGTCGACATGAATCACGACGGTCGCCTTGACGCCGTCGCCACGCACGAAAGAATCTCTGACGGCGTCGACGTGTTCCTGGGTGATGGTGCCGGCCACTTCGGTGCGCCGCGATTCACCTCCACGGTGACCGGGCCCTGGATGCACGTCGTGGCGGACTTCAACGGCGACACGCATCCTGACGTGATCACCGCCACCGATCGCACCGCACCGGGCAATCCGATCACGTTGCGGCTGCTGACAAACGACGGGACCGGCACGCTGACGCTGGTGCCCTCGTTCTCGATTCCGTTCGGTGGCGGGGTCAACGCGACCGACATCGATCGCGACGGCGACCAGGATCTCCTGATCGTTACTCCTACGGGCGATCTCGCGCTGCTCCGCAACGGCGGGCAGGCCAACTTCGGCGCACCGGAAGCGATCCTTGCCGGTCCGCTCAACTTCTACACGTTCGGCGACTTCAATCGTGACAACCGCACTGATGTCGCGGTCGCTCTCGGCACGCCTGGCATCGCGATCCTCCTGGCGAACGCCACCGGCGGCTTCGAGGCACCGGTCAGCCAGGCGATCGCCGGCGGTGCGCACGTGATCGCCGATCCCGCCGACCTCAACGGTGACGGTGTCCTCGATCTGCTCATCGTCCATGGAGACGAGGAGGAGCCGAGTACGGGCGCGAGCGTCGTTCTCGGCAACGGCACTGGCGGGTTCGGTGCCGCGTTCCAGGCGACGGACAGTTTCGTGTACTTCCCGACCCTCGGTGACGTGACCGGCGACGGGCGGATCGATCTCGTCGGCATCTCGAGCCTGGGCAGCTTTGGAGTCTGGCGCGGAAACGGGGACGGTACTTTCGCGGCCCCTGTGAACTTCCCGAACGCGATCTACTACGGCCCGGCCGTAGGTGACCTCAATGGCGATGGTCGGCCAGATATCGCGACCGGCGACATCAACGGAACGCTCAACGTTTTCCTGAACAACTGCGGCGCCGCGCCGACGAATCTCCGCGTCGCGGTGACCGAATCGGCTGATCCCGTCGCTGAGGGGGGCGAGCTGACTTACACGGTCACGGTAACCAATCCGACCGCCACGGCCGCGGCCGGAGTGCGGTTGACCAGCGTCTTGGCACAGCTGATCGATGACAACCCCGAGCTGCCGACGGTTACCGTGCTCGACACCACGTCTTCTGCCGGTGGCACGCTGACCACGACCGGCGCCACCTACGCCTGGACAGTGCCGACGCTGGCCGCGAACAGCACGGCCACGTTCACGTTCCGATTCCGCGTGCTCGCAGGCGGGACGCTTTACTTCACCACCGGCGTCACGAGCGACGGAACTGAGACCGATCCTTCTGACAACGGCGCCCAGGAAACAACGGCGGTCACGCCGACCAGCCGGACCATCGTGGTCACGACGGCCGCCGACAGCGGCCCTGGCTCGCTGCGGCAGGCGATCATCGATTCGAACGCCGACACTGGTGATCGCGACACGATTGTCTTCAACATTCCGGGTGCGGGCGTTCATACGATCACACCACTCTCGCAGCTTCCGTTCGCGACCGAACCAGTCGTGATCGACGGTGGCTCAGGCGCGACGCCGTTGATCGAGTTGAATGGCAACTCGCAGCCGTTCGGCGGCCTCGTGATCACGGGCGGCGACTCGATCGTTCGCGGCCTGGCGATCAACCGGTTTGGCGGTGGCGCACTCGGCCTGTTCACGAAGGGCGGCAACGTCGTTGAAGGCAACTTCATCGGGACCGATCCGACGGGCACGCTTGCCCGACCGAACAGCAACTTCGGCATTGGGATCGACTCGGCGGGCAACCGGATTGGCGGCCTGACGGCGGCGGCGCGCAACGTCGTTTCCGGCAACCAGACCACGGCCATCTTCATCGGCGGCCCCGGCGCGACCGGGAACGTCATTCAAGGCAACTACATCGGCATCGACGCCGGCGGTTCGGGGCCGCTCCCGAACACGCCGACCGTCGGCGGCATCCAGCTCACGAACGGTGCCAGCGGCAACACCATTGGCGGCGCGGTTGCTGGAGCCGGCAATGTCGTGTCGGGTAACACCACGCATGCCATCTCCGTGTTCGGTTCGACCACCAACGACAACGTCATCCAGGGGAACTTCATCGGCACTGGTCCTGGCGGCACGACCCGGATTGCCAATGGCGGCATTGGTGTCGACGTCGTCAGCACCCAGCGGACGATCGTGGGCGGCCCTGGTCTTGCGCGGAACGTGATCTCCGGCAACGGGACCGGCATCCAGATCCGCACGGGTGCAGTAGGCACCAAGGTCCAGGGCAACTACATCGGTCTGAACGCGGCCGGCACGGCGGTGATCTTCAACTCGCTCGGGATCTCGATTAACAGCAATGCTGGCGTCAACACGATCGGTGGGACCGGAGCCGGCGAGGGCAACGTCATCTCCGGGAACAACGGCCAGGGCATCACCATCCAGTCCGGCTCGAACGGCACCATCATTCAGGGCAACCTGATCGGGCTCGACGCTGGCGGCACTGTGGATCTCGGGAATACGAGCGACGGTATCAACCTGAATGGCGTCAGCGGCACGGTGATTGGCGGAACCGCGTCGGGCGCGCGGAACGTGATCTCCGGCAACAACAGCGTCGGCATCCGTATCCAGGGAGTCGCAGCAACCGGCAACGTGGTGCAGGGCAACTACATCGGTGTCAACACGGCGGGGGGCGCCGCAGTCGGCAACGGGATCTTCGGTGTCGTCATCCAGACCAATGCCACGGGGAACACGATAGGAGGCGCTGCAGCGGGAGAAGGCAACGTTATTTCCGGCAACGTCACCGCGGGCATCACTGTTCAGTCTTCCGCGAACGGGAACACGATTCAGGGGAATTTGATCGGCCTCAACGCGGCAGGTACTCAGGCGCTGACCAACGTCGATGGCATCCGTCTCACCGCCGTGTCAGGCACCATCATCGGTGGCACGACAGCGGGCGCTCGCAACGTGATCTCCGGGAACACGACCGGCATTCAGATGCAGACCGGAACGACCGGTACGCTGGTCCAGGGCAACCGAATCGGCACCAATCTCACGGGCGGTTCCGCGGTCCCGAACGGCGCCGGCATCAACATCAGCTCCGCCAGCGGCAACACGATTGGCGGCACGGTGGCCGGCGCGGGGAATCAGATCTCCGGTAACACCGGCAACGGCGTCTGGATCAACGCGGCGGACACCAACGTGGTCCAGGGCAACCTCATTGGCGTCGGTGCCAACGGACAATCACCCCTGCCGAACGGCTTCGGCGTGTTCGTGATGGGCGCGAACAACACCATCGGCGGCACCGTCCCGTTCGCGGGCAATACGATTTCCGGCAACACCAATATCGGCCTCAACGTGGCGACCGGCGCGACCGGGACGCTCATCCAGGGCAACCGCATCGGTGTCGACGCCTCGGCCATCAACCCGCTGCCAAATGGCGGGGCAGGTCTGTTCCTCGATGGCAACGGCACAACCGTCGGCGGACTGGTCGCCGGAGCCGATAACGTGGTCGCGAACAACGGCGGACCTGGCGTCCGGGTGAATTCCGGGACCGGGCACGCCCTGCTGAACAACTCGATTTTCGCCAATGGCGGTCTCGGAATCGACCTGGGTGGCGCTGGCATCACGGCGAACGACCCCGGCGACCCCGACTCCGGCGCGAACAACCAGCAGAACTTCCCGGTGCTGACCGCGGTCGTGGGAGGAGTGCAGGGAACGCTGAACAGCACGGCGAGCGCGGCTTTCACCGTGCAGTTCTTCGGTAATGGCGCGTGCGATCCGTCGGGTAACGGTGAGGGTCAGACCTTCCTCGGCTCAGCGCCGGTGACGACGGACGCGAACGGCAACGCCACCATCCCGCTCTTTGCGGCGGCGAGCGGGACGATCGTGACGGCGACGGCGACCAGCGCGACCAACGACACGTCCGAATTCTCTTCGTGCGTCACGGTTCCGGCCGCACCGCCGTCCGCGGATCTGTCGCTCACGAAGTCCGACTCGGCCGACCCGGTCGGGTTCGGCGAACCGTTCAGCTACACGCTCGTCGTACGCAACTCCGGTCCCAATATCGCGTTCGGCGTCTTCATGAGCGACACGCTGCCCGAGGGGGTCACCGCGTCTTCAGCGGTGTCCACGGCCGGCAGCTGCACAATCGTGAACCGAAACGTCAACTGTTCGATCGGCACGCTGGCGGTGAATGCGACCGCCACCATCACGATCAACGTCAGGGCGACCGTGACTGGAACGGTGACCAACACCGCGTCGGTCTTCGCTGAGTCGCTCGATCCGGTGACGGGCAACAACTCGGCGAGCGAGACGACGACGATCCAGCTCGCTTCGTGCGCGGCGCCGACCTTCTCGGGTCCGCTGGTGGTGCCGGTGCCGACCTACGACGGCGCATTCGTCGAGCAGGCCGATCTCAACGGCGACGGCGCGAACGACCTGGTCGTGTCGATGCTCGTCGGCGGCCTCGCGGTACGCCTCAACGACGGACACGGGGCGTTCGGCCCGTCGATCGCGGTCGGACATCCCGCACCAGTGCCGTTCGAGAACGCGTCCCGCGGCTTCGCGCTCGCCGACCTGAATGGCGACGGCAAGCTCGACCTCGCCGTTGCCACCGGCGCGGCGCTGGAAGTGCTGCTCGGCGCGGGCAACGGGTCTTTCAGTGCGCCAGTGCCGTACGCACTGGGCGCGACCGAGCCGATCACCGTCGCGGCCGCCGACCTGGACAAGGATGGCGACATCGATCTGGTCCTCGACAGCACCGACGGCAGCTCATCGCTTCAGGTGTTCAGAAACAACGGCGCGGGGGTGTTCGCTGCGGTGCAAGTGGTCGATGTGGGCGGGATCGATTCGGCCTTCCACGTCGTCGCCGACCTCAATCGCGATGGGTTCCCCGACCTTGCCGTTGGTTCCTTTGGCGGCGCCGGGTTCTCGGTCATCCTCGCCAATGGCACCGGCGGATACCTTGCCCCCATTTTCACGCCAGTTACCGGCAACGAATCGGTAGTCCGGGCGGCCGGCGACGTCAATGGTGACGGCAATCCCGACCTGATCGTCCAGGACGAAGCCACGAAAGTATTCCTCGGCGATGGCACCGGACATTTCGACAACGGGACGGACGTAGCGACAGGACCGACCGCTCGGGCGCTCAGGCTCTCCGACATCAACCGCGATGGCCGGCTCGACCTCGTAGTGGGCCATCCCTCACGAGGCACGGTGGCAGTGCAACTCGGGCAGACCGGAGGCACCTTCGCCGCCCCGCTGCACTTCCCGGCGCCGTTCGCATTGAACCCGGCATCCGAGTTCGACGATGGCGACGACTTCTACTCGTATCCGTCGATCAGCGATCTGAACGGCGACGGTCAGCTGGACATCGCGATTGGCAATCCCGCCGGCTCCATCAACGTGCTCTTCAGCAGTTGCGGCCAGCCCGTGGCCGACTTGTCGGTGACCGCGCAGGATTCGGCGGACCCGGTGGCCGAAGGGGCGCCGGTGAGCTACGCGATCAGCGTCACCAACCGCGGCCCGGCAACGACCTCCGGCGCGACGCTGAACCTGTCCGTTGGGGGCATAGTCTCCGCGCGCAGAGTGGTGCCGGCAACCTTCACGTCGACGTCGGCCGGCGCCGCGTGCACGGTCACGCCGCAGAACATTGCCTGTTCGCTGCCGCCGCTGGCGGCCAACGGAACGTTCAATCTCCAGGTCAATGCGACGACCGTGGCCAGCACCACCCTGACACTGAGCGCGAGCGTCACGTCGAACAACGCCGATCCGTCGCCCGCCGACAACACCGCGTTCGAGACCACGGTCGTGACCGGCACCGGCCGCAACATCGTCGTGTCGAACACGAACGACAGCGGCCCCGGATCGCTGCGTCAGGCGATTCTCGAGTCGAACACTGACACCACCGACCTGGATCACATCGTGTTCACCTTGACGGGTTCGAGCAACGTGATCACGCCAGCGACGCCGCTGCCGCCGCTCAATGCGGCGGTGATTCTGGACGGGACCTCCGCGCCCGCCTATGCGGGCACGCCGGTCATCGAGCTAAGAGGAGGTGCCACATTCTGGGGTCTGGAGCTCGATAACGCACCGGGCAGCACGGTGAAAGGGCTGGCGATCACCGGCTTCGACCAGGGCATCGTGATGTTCTCCGGCGGACACACGATCGAGCAGAACGTACTCAGCGGGAACGTCAACGCCGGACTGCTGATCCGGTCACACGGCAACGTCATTCGCGGCAACAAAATCGGGACGAATGCTGCCGGCACCGCGGCGCAACCGAATCTGTTCGGCATCACCATCGGCGGCACGGGGAACATCATCGGAGGGACCACCGCCGCCGAGCGTAACGTCATCTCCGGGAACGCGCAGAGTGGCGTCGATACCTTCAACGACGCGACCACGCCGGGTATCACCGGAAGCTCGAACACGATCAAGGGCAACTACATCGGCACCACGGCCGACGGGCTTTCCCGGCTGGCGAACGGCGCCGGGGTCAGGATCTTTGCCGGCCCGAACACGATCGGCGGGCCTGGACCCGGCGAGGGGAACCTCGTCTCCGGAAACACCGGCAACGGCATCGATCTGTCGTTCGGCAACCTGGTCCAGGGCAATACCGTCGGATTGAACGCCGCGGGTGCGCCGCTTTCGAATGCGATCGGCGTGCGGGTGGGCGGCGGTGCGAACCGGGTCCTCGGCAACACCATCGCCTCGAACACCAGCGATGGCGTGCGGGTCGCGTCGGGCACCGGCAGCCGGATTCTGTCGAACCGGATCTTTGCGAACACGCTGCTGGGGATCAATTTGAACCCTGGCGGTGTCACCGCCAACGACGCGGGCGACGGCGATACCGGCGCCAACAACCTCCAGAACTTCCCGGTCCTCACCGCAGCCGCCGGCGGGGCGCAGGGCACGCTGAACAGCACCGCCAATACGACCTTCACCATTCAGTACTTCGGCAACTCCGCCTGCGACGCCTCCGGCAATGGCGAGGGCGAGACCTTCCTGGGCGAGGTGTCAGTGGCCACCAACGGCAGCGGCAATGCGACGCTGCCGCTGTTCAGCGCTGCCTCGGGCCAGGTCGTCACCGCGACTGCCACGAACACCTCGACGAACGACACGTCCGAGTTCTCGGCCTGCGTCACGCCGGCGCCGCTCGGACCGACAACATTCACCGTCACCAACACCAATGACGCCGGCGCCGGGTCGCTGCGTCAGGCCATCCTCGACGCGAACGCGCGAGTCGGGACGCTCGACACCATCGGCTTCAACATTCCCGGCGGTGGCCCGTTCCGCATTGCGCCGACGTCGCCGCTCCCGGCGATCACCGATTCGGTCAGCATCGACGGCACCACCCAGCCGGGTTATGCCGGTTCGCCCGTGATCGAGCTCGACGGAGTCGGCGGCGGGGCAGGCAGCAACGGGCTATTGCTGACGGCGAATGGCAATGCCATCCGAGCCCTCGTCATCAACCGCTTCGGCACGAACGGCACGCTCAACGACGGCGGCGGTGCCGGGATCGTGATTATGGGCACCGGCAACTACCTCGCGGGCAGCTTCATCGGCACCGATGTCACCGGGACGCAGGCCCGCCCGAACCGGACGGACGGGCTTTGGATCGCCGGCACGGGCAACTTCATCGGAGACGGGACCGGGTCCACGCACAACGTGATCTCTGGCAACGGCCGGTACGGAATTCTCCTTGTCGGACCTGGCGCGTCGAATAACACCATCCAGGCGAATTACATCGGAGTCGATGCGACTGGCACCGGACCGCTCGGGAACGCAGGCGACGGCATCGTGATCGAATCGCAGGGCAACGCCATCGGGGCCGGTGCTCTGCTGTCGTCGGGCAATGTCATCTCAGGCAACCTTGGCAACGGGGTCGTGCTTTCAGGGATCGGGGCCAGGTTCAACAATGTCAACGGCAACCTGATCGGCACAAATCGATTCGGCACAGCCATTATCGGCAATCAGGGGGACGGCGTCAGGATCTCCGGCGCACCGAGCAACCAGATCGGCGGGTTCACGGCTGCGGCGCGAAACGTGATCTCGGGCAACGGCCGCTCAGGCGTGTTCATCGATGGCGAAGGCGCCACTGGCAACCTGATTGCGGGCAGCTCGATAGGTACCGACGCCTCGGGCAACCTGCCACTCGGAAACAGCGTCGATGGCATCACCATCAACAATGGACCGAACACGACGATTGGCGGCGTCGATGCGGGGTCAGCGAACACGATCTTCTTCAACGGCCGTAACGGTGTCACGATCCAGGGAACCTTCGCCGTTGGCAACCGCGTCCTCGGCAACACGTTCTTCAACAACGGCTCTCTCGGCATCGACCTCGGCGCCGACGGCGTGACGCCGAACGATCTGGGCGACGCCGACGGCGGGTCCAACAACCTCCAGAACGTCCCGATCCTGGTCGCATCGACCGGCGGCGTCGACGGCTCCCTCAACAGCCGGCCCAGTACGACGTATCGCATCGAGTACTTCGGCAACGTCGCCTGCGATCTGACGGGCAGTGGGGAAGGCCAATTCCTGATTGGCACTACCAGCGTGACCACTGACGCGAACGGCAACGCCACGCTGCCGTTCCAGGCGACAGGCAGCGGGATCTTCATCACCGCCACAGCCACGAGCCCTTCGAACGACACGTCGGAGTTCTCGAACTGCGTGCAGCCGGCGGCTCTGACTCGCAACTGGGTCAGCGCTGTCGGCGGCGCCTGGGAGAACCCTGCCAACTGGAGCGGCGGTGTCGTGCCCCAACCGGGGGAGATGGTCGTCATCGCCAGCGGTCTTAACGAATTCACCGTGACGATCGATTCGGCAGTGGTCGAGATCGAGTCCCTTTTCAGCGCCGCACATGTGCGGATGACGGGCGGAAAGCTCACGATTGGTGGTTCGAGCTCGGTCGCCAATTTCATCGGCGGACTGACGATGACGGGTGGGGTCATCGATGGTCCAGGGACTGTGGCCCTGGAAGGCGTGTCGTCCTGGACCGGTGGGACGTTCTCGGGTCCGGGTCTGCTGCTTACCGCGAACGGCGGCGAACTGACCGTTTCCATGCCGGCCGTCGATCTGCATCTGGAACGCGCGATCGAAAACCAGGGGATCCTTCGTCTAAACCTCGGCGGGCTCACCCTGAACGGCAAAAACCTCATCAACTCGGTCGTCGGCCTCGTCGATTTCCAGACCAACCTGACGGTCAGAGAGGTCGGCGCCGGCGGCGGGCGGGTGATCAACCAGGGGACACTGGCGAAGAGTGGCCCGTTCGGTGCCCTCACGTTCGCGGGAGATCAGGGCACTGTTCTGAGCACGTTCGGCCTGGTAAGACTCCGGCTGGGGCCGTTGAACGATTCTGTCGTGTCGACCAGGCCGATGGAACTGGGTGGCGGACTGCAGCTCGTTCTGGAGCCTGGCTTCGATCCGCCTGATGGAACGGAGTTCAACGTGCTGTCGTGGACCGAGCGCGTCGGCACCTTCGCCATGATCTTTGGCGACACCCGGTTCTACGACCCGACCTACACGAGCACCGAGCTGATTCTGACCAGCCGCAGGAGCGCGGCGATCCCGCTCGCGTTCGACGGGTTCTCGGGTCCCACGTCCATCGAGACGTTCACGCCGAACTTCGGACGGCTGCCGTCGCCGGTGGTGTTCAACGGCATCACCTATTCGTCGCCGGGGACCGGGTTGTGGAGCGATGTTGACTGGACCGGCCTGTACGTCAACATCCCTCAGGCGTCCAACGGCCCCGCACTGAACGATCTCGTCGGGCAATCGCAGCTGCAGCTCGACTTCTCGACTCCGGTTCGGCGAGTTGGGCTGCTCGCGACGGGCCTGGTGCCAACGACGTTCGTGCTGAAGGCCTACGACGACGATCTGCAGGAAATCGGCACCACCGCGGGCACCATGGCCGACTTCAGCGCGATATTCCTGGGTCTCGAGGCGCCGGTCAACATCCGGCGGATCGTTCTCACCGAGCCGTACGACAACGGGCAGATCACCATCGTCGACGACATCCGCTGGGAAGGGCCTGCCAGCAATCTGCAGCCGATTGCCAACGCCGGCGCGGACCAGAACGTCAACGCCGGAATCACGGTCCAGCTGAACGGGGGTGCATCAAGCGACCCTGAAAACCACGCCCTGACCTATCAGTGGACGTTCGTGTCTCGGCCGTCGGGGAGCACCGCGACCCTTAACAACCCGGCGTCCGTCAGCCCGACATTCGTGGCCGATCTCACGGGGACTTTCATCATTCGGCTGATCGTCAACGACGGTACGCAGAACAGCAACCCGGACGAGGTCGAGATTCGCGTGAATGGGCCCCCTGTGGCCAACGCAGGTCCGGATCAGGGCGTCCTTGCGGGCACAGTCGTACAACTCGATGGCCGCGGATCGAGCGATCCCAACGGCAATTCGCTGACATATGCATGGACGCTCACGAAGCCCGCCGGCAGCGGCACGAGCCTGTCGAGCGCCACGTCAGCCACACCGACCTTCTTCGCGGATGTGCCCGGCATCTATACAGCTCAACTCATCGTCAGCGTCGGCGCTCACAGCAGTGCGGCCGACGATGTCGTGATCGATGCGTCGGCGCCGCGGATGTCGGGATTGATTGGCAGTTACTTCGACGCCGTGTCCCAACTGGACGGAAGCGGACTGCCGATCGTGCCGGCGACTTCACCGACGTTCATCCTCAGTGACTCCTCCGTGCAGTTCGGCGTCTCGAGAGGTTTCCATTACCGCCCGTGCCTGCTGACACCCAGCAACTGCCTGAACACTGCCTACACCGTCAGGTGGGTCGGCCGGATCGACTTACAGAGCGGCTCCTACACCTTTGCCCTGAACTCCAGCGACGCCTCGCAGCTTCTGATCGGGGGCACGTCGGTCGTCTCCAACCCGGGCAGACACGCGCCGACGACCACGCAGGGTGGCTTCGTATCGCCGGCGGCTGGAAGCTATCCGATCGAGATCCGATTCACCACTGATGCCACGACGCCCGGGATCGACCTGCTGTATCAGCCACCCGGAGGTGGCAGCCTGACCGCGGTTCCCGCGGCGTTGTTGTGGAGCGATGGCACTTTCCTCGATGCGGCCTCCGCGTCTGCATTGAGTGCGGTGAGCTTCTTCAACCCGGCGACGCCATCAGCTCCGGGCGTTTCCGCGCCCGTGGCCAGCACGGGTACCAGCGTCAGCTTCCTGAATCCTGCACCGGTCCCCGAACCGGGAGGCTCGGCGCCAGTTAGTGCCACCGAAGCGGTGGTGAGCTTCTTCAGCCCCGGTGCCGTCCCACAGCCAGGCGGCACAGACGCAACCAGCGCTGCCGCCACGACGGTGAGCTACACGAACCCGTCACCGGTTCCTGAGCCCGGCGGCGCGGCCCCTGTGGCAGCCACGAACGCCGCCGTGAGCTTCGCGAATCCGGAGCCGACGATTGAGCCGGGCGGGACTCAGGCCGTCGCGGCGCCGTCCACCGCCGTGGCCTTCGCATCGGGTCCGGTCGTGAACTCGATTGCGCCGCTACAGCTGTCGAGGAGCAGCGGCGGCGGACAACTCACGATCAGCGGCAGCAATTTACAGAATGCAACGGCCGTGTCGTTCGACGACGCGCCCGGAGTCTCGGCGTCTGCGCCGTCGGTGTCGGCCGACGGCCGCACGCTCACCGTCACGGTCACCCTGACCGCCGCCGCTCCGACAGGATTTGTCGTCGTTACCGTGTCGACGCCAGCGGGCACCGCTGCCACCGGGGCAACGGTGCTGGAGATCATTCAATGAGAAAGAGCCATCACTGCCAACATCGTCCAGCCAGCCAGGAGGAGCGCATGGGTACGCGGGTGTCCGCAGCACCAATCGCGGCATGTCGGAGGAAGCGGTGGATGTGGATCGTTGCCGCTGCTCTCGTCCTCGTTGCGTCGGGCGCCACGCCGGCGCGGGCGCAGTACAACAGTGGAAGCTCCGGCGTCCATGGAGTCTTTCCGCCTGCTCCGGTGCCAGACACCGCACAGTACGTGTTGTGGAACCTGAGAACAGGCCTGGTCCGATACTGTACGACCTACGACACGGTCAACCGTCCGGACACCTGCACTAACGAGCTCAGTACGGCGCAGATCCAGGGCACAGCGGGGGGTGGGCCGACCGACGGGGTTTACCACTTCACGAACTTCGACCTGGCGCATCCAAACGCCGCGTTCCTCGAACTCTATCCCGTCGGTTATGAGGGCCCCCTCCCGCTCACGATTCTTTCGCAACAATCCTTCCGACTGTTCAGAGTCACCTTTCATATGGAGGGGGCCGCGGGTTGGACTATTGCGGCCGGTTTGCCCCCGACGGGGTTTGGTCCGCCAGGCGGACGTCCGGGACCCGGCGGCTTTGCGGGTGGAAACGGCGGCAAGCAGGGGAACCCCTCGACGGCGGGGAACGCCGGGTTTGGACCGACGGGCGGCGCAGGTACCCCGGCCAACACTGCGCAGCATGGGCAGGACGCAGGCCCGACACCCGTCGCAACGTCATTGATCCCGCTCGTCGGCGGCTCTGGTGGCGGAGGCTTGGGGGGCTGGGACACCGGGTGTGGGTTCAGGGGTCCCGGCGGAAGCGGCGGGGGTGGTGGTGGGGCGCTTCTCGTCGCAGCGAATGTACAGATCCTTCTCGACACTTCGGCGATCGACGCACGCGGGGGGCTGGGCGGCTTCAGCTGTTTCGGTTACCGCGGGGGCTCGGGATCGGGCGGGAGCCTACGGCTGGCGGCACCGACGCTCGCGGGGAACAGTACCATTCAGTTGGGCAACGGCATCATCCGGGTGGAAGGGAACGCCTCGGCGTTCAGCGGGTTCATCGATACCGTCCGCGGCACGGTGCTCTCCGCTCCCCAGGAAGCGAGGCCCAGCGGCGTGCCTACGCTGCGAATCACTTCGGTCGGCGGCATTGCGGTCGGACAGAATCCGACCGGTTCGATCTCGACGCCGGACGTGACGTTTCAGACCGCGCCCAGCGGTCCGGTCACTGTGAATCTCGCCGCCTCGAACATCCCGACGACGCCGACAAGAGTTGTGTCGGTGCGGGCGAGCCCATTGATTGGCGACCCGAGTACCGCGGATTCGACGCCCCTCTCAGGCACGCCCGCGAGTTCAACGGCGAGTGCGTCGCTGACGATCCCGGCCGGCGCCGGCGTGATCACGGCGGTGACGTCGTTCCCAGTCACGACCGCGATGCTGGACCGTCTGCCGCAGATCCCGGGCCTGAAGCCCACGCTGATCGAGGTGACCGCGGACGCATCCGGCACTTCGCGACTGTTCGTGATTGGCGAGGACTCGAGGAGGGTTGAACTGAAGCTGGGTACTGACGGCCGATTCGCCGTCGCCAACTGAATGCGTAACTACCGGGGCAGCGTGGCAACGCGCTTGCGCGCATCCTCAACGAGCGGATCGCCGGTCGCGCCCTGACGGATCCGCAGGAACTCCTGGAACTGCGGCCGCGCGTCGAGCTTCTGCGCCTCACGCGCGCGGCCCAACCAGTAGGGCAGCGTGGCGTAATAGTGGAACGTCGGCAGATCGTCGAGGAACACCGCCGTCGCTTCGCCGCGCCGCTCGCGGCACTTCTCGAATTCGGAGACCGCCTCGGGGTAATGGCCATGATGGAAGTAGGCGAGGCCCAGCGCAAAGCGGACGAGCCACAGGTCGGCGAGCTTCTGTGCGGCATTGAGCGCGTCCACGGCTACGACGTATTGCTTCGCGGCGATCGCGATTTCCCCGTCGATCATCTTCGCGTAGGCGCGGCTCTGGGCGGAGAGACGCTGCGCGAGCTCCCCGGCGATCTTCCGCGCCTCGTCGGGCCGTCCCGCGGCGATGGCGAGCCTGGCCGCGGGCACGAGCACGTTCTCCTGCGTTGACAGGGCGCGCGCCTGCGCCATCGACGTCTGGTGCGCCCGGTCGTTGCCCCGCGCGTGGTAGGCCTCCGCCAGCGCGACGAGCTTCGATGCCGCGCCGAGGCTGTTGCGCTGATCCTGATCGCGCTTTGCTGCAGCCGGAAGGATCGAGAGCGCTTCGTCGTAGCGTCCCTCGTACATCGCGATGTCGGCGATGCCCAGCGCGCTCAGCGACACGCCCGAGTCGCCGGCCTGGGTGACCTGCTGATAGATACCGCGCGCCCGTGGGACATCCCCGGCCGCGAGGGCCTCCATCGCCAGCGGCAGGTAGGGGACGTCGACCTTCGGATCTTCTTTGATCAGCGGCTGCGCCGTCTCGGCCGCCGTCTTGAAGTCTCCGGCATACATCGCGTACAGCGCATAGTTCGACCGGTATTTGTAGGTCTTGGGATAGATCGCGATCGCCTTGCGGCCGTACTCGAATGCCTTGGCAAAATTGAGCGTGCTGAAATAGGCGATCGCGAGATTGTTGTAGCCAGCCGAATCCGCCGGGTACTTCGCCACGAGCTGCTCGTAGGTCTCGATCGCCTTGTCTGGGTTGCGGGCGATAGCGATGTAGTAGCCGCCGGACGTCCGCAGTTTTTCGCGCTCGGTCATACGATCGGTGCGGCGCAGCGCCTCGTTCCAGTTCTTCTCGGCCTCTTCGCGGTTTCCCATCCGGAACAGGCTCGCCCCGAGGCCCGAGTAGGCGCGGCCGAACTCCGGGTCATGGCGGAGCGCCTCGCGATATTTCTCGGCAGCCTCCGTGTCTCGCTGGCTGGTCGACAGGTCCTGCGCGATCGTGTAGGCGCGCATCGCGTCGAGCGACGCGGCCGTGAACGTCTCGGCCTGCTGTGCGCTCGACGGCGTGTTGTCGCCGAGCGCTTCGCGCACGTCTTCCGCGACGCGCGCGACGGCGCCGAGGACCTGCGCTTTGTCGGATGCCGTGGCCTCCGCTACGGAGGTCGGTTCCTGCTTGTCCGGGGCGACCGCGCGTACCGACACCCGGTAGCCGCCGCCGGACCGCTCGATCAGTCCGGCCAGAATCACCGGAATACCTTCGCGCCGCGCAATCAGCTTCCCGCTGCTCTCGTCGAGCTTCGAGCCGAGCTTGAGGTCGTGTACGAGTTTGGCCGCATCCGCCCTGGGAAAAGCCGTGATGAACGGCGCTCCTTCGATGGCGATACTGAGCGCTTGTTCGAGTGCGCCGTCGAACACGCTGTCACCTGCACGGTTCTCGAAATCGACGATCAGGACCGGCAGCGGAGCCCGGGCCGCTGGAGGCGTTGGCGGCGTTCGCCGGGACGCGAGCCACCATGTCGCCGCGATCAGGACGGAGCCGATCGCGAGCATGGCAGCGACGCGGCTCCACGACGGGCGGGTCCGCACCGAGACGCGTGCGCGTCCCTGTTCGTCGAGCGCTTCCAGGTCGGCGAGCAGCTCGTTTGCGCTTGGATACCGCGCCTCTGGACTTGCGGACAGGCACTTGTTGACGATGTGCTCGAGCCCGGCCGGCACGTCGGTCATGACCGTCCGCAACGCCGGCGGTCCTTTCTCCAGCCTGGCGATGAGGCTCGAGAGCCCGCCTTCCGTGCTGTAACGCGGTCGGCCACCGGCGAGCAGCTCGTACAAGATCAGTCCGAACGCATACACGTCGGTCCGCTCGTCCGCCGGTTCTCCACGTGCCTGTTCGGGCGCCATGTAGTCGAGCGTCCCGATCAGCGAGCCGGGCATGGTGTGTATGGACGCCGCGGTCGTCGATCGGGCGATGCCGAAATCCATCAGCAGGGCATGATCCTGCGCGTCGACCATGACGTTGGCAGGCTTGAGATCCCGGTGGACGATTCCGGCGCGATGCGCGGCCGCAAGCCCCGACGCAATCTGGCGGGCGAGCGCGAGAACGCGGGGCAGCGGCAGCTTCGGCTCCCTCTGGAGCAGGGTGGCCAGATCCGCCCCCTGCACGTACTCCATCGTCAGATAGAGCGTGCTGTCGACCTCACCCAGGTCGTGGATGCGGACGACGTTGGGATGGGTGACCTGGCGTGCGAGTTTCAGCTCGCGTTTGAACCGGTCTTCGAGCTGGCGAAGTTCTGCCTGCTGGGTCCCCGCGTCGACGCGAATCAGCTTCAGCGCGACCGCCGTGCCGAGCGTCTCATCCCAGGCCTGATAAACGGCCGCCATGCCTCCGGATCCGAGCATGCGGATGATGGTGTAGCGGCTGCCGAAATGCTGGCCCGGCTGGAGGAGGTGCACGCCCGCCGCCGCAACACCCATCGTCGGCGCATTTCCCGTGTGGCCTCTGGATAGCCGGGTCAGCTCCTTATCGAGCCCGGCCGCGGTCGTCGCCGGTTCGTGCGGCTGGGGCCCCTCCAGCTGTGTCGGGCCTGCCTCGCCGACATGCGACGCATGCGGGCCTGCCTCGCCGACGTGCGACGCATGCGGGCCTGCCTCGCCGACGTGCGACGCATGCGGGCCGGCTTCGCCGACGTGCGACGCACGTGAGCCTGCCTCGCCGACCTGCGACGCATCCGAGCCTGCCTCGCCGAAGTGCGAAGCACGAAGGCGGGTGTGGCAGACGGCGCATCTGTCCAGCTCGGGTGAGGTTGTCGCGCCACAGTTGCCGCAGAGCATGGTCGGGGACGCGTGATTATTACACAGCGCAACCTACTGTCCGGCTTAGTTTTGGGAACCACGGACCCATCTTTCTCCCTTTCTCCGCCCGGACGATCGCTGCGGTCCTGTTTCGCCGACCATGGGCGGTTCGCAGCATTCTCTGCGAAAATGGCGCTCGGACCGTGACGAGGACCTTCGAGGCATTTCCGGAGCAGGCGGCGGCGTTTCCGGTGCGGCGGGTTGGACGGGACATTCAGGTCTGCCTGATCCGTCGAAAGACCGCCGGAGCATGGGGTATCCCCAAGGGCCTCGTCGACGCCGGCGACACTCATGAAGAGACGGCGCTGAACGAAGCCTGGGAAGAGGCCGGCATCTCGGGCCGGCTGCTCGGGAAGCCGGTCGGGACCTACCGTTACAAGAAGTGGGGAACGAAGCTGACGGTTGCCGTGTACGTAATGGAAGTCCTTCACCAGGAATCACGTTGGGAGGAGGCCCCGATTCGCGAGCGGATGTGGACCTCGTTCGCCCAGGCCCTGGAGCTGCTGTCCGAGCATCCGGTGGCGCCGCTCCTCGAGCGTGTCCAGGCAGTGGTTACGGGAGGGAAGTTCCGACTGGGCTGAGCCTGAGCACCATCATCGTGGCGTCGTCCATCGGCTCCTGATTTCCCCGGAAGCGTCGGACGGCATCCTCGACCTCACGCAGCACCGTGTCGACCGCATGGCGCTGTTCCCTGCCGAGCAAGGCCTTCAGCCGATCGAAGCCGAACATCTCGCCTGACTCGTCCTCCGCTTCAACGAGCCCGTCGGTGTAGAAGAACAGGAGATCCCCCGGACGCGCGGGCACGACTTCTTCACGGTACGGCTGCCCGGGATACAGCGCGATCGGTAGACCGGTGGCGTTCATCACCTCGAAGCCGTTCCCTTCGTGGATCACGAACTGAGGGTTGTGCCCCGCGTTGACGTACCGAAGCTCCTGCCGCGCCGTATCGAGAATGCCGAGGAACAACGTCAGGTAGACCGGCCCCGGCGTCGTTTCGTCTATCTCGCGATCGAGATCTGTCGCGAGCCGGGCGAGATCGGTTTCTTGCGCCAGCCGTGCGCGCAGGGTCGCCTGCACGTTCGCCATCAGCAGCGCCGCGCTCACCCCCTTGCCGGAGACGTCGCCGACGAGCAGCGCGAGCCGGCCGTCCGACAGCGCGAAGTAGTTGAAGAAATCTCCCCCGACCTCGCGGGCAGGAATGGAGATGCCCTTGATCTCGGCGGCGCCGAGCCGCAGCGGCGCGCGTGGCAGCATCTCGGTCTGAATCAATCGAGACAGTTCCAGTTCCTTGCGCAGCCGCTCCCGCTCGACCACCAGCGCCTGGTGGCGTTCGAGATCCTCGGCCATCTGGTTGAAGGCCTTCGCCAGCGAGCCGAACTCGTCACTCGACCGCACCGGGACTCGCGCCTTGAAATCTCCGCCCGCCAGCTGGCGGACGCCGGCGTCGAGCGACGTGAGATGGCGCGTCATCCCGTGCGAAATCGGGACGATGCCGATCAGCGCCAACGCAATCACGAGCAAGCCGAGCGACAGGTTCCGTACCGAGGCGCGACGGATCTCGCGCAGTGATTCACCAATCGGGCGGGCGATGCCGAAGGTGAGGCCGCTCGGATCCTTGCGCGCGACGATCAGCCAGTCTCCGGCGCGCCGGGGGTTGCCATCCGTCGCGGCAGGACCAAGCGAGGCGACGCCGAACGATTCCAGCACCCGCCGCTGCTCCGGATCGGGATTGTGCAGAACGCCGCGCGTGTCGATCGCGAACGGGATCTCTCCCTGATCGCGGCGCGCGAAGGCGAACACGGTGCGCAGCGTCCGATCGAGGTTGAGCATCGCGTTCGCCTTGCCCACGACCTTGCCGTCCTGCTTCACGGCGATCTCGACGCGCCGCCCCTCGACCTGCATCTGCATGTCGCGCATCGCGCTGGCGGCCTGCGCTTCGGTGGCACGGGCGGCCGTGCCTGCCGCTGCCTTGAGTGCGGCCTCCGCCGCAGGCAGTGCGGCGTTCAGGCTCTCCTCGACGAGCGGCGTCAGTTCGGGCATTGACGCCGCCATCTCGGTCCGCACCGCCTTCTTTGCGTCCTCGATCGCCTGTTGCACGTCGACCACGATCACTTCAGGCGGTGTCGGGGGCGTCGGGGGCCCGCCCGGCCACGGACCGCCACGGCCCCGGCCCCGTCCGCGGGGATAGGCACCGGGGGGAAGAGGCGGCCGGAAAGCGTCGCGACCCTCCTGACGGCCGGCCCCGGGAGGCGCGGGTGGAGATGGGACCTCTGGCTGCGGCGCGCCCGGAGGCGGTGGCGTCGTCGGGTGGAATTCCACGCGCTCGACGAGCGCCGCGGTTTCGCCGAGCATTGGCGCCACGCGATCTCGTACGGGTGCTGCCTGGGCCGATCCGCTCGTGGGTTGGGCCTCCACGAGGAACATGCGATCCATCCGGCGGCCGACTTCCGCGGTGATGCGTTCCATTCGCCGTCCGATATCGAGCGCGCTCTGGGACGCTTCACGGCGGGCCGCATTCTCGAAAGTCGTCACCGACGATCGGTAGCTGATGAAGGTCATCGCGCTCAGGGGAACGACAGACAGGAGGAGGAACGCAATGATCAGCCGGGTGCGGAGCGACATGACTACCTGAGCAGTCTAACGCGCGGTCCCGCGGGAACGTGAGGCGATTGATTACACCTTGGCGAAAAGAACATGGCACGGCAGAGCCCGTTCGTGGCGTAAACTTCGATTCCTCCGGCGGTAGCCACGGCATGGCTCTCGCTTGTCTACGTCCTGATATGTACCGTCACGCCCGGATGGTGCCACTGATGATGCTTGCGGTGCTGATGTTGCACCCGCCGCCGGCCTCATCTCCACGCGTCGACCGAACGGCCGTGCAGCCGGTTGCAGCTCCCGTGTCTCAGCCTGAGACCTCCGGCCCATCCGTTCGGATCGAACACGAGCTGGTGCAGTTGCCGAAACCGCGCCCGTACCGGATAAACCGACCGGCTCAGTGGCGCTCGACGCGTCTGGCTGCCGCTGAGCCGACTGACCGGCACGCGCCCCTCTTCATTCGTGCCCGCCGCGCGTTCGTCGGCGACGGCCGCTACAAACCTGAACCTTTTCCCCGCTTAGAAGCTAAGTAGACCCCCCGCCTCCGCCGGCCTTCGGCCAGCTACGGCGAGGCAGGCTCCGCTGGGCCCCCAGGGGCCCCGGACTCCGGATCCCGGTTCCCGAAAATTGTCCTCCAGATTTGGTGTAGAATCTCCATATATGGAGCCACGGGCCCGGCGCGTTGCGCGCACTGCTGAAACCCTGGATGTCCGGCTCCGGCCTGAACCGGATGTGCGGCGGCGGCTGTCCGGCCCAGCGGTGAGGACCTTCTTCAACATCGCGGCCGACTGGCAGTTGTCCGTTGCGGAGCAGCGCGCGCTGCTCGGGTGGCCGGCGGCTTCGACGTACCACAAGTACAAGGCGGGCGATTACGGCGTCCTGTCGTACGACACGCTTACGCGCCTGTCGCTCATCCTCGGCATCTACAAGAGCCTGCAGGTGCTCTACCCGGACCGGCCGCTCGCGGACTCGTGGATGCGGATGCCGAACACCAACCCGATGTTCAGCGGTGCCACACCGTTGTCGCTGGCCGCCAACGCCGGGATCGATGGGCTCTATCGCATCAGACGTTTGCTGGACGCGCGGCGCGGCTGACGATCCGCGCTCGCAGCCCTCAGTCCGCCGTCCGCAGTCCGAACCTCCACCTCCGGGCCGCGGACCGCAGACCGCGGACCACGATCCTCCTTGAAGTTGATGAATTCACCCGCCGAGGTACTCGTTCGCTGGAAGGGGACTGCCCGCCTCGTCCCCAGCCGGTTTCCCGTGGTCGGGTTGTTCGATCGCGTCGCCGACACTGCCGATCTGGATGCGATCTTCGAGCTCGAAGGATGGACCAACGATCGCATCACCGCGGAGCTGGGGATTCTTCGAACGGTTCCACCCGACGAGTGGGTCGTGGGCCAGCCGATGGCCTCCGTGATCATGGCCGCCTATTGCCATCCACGGCCGGGCGGCGGCCGCTTCTCGAGTGACGAGCGTGGCGCCTGGTACGCGGCCCGGACGATTGATTGCGCGCTGTCGGAGTCTACCTATCACCGATCCCGCGAAATCGCCGAGGTTGGCGTGCTGGACGCACGCATGCAGATGCGTCTGTATCTCTCCGACTTCTCGACACGATTCCACGACGTTCGCGCCGCGGACACACCGGCGACGCTCTACGATCCCGACGACTACAGCGCCTCGCAGCGCTTTGCGCGGCGACTGCTCGACGCCGGATCGCACGGGCTTGTCTATCGCAGTGTGCGGCATGAGGGAGGCGAGTGCGTGGCGTGTTTCCGGCCCCGCCTGGTGAAGAACGTGCGCATCGCCGGCCACTATGAGTACCGATGGGAGGGTAGCCCCCGCCCGGCGGTTCGAAAGCTGTAACCCTTCGACTCGCCCTTCGACTCGCTCCGCTCGCTCAGGCGGGCCGCAGTCCGCGATCCGCAGTCGGCGGTCCGTTGTTTGCGGCTTGCCCGACCGGGCTGCGGTCCGCGGACTGCGGACCGCGGCTAACGTGCTACCTTGTGAGGGAATGCACCCCTGGCACGACTGCTACGTGGACGACACCATCGTCGAGTCGGCGTTTCCTGTCGTCATCGAAGTTCCCAAAGGCAGCAAAAACAAGTACGAGCTCGACAAGGAGACCGGCCTGTTACGGCTCGATCGTGTGCTGTACAGCGCGGTTCACTACCCTGCGGACTACGGTTTCATTCCGAGGACGTTCTGCGACGATGGCGATCCGCTCGATGCGCTGGTGATCAGCCAGGAGCCCGTGCACCCGCTCACGCTCGTGGAGGCTCGCGCCATCGGCGTCATGCGGATGCGCGACGAGAAAGGGATTGACGACAAGATCGTCGCGGTCAGCGTCCGCGATCCGGCGTTCGCCGAATACACCGACAAGGGTCAGATTCCCGGTCACACGCTGCGGGAGATCAGGCGTTTCTTCGAGGACTACAAGACGCTCGAACACAAGCAGGTGATCGTCGAGGACCTCCTCGGCGTCGAGGACGCCATTCGTATCATCCGCGAGTCGCTGGACTTGTACCGGCAGCTTCGCCGGGGCGAGCTGCGCAGGGTCTGAGCTCTCGTGAACCGCTGGCCGGAGCGTATCCCGCTGTGGGTATGGTGGATCCTCGTGGTCTTGATCGCGAGCTTTCCGCTCGGCCTGACCGCAACCCCGCAGTGGGACCGCGTTCATCTCGTTCCTTTCACCGATCCCGGGGACAAGCTGGAGGACCTCGCGGCCAACATCCTCCTCTTTGTCCCCTTCGGCTACTCGTTCGCGCGTGACCGGGGGCTCGCGTGGTTGCCCCTGGCGGCGGCCGTCGTGTCGGCGTTCGCCGAGCTGTCGCAACTCTTCAGCACGGTTCGTAATCCCTCTGGGACCGACGTCCTCTATGCTGTAGTGGGCGCGCTGGCAGGTGGATTTGTGTTTCTGGTCCTGAGGAAGCGGCCTTGAATCCGCCTCGCGCCTCACGGCGACCGAGGTCCCGCCTCCGCCCTCAAGGGCTACGGCGGACAAACAGCAACCCTTGTCCGCTACCATCCGTCTAAGCGGCCACCATGGACACTCTGCGACACGACCTCGTTCACGCATTTCGCAGCGTTCGGAAGAACCCGGCCTATACCATCGTCACGATTCTGACCCTCGCGCTCGGCATTGGGGCGAATACCGCGATCTTCAGCGTCGTGAACGGGGTGCTCCTCAAGCCGCTGCCGTATCCCGAACCGGCGCGGCTCCTCTACATCACGAGTCAGTTCCCGGGGCTGGGCTTCGATCAGTTCTGGGTGTCGGCTCCGGAATTCCTGGAATTCCGGGAGCGCCAGCGGTCGTTCGAGGATGTCGGCGCTTACCGGGCGGGAGCGGTCAACCTGGGAACGGCCGACCAGCCCCGGCGCGTCAACTCCGCCATCGTGACCTCGGAACTGATGCCGGTCCTGGGTGTTCAACCGATCCGCGGGCGCCAGTTCAACCGGGCCGATACGCTTCCCGGTGCCGAAGACGTGGCGGTTCTCTCGTCCGAGATCTGGCAGTCGGCGTTCGGCCATGACGAGTCGGTGGTTGGCCGCGTCGTGCAGATCGATGGCGTCCCGACGCGGATCGTCGGGATCATGCCTTCGGGGTACGACATTCACGACTCGAAGGTGCAGGTGTGGCTGCCGCTCACACTCGATCCGGCGAGCCCGGGGAATCGCGGCGGCCATTTCCTGTATCTGGTCGGTCGTTTGAAGCCGGGAGTGACGGAAGCGCAGGCGCGAACCGACGTCGAATCGATGCTGGCGCAGTGGGAGATCCTGAATCCGAAAACCCACGTGCCCGATCAGAAGAACCATCGCCTGCGGCTGGACGGACTGCAGGAGGATCTCGTCGGCGGACTGCGGCGCGCGCTCTGGGTGCTTCAGGGCGCGGTTGGCTTCGTGTTGCTGATTGCGTGCGCGAACCTCGCCAACCTCCTGCTGGCGCGGGCCGACTCCCGGCAGAAGGAATTCGCGATCCGCTCGGTGCTCGGCGCGGGCCGATGGCGCCTGCTGCGTCAGTTCATGACCGAAGGTGTCGTACTGGCGATTGCGGGCGGTGCGATCGGCGCAGCGCTCGGGCTCGCTGGCCTGCGGGCGATGCTGGCGGCAAACCCTGACAGCCTGCCACGAACGGCAGAGATCGGCCTCGACCCGGTCGTGTTCCTCTTCGCCCTGCTCATTTCGATCCTGACGGGCCTGCTGTTCGGCATGACACCGCTGCTGCAGCTTCGCGAGCGCATCGTCAATATTTCACTCAAGGAAGCGGGTCAACGATCCACGGCGGCCGCGGGACGCGCGCGGCTGCGCAGCGCGCTCGTGATGATCGAGGTCGCGCTTGCCGTCGTGCTGGTGATTGGCGCCGGTCTCCTGCTGCGCAGCCTGTGGAACCTGACTGCCGTAGATGCCGGATTCAAGCGCAATCAGTTGGTCACGTTCGGGATCGTCCTCCCCAACGCGCAGTACCAGCAGGCACAGAGCCGGGCGGACTTCTTCCAGCGGCTGACGTCGAAGCTCGCCGAGATCCCCGGAGTACAGTCGGCGGCCGCGATGAGCGGCCTTCCTCCGCAGCGGCTCGTCAACGCGAATGACGTCGACTTCGAAGGCTACACGTCGCCGCCGGAAGGACCCTTCGAAAACGTGGACTACTTTCAGAACGTCACCCAACCCTATCTCTCGACCATGGGAATCCCCGTCGTCGAAGGGCGTGACTTCGCACCCGGCGACGTCACCGGCGGTCCGGTGGTGCTCGTGAACGAGGCGCTGGCGAAGGCATTCTTCAAGGGCCAGAGCGCAGTCGGCCGACGGGTCCGGGTCAGTGGACCGCCGCAACAGCGTCCCTTCTGCACGATCGTCGGCGTCGTACGGGATGTGAAACAGGGCGGGATCGCCAGCAAGACTGGTACGGAGTTGTACTTCTTGATGGAGCAGGGCCCGAAGCAGACGAACTTCACGCCGGGCAGCATGAACGTCGTGATCCGGACCGGCGTGCCGGTCGAAACCCTGTCCGGTCAGATTCGGAGCCTGGTGCAATCGCTCGATCCGACGCTGCCGGTCGTCAGGCTGCGCACGATGGACGAGGTCTTCGGCGAGGCCGTGTCGCGCCCCCGTCTGCTGGCCCAGTTGCTCGGCCTGTTCGCCGCCCTTGCGCTGGCGCTCGCGGCCATCGGGACATACGGAATCCTCGCCTACACGGTGAGTCAGCGACGCAAGGAGATCGGCATCCACATGGCGCTCGGCGCCACGCGAACGACGGTTCTGCAGATGGTGCTCCGGCAGGGGCTGAAATTCACGGTGGCAGGACTGGCCATGGGGATCGCAGCGGCCCTCATACTGACGCGGCTGCTGCAGGCCCAGCTGTTCAACGTGAAGCCGACCGACCCGGCGACGATTGCTTCGGTCGCCGTTTTCATCGCGGTCGTCGCGACCGTGGCCTGCCTCATTCCGGCGAACCGGGCGGCAAGGGTGGATCCCATGGTGGTTCTCAGGGACGAATAGATGCGTTGGAGCTTGGGATTTGGAACTTGGGATTTGACATGACTAAACTCCGTTCGTGCAACCTGAGCACGACATCGACCGCCTGATTCTCGAGCTCAACGCGACGGCGGCGCCCGAGCCCGTGGAGGTGGCGCCCGGAACGACTGCGCGGCTCGATCGATGGCTGCAGCTCTTGTCCGACAGAGGGGGGAGCGACCTGTTGCTGGTGGCAGGCGCTGCACCGAGCGTTCGCGTGAAAGGCGCGGTGGTTCCACTGGCGGAAGGCCCGCTCGACGGCGTGGACATCGAGGAAGCCATCATTCCCGCGCTGGCCCCGCATGCGCGCCGGCAGTATCGCGAACAACAGATTGCCGACGCGTCGTACCATCTGACAGGACTTGGGCGGTTTCGCGTCAACCTGCACCGGGAACGGGGCAGGGCAGCGGCCGCCGTGCGAATGCTTCCGGCGCGGGTTCCGAGACTCTCCACGCTGGATCTGCCGCCGCAGGTAGAGCTGCTCGCGCAGCTGCCTCGCGGGCTGGTGCTGATCGGCGGGCCAACCGGTTCGGGGAAGAGCACGACCCTCGCTGCGCTGGTCGAGGAAATCAACCGCCGCTGCGCCCGTCACATCATCACGATCGAGGATCCCATCGAGTACGAGCACACCCACGGCCTCAGTGTGATCGAGCAGATCGAGGTCGGTGTGGACGTCCAGGATTTCCCGACCGCCCTGCGCGCGGCGCTGCGTCAGGCGCCGGACGTAATCGTCGTGGGCGAGATGCGCGACCCCGAAACGATGCGCATCGCGGTGGCCGCGGCGGAGACCGGTCATCTCGTACTGTCGACCGTTCACACGACCGACGCCGCATCCACGGTTTCGCGCATCGCCGATTCGTTCCCCGCCGAACGTCAGAACACCATCCGCCAGGAGCTCGCGATGGCCCTGGCCGCCGTGATGACGCAGACGCTGATGCCGAGGATTGGCGGAGGCATCGTTCCGGCGGCGGAGCTGCTGATGGTCGGGTATGGCGCACGGCAGCACATCCGGAAGAACGCGCTGCAGCACCTTCATCAGGAAACCACCATCACCCGCAAAGCCGGCTCGTTCACGCTCGAAGAGTGCCTGGCACGGCTCGTCCGCGAGGGAGCGGTCGACTGGCAGGCGGCGCACGGCCGCGCCGTGCACGTCGAGGCCTTCGAGCAGTTATCTCCGCATCCAGGACCGCAAGGGTCTTAAACTGAGCCGGATTTCGGTACGGAAGATGCTTTCCGGCACCGCTGTGAGTGTCCCCATTTCGGCACTCTTCAGGGAGGGTTCAGATGAGAATTGTCCGGCGTTCACTAGCGGTGATCCTGGCCGCCCTTCTGGTTGCGCCTGCCGCCCAGGCCCAGACCCACGTCGTCGGAAAGAAAGCACTCACACAGGCCGTCCAGGAGCGTGTCAGTCAGGATCAAGCCGATCGCGATGCCATCCTGGCGTTGCTGGCGCGCACCGAAGTCCGGCAGATTGCGGAGCGGGCCGGCCTGTCGCTCGAGAAGGCCCAGGCTGCGGTTTCGACGCTTCAGGGCCAGGACCTGAAGGACTTCGCATCACAGGCCCGTCAGGTGAACAACGATCTTGCTGGTGGCGCATCCAATATTGTCATTTCCACGACCACCATCATCATCGTCCTGCTGATCATCATCCTCATCGTCCTCATCGCCGATTGACCCGGGCGATTGTCGCCAGCGTGATTGTGGCCGCTGTGACGTTGGTCACGGCGGCGTCCGCTTTTCCCCAAGCCCCCCCGCCTTCGTCCGCGGCTCGATTCCTCGAGGTTCCCTACGTTCCCCAGAGCGAACAGCTCTGCGGAGGGGCGGCGGTAGCGATGGTGATGCGGTACTGGGGAATGACGGGGATCTATGCGGAAAGCTTCGCGCCGCTCGTGGATCCCCGGCAGAAGGGAATCCGGGGCGAAGATCTGATCTCCGCAATGACCAGGTTCGGCTGGAGTGCGAGCTCGTTCCGCGGCGACGCCGAAGTGGTCGGGCGCAGCCTCGAAGCGGGTCGCCCGTTGATTGCATTGATTGAAGATCGCCCTGGCCGCCTTCACTACGTAGTGATCGTGAGCTGGGCGGCCGGCAGAGTCGTCGTTCACGATCCTGCACGCCGTCCGTTCCAGCTTCACGCGCAGCAGGAGTTTGTGCAGAAATGGGAACGGTCCGGGTACTGGACGCTGCTCGCCCTCCCTCCTCCTGCCCTGGCGGGGAAGAGCGCGCAGGTCGACGAGTCTCCCGCAGAGCCGACCGGCGGCAGGTGCGGCAGGACCGTCGACGAAGCCGTGCAGCTTGCCAACCGGGACCGAATCGAAGATGCCGCGCGCCTGCTCGAGCGCGCGACGATGCAGTGCCCGGACGAGTCCGCGCCGTGGCGTGAGCTCGCGGGTGTGCACGTGCTGCGGAAGGACTGGAGGCGCGCTGCGGCTGATGCGAAAAAAGCGCTCTCGATCGATCAGCGGGACGAGCATGCCGCCAGGATTCTCGCGACCAGCCTCTACCTGGAGGGCGATACCACCGGCGCACTCGGCGCGTGGAACCTGGCGGGAGAGCCCACTGTCGATTTCGTTGACGTCCAGGGACTCGAGCGGACGCGTTACGCGGTGGCCGTTCGTGCGCTGAAGCTGCCGCCCGAGAGTCGTCTCACGCCGGATGCGCTGATACGTGCTGCACGTCGACTCGACAGCATGCCCTCCGTCATGGGCTCGAGTGTGAATTACACGCCGCGCGAAGAAGGGCTGGCCCAGATCACGGCCGCCGTGATCGAGCGCCCGGTGTTCCCGACCACTCCTGTCGCCGCCGGCGCTGTGGCTGCGCGCGCGGCGATTGACCGCGAACTGCAGGTCGAGGTGGTGAGTCCGACCGGGGGCGGTGAGCGATGGCAGGCCTCGTGGAGGTGGTGGGAGGCGCGGCCGCGGATCGCTGCCGGCCTCGAAGCACCGGCCCCGTTTGGCGGGAGGTGGCGGCTATCGGGCGCAGACGAGCGTGAATCGTACGGCGCCGGACCTGAATTCAGGGAGGAAAGACGCCGCGGCGTCTCCTTCAGTGCAGCCGATTGGCTGACTGCGAGGGTGCACTGGGACGCCGAACTCCGCGCCGAGCGATGGCCATCGTCCACTGCTGTCGGTGTCCTCGGTGCCGTGCGGTATCAATCCCGGGACGATCGCCTCGCCGTGGGTGGGCGCGGAGGTCTCTGGGCGTCCACGATGAACACCTGGACGGCGGGCCTTTTCGGGAATTGGCGCTCTCGAGCGCGCGCCGAAGGAACCGTCTGGCTCGCGCGCGCCGGTCTCGATGCGGCGGGAAACGACACGCCCTTCTCGCTCTGGAGCGGCGCCGGCACGGGCCACGGCCGCGATGCGCTGTTACGTGCGCACCCGCTGCTCCACGACGGCGTGATCCGCGACGGCGTCTTTGGCCGGATCGTCGCCTCCGGCGGCGTCGAGTGGCGGCAATGGCGCTGGCCGGTGCTGCGTGTCGGACGAGTCGCACCAGCCGCGTTCGTCGACGGCGCCCACGCGTACGATGCGCCGACGTTCGCCGATCCTCGCGCTCATGTCGATGTGGGCGTCGGAGTCCGTCTGGCTGTTCCGGGAGCCGGCGTCATCAGGGCCGACATCGCCCGCGGGTTGCGAGACGGCGAGGTGGCGGTGTCAGTCGGGTGGACGCGATGACGTTCGCGACAACTGACCGGTGTAGCTTCCGGCTTGAGCCGGAGGGATGTGGCTGACGCAATATGCCAGGCTTCGCGCGCCGGGCGCATCCTTCCGGCTCAAGCCGGAAGCCACCCGATAGTTCTTGAAGGCAGTTCTACTCAGCCGAATCGATCAGAGCGCGCCACCCAGCCGCTGCTGGAACTTGTCGCGATACCCCCGGCTGAGCGTCAGGCGCGCGCCGTTCTTCAGGAACACGACGTACTCGCCGTTGAAGGAAGGCTGCAGCTCCCGCACCCGTTCGATGTTGACGATGTGGCAGCGATGGATGCGGAAGAATGCCTCGGGATCGAGTTGCGCTTCGATGGCGGTCATGGTTTCGCGCAGCAGGTGCGTGTCGTTGCCGACGTGCAGCTTCACGTAATTGCCCGCGGACTCGATCCAGTCGATTTCTTCTGCCCTCACGAAGTAGACGCGGCCGCCAGACTTGACCACGAATCGATCGACGCGATGCGGCGTCTGCTTCAGGTCCTGCATCAGGGCGAGAAGCCGCCGTTCGAGCTCGCCGGGGCCTGAGGTGTGGACCCGCTGCCGGGCGCGGCTGAGGGCCTGCTGGAAGCGTTCGCGGTCGAAGGGCTTCAGCAGGTAGTCGAGCGCGCGGACGTCGAACGCCCGGAGCGCGTACTGGTCGTAGGCCGTCACGAAGACGACCGGCGGCATCTTCGCGGCGCCCACCGCTTCGATCACCTCGAAGCCCGTTGCACCGGGCATCTGGACGTCCAGAAACACCAAATCGGGGGCGAGCGACTGGATTGCGTCGATGGCTTCGATCCCGTTCTGACACTCGGCCACGAGGTCGAGCCAGGGCTCGGAGGAGAGCAACATGCGAAGGCGCTCCCGCGCGAGCGGCTCGTCGTCTGCGACCACCACCCGGGTTCTGGTTTCGCGGATGTCTTCGCTCATGCGAGTGCGACCTGCGGCGAGCTGTCAGGACTGCGGCGGACCGGATGCAGCGAGGGAATGAGCATCTGCACCGACAACCCGGATTCGCCCTCGGCGAAGTCCAGCCGTTGCTCGCCGCCGTAGAGGCACTCGAGCCGGGCCCGCGTATTCGAAAGGCCGACGCCGTTGTTGAAGCGCACGCGCGCGTTCCTGCTCAGGCCGACACCGTTGTCGCGCACTTCGATCCAGATCTTGTCTTCCTGCTTGCGCGTCGAGATCTGAACCAGTCCCTGGCCGCTGCGTGGGCCGATGCCGTGCTTGATCGCGTTCTCCACGAGCGGCTGAAGGATCATCCGCGGCACGTCCGTGTCGAGTGTCTCGGGATCGATCTCGAACTTCACCGAGAGCCGATCCTGAAAACGGATCTGCTCGATCTCGAGATACTTCTGCAGGAACTCGAGCTCCTCCTTGAGCGGCACACCAGCGGCGCCGGATCGATCGAACGTGAGACGCAGCAGATCGCTCAGCCGGCTGATCATCCGATCCGCGGACTCCGGATCCGTGTGCACGAGCGTCGAGATCGCGTGCAGCGTGTTGAAGAGGAAGTGCGGATGGAGCTCGGCTTCGAGTGTCTTGAGCCGCGCCTCCATGAGGCTCGATTCGAGGTGCGCTTCCTTGAGCGCCCGCGCCTGTGACTCCCGATAATAGCCAAGCGCATAGCTCAGACCGACGACCGCCGCGTACGTCATCAGCGACCAGTCGAGATTGCGCAGATACTGATCCTGCGCGTACGACATCCACTTCGGCGCAGGCATCTCGAGCATGTCGGGCCACAGCAGCACACGCACCGCCAGCATCGCCGAGACGTGAATGATCGAGAAGGCCACCGCGGCGCCCGCGTGAAACGCGATCGCCCGCAGCCACCGCTGGCCGTCGAGCCGGAAGCGGTCGGCCACACGGAAGATCGGGCCGATCAGCGCGGCGGGAACGTACCAGAGGCACAGATTGAGGATGACAACCGAGCCCAGCTCGATCCCGTCGACGCGCGCTTTGGGATTGAGCGTCAGGAGCCGGTAGGACTGCGCGGCCGAAAACAGTCCGAGGAGTGTGGCGACGAGGAACACCCAGCGTGCCGGCGGCCTCCACACTTTTCGCATCAATCCACTATCCGCTTGAGGTTACATTGCCGTCAAGACGATACCGTGATTGAGCGCACGTCCGCGACCGTCAGCCAGCCCCGCTCAATCGCCGTTCGTCAGCCTCTAACGCGATTCGGCCCGCGCTGCCGGCAACCGGCCCCTTTTTATGGTGCTGCGTGCAGCGGATCCAGTCAGCTATCGGCAGCCAGCACCATCAGCGTTGCATCGTCTGTGAATCGGCGTCCCGTGAAGGTGGCGACCGCATCGACGAGCCTGGCCTGGAGGGCCGGGGCGCTGCAAGCCCGGTGCTCCAGCGCCATCGACAGCAGCCGTTCGTCGCCGAACTCTTCGTCGGTCTCGCTGCGCGCCTCGGTAATGCCGTCCGTGTAGAGGATCAGGCGATCTCCCGGCCCGAACGCGGACGTGCCGGATTCGTAGGTCCCGGCAGGCAGGACGCCCAGCACGGGACCGCCGCTCGTCAGTCGAATCAGCGTGCCGTCGGCTTTGATCAAGGCCGGCGGAAAATGTCCGGCGTTCGAATACGTCAGGGACCCGACCTCCGAGTCGACGACGCAGTAGAAGAAGCTGATGAAGCGCCCTTCGGAGATATGGCCGCAGAGTATGGTGTTGACCCGTTCGCAGAGCTCCGCGGGCCGCGCCGCTTCGGTGGCAAACGCCCTGACCGCAGCCTGGAGATTCGACATCAACAGCGCGGCGGGGATGCCTTTGCCGACCACGTCGGCGATCGACAGCGCGAGGCGGTGCGATGAGAACCGGATCGCGTCGAAACAGTCGCCGCCAACTCCGGACGCCGGCTGCCAGGAGGCGGCCAGCTCGAATCCATCCATCTGTGGCAGCACCGCCGGCAGCAGGGTGCGCTGGATCCGCCGCGCTTCCTCGAGCTCCCGCTGATCCCGCTCGGCCTTCATCCGTCTTTCACGTCCCGCCTGAATCTCGCAACGGAGCGTCGTCACCAGGGCGGCGTTGTCCCACGGCTTCTGGACGAAGTCCCGCACGCCGTGCCGCATCGCTTCGACGGCCAGATCGATCGAACCCCACCCGGTCATGACGACGATCGGGAGCGAGGCGTCGTAGTCCTGGAGGTGCTCGAGGAGATCGATGCCCTCGCGGCCGGAGGTCGTGTCGCCGGTGTAATTGAGGTCCATCAGCACCAGATCGAACGCGCTGGACTGCACTGCGGCGAGTGCGGCATCGGGGGAGTGAACGGCGTCGACGACGATGCCCTCCGGCTTCAACAGGAGCCGCAGGGCGTCCACCAGGTCCGGCTGGTCGTCGGCCACGAGAATGCGCGAGGACTCGACGGTCGTGAGCATGGCGGAGGTGTCACCAACAGCTGTGCCATCGCCGGGTTGGCGTTTGCATTTGAGGAAATGACCCGTGGGTTCCGGCGTGGTGTTCACGACCGGACACCTGCGTCCCCCGGGCGGACGCTGGAAGGCGTACGACCTAGGACGCGAAGTTGAAGTCTCCTTGACCGTTTGCTAAGGTCTGCATCCTTATGCGCGAGGAACGAAGGCGAACTGCCGGCGCGGGGCAGAAAACCTGTCCCTGGTGCGGAGGCCGGCTCGAATTGCAGAAGAGTTTTCCGGTGCGGCGTCTGATTCCCGGGGAAACGCGGGCACGGGCCGACGACCATATCCCGGAGGCGTTGCGCACGACCCGCGCCTGGGTTTGCGCCACTCCGCATTGCCGGTTCCGGGAGACTGCCTGAACCCTACTGTTCCTTGTCTTTCAGCCGCCTGAGCGGTCCTTCGCTTCCACGGCGCCGCAGCTGAATGGTGCCGCCGAACGACTCCAGTTCGAACTCGGCGCTTCCGGACCCGAGCGTATAGGTGATGCGCTGGCCGCGGCGGGCTTCGCCTCCACCCTGGAGCTGGAGGTCGGAGCGAACGCTGCCGTTGTAAGTCCGCACGATAAACGCGGCACTTCCGTTCTCGGGTACCCCTACGGAGATGTTGCCGTTGTGCGTCGTGAAGCGGTATCGGCCGTTCGGCGCGGTGTTCCCGTCATACTTGAGGTTGCCGTTCACCGATGAGACGTCGACATTGGACGACTCGATGTTGGTGAGCGTGATCGGGCCGTTGACGGTCTCGACCGAGAGCTCACCCGATGCGCCATTGACGGTGACTCCCTGGTTGATCGAGTTCGCGTTGACCTTGCCGCGCACGCCTTCGAGGATGATTTCCCCTTCGACCGACTTGGCGGTGACCACCGATGTGCCACCTTTGATCGAGATGTCGCCCCGTACGGTCTCAGCGGTCACGTCCGCCTGCGTGCCCTCGACGGCGACGTAGAGGTAAGTTCCTTCGATCTTGACCGGCATCCACGCGGGCACGCTGATGTCGTAGTCGATCGCGCCGGACATGCCCGAAGACGTCACCACCAGCGCGCTGCTTCCAGGCTTGACGCTCACGGTCGACCGGCGGCTGTGAAACGCCTGCACCCGCACGGAGTCGCGGTCCCACGTTCGAATCTGCACCTCGCCGGCAAAATTGTTCACCGACAGTCGCGTGCCCTTGGTCACCGCAACCGTTTCGTCGGTGTCCGCAGGGCGGTTCGGGCGCCCGCCGCGCTGATTGCCCTGAGTGCTCTGAAAAGCCGGCACACTTCGCGAGGCTTGCCCACCTTCGCTCACGCCAGCGTCAGGGGCCGTGAGCGAAGGTTGGGCTTGCCCACCGTAGCTCACGCCAGCGTCAGGGGCCGTGAGCGAAGGTTGGGCCAATGTCGCCAGCAGGGTGGCGGTGATCACGAACATGTGTATAGGGACTCCGTCAGCTGCGACTGTCGACGAGCGCCGTCGCGCGCCGCAGCAGCTCCAGTTTGCGGCGACGGGTTTCAGCAAGATACGTGTTCAGGTACACGCTCGAAGGGTCGGCCTCCAGGGCCTCGCGGCACTGCGTGATTGCGCGATCGATGGCCTCGAGGTTCGTCTCGAGCACGCGAATGGTCTCCGGATCCAGCCGTCCACGGCCGGCGTCGAGCGTCTGCTGCAGATCGGCGACGGCTTCGTCGAACGCGGCATCGCCGAAATTCGCCAGGCGCACTTCGCCGAGAACGGGCGGAAAGTCGGTGCTCGGGCCACCCATCCGCGCCAGCCAGACCATGCCGCCCGACGCCACAATCAACGCCAGGCTGGCGGCGACGAGCTGGGGCAGCGTGAAGGCGAAACGTCGCGTCGCCAGGGTCGTCCGCCTTGCGGGCCGTGCAGCGATCCGCGTGGCGATGTCCGGCCAGAGATTGGACGTCGGAGGCGTGTCGGTCAACGACCCGGCTCTGGCGACGACGGCACGGAGCGCGGCGACATCGGCCCGGCATTCCGCGCAATCAGTCAGGTGAGCTTCGAGCGCATGCCGCTCGGAGGGCTCCAGCTCGCCGTCGATGTATTCCGACAAACGATCGTTCCACTCGTCATGCATCGCGATTGTCACCGTAAGTGCCGCCGCAACATCATGCGCGCGCGATGAAGCTGCGCCTTCGACGTGCCGGCGGAGATGCCGAGCAGCTCGGCGATTTCTCCGTGTTTGTAACCGTCGACGTCGTGCAGCACGAAGATCTCGCGCGCGCCGTCCGGCAGCTTCTCGAGCGCCGCTTCGAAGTCGAGCGAAACATCGCGAGGCCGTGCCGGCGCCGAGAGCGAATCGAAGATGTTCTCGCTGTCGATCAGGCGCTGGCGTCGCGTGGCGTCGCTCCGGAAGCGCTCGATGATCACGTTCACCGCGAGCCGGTGCAGCCAGGTCCCGAATGCCGACTCGCCGCGGAACGTCCCGAGCTTCTGCCAGACGCGCACGAAGATGTCCTGGGTGATCTCATCGGTGTCGCGGCCGCCGGTCATGCGGCGCACCAGGCTGTGCACCCGGGGCAGGTGAAGCTCGTAGAGCTGCTCGAACGCGCGGACATCTCCCGCCGCGGCCTGCTGGACGCAGTCCGCCGGCGCCGAGGCCCGTGGCGCGTGCCCGGATTCCTTGCTCTCGGACCGCAGCAGTAGAAAGCCTCCCGTCAGGCTCCCGGCAAAGTCACCTGGTGCGGCCATCGCGCCCGCCGATGTTCACTGTCCTCCCGCTCGGCCACCGGGCGCCCCGCCCGCCTTTGCGCTTTGCGCTACGGCGCGGCAGGCGGTCCGGTCGCCTGAAACTGGAGATTGGACGGGCCAGGGCAGCCGGAAGGTTGGAATCAGTGCAGAACGTCGTAGGGGTCGATCGGCGTTCCCTCCCACCACCGCTTTTCCGCCGTCAGCTTGAAAATCGCGAAATGGAGGTGGGGCGTGTCCTTGGGGGCATTCCCGGACGTGCCCACGTAACCGATGACCTGGCCCTTCTGTATCTTGTCGCCTTCCCCCAGGCCCTGCGCATACCGCTCCAGGTGGGCGTAGTAATAACAGTACTGTTCTGACGGGTCGAACTGATAGATGGTGATGCCCCCGGCCTTGCTCGAGAACAGGCGCGCGATCTTGCCCCCTTCGACGGCTTTCACCGGCGTATTTCGCGGGGCAAGAATATCCAGCGCCTCGTGCTTGCGTCCTCCGCGCGCGTCAGCGAAGGACCTCACCAGGTCGTCCGGGTTGACACCGTCGACCGGCACGAGCAGGTCCCGCCGTTCCAGCGCTTCCGCGGGAGGCGGACCCATCACAGCGACCGGCGGTGATGCGGGCCGCGCGACCTCCGCGGTGCCCGTCGTGGCGACCTCCGGACGGTCCGGGGCTTCGATGACGCCGTCGCCAGCGTCATCGATCCCGTCCACCCAGCGTTCTACCGCCGACCGGGGGCGTGAGCCCGCAGAATCGCTCGCGGCGCGCGTGCCGATCACATTGCCGAACTGCCACACGATCGCCGCCACCACGAACGCGCCAGCCAGAAAGCCGCAGCCGGCGCCCGCCGCAAACGTCCGGATCGTGTCCCGGACCGCCGAACGTTGTCTGGGGCCCGCCACCGCCACTACTCCGAGAAGATCACGCGCGTGCCCGGTTTGACCATGCCGGCCAGCCTGAGGGCGTCCCAGTTGGTGAGCCGGACGCAGCCGTGGGACTCGGTGCGTCCGATGGCCGACGGCTCGGGCGTGCCGTGTATGCCGTAGTGCTCCTTGCTCAGGTCGATCCAGACGACGCCAACGGGGTTGTTCGGGCCGGGCGGAAGCTTCGCTTTGGCGTGCGCCGGCTCGGCATCCCAGAACAGCTCGGGGTTGTAGTTGAACGTCGGAGTGAACCGAGTCCCGTTGACCTTCCACTGGCCGAGCGGCAGCGGGTCATGTGCACTGCCGGTAGTGACCGGTGCATAGAAGATCGTTTTGCCGGAGCTGTCCTGAACCGTGAGCGCCGAGTTCTTCTTGCTCACCGTGACCACGACATCAGGGCGCTGGGCGATGGTGTTGGGTTGCTTCGGCGCCGGGGAGCCTGTCGTGCCACTGGTGCCCGCGGGGCGCGGTGCGTCTTTCGGTGGCGCCGTCAACGTTTCGGGTTTCTCGATCGGCACCAGGAAAGGCTCGACGTTCGGCACCTGAATCTGCTCGCCGGCGGTGAACTGCGCCGCCGGATTGAGCTGCCGCAGGAACGCGGGCGTCGAGTGGAAGCGCTCGGCGATCGACTCGAGCAGCGACGTGTACGACAGTGCCGGGAGCGAGGCCTGCTGCACGAGGTCTGCGGGAATCGACGGCACGAACGGGCCTTCGGCGTCGGCCGGAGTGACCGTGTAGGCAACGAGCGGTTCGACCGATGGTGCGGCGGCGCCGGGATTCTGCTGCTGATATCGTGCGAGCGCTTTTTTCGTGTTCGCGCCGATTCGGCCGTCGATCGCTCCCGGTGAGAAGCCGGCGCGGTCGAGCATGACCTGCGTCGCCAGCGCGTCGGTATCCACAGGCGCGGCGGCGTGGGATGCGCCGGGTGCGGCCGGCGCCGTTGGCGCTGGCGGCTGCGCCGCTGGCGGAACCGCCGGCGGCGAACCCGGCGCCTGGGCGAGCAGCGCACTCATTGCGATCACCAGAAGTGTCTCCATGGATCCCTCAGATGGTCGTTGTAGGTTCGCGCTCGCTGACGCGCCGATCCTCAGTCGCCCGCCGCGCGTCATGGTCGGACGCAGACGCTGTGAGCGTGACGTCGACGAGGCGGAAAGGGCGATCCGGAAAGATCTCCCGCATCAGCGAAGACGAAACGTTGAATACCGGCACGTCTGTCCGCGTCCGCCCTTCAGGCTGGCCGTGATGAGCGTGGCCGTGAAACACGGCTGACACTGGATAGCGGGTCAGCGGCTCCTCGAGTCGGCTGCAGCCGAGGAACGGAAAAATCTCGAGCGGCTCGCCTTCGACGGTCGCCTGAATCGGCGCGTAGTGAAGGATGGCGATCATCCGTTCGGTGCGCAGGCGCGCCAGCGCCGATTCGAGCTTCAATGCTTCCTGCAGGCACTCGTGCACGAACCGCTTGATGATGTCCTCACCCCACGGGCCCAGCGCGCGACGGCCGAAGCCGCCGGCGAAGCCTTTCACGCCGGCGAACCCGACGCCCTGGATCTCGGTGGTGTCGCCGTCGAGAATGGTGAGTCCTGCGTCGTTGACGATCTTTCTGACTTCGTCCTGCTGGCCCGACTCGTAGTCATGGTTGCCGAGGACGCCGACCATGGGAATCTTGACGGCCGAGAGCTCGCGCGCGAACGCCCGCGCTTCGTCGGGCACGCCGTAGTCGGTGAGATCGCCGCAGACCACCAGCACGTCGGCGGAGTCGCTGATCTGCGCGAAGATCGGATGCAGCGAACCCGCAGCGCTCGTGCGGCTGTAGTGAAGATCGCCGATCGCGGCGATGCGCACGACCCCCTTTGTTCCAGCCATACCCCTCCCGGTACCCGGAGCAGCAAGAGAAGTGCCGTGCGAACGGCAGAGCCATCTTGGCAATTGCCAACATTGCCAAGATTGCCAACATTGCCAACATTGCCAAGATTGCCAGATTCAAAGACATCCGGGCGCATATAGTGGGTTATGGCACGTGGCTGGGAGTCGAAGTCGGTGGAAGCGCAGCAGGAAGAAGCTGGCCGGAAAACCGCGCGCGGCCCGGCACCGACCGCCCGGGACCTCGAGGCGCGGGAGCGCCGCAGGGCGCTCGAGCTGGCACGCACGCGGGCGCAGAACGATCTCGCGCGTGCAACCGCTCCGGCTCATCGCCAGATGCTGGAGGGCGCTATCGCTGCGCTCGACCGCCAAATTGCGGCCCTCGAGTGAGAGGATCCCGCGACCAGGATCGGAACCACCTCAATGACTGAGCCTGCCTCGCCGAAGCGCGAAGCGCGAAGGCGGGGGGACCCCGGAAGCTTCTTTCTACGTCTATCATTGAATACTCGATGAGCTTCACGCGCCGTTGTCTGTTCGTTCTCCTGCTCGCCGCCGTGTGGGCGGGCGGCTGCAGGAGGGAGGCGCCGCCGGAGCCGGCCGCTTCCCAGCCTCGGAGCGAGCCAACCGCCGTTACGCCGGCCGATCCGGACGCGCCACCGGCGCGGCCCCGCATCGTGGCTTTTGGCGACAGCCTGACGATCGGACTCGGCCTCCTGGAGCAGGAGGCCTATCCGGCACTCCTGCAGCGCAAGATCCACGATGCCGGGTATGAGTTCGAGGTGATCAACGCGGGCGTTTCGGGGGATACGACCGCCGGGGCGCTGCGCCGGCTCGACTGGGCGCTCGAGGGCGAGGTCAAGGTGCTCATTGTGGCCTTCGGGGGCAACGACGGCCTGCGTGGGCTGCCGGTCGCACAGATGAAGGAGAACTTGTCGACCATCATCGACAAGGCGCGCGATCGGAATGTCGTCGTGATCCTCGCCGGCATGGAGGCGCCGCCGAACTTCGGTCAGGAGTACGCGACGCAGTTCCGCCAGGCGTTCCGCGACGTCGCCCTGCAGAAACGCGTGCTCTTCCTGCCGTTCCTGCTGAACAACGTCGCCGGCAAGCCCGAGCTGAATCAGGCTGACGGCATTCATCCCAACCAGCAGGGGACACAAATCGTGGCGGACAACGTGTGGAAGGTCCTCGAGCCGCTGCTGGATCAGATGTCGGGAATTTCATGATCGAGCTGCGCGGAGTTTCCAAGACGGTGCCGAGCGGCGCCGGGTCACTCACCATCCTTCACCCCCTCGACCTCACGATCGATGCCGGGCGTGTGGTCGCGATCACGGGGCCGTCAGGCAGCGGGAAATCGACGCTGCTCGGGCTGCTGGCAGGGCTCGACGCGCCGTCCTCGGGCAGCGTGATCCTCGACGGCGTCGACATCACCGCGCTCGACGAAGACTCGCTGGCCCGGTTGCGCGGCACGCGGATCGGATTCGTGTTCCAGTTCTTTCATCTGCTGCCGTCGCTGACCGCGCTCGAGAACGTGCTGGTGCCGATGGAGATTGCCGGTGTTCCGCAGGCCGCGGCGCGGGCCAAGAGCCTGCTCGACGAAGTCGGCCTCCAGGACCGCGGCCACCATTACCCGTCGCAGCTTTCGGGCGGCGAACAGCAGCGGGTGGCGATCGCGCGCGCCCTCGCGAACAACCCGCCGATCGTGCTGGCGGACGAGCCTACCGGGAACCTCGACAGCGCGACGGGGCACTCGGTCATCGAATTGCTGCTCGCGGTGAACCGGACCCGCAAGACCACCCTCGTGCTGGTGACGCACGACCCGGAGCTGGCCGCCGTGGCTGACGTCGCCATCGCGCTTCGCGACGGCCGGGTCGTGCGGACCATGACGCGGGCCGCGGAGGAGGCGGCGTCGTGACGTTCGTGATGCGGATGCTCGCCCGCGAGCTGCGCTCGTCGTGGCAGCGGCTGCTGTTCTTCTTCGTGTGCGTCGCAATCGGGGTCGGCGCGATCGTCGCATTGCGCTCCGTCATTCAGAGCGTCCGCGTCGGCCTCATGAGCGAGGCGCGGTCGATCATTGCGTCGGACGTCCTGATCACCACCAACCGGCCGTGGACGAACGAAGTCCTCCAGCCGCTCGAGGAGCGGCTGCGCAGCGACGGCGTCCTCGAGCGCAGCAACGCGATCGAGACCGCGACGATGGTGCGCGCCGAGGGAGGAGCGGACGCGGCGCGGATGGTGGAGCTGCGGGGCGTTCAGCCCGCGTTTCCGTTCTATGGCCGCGTCGTGCTCCAGGACGGGCGGCCCTATTCGCACGAGCTGCTGCGCGGTCGCGGCGCACTGGTGCGCCCGGAGCTGTTGACGCAGCTCGGCACCAGCGTCGGCGGACGCTTGATCATCGGCGGGCAGCCGTACACGATTCGCGGCGTCATCGCGCAGGAGCCCGGCCGCCGGGTCGGCGCTTTCACCTTCGGGTCCCGCGTCCTGATCGACTACGACGATCTGCGCGGATCCGAGCTGCTCGCCTTCGGCAGCCGCGCCAGCTATCAGATCCTGCTCCGCGTCAGGGAGAGCGAAGTCGAACGCCTGACCCGCGAGATCCGCCGGGACTTCCGCGACCGCTTCGTGCAGGCCCGCTCGTACCGATCGACCGAGGACGATATCGGCGAGGATCTGCTCCGCGCCGAGAACTATCTCAGCCTGGTCGGCTTCATCATGGTCGTGCTCGGGGGCATCGGCGTGTGGAGCGTCACCCGGGTCTTCGTGAAGCAGAAAATCAAGAGCGTCGCCATCCTCAAGTGCGTCGGTGCCACGGCCGGCCAGATTCTCGCGACATATGTAGCCCAGGTCGTGCTGCTCGGGCTGACGGGCAGCCTGCTCGGCGTCGCGATTGCCGCCGTGGCGATCGCGATGATTCCGGAATCGGCGGCGGCGGCTTTCGGAAACGTGTCCTATGGCCTGACGCTCTCGGCGGCGCTGCAAGGCGTGGCGGTCGGCCTGCTGGTGTCGCTGCTGTTCTCGCTCGTGCCGCTGCTCGAAGTGCGGCGGGTCAAGCCGTTGCTCCTGCTGCGTTCGCTCGACACCCAGGGAGCGCCGGCCGGTCTCGCGACCGCGAAGCGCCCGTTCCCTGCGTTCCTGGTGCCGGCGTGGGTGTCGCGTGCCGATCCCGTTCAGATCGCGGCGGCGCTCTTCGTCAGCGCCGCACTGATCGCCGTCGCGGCCTGGCAGGCCGCGTCACTCCCCGTCGCGCTGGTCGTCTGCGGCGGCTTCGCGGGGATCAGCCTGATCCTTCACGGCGCGGGCGCGCTCGTGGTTCGCGCCGTGCGTCCACTGGCGGCCGCACCGTACTTTCCGCTGCGTCACGCGGTCGTCAGCCTGCGACGGCCGGGCAATCAGACGCGGGTCATCCTGCTCGCGGTGGGGCTGGGCACGTTCTTCGTGCTGGGGGTCAGGGCGCTGCAGGCCAACCTGCTGGCGCAGTTCTCGATGCAGCTGCAGCAGGGGGGCGCCGACATGTTCCTGATCGACATCCAGCAGGATCAGGTCGACGGCGTCCGCGGGTTCTTCAAGACCGCGGGGCTGGCCGAGCCCCGGTTGATCCCGGTGCTGCGGGCCCGGGTCACGGGTGTGCGCGGCGCCGAGGTCAACCTGGAAAGCTATGCCGACGTCCGCGGCCGTGGCGGGCTCGGGCGCGAATACGTCATCACCTACCGAAATCACCTCGAACCGAACGAGACCTTGCTGGAGGGGAAGTTCTGGAGCGGAGAGGCGGCGCTCCCGGCCGACGCAAAAGAGCTCGAGGTGTCGGTCGAGAAGAACATTCGCGAACGGTCGCGCGTGCGCGTCGGCGATCTGATGCGCTTCGACGTTCTCGGCCGGATCATCGAGGCCCGGGTCACCAGCATTCGCGAGGTGGAGTGGGGCGATGCCAGGAACGGCGGGTTCATGTTCGTGTTCCGCCCCGGCCCGCTCGAGCGGGCTCCGCACACCTACATCGGGACGCTGCACGCGCCGGAGGATCCGGCCACGCGCGCGCGTTTCCAGCGCGATCTCATCGCCAAGTATCCGAACGTGTCCGCGATTGACGTCCGCGAGGTGCTCGCCTCGATCAAGGGCGTGGTCGACAACGTCACCTTCGCGATTTCGATCGTCGGCACCGTCGCCCTGGCCAGCGGCGCGCTCATCCTGATCGGTGCGGTGGCCATGACCAAGTTCCAGCGGGTCTACGAGGCGGCGATCCTGCGCACGCTCGGCGCCAGCACCCGACTCCTCGGCACCATGCTGGCCCTCGAATACAGCGCGCTCGGCCTGATCGCCGGGCTGATCGGCGCCGCCGGGTCGCTCGCCCTGAGCTGGGCGGTCTGCCGGTACGTGTTCGAGATCGACTGGAAACCCGCGCCTGTTCTCCTGACCGTCGGCGCCGTCGCGACCACTGCGCTGGTCGCCATCATCGGCGTCGCGGCCAGCGCTGATGTCCTGAGAAAAAAACCGCTCGCGACCCTGCGAGCCGAGTAGCGTCGAACGGCATACCGAGCGAGGCAGTGAATGGTTCAGCACGAAGTGATTGGCGACGACATGCAGGCCGTCATTCTGTCGCTCGGCCCCGGCGACGTGGTTCGCGCCGAGGCGGGGGCGATGATGTACATGACGGAGACCATCGACATGGACTCCAAGATGGATGGGGGCTTCCTCGGCGGCCTCAAAAGGAAGTTCCTGAGCGGTGAGAGCTTCTTCATCACCTACTTCCGTTGCACTGGCGGCGCGGGCAAGGTTGCGTTCGCCGGGCCGTACCCCGGAAAGATCATTCCCGTCGACCTGCGCGGTCAGCAGATTCTCTGCCAGAAAGACTCGTTTCTCTGCGCCCTGGGCGATATCGACATCAGCATTGCCTTCACCAAGCGGCTGGGCGCCGGGTTCTTCGGCGGGGAAGGGTTCATCCTGCAGAAGCTGGAAGGCACCGGCCTCACCTTCCTCCACAGCGGCGGCACGATCGTGCCGATGACCCTCGGGGCCGGCGAGCGGATCCGGGTGGATACCGGGTGCCTGGTCGCCTTCGACCCGACCGTCGACTACGACATCATCCGGGTCGGCGGGATCAAGACGTCCCTGTTCGGCGGAGAAGGGCTGTTCTTCGCCTCGCTGGTCGGGCCAGGCCGGGTCTGGCTGCAGACACTGCCGTTCTCGCGGCTGGCCGACCGCATAAACGCCGCGCAGCGGGGCGACCGGGAGGACGTCAAGCGCGATCTTGGCGGGATGCTGGGGGGGCTGGGGGACTTGATTGGGGGAGACAGGTAATGAGTTAAACTTTTCCTTTTGGGTGGAGCGGCATTCGCCCGTCCTGACGTAGCCGCGCAGGCGGCGGGCAGGGGGCCTGGGCGCCGTGGAGAGCGATTATGGACCAGTCCACATTCAAGGAGGCGTTGCTCAGGAAGCGCGGCGAGATCCTCTCGGCCGGAGGCGGCGTCAAGCCGTTGCAGGCGTCGATGGACACCAACACGCGGCAGGGCGACCTGGCGGATCAGGCCAGCGGCAACAACGAAGTTCATATTCAGCTGAAGCTGAAGCAGACCGACGCGAAGATCCTGCAGGCCATCGAGGAAGCGTTGTATCGCATGGAGAAGGGCACCTACGGTATCTGCCGCGACTGCGGCGAGCCGATTGCCCCGGCCCGGCTGAACGCCATCCCGTGGACGCGCGTCTGCATCACCTGCAAGGAAAAGCAAAGCGCGTGAAATCCAAAGAGATGCTGGAGCTCCTCCGCGAGTTCTATCGCGACAAGGCGACGATGAGGCAGAGCCATGTCGATGCCGCGCGATTCGTGAGCGACTACAACTTCAACAACACGTATCAGTACGTCATCGCCCGCGAGGACATGCACGTGCGGTGGGTCGCGGACGCGGTGGCCGATCTCGCGGGCGCGGCCGAGGAGCCCGGTGCGGGCCAGGTCCACTCCGCGGCCAGGGCGCGCGATGCCCAGCGCGCGGTGATCGAGGCGAACAGCAGGGAGGCGCAGGAGTTCCTGGACAGGTGGCGTCCGCGAATCAACACGCTCCCGAACGCCAGGCACCGTCAGATGCTCAACGTAATTCTCGGCGAGACGCTCGAGCACAAGCGATTCTTCGATCTGGCGCTGGCCGGCCGTGAGGATCTCCTCGGCCGCCGGGCCGACGGCATGGGCACCGGCGGCGGCGTGCTGGGCAGCCGCTGGGTCGGGGACATCACGAAATAAGGTTGGCGCCGGCGACCCGCGTTGCCATCGCGCTCGGCAGCAACCTCGGGGATCGGCGCGCTGCGATCGCATTCGGCGCGGACCGCCTGGCTCCATACCTTTCCTCGCCGGTCCTTTCCGATCTCATCGAAACCGAACCCGAAGGCGAGGGGTTGCAGTCGCAGCCGCTCTATCTCAACGCTGTCCTGGTCGGAGAAACCACGCTCACGCCGCGGCAGCTGCTCGATCTTCTGTTGCAAATCGAGGCCGAACACGGCCGTACTCGCCCTTTCCCGGGAGCGCCCCGGACGCTCGACCTGGATTTGATCCTGCTTGGCGACACGGTCGTGAGTCAGCCGGGACTCGAGCTGCCGCACCCGAGATTCCGCGAACGCTTCTTCGTGCTGGGTCCGTTGGCGGAGGTCGCTCCGGAGATGCGGGATCCGGTGACGGGGTTGAAGGTGACGGAGTTGCTGAAGGCGCTGTTGAAAGATGAGACGAGGTAGTTCTCAGTTTCCGGTCTGGAAACTCTGACTGACTACTGACTACTGGCAACTGGTAACTGGTAACTGAAACCCAAAAGAAAAAAGGCCGGGAGAATTTCCCCGGCCTTTTTCGTAACCCGACTACCGTCCTACTTCTTGTAAACCATCTTCTGGGTTCCGCGCGCGTTGGTGGTTTCGATGGTCAGGGTGCTGCCGCTGACCGCCCACTTCTGGGTGCTCTCCTGCGGCCCGTTCCCCATGTCCATCTTGGTGGTGATGACGAGCGTCTGTCCGTCGAACTTCGCGGTGGAGACCGACTCCACCGACTGACCACCGCGACCCATCATGGTGTTCTTGCTCTCGCTGCCGTCGAGCTTGTAGGTGCTGGTGATCTTGTTCTCGCCGATGGTGCGCTCGACCGTAAGCGCATCGGCCGTCTGCTTCACGGTGCCGCCCTGACCGAGGCCGCCGCCACGGCCGCCGCCGCGTCCACCGCCACCGCCACCGCCGCCCGGCGCACCACCGGCGCCGCCTTCACTCGCTGCCGGATCGAGCGTCCAGGTGCCCGAGAAATCAGGTTTCTGAGCCCACGCCAGCGTCGCTACCGCGAGTATTGCGGCCGCGATGACTCCCACCCGTGCCAACTTCATGTTGCTCTCCTTCTGTAAGACAACAACCGTAGGCCAACCGCCTACTCGTACCGCAGCGCCTCGATTGGGTCAAGCCCTGCAGCCTTTCGCGCCGGATAAAAACCAAAAAATACGCCGGTCGCGGCTGCAAACCCGAAGGCCATGGCGATGGCGTTCGGAGGGATCGAAGTCGGCCACTGGAGGAATTTCTCCAGCGCCGCGGACAGGCCGAAGCCCAGGCCAATGCCGAGCAGGCCGCCGAAGAGGCTGATCACGATCGCCTCGACGAGGAACTGCAGGAGGACGTCGGAGCCGCGCGCGCCAATGGCGAGCCGCAGGCCGATCTCGCGCGTGCGCTCGGTCACCGACACGAGCATGATGTTCATGATGCCGATGCCGCCGACCAGCAGCGAGACGCCGGCAATGGCCGCCAGCAGCGTCGTCATCGTTCGCGTTGTCTCGGTGCGGACGCTGGCGATCTCTTCCTGGGTGCGTACCATGAAGTCGTCCGGCTCACCCGGGGGCAGCTTGTGCCGGGTGCGAAGCACGACGCTTATGGCGTCTGACACCGGTGCCGTGTCCGGCGTCTCCGACGACACCGTGATGTTGTTGATGTGCTGAATCCCCTGCAGCTTCTTCTGGACGGTCGTATACGGCGTGAAGATCGTGTCGTCCTGATCCTGGCCGAAGGGCCCCTGGCCTTTGCTCGTCATCACGCCGATCACCTTGAACGGCTGGTTGCGGATACGGATGATCTGGCCGGTCGGGTCGACGTCCGTTCCGAAGAGCGTGTCTGACACGACCGTGCCGAGGACCGCCACCTTGGCGGCGGTGTTGACGTCCTGCGGCGTGAAGAACGAGCCGTACTTGTTCGGCCAGCTGCGAATCGCCGGCAGGTCGACGTCCACGCCCTGGACCTGGGTCGACCAGTTCTGATTGCCGGCGATGACCTGGCCGCGCGAGTTGACGCCCGCCGAGACGTACTGCACGCCGGGCACCTGGCGCAGTGCCGTGGCGTCTTCGGCGGTCAAGCTGGTCGCCATCCCGGCGCCCTGGCGCACGCCGCCCTGCTGGAAGTTTCCGGCGTTGATGTTGATCAGGTTGGTGCCGGCCGACTTGACCTGCTCTTCGATCGTCGCCTGCGCGCCGCGGCCGAGCGCGACCATCGTAATGACGGCCCCGACGCCGATGATCATCCCCAGCATCGTGAGGATGGTGCGCATCTTGTTCCGGTTGAGCGCCTTCAATGCGATCCGCAACGTCATCAAAATCGACATGGGCGTCTCCTACACCACGCCGCCGAGGTGTTCGACCGGTTTCTCGTCCGACGGGACGTGCGGCTCTTCCGGTTCCGGCGGCGGCAGCTTGGCGAGCTCCTCGACCGCGTTGCGCCGATGCTGAATCTTCTGATCGATCTGAATCTTGCCATCGCGGAACCGCACCAGCCGCGTGCCGTACTCCGCGATGTCCATTTCGTGGGTAATCAGGATGATCGTGATCCCGCGCTCGATGTTCAGCTTCTGGAAGATCCCCATGACCTCGATGCTCGTGCGCGTATCGAGGTTGCCGGTCGGTTCGTCGGCAAGGATGATCGAGGGGCGATTGATCAGCGACCGCGCGATTGCCACCCGCTGCTGCTGCCCTCCGGACAGCTGATTCGGGTAGTGATGGTACCGTTCGCCGAGACCGACCGCTGTGAGCGACTCCATCGCGCGCTTGTGGCGCTCCGCGGATTTCAGCTTGTTCTTCCCGCTGTTGTAGAGCAGCGGCAGCTCCACGTTGTCGAGCGCCGTGGTGCGCGACAGCAGGTTGAATCCCTGGAAGACGAACCCGATCTTGTTGTTGCGGACGTTCGCGAGCTCGTCTTTCGACATCCGCGACACGTCGCGCCCGTCCAGGAAGTACTGACCGCTCGTCGGCCGATCCAGACAGCCGAGAATGTGCATCAGCGTCGACTTGCCGGAACCCGACGGACCGGTCACCGCGACGAACTCGCCGGGAGTGACGGCGAAGTTGGCGCCGCGCAGCGCGCGGACCGTGACCTCGCCGACATGGTACGTCTTGACGAGGTCCTTGACCTCGATGACGGGCTTGACCGATTGGGTCTCAGCCATCGAAGGCTTACCCGCGGCCTCGGCCGCCGCCCCCGCCGCCACCGCCAGGACCACGGCCGCCGGGGCCGCCGCGCTGGGGACCCATCAACGGGTTGTTCTGCTGATTCGGAGTCGTGGTCCTCTGCTCGAGTCCGGTCGTCATGCTCGTGACGACTTCCGCGTTGGCGGGGACCTCGTTCTCGTTCACGATTTCGGTGAACGTACCGTCACTCACGCCCAGGCGGAGGCGCAGCATCTTCAGCTGCTTGTTTTCGTACTGCCATGCGCTGCCGCGGGTCTCCTGGATCTGAATCGGTGCGAACAACGAGTCGATCGTCGTCGCGCCCGACGCCATGGTGCGCGACTGAGGCGTCGCAGCCCCTGCGGGGCCCTGGTTCGCGCGCGCGCGATTCGCCTGGTAGTCGCCGCCCGGCGCCGTTCCGCGACCGCCTCCGGCCGCCGGATTCCCCGCCGTCCCGGCTTGCCGGTTTCCGCCGAACCCGCCGCCGGGCGTGCCAGCGCCGCCGTCACGGTTGCCGCCGCCAAACCCACCGCGCCCACCGCCGCCTTCGCGCATCCGTGCCTGGAAGCGTTCGCGCTCCTCGGGCGTCATCTGCGCCAGCCGCTCCTCGAACCGCTTGCGGCGCTCCTCAGGCGTCATGTTCGGATCGAAGCCGCGTCCGCCGCCACCGCCGCGGCCAAACCCTTCCCCCCCGGGGCCGCTACCGCCGCCGGAACGCTCGCCTCGCGGACCGGCTCCGCCCGCGGCGCTGTTCGCCTGCGCGCCGCCGTCGCTGGCACCTTCAGGGCGTGCGTTCTCGCGACCCTGTCGAGGCGCGCCAGCGTTCGCGGTCGCCTGTGGCCGCTGTGCCGACGGGTTCACCTGTGCTGCCCCGGGAGGGCCACCCGCCGCAGGCGCTCCTGCCGCACTCGACGGGCCGGCATTTGCTTGAGCTCCGGCACCCGGGCCACCCGCGCCACCAGGACCGCCTGGCTGATTGCCGCCGCGCATCCCCTCGCCGCGTCCGCCGCGGCCCCCGCGCCCGCGTTCGAGCTCGGGCGGCACCGCCTGATTGAGGACCTGGAACATCTCCGGCGTCGGCCGGAACCGCGCGGCCGCGTTTGGAATCCGCAGCACGTTGTTGCGGCGGGCGATTTCGATGTTGACGTTGGCCGTCATCCCGGGCTTCAGCTTCAAGTCCTGGTTCGGGACCGCGATGACCGTCGAGTAGGTCACGACGTTCTGCACGACGGCCGGCTGGAGGCGGACCTGTTCGACCTCGCCGACGAAGGTGTCGGTGGGGAAGGCGTCTACCCGGAACGTCACCCGCTGCCCGGGACGCATCCTGCCCACGTCGGCTTCGTCGATATTGGCGAGCACCTGCATCTTCGTCAGGTCTGCGGCGATGACGTAGAGCGTCGGCGCGTTCATGCTCGAGGCGACGGTCTGTCCCTGGTCGACGTTGCGCGAGATGACGATGCCGTCGATCGGCGCCACGATCGTGGTGTACCCGAGATTCACCTTCTGGTTGTTCAACTGCGCCCGCGCCTGCGTGAGGCTGGCCTCCGACGACTTGATCTGCGCCTCCGCCGACCGGACGTTCACTTCTGCCGACTCGAGCTCGGTCTTGGGAATCAGCTGCTTCGCCGACATCTGCTGTGCGCGATCCAGCTTCTGCTTCGCATCGGCGAGCGAGACTCGCAGGCGGTCGACCTCGGCTTCGGCGCGCGCCACGTTCGCATTCTGCTGCTCGATCTGCGTCTGGATCAGCTGCGGGTCCAGCCTGGCGATCACCTGACCCTTTTTCACGATCGTGTTGAAGTCCGCATACAGCTCCTGGACTACGCCGGAGACCTGGGTGCCGACGTCAACCGTTTCGACCGCTTCGAGCGTGCCGGTCGCGCCGACCGTCTCGACGACGTCTCCGCGCGAGAGGGGCTGGGTGAGAACGGTGGGTTCGGGCTTACTTGTCGCGACCTTGTAGTAATAGAACCCGCCGCCTGCCAGCGCGAGCACGACTACGAACAGAATCAGCTTCTTCATGATGATTGGGGCCAGATCCCCTTGCAGGGCCTGGAACGGGATTCGTGGCACTTCTGTGACAACTCGGTGCCATCTCGTGAAACAGGGCAGGCCGCGGTTGCTGCCGCAGCCTGCCCGTTGTCAAAGTTATTACGACGCCAGGCCCGGAAACGCTACTCAGCGTGCTTGGTGCGCAGGCCCTTCAAGCCTTCTTCGAACAACGTGTAGACCGTCGGCACGAACACGAGCGTAATCATGGTCGAGGCGATCAGCCCGCCGATGACCACGCGCGCCAGCGGCGCCTGCAGCTCGGCGCCTTCACCGATCCCGAGCGACATCGGCACGAGGCCGAGCACGGTCGCGATGGATGTCATCAGGATCGGCCGCAGCCGGACCCGGCCCGCCGTCTCGACCGCCTCGCGCAGCGGCAGCTTGTCGCGGCGGCGGAGGATGTTCGTGTAGTCCACCAGCAGGATCGCGTTCGAGACGACGATGCCGGCGAGCATGATGACGCCGATGTAGGCCTGCAGGCTGAAGGTGGTTCCCGTCAGCTTGAGCGCCAGCACGACGCCGATCGCCGCCAGCGGAACCGAGAACATGATGATGAACGGATCCCGCAGCGACTCGTACTGCGAGGCCATGACCGCGTAGACGAGGACCACGGCGAGGATCAGCATCATCTGGAGCTGCGAGAACGCGCGGGCCTGTTCTTCGGCCTCGGCGCCGAAGCCGACCTGGAAGTCCGGCGGCACCCGGATGTCGCCGAGCCGCGCCTTCACCGCCTCGATGCCGTCGCTGAGCGCGGCTTCGGGCTCGGCGGTGACCCGGATGACGCGCTCCTGGTTCTTGCGCTGAATCTCGGTGGGCCCCGCCTGGTTGCGGAGCACCATCAGGTTCTTTGCCTGGAGCACCTGGCCGGCCGGCGTGTTGATCAGGATGTCGTTCAAATCCTCGATCCGTTCACGGTCCGCTTCGCGCAGCCGGACGACGATCGGGTATTCGTTGCCGGCCTCGCGGAAGAACGCGGCCTGCGTGCCGCCGACGCTTGTCCGGATCGAGTTGGCGACGCCGGTCACCGACAGGCCGAACAGGGCGGCCTTCGGCCGATCCACCTGGACCGCCAGTTCGGGCCGCCCTTCGTCGCGGCCGACACGGGCGTTCCTTACCTCCGGAACGCGATCCATCACGCTCTTGGCGTCCTGCGCGACCCGCTGCGCCTGCTGCAGGTCGTCGCCAAGGATCTCGAGCGCGATCCGGGACTCGCCGCCGCCGCCCATCAGCCGGTTGGCCTGCTGGTTGCCGCCCGAGGCCCTGGTCGTGATGATGACGCCCGGAATGACGCTGGCGAGCTGCCGGTTGAGATCGCGCGCGATCTGCTCGCTCGACCGGCGGCGCTCGTCCTTGGGGACGAGCCTGATCGTCATCTGCGTGCGGCTACTGCCGCCGCCACCCCCACCACCGCCACCGCCACCGCCGAAACCTCCGCCGCTACCGCCGTTGGTCGAGATGTCGATCGCTTCAGGAACGTACTCCTTGCCGAGACTTTCCAGCCGCAGCGCGACCTCCTCATGCCGCTCGACCCTCGATCCAACCGGCAATTCCGCGCTCACCTGGACCTCGCCCTCATCGGCCTGCGGCATCAGCTCGAAGCCAATCGTCCCGAACAGGAAGACCGCGAGCACCGTCAACCCGGTCCCGGTCGCGATGATCGTCGGCCGGTGGTGCAGGGCCCGGTGGATCACCCGGCCGTAGGCGCTATCCATGCCGTTCAGAAAGTTCTCGCTGAGCGTATAGAGGCGGCCGCTGATGCCCTTGCGCGCGTCGACCGGCGGCGGGAGCTTCAGCAGCCGCGAGCACATCACCGGGACGATGGTGACGGCGACGAAGAGTGACATCGTCAGCGAGAACATCACCACGACCGCCAGCTGCTTGAACAGGATACTGGAGACACCGGTCAGGAACAGCAGCGGCACGAAGACGGCGATGTGGGTGAGCGTGGACGCAAGGATCGCCGACCAGACTTCCTCGCTGCCGTCGATCGAGGCCTGCATGCGATCCTTGCCGTGCTCCATGTGCCTGAAGGTGTTTTCCAGCACGACGATCGACGCGTCGACGATCATGCCGATGCCGAGCGCCAGGCCGCCGAACGTCATCGTGTTCAGCGTGTAGCCGTTGAAGTAGAGCAGCGCGAACGTGCCGATCACCGAGATCGGAATCGACGTGAAGACGATGAACGTCGCGCGCAGGTCGCGCAGGAACAGGAAAATGATGAGCATGACCAGCGCCCCGCCGATCAGTGCGTGCTCCTGCACTGACGTGATCGCGCGCTTGATGAAGATCGAGCTGTCGTTCAGCACGGTCATCTTGATCCCGGTCGAGCCCTGGTTGATGCGGTCGATTTCCTGGCGAACGCCGTCAGCGATCTGGACCGTGTTGGTGCCGGACTGCTTGGTGATGCTGAGCCGAACTCCCGGGCGGCCGTTGATTCGCGTGAAGCTGCGGAAGTCCTCGGTCGAGTCGGTCACGTCCGCGATGTCCTTCATGTACACCGGGACGCCGGCCCGGGTCATGACGACCATGTCCCGGATTTCGTTGATGTTTTCGAACTGGCCCTGGCTGCGGACCAGATACGTGCGATCGCCTTCGTCGATTTCGCCGAGGGGGATATTCTGATTCTCGGTCCGGAGCAGGTTGACGACGCGATCGACGGGCAGGTCGAGAGCGCGAATTTTCTCCTTCGAGAGTTCCACGTGAATCTGGCGCCGCAGGCCGCCCTGCACGGTGACCGCGGCCACGCCGGGGACGCGCTCGAGGCGCTGCGACAGGTCGTGCTCGGCGATCTCGCGGAGCTTCACGCGATCGTAGTCGCCTTCGAGGCCGACACTCATGATCGGAAACGAGTTCGCGTCGAACTTGAAGACCGTCGGCGCGTCCGCTTCTTCAGGCAGCCGGCCGCGTACGCGATCGAGCCGGCTCCGCACGTCGTCGGCGGCCTCGTTGAGGTCGGTGCCCCAGGCGAGATTGAGGGTGACGCGGCTGCTGCCTTCCGACGACGTGGATTCGAGCCGTTCGAGGCCGGCGACCGCGGCCATCGCCTGCTCGATGGGACGTGTGACGAGTTCCTCCATTTCGAGCGGACCGACGCCGCTGTACTGGACCCGGACCGTCAGGCTCGGATAGGACACATCCGGCATCAGGTCGACCGGCAGTCGTGCCAGGGAGACAGCGCCAATCAGCATGATCACGCCCGAGAGCATGAACATCGTGACCGGCCGTTCGATTGCCAGGCGGGGAATACTCATCGATCGCTCCCTTGACGTTGTCCCGGTCCTTCACGATTCGCACGCTCGCCGCCGCCGCCGTCTCCGTTGCGGCCACGGCCTTCCGGAGTCGCGGCGACGATCCGGTCGCCGTCCTTGAGCGCACCCGCCCCGGTGGTGATCACGCGCGCGCCGTCCTGCAGCCCTGATGTAATCTCGATGTGTTCGCCGTCGCGAATGCCGGTCTGCACCGGCAGGAATTTCGCGGTCATGGCTGGCGCTCCCTGCCCCTGGGCCTGGCCCGCGCCCGGCTGCTGTGCGTGACCCTGAGTTCCGGTCGCACCGCCCTGCCCCTGTCCCTGACCGCGGGCCGCGTTGCCGCCGCCTCCGGCGCTCGCGACGAACACGCCCGGCTTGCCATCAATCTCGACGAGCGCATTCCGCGGCACCGTCAGTGCGTTGTCGCGCGAATCGACGGTCAGCTGCACCCGCGAATACATGCCTGGCTTCAGGCGGTAGTTGCCGTTCGGAATTTCGATCTCCATCTCCGCGGTGCGGGTGGCGGGATCGAAGACGGGGGCGACCCGGCTCACCCGGCCGGAGAATTTCTCCCCCGGGAACGCGTCCACTTCGACCGCGGCGACCGTCCCGGCGTGGACACGCTTCAAGTCCTTCTCGACCAGGTTCGCGACCATCCGGACAATGTGGATGTCGACCACCGACACGACCGGAGAGTTGGGACCGACGAATGCCCCCGGATCGGAGAAGCGCTTGCCGACGAAGCCGTCGACCGGCGACGCGATGATCGTGTTCTGCAGGGTGATCTTCAGCTCCTCGAGCCGCGCCTTGGCCTGTTCGAACTGGGCATTCGCCAGATCGTTCTGCGCCTGGGCCGCTTCGAGACGGGCGACGGTGTCGTCGTAGGTCTGCTGCGGCAGCAGCTGCCGGTTATAAAGGCTTTCCGAGCGCTCCTTGTTGGTCCTGGCGAGCTTGAGATCGGCATCGCGCTGCCGAATCGTGGCCTGGGCCACCTTGAACGCCGCTTCCGCCTGACGGACCTGTTCCTGGATTTCCATGTCCTCGACCTTTGCCACGGTCTGACCGCGCCGGACCGAGTCGCCGAGTTGTACGTTGACCGTCGCGAGGCGCCCGTTCACGCGCGGGACGACCTGCACCGTGGCCGCGCCAATCAGGTTGCCGACGATCATGATCTGTTCAGCGACCGGCGCGCGCTTGACCACGGCGAATTCCACAGGCATCGGCGGCCGGCCGCCGCGCGCACCGCCGCCACCTCGGGCACCGCCACCCCCGGCCGGGGCGGTGGCCCCCGACGCCGCGGCGCTGCCGTCGTCTTTACTGCAGGCCGGGGCGAGGCCGAGCGCGCCGCCGAGGACGAGGAAGAGCAGGGCTTTACGCATGACGCTCCGTAAATCTCAGCGGATGGCCGTCACGGTGCGTGACGTGCCGGCGAGCTGCGACCGCTGGTAGTCGACGATCGCCTTGCGATAGTTGAGGATGTTCCGAAGCTCCAGGCTGCGCGAGTCCGCGAGGTCGCGCTGCGCCTGCACGACTTCGAAGTTGGTCGCCATGCCGACCTCGAACTTGCTCTGTGCGGCCTGAAGGCGCTGCTCCGACAACTCGCGTGCCACACCGGAGGCCTGCACCGCTTCGAGATTGTTCTGCACGTTCAGCGCCGCGTTGGTCACCTCGGTCGCGATGATCAGCTCGGCCTGCTTCACTTGCGCTTGAGTCTGCGTCACCTGGACCTTGGCACGTGCGTACTGCGCCTCGGTCGTGCTCTGACCAAGGGGGTAATTCAGGGCCAGCCGCAGCGACCAGGTCGGTGCCGTGAGGTTGCCGATGTTCGAGAGCGCGTCGAAGTAGCCGCCGGGGATCGTGTTGAGGACCGCGCCGCCGATGCCCTGGCGCTGGAACTCGGTGCCGCCGCGCCCCTGCAGGTTGTAGAGCCCGATCAGGTCGAGCGCCGGCAACGTCGAGTTGCGCAGGTTCTTCAGCCCGATTTCGTTCTGTTCCAGGCTGCGCTTCGCGACGAGGATGTCCACCCGATTGGCCAGCGCATTTCGCACCGCGCCCTCGAGGTCGATCGGTTCAGGCGTGATGACCGGGCGATCCGTCGGTTCGATCACAGCGGTCCAGAGATCGTCATCCGTGCCGCTGACGATCAGGCGCTTCAGCGCGAGCTCGTTGGTGCGACGCGTCGCTTGCGCGAGCACGAGCGCCTGACGGCGAGTGGCTTCCTCCGCTTGCGCCTGGACAACGTCGATCGGGGCCATTGTGCCGATTTCCACCTTGGCGCGGTTGTCCTGCACCAGTTTCGACGAGAGCTCGAGGTTACGGCGTGCGGCTTCCACGTTGTCGATCGCAAACACGAGATCCCAGTAGGCATTGCGGACCGCCGCTTCGGTGATCGTGAGCGTCGAGCGGAGGGTCAGGTCCGTGATCTGCGCCTGCAGGGTCTGGATCATCAAGCTCGATCGCGTTTGATCGATCCTGAAGTTGCGCAGCAGGGGCTGGGTGTACTGTGCCTGCACGTTCGAGGTGTACGCCGGGTTCCGCGTCGCGGCCAGGTCTGAGGTCTCGAGCCGCGTGTTGTTGAAGTTCAGGGCGAGGTTGCCGCCGCCCCAGCGGAGGTTCTGCGCCATGCCAGCGTTCCACTGGTTGGTGTCGTTCGTGATCCGGCTCCCGCCGGCCGCCTGGAGCTGGCTGGTTGGCAGGTTCGTGGCGCCCTGAGTGAACAGGCTCCCGGTCAGGCTCGGGCGGTAGGTCGCCCAGAGGGCCGCGACCTGGTAGTCGAGCAGCTGCGGTTCGAGGCGTTGAACCTGGATGTCGAGGTTGCGCTCGAGGGCGCGCCGCACCGCCTCATCGGCTGACAGCGGCGTACGAGGGCCTGCCTCCGGCAGCGCCTGCACGGCCTGAGCGGCTGGGGCCGTCTGACCGGCCTGCTGCATCGCCTGCGCGATCAGCTCTTTCACGTGATCCTTCGCGGGCTCCTGCGCGAACGCCGGAACCGCGAGGGCGACTACAACGGCCGTGGCCCAGAATGTCGGGGTCTTCCTCACAAATGCCTCCAAGTGCTGCGACGTGCTCTTCAAGAAAAGTTCGAACCGAAAAAAACGATGATGACGACTATGGGTAGCGACGGTGGCCCGGCGGCGGCTCGCGATCGCGGCGGCCCTGCTCATTCCGGGCCCGAATCGCCTCCAGCTTGACGCGCTGATCCGCGCTCAGGAGCAGATGCATCCGGTAGAGCATCAGGACCCGGGTCTTGTTGTACTGGGAACGGGCGCTTTCAACCCGATCCAGCTGCCCGCTCACGACTGCCAGGTCCGCCTTGTGCTCCTTGATGGTCCGCGAGAGCTCCTCTTCCGCCCGATCCAGTTCCTGGCGAGTCTCGCGCAATTTCGGAATCGTGGACTCGAAAATCTGATTGATGGCGGCGGACTGCTGATCGTTGATTCCCAGTTCAACGCGGTCGTACAGCCACCACTTCCACCTCTCTCGGTCCCCCGGCGTCGGACCGTTCTGAGGCTTGTCCTTGCTGTCCTTGCTGTCTTTGGCGGCCGGCATCTGCGCCGCCGCCGGGCGGGCCTGTTGCTCCAGGCGCGCGGCAGAGGTCGCCCCGGGCGCGCACATGATGAGCAGGGCCAGAACCCAGGCGATCTGTCTTCCCATTGCTGTTCTCGGATCGTCGACGGTGTGTCGCCCCCCGGCCGGCTCACCGGGACGGGCTGCGCTCAGGTGCGGCCGGAGCCGCGCTTGAGGCGGTGATGTCTATAGGGCGTATTACGGCGGTCGCCAAGCGCCCGTTTACCGTCTAAGGGACTATCACCTTCCACTGCGAGGCTCGTCAGTCCATTGTAACCGACTGATTCTCTGGCAGATGCGCAGTGGCAGTCCGATTGCACCACTGGCGTCCGTCCGGCCACGGGGGCCGGACCGGATCAAAGGGGAAGAAGGTCGTGCGGAAGCTGCTGACGGTAATGGGCGCCCTTGCACTGGTTCTCGCCGGTTTCACCGCCGGAAGCGGAGCCAACGACCGCGACGAGACCATCATGACCGTTCAGGTCAGCTCGGCCGACCACGAAATAGTCGAGGGGTATTTCACCCTTGGCGACAGCGCCTCAGTGGTCGCCAAGCCGGGATCCGACCTCTACAAGTTCCTGACCCGCCAGCGCGGCCGCAAGGTGAAGGTCGTCCTCACCGAAACCGGCGGACCCGAGCTGTCACGCCTCGAGCGCTGACGCTCCCGAGAACGCCTCGAGCTGCTTGATTACGTGCCCGACGATGTTGTTGGGCGTGGAGGCGCCGGCGGTAAGTCCGACGTTCAACGTGCCAGTGCGCGGTAACCAGTCCCTCGTGGTTTCTTCCCGTCCCGTCGTCGTGGAAGGCGCCCCGACCGGCCGGTGCCGCACCACGTCCCGCGAAATCAGGCAATCCGGATCGGCGATGTGAAACGTCCGGACGCGCTCCGCACAGATCCTGGCCAGGTTGCAGGTATTGCTGCTGTTGTACCCGCCGACCACCAGCATCAGGTCCAGCGGCTGCTCGTCGAGCAGGGCAATGACGGCATCCTGCCGTTCCTGCGTCGCGCTGCAGATCGTGTCGAAAGCGCGGAAATGGCTGGAAAGGGCGTCCTCCCCGTACCTGTCGAGCATGGCGGCCCGGAACATCTCACCGATGGCGAGCGATTCGGACATCAGCATGGTTGTCTGGTTCGCGCAGCCGATCCGGACCAGGTCGGCACCCGGGTCGAACCCGGCGGAGGCAGCACCTTCGAACCGGGCGACGAACGCCGCCTTGTCCCCGCCATTCCGGATGAAGTCGCAGACAATCGCCGCCTCTTCGCGATCCAGGACCACGAGGTAGCGTCCACCGGCGTACTTCAGCGCCTGCGACGCCGTTGCCCGCGTCTCCTCGTGCTTGACTTTGCCGTGGATGATTGAGGTGAAGCCGTCCTGCGCGTACCGGGTGACGTTCTTCCAGACGTTGAGCACCGAACCGCAGGTGGTATCGACCAGCGTGCAGCCCTGACTCGTCAGCTGCGCCATCTCACCGACGGTGACTCCAAACGCCGGCAGGATCACCACGTCGTCCGGCCCCAGCGTGTCACGCTGCTCACCAGGGTCCGACAGGAATCGGATTCCGTTCTCGCGCAGCCGGTGGTTGACGTGTGGGTTGTGAATGATTTCGCCGGTCAGATAGACATTCCGCCCGGGGAATCGCCGGCGCGCCTGGTAGGCGTAATCCACCGCGCGATCGACGCCGTAACAAAAGCCGAACTCGCGGGCCAGGTGGACGGTCAGCCGCCCGGAGACGTAACGAAAGCCGTTGGCCTTTACGTCGTCGACCAGCGCACTGTCGTAGGCCGCCGCAAGCTCGCCGGCGACGGCCTCTTTCATGTCGAGGCCCTTACGGAAGATGAGCGGGGAAGTGGGCAAACTACCCAATTCTACCGTGGGTCGATATCCCTTGCCCCGGGGGTGATGGCGTTGAGGTACTGAAGCGAGTCCGGTACGCGCGCCTGGGAGGTCGTGACCTCCGGATCGGACAGGAAGGCCTCGTCGTCGCTGTTGGACGCGGAAACGGGCTGGATCTGGCGGGGAGCGTCGTTCGAGGGCGACACCACGCGGGTTTGTGCGATCGAATCGCCCTGCCCGACGTGCCGGGAGCTCTCGAACAGCTGGCCCAGGCCGACTCCGGTGATCAGGCCGACCGCGGCTGCGGCGGCAATCCACCGGCGACGTCCGCCGGGCTGGACGGAGACCGGGCGCGCGAATCGCGGGAACGCGATGACGCGGGCCGGATGTTCCAGTGACTCCAGCCGCCGGAAGATCTGGTTCTGTTGTGTCGTCAGGCGTTCCCGGGTGAAGATCTCGTCAGCTTCGGCATGGATCTCGGTCCGCATGCCATCGAGCCATGACGTGAAGGCGCTGTAGCGGGCACGGCAATCGCTGCAGGTTCGGAGGTGCGACTCAGCGGGGCGGTCGGACTCCCCGGTGCCGAGCGCCTGCCGCGCACTCCAGACGTCGGCACAGTCGTCGTCGTCCAGGTGCGGATTAAGAAGGCCCATTGTTCTTCCTCTCCGTCAACATTCCCCGAAGCTTGCGAATTGCCCGAAAGAGGTGCACGCGCACCGTCGATTCATTCAACCCTGTAATCGCGCTCACCTCGCGCGAGGTGCAGCCCTCGTAGTGACTCAGCATGAAGACCGATCGCTGCCGATCAGGCAGCCTGGCCAGCGCCGCCGCCAGCTTCTGCCGGCGTTCGCGCGCGAGGACCAGGTCTTCGGGCGAAGGGCCATGCCCGGCCGTCCGCTCCGCGAAATCACGCTCCCCCGGACCATGGTCCGGCATCGACACCATCCAGCGCTCGCGCCGCGTCCGCGCCTTGATGCGATCGAGGCAGCCGTTGATGAGGATCCGGGTGAACCAGACCTCGAAGGGCAGCTCTTCGCGGAAGGTGGACAGGTGCGAGTACGCCTTCACGAACGCATCCTGCACCGCTTCATCCGACTCCGCTCCATCGCGCAGGTAGTGAAACGCGATTCGGGCGGCGCGCCGCTGATGGCGGGCGACAAGCTCGGCGTACCGCTCGCGCGCCTCGGCGTGACGTCCCTCCGCCTGCATCGCCTTGACGGCGGAGGCGGCGGCGCTGTCGGCTTCGCGGGGCGGAAGGCCCGCTGGTTGCGCTCCTGTCATGTAACTACGCCGGGTTGCTGCCACCGTTTACCGCTCTCGCCGGAATCGTTGCCATTAGTCCAAGTCCTGCAACTGGTTAAGAGATTATACAGGCGGCCCCACGAAAGATCGGCCGGGTCTGAAGACCCGGCCCTACATCGGGTTGGGTGACTGTTTGTAGGGCCAGGTCTTCAGACCCGGCCGATCTTTCGCAGCCGCCGATTCGCCCTGGCCGTCCATCTAAAATCGCGGGATGGACATCGACGTCGGGCCGCAGGGACGCCCGCGCGCCTCGGAATTCGTTTTCGCGCGGCTCCGGTACGACTCAGGAGACTGGGACTACAACCCGAAAGTCGCCGCCAATGTCCTGAACTCAATCGTGGAGTACACCAACATCCGGGTCTACCCGGAGGAAGTCGTCATCGGGGCGTCGTCAACCGAATTGATGGCGTTCCCGTTCCTGTTCATGACCGGCCACAAGCTGGTGCGATTCACCTCCGAAGAGCGCAACCGGCTGAACACCTACGTCGAATCGGGCGGTCTCCTGTTTTCAGATGACTGCAACCACGACGTGAACGGGCTTTACGCGCGAAGCTTCGAGAGCGAGATGGTGGCAATCTTCGCGCGTGACGGGGCCATGCCCCGCCTGCCCCGTCACCATCATCTTTACCGCTCGTTCTTCCGCTTCGACGACGGTCCACCGACGACGTCTCACGAGCTGAACGGCTGGGGCGACGAGATCGTGCACGACTACCTGCGCGGCATCGAGCGCAACGGCAGGCTCGGCGTGCTCTACAGCAACAAGGACTATGGCTGCGAGTGGGACTACGACTGGCGGAACAAGCGCTTCCAACGTCAGGACAACACCAAGTTCGCCGTCAATATTGTTGTCTATGCGATGGGGTAAACACGCCGGGGGTTCGCGGGCTCGGGGGGTCGCGGGTTCGGGGCCCGGGCGAAACAGATCACAACTAGCCGCTTGGATCATTTCCGTTGCTTCTGAATATCACCGGCTTCACCGAACCCGCGAGCCCCCGAACCCCCGAACCCCCCGGCTCTCAAGGCAGCACAATCAACCTCGTCCCCGGGTAGTAGCGAGCCAGGACCTGCTCGGGAAGCGCGCCGGCTCGTAGTCGGGCGTAGGCGCCGGCTTGACAGAGGCCGACGCCGTGGCCGTAGCCCTTTCCGGTGAAGACGAATCGCGCTCCCTGTCTCGAGACCTCGAAGCGTGCGCTGCGGATCGATTTCGCGCCGAAGGTGTTGGTCAGGACGGCGCGCAAATCCTCTCCGCGGACCGTGAGATCGCGCGTTCCCTTCAAGGCGATCAGGACGGCGCGCCCGCCGTCGTCGCGCTGCGCAACCTTGATCTCGCGAAGCTCTTTGCCGACGCGCGTGCGGGTGTCGGTGTTCAACGCTGCGGTCAGCTGGGCGCGTCCCGCCTCATACTTCCACGTGGTGTGCGCTGATTGCGCCGCGCCGTCGTCAACCGCCCCTTTCAGGTAAGGTCGCGCCGTTCCCCCCCAGATATCGACGGCCGCGCTGGTGTGGCCTCCGCAGTCGGCATGAAAGAGCGCGCTGGCCGGC